>JAABUQ010005123.1_pt1 | contig 21365 bp, 20 predicted proteins | sample 5560001 | NCBI WGS metagenome assembly JAABUQ01 (sample SAMN10711888, study PRJNA513371) | rock metagenome | isolation source: Antarctica rocks | place: Antarctica: Victoria Land, Finger Mt nord | collected 2015-12-18
TGGGGTTTCGAATCGGTGGTGGTGGGGGAGGTGGGGGAGTTGGTGGGGGGGTGGTTGGCGGCGCTTGGCGTAGAGGCTGGTGGTGTGGAAGGGGGCTTGGGGGATGAGGCCGTTGGGGAAGGGGAGGCCGAGGAGGAAGAGGTCCCAGTGGAAGCCGGCGGGTTTGCGGAGGGGGAAGTCGGTGCCCTGGGCTATGAGGGAGGAGACGTTGTGGTCGAAGTAGAAGAGGATGGTGAGGAGGAGGGCGAAGGGGATGGCGAGGAAGATGTCGCTCACGCTGAGGTCCCAGAAGGGGATGAACCAGCTTCGGGGTTGTGTTGGGTGGAAGGCTTTGCTTGTTGGGAGGGTGGCGAGATCGACGGTTTTCATGCGCCCGATGTGGACGAAGCCGGTGAAGAAGATTATGGTTAGGGGGGTGCCGTAGTCTTCGATGAATTTGCGTATGTAGCGTTGGAAGAGGTTGCTACTCCCGATGATGCCGCAGATGTAGCCGGAGCTGAGGACGAGGAGTGCGACTACGATGGAGAGGTAGGCGGCTGTGTCGCCGGTGGAGCCCCACTGGCGGGTTAGGACTTGGATGCCTTTTTGGAGGTAGATGAAGGCAACGTAGAATCCGAAGATGTCGCAGCTGAAGCGGGTGACGTAGGTGAGGGCGTTGCAGGCGTTGGTGATGGCTAGGGCCCAGTGCATCAGAAGAGACCATCTGTTTGGGATATTAGATTCGGGTCGGTTGTTCCTGATGGCGAACGTACAATCCTATCCAGCACATGAATGCCAAGTAATTTGTGCCTCGAGGTGTAATGATGTCGTATACCGTGTAGTTGAAGACGGTGATTGGTCCTGTAAGGGTGAGACTCTTGGAAGCATTGGTAGAGAGTATACGGCTTACCAGTGACGCCGACGATGACTAGTGGTTGGGCAGCGAAGATGGAGAAAACTGTCGAACCAAGCACAGAAGCCAAGAGCACTTCATTGACGCCATAGCTCATGGCGGTCTTACTGAACATGTCGAGAGAAAAGGCCAAAGCTGGGAGAATGCTGTAGGAGGCATTAGTGCTGTGTTCAAGAACGATGTCCAGGCATGTAAAGGAAGTTGTTTAGACAATAGATTGCGAGATCGATGAGAGATGCATGGGGTTCTAGGTGACGCCAAAGCCGTTGAAGGTGTAATGAGAGGTGCATTTCTGCGTAGCGAGTATGTGGACAATGTCTAGGTCTCAAATAGCAACATGTGCGGGAGGCACTCTGCATGGATTGAGAGAAAACATCAAATAGCAACAGCGCTGTGTCGTGGAAATAAGCTTGGGAAGTTCTGGAGCAAAGACCATCAATTGTGAGTGGCATGGGTTCGTACTTGGCCTATGGGGCAACGACAGTCAAGTCCGCAGGCTTCGATGAAGCTCCAGTGACATACAAAATACATATAGACCGTGGCTGGCACCACTCTGTAATCCCATGCATCCCTCCAGTCGCTCCAATAGAACGGAGCTCTTCTTCTGATGTCATTGACAATTCCTCTGAAGACTTTGACCCTCCACCATTGTTCTTTTCGCGTGATGGGCGGACCGGTGTAAGGTCGGGAGTTTTCATGAGACAACAAATCATCGTTCTGTCTGATGAGACCGAGGGGCAAGGAAAGGCATGCGCGATTGCTGTGGCCTCTTGATCATTTCACCGTTCGTTCGGCCAATGGAAGCAGATGAGGGATGTAGGTGTGGGCCTGAGCGGATAGAGTACGGCGAACCCATGATTAACTGAGCAATTTGGTTCACTTGGTTAGCAGTAGGCGTAACATAGGTAGAACACCTGCCAGTCTCTGTTGATTAGGAGAAGGGATGAACGAAGAAGAAATGACTCTCCGCAACAACGACATCAATAAGTGTGGTGTTAAGTGGGGAAACAGGTAGGGTCGATGTCATCGGGCTTGGACTCTTTTGAATTTGTCGGCACTTGGCAGCATTTTGCCACTCGACTTGAATTCTGCCCACATGCCTGGGAAGCATATACAACGAGGACGGGTTCTTTTCCCTCTTCAAATTCAAAGCATGACTCTACTGAATAGGCAGTGTAATGTACAAGGGTGGTCAGTATTCAGTAATTATTTAGTCGCGAACCAGATGATTAGATGGGCGAGGGGCCAAGATAAAGCTGACTGATATGAGAGAGCGGGCGATTGGAGTGCGTCAGCCGTGGTTCTTGATATCAACCTGAATGGAACAGAGTGCATGAGAAGAGGGATGTCGAATTTTGATACTGGTGATAGAGCCTAGAGGTAACTAGGTCTGATGCGGCCCTGGAAGCAATTCCACTTCGAGTGTCCCCTTCACCAATTGGGCTTTTGTGGCTTCCGATGGCGTCATATGGGCTGCGGGAAGATCTCATGGCTTGCCTCCCTGGCTGACCAGCTGCATGCCCAATCTCATGTTAAAGAGCTTTGATGACTCGATTCACACAGACTTCTTCTCCTGTTTGCCCAGCACATGGATTGAGCGGGTCCCAGTCAACCCTTTCGAGCCTCAGGTGAATTATAAACATTCTCCTCAAAATCATTCGAACATGGACCGGATCGCAGGTATGTCCGCCACAAAAGGTAGTGTGCTGTAATTGCTAGACCATAGGTACCTTAGGGAACGTCCTAGGCCTAGAACCTCAGATCAGCCCCCAGCGGTGAATTTTGAAGAGGAAAGTGGTGATTCGTAACCCGGTATGTTGCGGTATGACGTGGTCTTGCTTATGGAGACTGGAGAGAGCCACAGCGCGCCTTGTTCACACGAATAACTTGGGTATGCTTATAGCATGCACTGACCCTCAACGAAACGCCTTCTTCTCTCCATGGAGATGCACAATCACTTTTTTATCCGGAGCGTGCTGCAATTGCACTGCCCTCAGTGCCATGAGCATCAATAATCAAATACGAATAAGGTCTTAACTCCGTCTCCGAGTCCATGCACCTTTCATCATTTCTCTCTTAATAATTGTCTTACCTCCCTCGTCTACCTTTACCAGCCTACCGAACAACCTGTATTGCAGACTTGCATCTTTTCTGCGTCGCCCAGCACTAATGCATCTTCCCGTAAGAGCGTAATGCCTGAAGAAGAGGGCCATTCTGGCTCATCGGACGAAGATTTTGAAGATGACGCGGCTACCCATGAGGAAGGGGAAACCCCATCCTCGTCGCATGGGGCGAATCTGTCTTCGCCAGGTCAGCCAAGTAGACCAATTGCTCCTATGCAAAAACGCCGGCGTGTGACAAGAGCCTGCGATGAATGCAGACGCAAGAAGATCAAGTGCGATGGTAAACAGCCTTGCACTCATTGTAAGTGACCATGCAAAAGCTATTACCCTGGGGAATCAAGTCTGACGTGACAATCACTCAGGTACCGTGTATTCCTATGGTGAGTCTTTCACTCTTCGATCCATTCCTGCTACCACGATTCATTCTTGCCCTAGACTGCACCTTTGATCAGCCCTCGAATCGGCGGCGTAATCCCGCACCACAGTACGTCGAAGCTTTAGAAAACAGACTCCAACGCGCGGAAACCATCTTGAAGACCGTTTATCCGGACGTCAGCTTGGATGACCCAACCCTCAATACTGGCGCTCCACAAACCATGCAACCATTGATAAAATCAGAAGCCCAGACTGGGAATTGGGGGCAGACAAGGCATTGGCCTCTTCAACAAGACAACTCAGACAGCGATGGAGAAAAAGACTCAATGTTGGAGTCGATGGTTGAAAATACTGGTTCGTTAGATCTGGACGACGATGGCTACTGGGATTTCTCTGGTCACTCTTCTGGCCGCGCTTTCCTACGGAAGATGCGCGAGCAGTTCGGTGAAATGATGGGGAAGCCTGAGGACTTTTCCAAGCTGTATGCAAGGCCCCGAACTGGTTCCCATCCCCTGAACTCCCCAGCTACGTCCTCTACTCCCGGCTCTCCAATGTGCTCGAGGACGCCAAATCCCAACGACCTGCCGGCGAAAAGATGTGCAATACTACTTTCTGAAAATGCCCTGAACGACGCGTGTGCTGTGTTGCGATTTGTACATCAGCCGAGCTACTGGACTTTGTTAGACCGAATCTATGATACTCCGAATGAAGACTTGGGGACCCAGGAACTCAGATTTCTACCTCTTCTCTACTCGGTCATAGCGTTGGGCACCGTATTCGCAACAGGGGAGCAGAGCGAGCTTGTGAACAACGGTTTTGAAAGTGCAATCGACCAGGGGTGAGTACTCTCGCAATAGCAGGCCCGATCCTATCGATACTAAGACGTCCTCAAGGAATCACTGGTTCAAGTGCAGTCGGTCGATGATGGATGTTACGGACTGTCGAGATCTGACATGCCTCCAAACAATTCTTTGCATGATCATGTTTCTGCAATGCTCATCGAGGCTAGTCACTTGCTACTCGCACATTGGTATCGTTTTACGATCTTCAATTCGTATGGGATTGCACCGATCAATCCCCAATAAGTTCAATCCTGTCGAACAAGAGACCCGAAAGCGCATATTCTTCAGTGTGAGAAAATTGGATACCTACGTTGGCGCTCTGCTAGGGCTGCCTAAGATGCTAAGCGATGAAGACATTGATCAAGACATGCCATTAGAGGTTGACGATGAATGTATTACTGTGAACGGAGTCCTCCCTATGCCTCGAGATCGGGTTTCGTTGATGATGGCCTTCAATGCACATACTCGACTTGTGGAAATCCTTTCCAAGACGGTCAGATACATTTATCCAACCAAAGGAAGGAAGAGCAAAAAGAATCATTCATACATTGTCAGTCATGCCAATATTAGGGAGATTGAGCAAGACTTGCAGAGGTGGATGGAGGCCCTGCCAGCACAATTTAAATCCGGTGGGCCACCAGAGTTTTTAAGGTGAGTCTCAGATCGTCTGTGCTTTGAAACATAGATACTGAATACTGTGTAGAATACAGCACCTTTTACGGATGGCCTATGCTCACATCGAAATGTAAGCGATCCGTTGGAATGATGACTTAGTATTTCCATGCATTTCTCGGTTCACGAGCCATGTTTTGCAAGCTACCTGCTCTTGCGATGTCTTTTGAGCTCTCGTTTCTACCTGGACATGACAACAATCGGTATGCTAACTTCGAGTGGTGAAGGTACCTCTATCGGCCCTTTCTGCATTATGTCTCGCAAGATGTACAGACGGGCAATCATGACAAACGCTCTTTTGCTTGTGCTGCGGCTTGCGTGAGCGTGTCTCGCAACATCATCCACATCACTGGAGAGATGAAGAGGAGAGGACTACTGGTGGGATCGTATTGGTTCTACATGTACACCACTTACTTCGCTATCATATCGCTGATATTTTATGTCCTCGAGAATCCAACCAATTCGACAAGTGCAGAGATCCTGAGAGATGCCAATGAGGGCAAAGACACACTGGCTGGTCTAGCAAAGAGGAGTCTTGCAGCAGATAAATGCTCGAGGAAATTGAACGTAGGTAACCCAATGTTCATCAAAGCTCAATGTGCTCACAAACCTTACAGGATATGTTCGACCAGCTCCCCGAGAAACTGCAAGGAGCACGAGCGAAACCATCTCAAAGAAAACGACAAGCGCCATCGACTCTGTCACAGCCAGCTGCAACGCAAAGCGTTCCGGATCTTAGTAGGAGATCAATACGGATTGGGAATGCCCCAGGGCGGGCGAACACCTCCCCCCAGTCGCAGGAACAATGGAGGCCTGCTTCTGCTAGACTGGACAACTCTCCCCTTCGCCAACAATTTACTCCCCATCCGGATACTAATCATCGTCCAGCCTCCCACGACCCTTACAGTCCTAGTAACTCAATATCGCTCGGCCATTACAACATAAATCCCACAACCGGACACGGTGTACCTGATCTCTCAGCTATGATGTTTCCGTCGGCAGATCCTTTCGTCTACCCCAACCAACCAATGACGACCCTCGAAAACCGGCAGGCCATAAAGCAAGAAAACCCAATGGCACCACATTCTTTCATGGATAGTTCGGTGACAAGTCCACCGTACAACAACCTTGCTACACAAATGTTTGGTGGAATACCTCAGTACATGATATCTAGCGCACCGCCTGGCTTTGGCATACCACAAACAATGGACGGTGTAGATCCCACGCAGAGTGGTATGATAATGCCGGGAAGTGGTACTTGGCCACAGCAGCAACACCACCAGCAGGCAGGAAGAGGAGCCGGTCCACCTGGTATGAACGTTGACCAGTTGTTCGGGGAGGATTGGGGTGGGTGGATGAAACAAGGTTATAGGCAATAAAAGTATTCAGGTCTGCTGGATGAATGACCTTTGCTTAAGTGATAATCTCATTACTTTAGATAAATAATGTAATATTCTGAATACTGCTTCGCTGCTGCACATAGAGTACATCGCATGGCATATGGCTGCATGGCGCCGATTTTGGTAGAAAGTTGAAATGGCACCAGTTCCAAATTGCCACAAATCTACACCTACTTCCCACCCGGCTCCCATGACTTCTTCCCACCACTGCTCCAACTACCTTCGCCAGCCCAACAAGCTCCAGACGCGTTCCCGTTGCTACTGCCCTACTAACCCCAAACTTCACGGCTCAATCATCTCCCTCTTCGCCTTCATTAACGCACCGAGCCTCCACTCAACTGCCAACGACACTCCTTTCTGTTCCGGCTAGAGCAACGCCACCTCCACGTGGATCAATACCAGCACAGACATCCCACAACAGCAGACGATGGTCAGTTAGCATCTCGGATGATAAATTGGCGGTATGGGATGCGCGATATGATTGGATTCGATTATACAACATGATTGGATATTCCACAGAGAGTACGATGAAACCATTCAATAAGACAAATCTCAGTACATACGTAGACTGCAAGGCATAGCACTGCATAGCACGCACTGTCGGTGGGCAAAAAGCTTGAAAAAGGTATAGCGAAAAGGGGAGAAAGGAAATGACCTCACTGAAACCATTCTTCAGGGGCCAAAGATCTCGTAGCGCTGAGCTGATTTGCTCTGAATATGGTCAGTCAGAAACAATCGTATAGGCATGTGCGCTGCGAAGCCTCTCTGCCAAGCAAGCCACAAGGTGAGTTCACTCGTCAAGGGGGGTGACTAGCATGCTTTTGTCGAATTGCCGATCAAGAAAGTGCCAAGGGCGGAAAACTGCCAAGAGGGCGGGTGAGGAAAGGCTAGGTATGTGCCAAGCGCATGAGGCAATTGGTGATTGTGCAATTCGATACTCCCGGGGTGTAACAGTATTGACTCGTCGAAAGGGGCTGTGCAAATGCTCTTCGACTTTGAGTGCGCCCTGCAATCCTCGCCTGGGAACCCCACTTTCCGCTGGCCGAATTTTCCAACGTCCAAATTCAACCACCCCCCCCTTTGCTTCCCACTTTTCTTCCATTTCCACCACACTCTAATCAACTCATAAGATATCAACATCCCCATCAACCCTCTCGCTTTCCGCAGTTCACCCAGGGATTCTGATCAAATTCCGCTGTGGATTTTGACGTCTTATCATCATCTTTCTAGCCATACCTACTCACTGAGCGGAAATCTCTTGGCAAAATGTCTGGGCAGAGTGACCAGACCCAGAGCCAAAACATGGACAATCTTCCAACCTCCCATCAACATCCGCTGCCACAGCAGCAGCAGCAGCAGCAGCAACCTGTGCAGCAGGCAGTCCCACTCCAGCCCAATAGTAGTCATGATGCATTCGTTTGCCAGTGGGCAAATTGCGGACACCGCGCCAATACTGCAGAGTCCCTCTACGTAAGTAAAAACACCGACTTCTCGCGTCACAGGAGCTTGACAATGATCAAACCCATCCCTCATGAGAGGTTCGCGCCGCACCGGCTAAACATTCCTCCAGGAACACGTCTGCGAGAGCCATATCGGAAGAAAGAGCACAAACAACCTCAACCTTCAATGCGCGTGGGGTAACTGCCACGTCCAAGTGGTCAAGCGTGATCACATCACTTCACACATTCGCGTTCACGTTCCTCTGAAGCCTCATCGGTGCGAGTTCTGTGGAAAAGCCTTCAAGCGACCTCAAGATCTGAAGAAACATGTCAAAACTCACGCTGATGACTCGGTCATACTGCAAGGCACGACCGGCCGGAGTAATGGCTCCGGAGGAAATCCTCAGCCCGGCCAGAATGCACACACAAATGGAGGATTCAGCAACGGTGGGCAAGGCAAACGTTTGTCACCCCGTTCTTCCTCACAATGCATCCTACGCCTTACCCCATTCATGACTGTTATCATACTACTCCTTCATCCTAACGTTGTTCAGAGGTTGCTGACTTGCAAGCCCTCGCTTCCACAGCGGCAGGCTACTTCCCCGACCACCAGCAAACAATGCAGAATGTCCCCATGACTTATCAAGGCCACAACGGGACTGGTCAAGGCTATTCCACTTACAACCAACCTCAAGTGTCATATTCCCAATACGGCAACGTATCTTACGCCAACCATGGTGCTGAAGTCGGTACTCACGCTACACTCGAGTCCATCAAACACGGCGTAGATGCCATCAATCGTCTCTTACCCGATAGCCAAAATGGCAGATTCGATCCCAGCATCTTAAATCAAGTTGTGGACCGTGTGACCGCCTTACAAAATTCCGTTCCGCTCCTTGCCACCCCAGCGGTGAACGGAACGGTGGCCGGTGAGGGTGGTGTCTACGGACCAACCGCAATGCACTACTCCCTGCCACCAATGGATAATCTCCGCACCAAAGACCAGATCGAAAGCACAAGTGTCATCATAGACCAAATGTCGGCCACCCTCTACGAGCACCAAGGTCATCATGCTGGAGCAGGCACCGGCTGGCCAGGCGCCCGCGCTCTCCAGGAAGACATGCACCATCGTGGTAGCAACTCACCACCAGGACTACAATTGCCATCCTCTCACAACATCTTAGCAACTACTCCCCAATCCAACCATGACGGCACGCCATCGCTCACACCACCTTCAAGCGCTGTGTCCAACACGTCTGGCAACTCTCCCCCCTACACCCACTCCAACCATGGCATGTCACCAAGCTCCCCAACAGGACAGATGTATCCCCCTCTCCCTCTCCCTGGCCCCGGCACCTCATCAACCTCCCACGGCTATCTCCCATCTATGGCACCTGCCTCGACCCTCAGTAATCAATTCAATGACCAACACCGTCGTCGTTACTCCGGCGGCCGCCTCCAGAAAGCCGCCCCTGGGGCTAACCAAATGGACACCACAGTCGACGAGGCTTCATCCCCCAGGCACAGCTTCTCGAACTCTGACCTCGATCCCGCCCTCATGGATGGCGCCGCTGATATTATTACGTTCCCGTCCGAAAACTCTGGAGAGATGGATGAAAAGCCTGTCAAGGTGAACGGTTTCTGGCTGAGCAATATTCGCATCGTGGAAGCCCTGCAGAAATGGCTGGATTGGCGCATCGAACATCGTATGTACGAGAGTGGGGGAGAGGAGGAGAGCTTGCAACATCATGAGTATGAGAGAAGGGAAGTTCAGGAGAGCTCGCAGCATCATGAGTATGAGAGCGGGGGAGAGGAGGAGAGCTCGCAACATCATGAGAACGAGAACGGAGGAGATGGGGAGAGCTCCAAGGGTAAAGAGAAGGGCGCAGTGCTATATCCTCCACTACCTATTTGAGACTGAGACTGCTGTCTGAATTTGCGGTGAGAGGTGAGATCTGCATGAGAGTCGGCGTTGAGGTGGATGGATGGATGGTTTTGATGGCGTGCAAAGGAGGGATACTGGTCCGCTTGGCATTCTCACCGAAAGAATTGTGGTTTTCCTTTCTTTTCTTCTGCCTACACCCTTTTCATTTCCCGTTTGCGATGGATCTATACGGTGAAAAATTGAGGGAAAAAAGAGGGAGCGGGTGGAACAGGGTTTTTACTGCGATTAACTGCGGTCGCTTCATGGCCTTATGAAATGCTTTACGTGGCGGATTATCTCCATGGCTCTCGAGAGCCTGGATGGACAACTTGTCTGTATTCTAATCAATAGCTTGCTGAGATAGCCAGATACTATTAACGATAGAAAACTTCGTATATGCGTTGTTGAGATAAGTGGGTCATGAAATTCTAGGGCCTCGAGGTCAACGAAACTGTCCCGTTGAAATATCCGGCATTGAACGTCAGGATTTAATCCGAAAATTATAGAAGTAATATTCAACTTTCCAAGGATGCCAGCTCCAATGCCAGCTCCAATACGGCGCTCATCTACACCGTCCAGCTCTGACAGTGAAGCCTCAGACGCCTTCTCCAACGATGGTTCGGCTTCATACCAGGAAACCAATCCAGAATATTCCAGAAAGAGGATAAGACTGTCGCCTGCCCATGATTCAGCCAGAGCCGAAGCCCCTCGCATCTCCAAAACAGCGTCACGAATCAAGCCCAAAGCGGAACAGTCCAAATTACAAGAATCGGGAGCGATACAGCACCCAACGACCCACAATGGCAAGGTCGTCGACTCGAAAGCTAGCTTCGCGACACTGAACGTATCCCCGTGGCTCATTACGTCCCTCGCCGCAATGGAGATCAAGCGGCCAACGGGTATCCAGAAAGGTTGCATACCCAAAATACTGGAAGGAAGAGACGTAATAGGTGGAAGTCGAACAGGCAGTGGAAAGACGGTGGCATTTACAGTACCGATATTACAAAAATGGGCGGAAGATCCTGTGGGGATATATGCTGTGGTTCTAACGCCGACGAGGGAGCTCGCTCTGCAGATCTTCGAGCAGATCAAAGCCATCTCAGCCCCTCAACTGCTGAAACCAGTTTTGATTGTGGGCGGTACAGAGATGAGATTGCAGGCTCTGGCGCTGTCACAAAGACCGCACATCGTTATTGCTACGCCAGGGCGATTGGCAGACCATATCTCTACATCTGGAACAGACACGATCATAGGCCTACGCCGAACCAAGGTAGTAGTCCTTGATGAAGCAGACAGACTGCTTGCGTCTGGAGCCGGTAACATGCTCTCGGATGTCGAGACATGCCTCAATGCCCTCCCACCCTCTACAGAACGGCAGACCTGTCTGTTTACTGCAACGGTGACGCCAGAAGTGATGGCTCTAAAATCGATGCCTCGAGCAAAAGACAGAGAGCCAGTCTTCGTCTGCGAAGTCGATACTGCTGATTTAGCCGTTCCCCCAAGTCTGAAACAAACATATTTACAAGTCCCTCTTACCTACCGCGAAGCCTATCTGCACATCCTCCTCCTCACAGCTCGCAACACGGCTATGAAGTCCGTCCTCGTCTTCTGCAACCGTACTACAACAGCTAATCTTATCGAGCGCTTGCTCCGCAACTTGGAACACCGCGTCACATCCCTTCATTCTCTACTTCCTCAGCGAGACCGCACAGATAATTTAGCACGGTTCCGTGCCTCAGCAGCTCGCATACTCGTCGCAACAGACGTCGCCTCCCGTGGTCTTGATATCCCAGCTGTCGACCTCGTAGTCAACTACGATGTCCCCTGCAACCCAGACGACTATATTCATCGTGTGGGACGGACGGCGAGAGCAGGTAAGGCGGGCGAAGCTATTACCTTGGTGGGCCAGAGGGATGTGGGGCTCTTCTTGGCAATTGAAAAGAGAGTTGGGGAGAAAATGGACGCTTGGGAAGAAGAAGATGTGAATGTGGAGACCAGGGTTATTAGAGATGGCTTGAAAGATGTGGGAGAGACAAAGAGGAGGGTGGAGCTTGATATCGAGGAGGGGAGGGACGTTAAGGGGAATCGTACTAGGGGGAAGATTAGGAGGTTGGAATAGGTGATGTCTCTTGAGGCCCGAAGTGATATAATACGAAATGGACTATGACTTCACACGGTGCAAGTAAATAAGCTATCGAACTGCGAGTTCTGGGTCTATAATGGTCATGTAGAGTTTTATGAGCGCCTTAAGCGAGTGGCGGAAAGTGTAGGTATGCCTTTGGTAGTCAAGTCGAAGGTATGAACGCACTCGATAGCAATAAGGTAAATCCTATACTCCCCGTGAAGCAAACAAGACTCATGCTTGAGTCAATATTTGTTCCCCGTGTTGAGAAATAGGGATTGCTAGCCTGTGTTTATTTGCAGGGAGAATTGCTTTGCGCAGCCAATCAGAGTTAGCGTGTGGGCAAAGATCTTCTATAAAGCTCTCTCTAACTACCTTTCCACTCTGATATCGCCATATTGATACGCATACGCACTTCTATCGCACTGATTCATATCATCACTCACATCTAATACACACAGTGTTGAATTCTCGAGTGCCACGGCATCAGTCATCTCGCGTCGCCATCTAGCACGCGTTCTTTACTGTACTTTACCGATCCCCCTCCGCACTCCGCACCATTCACCGCCACCCTCTCCCTACAACCTGTCTCCAAGGGCAAAGCATTTCAAATATTATCGCATCGGAGAGGAGTGCTGCAAACAGCATCAAAAACATCCCAACTGGAGTGTGCGCTGGCTTGGGTGCCTTTATTTACTGTTCGGCTCTCTGACGTAAGTACGGTGGCATAATCTCCCCCGAAAAGACTGTCCAGTAATACAAACACGACCACCAATTGTTATCCCAAAAACCTGATCAAACAATCGCTCACGCATACTATGCATGCGACTAATTTATCGCAGTCCTTGGTCACCACCCGAAGCCCAGCATGTCTGCTCAGCGGCGAAGCGGACGCAAGCGGGCTGCCAACACCCGCATCAACGACCTTCCAGACTCTTCACCCATACAGAAGTCTCAGCCAGCCGCCAAGAAGCGAAAGGTAAACTAGCGATATGCACATCCTCATTCTATCAACAAAGCTAAACCCTCTGGTAGGCCAATCCAGCTCCAAACCCTCGCCCCTCCCGCCGCCAGAAAAAAGCAGAAAAAGAGCCGCAAGAAGATCAGAATCAGGACCAAGAGACCGAGGAAGAGCATGACTCAAATGACGACTCGACCCAGCCTGAGGAAAACCCAGATCTTACTGCAGCGCTCCTTCAACACCTGGATGTCTCGGCCGAACCTGTCAGAGTAGCCGAGACACATGAGAACCACGAACAGGCGAGGAAAAACAAGGGCAGGATTGTCGAAGCATACGCAAAGATTTGTGGGAGGGAATGGACATACTATGTCTCTACTACGGAGATCTTTTTCGGCCGCGGGTCAGAGGAGATTGCGGCGTCAACGCCCCCAGAAGATGTCGAAGTCGATGTTGATTTGGGACCGAGCAGAGGAGTGTCAAGGCGACATGCAAAGTTGTTCTTCGACTCCGACAAGTCCGAATGGCATGTTATGGTGCTTGGACGAAATGGTGTGAAAGTCAACGACCGCGTGTTAAAAAGGAACTCCGATAGTACCATCATCAGTGGCGATGTCATTTCCATTGCGGGGACCCAGATGCTTTTCCAAGCGGCCGGCACTCAGATCACCATTCATCCGACCTTCCAGGAGAAGCTCAAACGGTATCATGAGCAAGAAGAAGAAGGGCCAAGCTCTCAGCACCATGCTGCGCCATTTTCTTACGTCGTGACCCCAGTCCCTTACCCAGTGCAACAACTCCCAAACGACCTACCTCCCATTGCGCCCTTGCCCGAACATGGTCCCCAGCCGGTCACACCCGTATCGTCGCCCAAAAAGGCTGTTACGTCTTCCGCAAAGAAGCGCTCTCCTGGGTATAAACGCGGGATTATGATGGAGTCGACGGAGCAGATTGACTACTCTGTGGATAGTTCGAAAGACATAAAGCCTGGGTGTAGCTATTCTTCCATGATCACCTGGGCTATCATGTCAACGCCAGAGGAAGCCTTGAGTTTGAGTGGAATCTACAGCTGGATCAAGGAGCACTACGCTTATTACCGACTTGTCCCTTCAGGATGGCAGGTACGTCAAAGCCTTCCTTCATATTATTGGAACATACTCACGGTCTCAGAACTCAATCCGCCACAATCTCTCGTTGAACGCCAGCTTCGGCAAGGTTGCTCGCCGTAGCGACGAACCTGGCAAAGGCATGAAATGGAAACTAGTCCCAGAGCATCGCGAGGCAACAATCGCTACAGCCAACAAAAACGTCAGCAAAGGTGGCGGCCGTACCTCATCCGCCCCCGGCTCTCCCGCGGAAACGGGATTGACAGGCGATTTCCCTCCACCTCCCATCAACGGCAACGCCAAACCCTCGTCCCCCCAGCAATCGCCCCCCTTTTCGTCCTATCCCCCCAACCACCCGGAATCCTTCACCCCAAACCGCGGCCCCCAAATGCCCGTCTACGGCCCCACCCAAGGTCAACTCCCCGTCCTCTCCGACGAGACCTCCCCCATCCCCCGCCGCCGCCATACAAACGGTCACCTTACAACCATCGACTCCTCCCCCACCCTTACCTCCGGCCCCTGGACCACCGACGGCCCTATGCGTACCCCCGCTCCCCGCCCCTACAACCTTAACGTCCCGCAACCCAACACCATCAAGCTTCCCACAAGCCACATGCCCGAGTCCAGCCCCGCTCCCTTCTGGAAGTATGCCGGAGAAGGCCCTGCCAGCACTCCAGCGAGCAAATGGCCAGACACGAGCCCGGTGAAGAAAGTGCTGGGGGGTGCCGTGCCTGCGATGAGTAGTTCCCCGCCTCCACCGGCGAACGGGCCGGAAAGTCCGACGAGGAGGGTGAAGCTGGGGAGTAGCTTCGGTGCTCCTACCGGTAGTCAATTGGGGAATGGAAATGGGAGTGTCAACGGAGGGGACGAGGAGGAAGAGGAGGGAATCGATCTCATGAAGTGAGTTCCCCTTTGATGTCCTTCAAGGAGAGTGAGAGATGGGAAAGCTGACTATCCATGCACACAGGGGCTTCACCAAAATCTCAAGCTACCCGCACCAGCATCGCAACGGGCAGGTGCCCGCGAGGGTAGTCTCCTAGCCCAGCCTAGCCACCTAACGTATCCTCCGCCTAGAACACGACACGGTCCCTGCCCACGACTTCAACGCTATCACACACACACACACACACATCTTTCAACGCCGGCGACGAGTTTAGATTGTACTACCTTCGCTTTCGATTATTCATTCTTCGCTCGCACCATCCCATTCCATTCTTGTTCTACGATCACGCCGCCTTCGACGCGCCTGCAATCTTCGCGAGATACAACTTCAATATCCCCTTCCTCCTTCCATCTTCTCCTTGCGTGCTGACTACCGCACCACCTTCGCTCGCCCGCGCACGCACGCACTGAATTCCACCAGAGGACGGACGCCGCGGTGGAGTGGAGGGGCTTGCATTGGGAATTCTTTCGCGGGCTGGAAATGGTTCTCCGTGGTGGTTTTCATCGTTTCTGACGTGGGAGTTTGCTAAGGAAGGGGGTTGCTTGATTTTCTTGTTGGGCTCAGGGTTGTCCTTGTGCTTGCGGTTGTGGATGGGTTTTGTGCTTGTGCTTGTGCTTGTGGCTGTTCTCATGCTCGCTTGCTCGCTCGTTCGATTGAATGAAGTGGCTCTGCTTTGCTCTGCTTTAGCTTAGCTTTAGCTTTAGCCTAGCTTACCTCACCTTACCTCCGCTTGCATGGAGGCATTGCCATTCCATTAGTTCCGAACCGAGCGAAGAAGGAGGCCAGATTCTACGGGATTGCATAGCATGGTATCGCTCCGGAACTTTGGCCCGGCGCCTTGGGGGGTGTGGGAAAGGGGGGGGGTTTAGTCGTAGATGCTAGTGCAAATGTCAATGCCAATGCCAATGCCAACACTAATCGCTTCCCCATCATTCAGATATTAGCCCTTGGGGGCGTAGACTCCCTAGGAAGAGTTGAATGAACAGGTGGCCTGCGGGGGAGGTGGCAGTGCTAGGGGGCTGGAGTGCTGGAGGGGAAATGGGTCGGGTTAGTTTAGTTGGGTAATTCGGCTACTGGGTTGGGGATATTGATGAGATTATGATATTGCAATGCATGCGTTTTCATGAGAGCTACCTACTCTAGCTGTGCAGATGACCGAGCGGTGGTGCGAGCGACCTCTTTTTTCCCCCATTGAATGGCCCTAGTTGGCGGAGCAATTTGACTGAATGACGGCTAGTGGACTGGAGGAAGGTGGGTGCTGCGGGCGAGATGGTGAGGGTTGGGGATGTTTGGGTTTTGGAAGGCGAGGTCGGTGCGGAGGCGCGAGCTATTGCGTGGGATTCTGCTGGGAGCAATGAAGGTTGTTTACGGGTGCATAGATGGCGTAAGTGCTGATGTGTTGCAGTCTGGGCAAGGGATTCATCGCAGTTCAGTCTCTGGGGGGTGTTAGTTTTGTGCGGTCACATCGGGGCATCGTAGCCTTACCAAATTCTAGGGCAATGCGAGCATTGAGGCGGGGGGGGTTTGATCCACTCCAGATTAGTCGAACATCTACTAGGCATGCGTTTGCTGGAGGGGCCAACGGATTCACCGATGCCTCTCACCACATCTCCATCCGCTCCGCAAGCCGGCTCGACAGTCCCGGCACATTCACGTTCGGTTCACTAGCGGGATGAGCCGACGACTGCCTGCCTCCTCCCCGCTTCTCGGACTTGCGCGCAGGCGCAACCGACACTTTTCGCCCGAGGAGCATCTCCCCGGAGAGATTATCAATTGCCCTCTGAGCTTCGTTTGCGGTTGATAGATCGACGAAGGCGTAGTCAGCGGGGCGTTTAGCACTGGGGTTGAATGGGACGTAGATGGATCGGCTGTGGGTATTAGCTGTGGGACGGTCGAGAGATGGCTGTATGATACTTACACCGAGTAGTCTGTGAAAAAGGATTTCAGGTCCTCTTCCGTAGTTGCGTAGGCAAGGTTGCCCATATGGAGTCGATATCCTTCGCCTAGTTCTGTCATCTCTTGGGAGTCTTCAGACCGCAAGGACACTATTTCGGCTCGTCCTGCAAAATGAGCGATTGGCTGTTTGGTGTCCTGATCTACAAGGCCGCGGAGGTGGAGAGGCAGGGAGGTCTTTTTCTTGGGTTCTGCTTCGCGGAGATTGGGAGGGAGGTAACCCCCTTCTGGGCCGTGGACGTCGGTCGGTCCAAGACCTCGAAGATGGGGAGGAAGGAAACCCGGCCTGTTGCTGCTGACCTTGTTCTGCTTTTTGGTGTTGTTCCGACTATTTGAGCCGTCTTCTTCCCTAGCCTGCTCAATTCTATTAACCCCTTTCCGATTTCGCTTTCGTCTTCGTCTTCGTTTCTGGCTTGCACTGACCGGAACTTTGGAATCTTGACCGTCATCCAATCCTTCTCCTGGTTCTTGGCTCGACTCTCTGGGTGCTTGTTTTTGTTGTCAGTCGGAGGTTACTTTGCGACATGATCATTGCCTTACGTGATCCCGGAATCACTCTGACATTTATACTCTCGTCAGGTTCGTCTTTGTCTGCGTCCTTCCACTCTTGATGGTCTTCCTTGGCGCGTTTGATAATTTTCGAAGCAGCATCCTCCTCGAGATCGGCCAAGATGTCTGCCTCCGTTGGTCTATTATCAGGGAACATAGCTTCGAAACAGATGCCAATCATGGCTTGCACTGTGAAGGCCGCGTCATTGCCCTGCATGATTTTAGTTAATCAGAAGAAAGATGAGAAGCAAGAAGTTCTAGGTTTATTCACAGCATTATGGAGGTTCCAGCCATCGATATCGAGGTCAAGTAAAACTCGTCCAAGGTTGCGAGGATTCATTTCGTGTTTGTAGGCTCTAAATAGGACTGATGTGTCGACGGTGTCGATCAGGTTGGACAAATTATGCACATCGTAACCCAGTCTTCGCATGTACTCGATGTCTTGACTGGTATCATGGCCTAGAAGGACAATGTTACGTTTTGGCCCCCTATCATCCTGAGGTTGAATGTCAGATCCATACCTCGGAACGTCACGCGAATCGGTTGGATGAGGGGTATATCGCCTTGGTGCTGAGTAGGGAGGACGGAAGCAAGCAGCGACCACTTGCGGAGCTTCGAGGATAGAGATCCATTCACTAGTGCCAAAGTCGAATCTTGAAGCGCAACCGTTGATGAATTCCGTGTTGTGGAGGTGAGAATTTTCCACAATCCGGAAATGGCGGCAACGGATTAGGTTCATCCACCCCGAGCCACGTTTGTTTGGGGCAATATTGGCAAGATCGAGAGTATCGAGAGTAGCTATCCCAATTTCCGTGATCTTCTTCTGGTTTCGCTCATAAGCTTCAACATCAACGCAGACGAAGACAACATTCTTGTCGAAAGCGAATGGAACAGTCTGGTTCAATAAAGTAGATCCAAATGCTTCGAGGTCGGATTTTGCTTTCAGAGGGTCTGCATCCTTGTTGGAAGCATCCTCTTTGGAGAGTTCCTGATCTCTGAAACCGAGATACCGTTGAGTGTTCCTCAACTGAGCACACCAGCCTTTCTTACGTTTCACTCGGGTTCTCTTCTTCTTCTCTTCTGGAGTAAGCTTTCTGTATTTGTCAAAGAATGCTTCCATATTGCGATTTCAAAGAACCACTAGCTGTTTAACAAAGTGAAACGAGACGTGAAATTTGGCCCTTACCGATGGCTACGACGATACCTTAAATGGTGCTGGATCTCGTCAACTAAGAGGCATTCCAGCAGTGCTTACTCTCTGTCCCGAAGAAGTGGAGCTTGTATAGAGAGTTGCCTGTAAAGATGAAAGGCAAACACCGACCTTTGTGTAATGATTGTATTTTAAGGACGCGCTAGTGAGCTTATCTTACAACTTAATAAGCGCGATCATGCAGTTTTGTCGGCCCGGCTTTTGACCGTAACGTGATTTTTGCGACACGCTTGTTGTGAGGCACACCACGTCCCCACCAGCTTTGTTCCATCAGAGCTCAGAAACCACACAAAGTATTTATTCTGCCTTGTCACCAAGGCAAGCCTGAGCTGCGGCTTGATGCGACCGGGCTCCGACTCTCGCGATGACAACAACTATGGAGGCAATACATCCAAGCAAGCCCGAGGACCTGGACGCTCAGGCGACCATCCATGACTTTCAAGATTATACCGAGTATCTTCCTGCCGACCTCAATAGATCCTTGACTCTGATACACAAACTCGATGAAGCCTACCTATCAAGGGCCGACGCAGTACATGACCAATTGATACAGTATGGATCTCGAAAAAGCCTCGCCCCAGCAAAGCAACCTCAGGTCTATCGAGCCGAAATATCCTACAATCTCAGTCAGGCACTCAGTGCCCGCGAGTCAGCTTCCGGCGAAGCAGACAGATTGTATGAGATGTTAGACCGACACTACCATCGTCTGGCCAGTGTCACAGCAAAGCTACATGCACTCCCAAAGCCCCCTTCAAGAGACCCAACGCCCATACCTAAGTCTCCACGTCTCAGTCGAAAGAGCCCACCCCCCAAGATCACCCTACGACTCGATGGCGCGCGGGCTTCCGCATCTGCTGGAAGAGCTGCAGGGCAAGAGAAGAAGCAGAGGAGCCGTAGAATCCTTGTACCCGGCGAGGTTCTTCCTCCTCGAAATCCAGATTCCCCTACACCTTTCGACGACACAGATTGGGAGTCTATTCCTCAATCACCTCTTCCTATGCCGACATCTCGTGTGGGAGGCTCGCGGCGTCGATCGAGCAATAAGCCTGTGCGCATCAGGGCGCCAAAGCCTCCAAAGATCCCGAAAGAAAGACTTCCTCGAGCACCACGTCCTCCCGGTACTGGTACAAATGTACATAGCCAGGTTGCGGGGATATCTACAAGCAATGCGCTCTCACTGCTTCAGCCACCGCCGCCAGATGCGAAGGTAGGTAGCGAGCATGCGCCGTGGATGCGGTTGACGGAGTATGAAATGGCGCTCCTGCGAAAGAGAATGAAGAAAAACGCCATATGGACTCCAAGCGAGACAATGATCAGGCGCGAGCTTGCAGATGCTGGTCGAGGGCCTGAAAATTACCAGATCAAGAAGGCAGAGGCCGAAGACGCAGGTGAAGAATTCACTGACTGTGACAACATTGCAAATTCCACTCCGGGGAAGCCCCTTGGGCCTGGTGAGATAAGCACCGACGCGCTGGGACTGGCTTCTTCCAATCTTAGCAACAGAGGAATGAAGTTGAACGAGGCGAAGAAATTGAAGAGAGAGCAAATGCTAGCGGCTTCGTTGGCAGAGACCCAACAAGTTGCAAGACGTTTGGAGGATATCGGAAGTGGTTTCAAGGACTTGTTCTCAAAGCCGCCGAGTGCTGCGCTTGAGAGTCCTTTGCCTATAACGATCATGTCGAATGGCAATCAAGCTCAACAAGACAAGCCGAAGAAAAAGAAGAGCAAGCCAAAGGAAGTGGCGAAAGATCCTGCCAAAACGCCTTCACAGAAACGTAAACGTGACGACACTCCCAAACCCGAACCCCCTCCAGCCCAACCAGAGCCTGTCCCTTCACCAAAGGAAAAACCATCCAAGAAACGCAAGGCTGGCCACGCGCCCTCACCTCTGACCATTTCCACAACAACAACTACCACAGTCCCCCTCGCCGCGCCCGCACCCTCCCCCTCCAAACCCCCCAAATCCAAACCCCCCACCCCAACAACCCCCCTCATGCCCGCCCCTGCACCCAAAACATCCACCCCAAAACATCCACTCACCCCAACAGCCACAGCCACCTCCTCCCGCCCCCGCCGCATCTCCCTCACCCTCAAAGGCCCAGCCGAGCCTCCACCCTCTCCCGCACGACCCCCTTCCCGCCCCCTCTCCCGCCGTGCCTCCACTGGGCCGCCCTCAGCAACTATATTCCGCGAGCATCTCCACCGCAAGAGCGCCACGCCCGCCACGCCTCCGCCGGCAATGCAAGTGCAAACAGCCGCCGGAAGACGAAGCAAGCGGCCTGCGCCGGGCGCAGTGGTCGAGAGCGGAGAAGGCGGCGCAGCGGTCAGTGTAGGCAAGCGAGCGGAGAAGCCGAAGCGGAAAGCCGCGAATGCCAAAAGCGGGAAGAAAACCGAGGACGAGGCAGTGGTGGAGGAGGGTGTGGATCCTAATGAACCTAGATATTGTGTTTGTGGGGATGTAAGTTACGGGGAGATGATCTGCTGCGATGATCCGGATGTAAGTGCGCCCGCTTTCCCCTTCAATATCCCTTCGCCTTGGGTCGTGGGCATGGGTTCACTACTGCTTCCTGTCGAGCTCGCCCCTCAAGTTGGACTTGGGCGGAGGATGGAGGATGGAGAAGCGGATGCGGATGCTGATGCTGATGGAATTGGTGACAGTGTCAAGGGGAATGGTTCCATTTCGCGTGCGTGGGCCTGACGGAGAATCCGCCGCGGAGGAAGGCGTGGTTTTGTCCTGATTGTAGTGCGAAGAGGGAGAAGGAGAAGAAGGGATGAGGGGGGATGGTTGTGATGGAGCTAAGGGATGGGTGATGGTTTGGGGGGCTGATTTGGTGAGCGATGGCGTTTAATGTGGTTG
>JAABUQ010005124.1_pt1 | contig 21365 bp, 20 predicted proteins | sample 5560001 | NCBI WGS metagenome assembly JAABUQ01 (sample SAMN10711888, study PRJNA513371) | rock metagenome | isolation source: Antarctica rocks | place: Antarctica: Victoria Land, Finger Mt nord | collected 2015-12-18
AGCCTACGCGGCGGTTGTCTCGCCCACATAGCCCAGCATCGCCTCGCGCAATGCTACGGGCCATGGCTCGGAACGCACTTCGGTCATGTCAGCGAACACCATCGTCGCACGGAACATGACCCGTCGCTCTGTGTCCGGACCTACCAGCTCCACGTTGATCCGACAGGAGCTGCGCCCGACGCGCTCGACCGCCAGCCAGGCCGTCAGAGTCTCGCCCTGCCGGCTTGGCCGGTCGAACTGCGCCTCCAACGCGGCCATCGGGACGGCCATGCCTTGCGAGATAAGGCCCTCGAAGGGCGCGTCCATGGCGGCGAACCAATCTTCAACCAGATCGTTCAGCAGCTCGACATAGCGCGGGTAGAAGACGATGCCGGCCGGGTCGCAGTGGCGGAACCGTATGGCCAGGTCGGCGCGGAATGCTGGCATGGCGCAACATTACCGAACGGTGCGCCGGTCGTCCATCCGGCTGGACAAGGTGTCCGCCGCCTGGGAAAGGAACCAAGTCCGCCTTCCCGCGAATACCTGGACGCATTGGTTACGGAGATGACGGATTGCCCTGTCGTAAGGTGGCCTGAGACTGTCTCGCGTCCTGCCAAGGTTTGTCCGGGACAGGTTCGGCGCGTTGCGTACGCTGCCGTCCTTCATGGCGCTGATCTGGCGCACGAGCCCTGGCCTGACCGGGGCAACGCTGGGCCTGCGGCTGGTGCGGGCGGGGCTGCCGGTGGCCACGCTGTTCGTCGGCAAGCTGATTATCGACGAGGTGGTGCGGCTGGCGCGGCTGGCGCACCCGCCGATGCAGTTGGACGCTTGGCTGAACAGCGGATTTCTGCTCCGGCTGGGCTTGTTGCTGGGCGCCGAGTTGGGATTTGCGGTGCTTGCCGACGCGCTGACCCGCGCGGTGTCGCTGTTCGACCTGCTGCTCTCGGACCGATTCAGCGACGAGACCAGCCTTGCGCTGATGCAACATGCCGCGACGCTCGACCTCCGGGATTTCGAGGACAGCGAGACGCAGGACAGCCTTGACCGCGCACGGCGGCAGGCCAGCGGACGCACTGGACTCATCAGCCTGATGTTCGGCCAGGCGCAGGATTTGCTGACCCTGGCCGGTTTCGCCGCCGGCATCGCCGCCTACGCGCCATGGCTGATTGCGCTGCTGGCGGCGGCACTGGTGCCGGCGTTCGTGGGTGAGATGCGCTTCAACGCCGAAGCTTACGCGCTCAACCACAAACGCACGGCGGAGCGGCGCGAGCTGGACTACTTGCGCCAGACCGGCGCCAGCACCAGCACCGCGAAAGAGGTGAAGCTGTTTGGCCTCAATGACTTCCTGATCGAACGCTACCGCGAGCTTTCCGTCCTGATGCGGGCGGAGAATGGCGAGTTCGCCTGGCGTCGGGCAAGGTCGGGGGTGGCGCTGGCCACGTTGGGGACGGTGGGATACTACGCGGCCTATGCCTACCTGGCGTGGCGCACGGTGGCCGACACGCTCTCGGTCGGCGACCTCACGTTCCTGGCGGCATCCTTCCTGCGGCTGCGTGGCCTGCTGGCGGGTGTGCTGAGCGGGCTGTCCAACTTGGCGAGCCAGGCGTTGTACCTGCAGGATCTGTTCTCCTTCCTGGACGTGAAGGCGGCGATCATCTCACCGTCGAACCCCCTGCCCTTCCCCGCCCTGATGCAGAGCGGAATCCTGTTCGAGGATGTGGGGTTCCGCTACCCCGGAGCGGAGCGGTGGGCGGTGCGCCATCTGAGTTTCAGCCTGCCAGCGGGCGGAGTGCTGGCGCTGGTGGGCGAGAACGGGGCCGGCAAGACCACGCTGGTGAAACTGCTGACGCGGCTCTACGACCCCGACGAAGGCCGTATCGTGCTCGATGGCCACGACCTGCGCGCCTATGACCTGGATGCCGTGCGCGCGGGCATCGGCGTCATTTTCCAGGATTTCGTGCGCTATGACCTGACTGCGGCCGACAACATCGCGGTCGGCCGGATCGAGTCGCGCGGCGACCGGCCGAAGATAGAGCGGGCCGCGGCGCGCGGCAGGGCGGACGAAGTCATCGGCCGCCTGCCGCGGGGCTATGACCAGATGGTTGGGCGACGGTTCCGCGGCGGCGTGGAGCTGTCGGGCGGCGAGTGGCAGAAGGTGGCGATTGCGCGCGCGTACATGCGCGATGCGACGATCCTGATCCTGGACGAACCAACGGCAGCGCTGGACGCCAGGGCCGAGTTCGAGGTGTTCCAGCGGTTCAAGGCATTGAGCGCCGGGCGCACCGCGGTGCTGATCTCGCATCGGTTTTCCAGCGTGCGGATGGCCGACCGGATCATCGTGGTGGCGGACGGGCGCGTCGAGGCGAGCGGCACCCACGCCGAGTTGCTGGCGGCGGGCGGGCGGTATGCCGAGCTGTTCGAGCTGCAGGCGGCAGGCTATCGGTAGCAATAGTTTCACGATCGCTGGCCAGGGACAGCGATGCGGCCTGCGGTTAGTCTGCGTCATGCCCTCGCTATACCCGACCGCCCGCGATCCGATGCTCTCGCTGCTCCAGTCAGCCGCCGCCGCAGTGGCCCGCAAGCGCACCGCCATCGCTGGCCGCGACGGCCCGGCGGCGCATCCGCTGACTGCTGCCGCAGCCCAGCTGGTTGCAGCCCGTGGCACCCTCACGAATGGCGTCGCGGTGCCGGTGGAAAAATCCGCGACAACCTGCGTCGGGCTCGGGCTGGAGTTGCTGGAGGCGATGGTGTCCGGCGATGCGGCCCGGCAGCTTGCCTTGCAGGACCGCATCCGGTTCTCGCTATGCGATCCGCTTTGGGCCGAGACGCTGATCGACTATGCCCGCAATTTGCAGGCCGACGGGACACCCCGCCCGGTGCCTTACGTCCGCTACACCGCGCTCGGCGACTTCGTTCTGCCGGCGCCCAGGGCCGAGACGCGCGTTGCCCTGGTCTCGGACTGGGGTACCGGAACGGCCGAGGCCCGCGCGGTCGCGTCCCTGCTCGCTCGCCAGCAGCCGGATGTGGTCATTCACCTCGGCGACATCTACTACGCCGGCACCGCCGAGGAATGCGACGCGCATTTCCTGGCGCCGCTTCGGGCGGTTTTGCCTGACGCCCGGTTGTTCACCTTGTGCGGCAACCACGACGTCTACAGCGGGGGTGAAGGTTATTACGGCTTGCTGCGCCAGATAGGCCAGCCGGCCAGCTACTTTTGCCTACGCAGCCCCGATCGGTCCTGGCAGATCCTTGCCGCCGACACCGGGCGGCACGATGCCAACCCGATCGACGAGGCCGTGGCACTCACCTCGCTGGACTCCGCCGAGGAGCTTTGGCACGCCGACAAGCTGCGCGGCTTTCCGGGGCGCACGGTGTTCCTTAGCCATCACCAGCCGTTCTCTGCGTTCCTGCCGATTGGCAAGAAGTCGCAGCAGGATCCAGTCAACCCGAACCTGATGGCGAGCTATGGGCGACTGGCGTCGGCGGGGCGGATCGATGCCTGGTTCTGGGGACATGAGCATAGCCTGCGGCTGTATGCGCCCTATCGTGGCATCGCCGCCGGACGCAACATCGGCTATGGCGCAATCCCGGTCGCAGTGGCGCCGGAGGAGGTGACGCCGATGCCAGGGTTGCTCGACCCGCCGACATTGGCCGCCGACATCAGGCTGGATGTGGTGAATGGCGTCTTTACCCATGGCTTTACGCTCCTGGACTTCCAGCCCGGCCAGATTGAGGCATCCTACTGGGCGCTCACGCAGCCCGATGCACCGATCTATCGGGAGATGTTCGACACGCAATATGCTGCATGACGCAGGAGCTTTTAGGCAGAGGCGCGCATTATCCCGTCACGCCGGATGGCCGCTACTTCGTGGTGCGTGGCCGGCTGTGGCGCTGTGCCAACCCGGCGCTCGACGAGGCCACGCGGACCGCGCTCACGCACGAGTTGATGTCCGCGCGCCGGGCCAAGCAGACTGCGATGCGGCGCGGCGACCTAGCGGCGCGGGCAGCGGCGCGGGATCGCGTGGACGCGGCGAAACGAGGGCTGGGCGAGCGTGGGCCGGTTTGGTGGACGGACAGCGCCGCCGACTGCAACCGGCGCATGGCGGCCAACACGCCCTATGCCACCTGGTTCGCCGCACAAACCGGCACGGAGTGATGTGGACATGGGCGATGTCGAAACCTACCAGCTCGCCGACGACGGCCGGTTCCCGAACTCGGCGCTACCCTTGCTGATGTATCGCAACGCGCTGCCGCCAGACGCTGCTGCCCTGGAGCACGCCTTTGCGGCCCAGGGCTGGTCGAACTCCTGGCGCAATGGGATTTTTAGCTACCACCACTTCCACAGCACCGCCCACGAGGCGCTCGGCATCGCCGCCGGCGAGGTGCGGGTCATGTTCGGCGGTCCGCTGGGGCAAGAGGTGACCATAAGGGCGGGAGACGTGGTGGTGATCCCGGCCGGGGTTGGCCATCGCAACATGGCAGCGAGCGCCAACCTCCTGGTTGTCGGCGCCTACCCCGGCGGTTCGGACTACGACACCCGCCGCGGCGATCCCGTCGAACATGAGGCAGCCGTGCGCGCCATTGCCGCCGTGCCGCTGCCGTGCCGCGACCCGGTGCCGGGCCACGACCACCTGAAGCGGCTCTGGTTGGCCTCAGTTGGTCACGGCGTCGAATATCGGCGTTGAAGGCCCGTCCGGTCCGCGCATCCCGAGGCGTCCAAGCCCCGGCAGCTTGATGGCGGGCCGGCGGAGATCAAGCCCGGCGACGGCGCCAAGGATGTTGACCTCGATCCCCTCGACCCAGGCGACGGTCAGCCCGCCATACCCGCCGAACGTCAGCTTCACGCCTGTGCCGGATGGGGCGAGGCGCGCCCAGCGTCCGTCATAGGGATAGTCCTTGCCGATCGCGGTCGGCGGCAGCGTCGCCCGGATGCCCGGCACCGCGTCCATGACCGCCGCGACGAAGGTGTTGGAGTTCGGACCCGGCCAAGCGCGGTAGTCGCCTTGCTTGTTCCAGGCATAGTCCCGAATGGCCGCTTGCATCTTGGGGATCAGCGCCGCCGCCGCTGGACCATCGGCAGCGAACACCACTCCCGGCGCGCGCCCAAACCAGCGCCCGTCCGGCTCGAAGCCGTTCAGGCGCAGCGGCTCGCCCCAAGCGGTGTAGTCGTAGCGGGTGTAGCTGGAGGCGCCAGCCGGCTTGAACACCAGCCAGGAATGGGTGGCGAAGATGCCCCGCCAGCGGACCGTCTGCGCCGAATAGATCCGCACGACAGCCTGGCCATTCCGCGCCGCCGGCTGGAGTTGGCCGATGCTGGAGCGATCCGCGGTTCGCCATCCGGCGCCGGTGCCGTCGAGGCGGTAGCGCAGAGCGGATATCGCGAGCGGCACCAGGTAGAGCAGCACGAACAGCAGCAGGGCGGTCTCGAGGATAGACATTCGCATCCATCTTTGCTTGTTGGCGCGAACTGCAACGCCTTCGCCGCGCAACGTCGCATTGCGGCAAAGACACGGCCACTCCGACCATCAAGCTCCGGGAGCCACCCTCATGCGCGAATACTCCATCGCCGCCATTGGCGCCGACGGCATCGGACCGGAGGTGATCACCGCCGGCCTCCAGGCGCTGCGTGCCTTGGAACAGCGCAGCGGCGATTTCCGGTTGGCGGTCACCGAGTTTCCCTGGGGATCGGACTATTACAAGGCGCATGGCGTGATGATGCCGGCCGATGGTCTGGAAATCCTGAAGACGTTCGACGCCATCTACTTCGGCGCGGTCGGCGCTCCGGATGTGCCGGATCACGTCACCCTGTGGGGCCTGCGGCTGCCGATCTGCCAGGGCTTCGACCAATATGCCAACGTGCGCCCAACCAGGATGCTGCCGGGGATCGCGTCGCCGCTGCGGGACTGCGGGGCGGGCGACCTTGACTGGGTGATCGTGCGCGAAAACTCCGAGGGCGAGTATTCCGGCAATGGCGGGCGGGTGCATCGCGGCCTGCCGGAGGAGGTCGCCACCGAGGTCTCGATCTTCACCCGCACCGGCGTTGCCCGGATCATGCGGTATGCCTTCCGCCTGGCGCAGTCACGCCCGCGCAAGCTGCTGACCGTGGTGACGAAGTCAAACGCGCAGCGGCACGGCATGGTGATGTGGGACGAGATCGCCGAGCAGGTCGCCAGCGAGTTCCCGGACGTGGTCTGGGACAAGATGCTGGTGGATGCGATGACCGTCCGCATGGTGCTGAAGCCGGCCAGCCTCGACACCATCGTGGGAACCAACCTGCACGCCGACATTCTCTCCGACCTCGCCGCGGCGCTTGCGGGATCGCTCGGCGTCGCCCCGACCGCGAACATCAATCCGGAGCGCCGGTTCCCTTCGATGTTCGAGCCGATCCACGGCTCGGCGTTCGACATTGCCGGCAAGGGGATCGCCAACCCGGTTGCGACGTTCTGGACCGGCGCGCAGATGTTGAGTCATTTGGGCGAGCCCGCCGCCGCCGCCCGCCTGATGGCCGCCGTCGAGCGTGTAACGGCATCTGGCCTGCTCACTCCGGATCTCGGCGGCACCGCGACCACCCAGGCCGTGACCCAGGCGGTGTGCAAGGCGATCCACGAGGCGAACGTCTAGCCGGGATAGAGCGTCTCGCCGCCATCGACGCGCAGCACCTGGCCGTTGACGAAACGACTCTGGTTACCGGCGAGGAACGCCACCACGTCGGCGATCTCGGCGGGTTCGGCGTAGCGGTCGAGCGACTTGCCGGTGGAGTCCATCTTGACCGGGTCCACCGTGCGGGTCGCCTGGAACCGCGCCGTCTTCGTAGGACCAGGACTGACCGCGTTGATGCGCACGCCGTCGTTTATCACTTCGGCGGCGAGGCAACGGGTGTAATGGACGACCGCGGCTTTCAAGGTCGCGTAGATGGCGCCGTTCGAGTAGCCCTTGTGCGCTGCCGAGGACCCGATGTTCACCACCGAGCCTTTTCCCGCCTTCACCATCGGCGGCACGAACGCCTGGCACACCAACATGGTGCCTATCAGGTTGTTGTTGGTCAGCACTTGGATGTCCGCCAGCGGTATGCCGAGGACGTTGTTCGGATCGGGCTTGCCTCCGGCGGCGCCGATGTCGCCGCCGGCGCAGTTGACAAGGATTTGCACCTCGCCCAGGGCCAATTCGATATCCGCCTTCATCTTGGCGACCGCTGCGCCGTCACCGATGTTGCCGGTGACCGCCACGGTCCGCACGCCCAGCTTCTCAAGGTCCTTGGCGACCTCGCCGAGGTTGGCCGCTTCGCCATACTTGGCCGTGGCGTCCCAGCTCAGATCATGGATCGCGACGTCGGCGCCCATCTCAGCAAGCCGCATGGCGATGGCGTGGCCAAGCCCGCGCCCCGACCCGGTGACGAACGCGACCTTGCCGCTGAGTTCTTTGCTCATACCGATGTCCCCACGCCCATGATTCCAAGTGCCCGCATGTTCGCCGCACTGCGCCGCATCATATCGAGCTCGTAGCCGACCAGTTCGCCATCCGCCTGCCGCTCCCAGGGGGTGCGATAATCCTCCAGATCCGCAAGCCGGTTTCGCCGCGCCGCCAGCAGGCAGGCGGCAAGTTCGGCGGCGCTTTTTTCCGGATAGCCCCGCCACCAGTCGGGCGTGAACAGCCTCACGTGACGCGCCTCTAGGGCACCCGGCTCCAGCACCGCGGGCAGCATGGCGTGATGTTCGGCGAGGATGGCGAACATGTCCTCGAACGGCACGGCGCCGTCGCCGATGGCGCAGCGCACGAGGCGGTAGCCTTCATCGGTGGGCTGTATCCTGTAGTCCTTGAGGTGCAGAAGTCGCACGTAGGGCGCGATGACACGGGTGAAATCGAGCGGGGCCTCGGCGACCGGAAACGAATTGCCGGTGTCGAACACGATGCGGACAGCGGGGCCGAACTCGTCGCAAAAGGCGACCATCTCGCGGCTGGTGAAGTCCTGATGGTTTTCGATCACGATTGTCAGGCCGTCGCGAGCCGCCATCGGCGCATACTCGCCGAGCCTGACGCGAACCTCGGCCACCAGCTCATTCCACCGTGAGCCAGCCGCCGCGCGGTCGCCGCAGAGAATGGGCGTCAGTGCCATGCGGATGAGCTTGGCGCCCAGGCCGTTGGCGGCCCGGACGCAGGTCGCGAAGTTGCCGTGCTGCAATCCGGAACTGATGACCGGCATCATGTCGAGATCGTCGAGTCGCCCGCGTAGGTCGGCGAACTCGGCGCTGGTGAACGGGGCCAGCCAATGCTCGGCGATCTCAAGCGTCCGTGCGCCGAGTTCCTGCGCCAGCTCGATGAAGCCTTCGAGGCCACAGCCATCCGGGTTGGCGCGCGGAGTGCCACGTCCTTGCAGGCCAAGATGGTAGGTCAGCCCGTATGGGTTCAGTCCTACTCGAAGCATGACGGTGTCTCCCGATAAGTCAGCGCAGCCCGGCATCCACTGTCAGGCATTGCTTGGTGATCATGTGGCTGTCGTCCGCCGCGAGGAATAAAGCGGTGCGCGCGATGTCGTCCGCGAGCAAGCGGGCGTTCAGGCATTGCCGCTGCACGATCGCCTCCACGTCGGCCTCCGAAAGCCAAAGACGCAGTTGACGCGGGGTGATGACAGCGCCGGGGGCGATTGCGTTGACCCGGATGTTGTCCGGACCGAACTCGCGCGCCAGGCTGCGGGTCAGCCCGATCACCGCGGCCTTGGCACTGGTATAAGCGACCATCCGCGTGCCGCCACCCATCCAGGCGATCGAACTGAAGTTGATGATGGAGCCGTGACCGAGTTGGCGCATCTGCGCCCGCACCGCTTGCGCCGCGAAGAACTGGTGGCGCAGGTTCACCGCCATGGCGCGGTCCCAGTATTCCGGCGTGACCTCATCCACTTCGTGCCGCTCGTCGTTGGCGGCGTTGTTGACCAGCACCGCGACGGGTCCGAGTTCATCGTGCGCTCGCGATATCGCGGATTGCAGCGCCACGATGTCGGTGAGGTCGCACGAGATGAAGACCGGCGCATGGCGCGCACCGGACAGCTCCCGGACGAGTGCTTCGGACGCTGCCTCGTCCACGTCCACAAAGGCAACCCGCGCATCGTTCAGCGCAAAGCGGGCGACCATCGCCGCACCGATCCCGCTGCCGCCGCCGGTGACGAACACGACACGATCGGCCAGGCTGGGATATCGGGCAAAAATCATGAAACAGCCTCGTCACAACAGAAGTTGCGTGTCGGGATCGAACAGGCAGGCCTTGCTCATGTCGACCGCAAGCGACACCCGGTCACCGACCGCAGGCGCAGCATCCGACTCGAACCGCGCGATCACCTCTCGCCCACCAAGCCGGACCACCACCATGGTTTCCGGCCCGGTCGGCTCGACGACCTCGACCAGCCCGTCGAGGATCGCGACGTTCCGCCCGGCGTCCGGCCGCAACCGGGTGGCGTCGGAAAGCATCTCGGGGCGGATGCCGAGCACGACCGGACGGCCCGGCTGGATGTTGGCGCCCGGAGCAAGCGGCGGCAACGGCAGCCGGGCGGACGGGCCGCCTTCGGTCAGCGCCACCGCAAAGCCGTCGTTTCCCTCGACGATAGCGGCTTGAAGGAAATTCATCGCCGGCGCTCCCATGAAGCCCGCCACGAACATGTTGGCGGGCCGCTCATAGACGGTTTTCGGACGGTCGAATTGCTGCACCCGACCCTGGTGCATCACCGCAATGCGCGAGGCGAGCGTCATCGCCTCCACCTGGTCGTGGGTGACGTAGACCGTCGTGTTGCGCAGGTTGTGATGCAGCTTCTTCATCTCGGTGCGCATCTCGATACGCAGCTTGGCATCGAGGTTCGACAGCGGCTCATCAAACAGAAACAGTGACGGGTCCCGCACCAGCGCGCGGCCCATTGCCACGCGCTGCCGCTGACCGCCTGACAACTGGGCCGGCTTGCGCTCCAACAGCGGCTCGATCTGCAACAGCGCCGCCACGCGCGCCACTGCCTCGACCTGCTGCTGCCTTGGCACATGGCGAGATTCCATGCCGAAGGTGATGTTCTTACGCACCGTCATGGTCGGGTAAAGCGCGTAGGACTGGAACACCATCGCGATGTCGCGGTCCATCGGGGCGACGTCGTTGACCACACGGCCGCCGATGCTGATCTCGCCGGAGCTGATCGTCTCGAGGCCGGCGATCATTGCGAGCAGCGTCGACTTGCCGCAGCCGGACGGCCCGACCAGCACGACGAACTCGCCGGGTTGCACGTCGAGGTCGATGTCCTGCAGCACCGACAATGAGCCGAACCGCTTGCTGAGGTTGCGGATGCTGAGCGACGCCATCTACTTGACTGCTCCCTGGGTGAGACCGCGGACGAAATAGCGCCCGCCAAGCAGATAGATCAGCAACGGCGGCAACGCCCCGATCAACACCGCCGCACTCTCGACGTTGTATTCGTGAACCGCCGTGCCGGAGGCAGCCAGGCCGATCAGCGCCGCGGTGATCGGCTGATGGTCCCCGGAAGAGAAGGTGACGCCGAACAGGAAGTCGTTCCAGATGCCGGTAAACTGCCAGATCACTGTCACGATCAGAATCGGCGGCGACAGCGGCAACACAATGCGCCGGAAAATGCGCCAGAAACCGGCGCCGTCGATGCGCGCCGCCTTAATGAGTTCATCGGGAACGTTGACGTAGTAGTTCCGGCAAAACAGCGTGGCGAAACTCAGGCCCTGCACGCAATGGATCAGCACCAGGCCGCCGATGGTGTTGGTCAATCCCAGCCGGCCCAACGTGATCGCCCACGGCAGCAGCACGATCTGTCCTGGCATGAACACGCCCAACGTTATCAGCAGGAACAGCAACTCCGATCCGCGGAAACGCCACTTCGAAAGAACGTATCCGTTGACGGCTCCGAGCATGGTCGAGATCAGCGTCGCGGGAATGGCTATTTCCAGCGAGTTGTAGAAGAACGGCGCAATTCCGTGGCAGCCGCCGCTGACGCAATACGAGTTCCACACCACCGACCAATGTACGAGCGAGAAACTGGCAGGAAAGCTCAGCAGCCCATTGCGGGCGATGTCGTCGAGATTGCGGAACGAGTTCAGCACCACGACCGCGAGCGGGATCAGGTAATAGAGCGCGAACGCCGTCAGCACCACATAGATGCCCAACCGCGCCCGATTTTGTTGCCAGCGGCCCGGCACCGCCTGCGAGTCGAACGTCGCCGCGTCAGCCATTGGCGCGCTCCCGCCGCCGCTGCCAACTGGTCCATATGCCGTATGGCACCAGCACGACCAGCAGCGCCGCCAGCATCATCACCGCCGCCGCCGCACCTTCGCCAAGCTGCCCACGCTGGAACATCAGGTCGTAGACGTAGATCGCCGGCATGGTGGTCGAGATGCCCGGACCGCCGGAGGTGAGCGCCAGCACCAGGTCGAAGGTCTTGATGGCGAACTGCAACAGGATCACCACGACCGCAATGAAGATAGGCCGGATCGACGGCAGGATGATGTGAAGATAGATGCGCGACATCTTGGCGCCGTCGATCCTGGCGGCTTTGACCAAATCGGGATCGACGCCGCGCAAACCGGCGAGGAACAATGCCATCGCGAAGCCCGACGCCTGCCAGATGCCGGTGATGACCACGGTGTAGATCGCCATGTTGCGCTGGACGATCCAATCGAATGAAAAACCCATCCAGCCGAGTTGATGGACAAGGTGCTGCAAGCCGGTGGTGGGATTGAATATCCAGCGCCAGACCGTGCCCGTCACCACGAACGAGATCGCCAGCGGATACAGGAAGATCGAGCGCCAGACTGCCTCGGCCCGCACCCGTTGGTCTATCAGGATAGCCAATATGAGCCCGACCAGCGTGGCCCCCACCACGTAGAGCGAGCCGAACAGGAACAGGTTGGTATAGGCGATGGTCCAGCGATGGTTGCTCCACAACTGCACGTATTGCTGGAAACCCGCGTAGCTGTAATCGGGCAGCAGCGTGGATTTGGAGAGCGAGATCCACACCGACCATGACGCGAACACCACGACATAGATCAGAGACGCCGCAATCGACGGCGCCAGGACCAGATGCGGCGCGAGCGACTGCAATACCCGGCGAGTCGCCTTGCGCGGGATGCCGGCCTTGACGGTTGGCGCGTATTGCGTGGCGCCGTTGGTCAGGGTTGCCGCCGATGCCGCGTGCGGCTCGCCATCGATACTCTCACATCTGCGCTTCCACGGCGTCGCCAAGCTTTGTCGCGGCGTCCTGCGCGGATATCTTCGGATCGTTCACGAATTCGGAAATGACTTCCATCATGGCGCCGCGATACTTCTGCAGGATGGACATGTTGTGCGCCATGCTGAGCACCACGGTCCCTGCCTTGAGGCTGGCGTTCAGGTCCTTTTGCGAGAGCTGCTGGCAAGGGTTGAATCCTTGGCTGATGTCGACGTCCATCCGCGCCGGGATCGAGCCCTTGGATTGATTGAAGGCGGTCTGGAAGTCCTTGGTCATGATGAGGTGCGCCAGCAGGTCCTGGCCGGCGACGTAGTCGGGGTCTTTCTGCTTAAAGAACACCACCGAGTCGCTGTTGAGGACGAAACCCGGCTTGCCGTTGTCGGACGGCCCCTGGGCGCAGAGATAGTCGGTGCCGTATTTGAATCCTTCGGCGTTGTAGGTGCCAATCGCCCAATCACCCATGAAGAAGAAACCGGCCTTGCCGTTGAGCATCATGTTGGCCGCGGCGTCCCAATCGCGGCCGGGCATCCCTGGATCGGTCCAGCCGACGACCTTACGCAGTTCGGTGAACACCGCGACCATCTCCGGGCCACGGAGCGCATCCATGTTCATGTCGACCAAAGCCTTGCGGTAAAGATCGAGGTTCATGCCGTATACAATGTTCTCGAACAGGGTTGCATCGATCCAATCCTGGCTGCCGTGAGCGACCGGGATGATGCCGACGGCCTTCAGCTTTTCCGCGTCGGCGTTGAACTCGGTCCAGTTGGTCGGCATTGCGGCAATGCCCGCCTTGTCGAGTGCTTTCTTGCTCGCCCAGAGCCAGTTGATGCGATGGATGTTCATGGGCGCGGCGACCCAGTTGCCTTTGGGCTTCATCACCGAGACGAGTTGGGGTACCACCAAGTCGTCCCAGTGCTCACGCTTGGCAATGGGATCGAGGTCGGACGTCATGCCGGTGGCGGCCCACTCGACGATCTCCGGACCCTTCAGTTGCACCGCCGGCGGCGCGTCTCCGGACACCACGTCGGCGCGCAGCTTGGCGATGGTGTTGGCGGTGTGGCCGGCGATCGACGTGGCGGTCCATTTACCGCCGGCGGCTGTGAACATATCGCCCAACTTGGCGATTGCCGCCGCGTCGGACCCGGTATTCCATTGCGAAAGCAGATTTGTTTTTGGTTGCCCCGCACTGGCCGCGCCGACCATCAACGGCAACAACATAGTGGCCAACAGCGCAGCTGAACGAACGGCCATTGCCTTCCTCTCCTAGTCCTTGCTCTGCGGCAGGGTATGGAAACACTGACATGTAACATCCAGGCACGCAAGGCTACGCCAGGTGCGATTAGACGAGTGTTTGTTCATGCCGAAGCTGAACCGAACCACTATCCAATCCCATCGACCGGCCTACAACTCTCAGTGATGTTCGACTGCATCATTGCGATACATAATCGCGGAGGAGGACCACGCCGTGACTGAACGCGCTTTGCTGCGGCGGATGTTTGACGCGGCGGTCACGGCTGCCGCGCCGGCCGCATGTGTGCCGCCGCATCTGCCGCCGCCGCCAGCCGGGCGCACCATCGTGGTGGGCGCCGGCAAGGCGGCGGCAGCCATGGCGCAGGCGGCCGAGGCGCATTGGCCCGCCGACCGTCCGCTGTCCGGGCTGGTCGTCACGCGCTATGGCCACGGTGTCGGCCCCCTCTCACGGATCGAGGTCGTCGAGGCGAGCCATCCGGTGCCCGACGCTGCAGGCCAAGCTGCGGCAGCACGCATCCTCGAACTGGTGACGGGTTTGGGGGCGAACGATTTGGTGCTTTGCTTGATCTCGGGTGGTGGGTCGGCGCTGCTGGCCTTGCCGGCTGCGGGGATCGATCTCGCCGACAAGCAGGCGGTGAACCGGGCGTTGCTGCGCAGCGGTGCCGGCATCCACGACATGAACTGCGTACGCAAGCATCTCTCCGCTATCAAGGGCGGCCGTCTCGCCGCCGCCGCCGCGCCGGCGCAGATCGTCTCGCTGGTGATCTCCGACGTTCCGGGCGACGACCTCTCGGTGATCGCGTCCGGTCCCACGATCCCCGACGCCAGCACGCTGGCCGACGCGCGGGCGGTGCTGGCGCGCTTTGCGATCGTGCCGCCGCATTCGGTGCAGATGCGGCTGCGCGACCTTGCCGCGGAGACGCCCAAGCCAGGCGACATGGTGTTCGCCCGCGCCCGCTCGGTCTTGATCGCGACGCCGCAGGCTTCGCTGGAAGCAGCCGCCTGGATTGCCGCCGACGCCGGCATCGCGCCGCTCATCCTGGGCAACGCCATCGAGGGCGAGGCCGCCGAGGTCGCCCGCGTCATGGCGGGGATTGCCCGGCAGTGCGCCCTGCACGGCCAACCCGCGGCACCGCCCTGCGTGCTGATCTCCGGTGGCGAGACGACGGTGACGGTGCGGGGCAACGGTCGCGGCGGACGCAATGCGGAGTTCCTGCTGGCGCTGGCGGTCGCGCTGGATGGGCATCCGAGCATCCACGCCATCGCCTGCGACACCGACGGCATCGACGGCACTGAGGAGAACGCCGGCGCGCTGCTGACGCCCGACACGCTCGCGCGCGCCGCGGCACTCGGCCTCAGCGGACGCGCCCTGTTGGCCGACAACGACGGCCACCGGTTCTTCGCGGCATTGGGCGACCTCGTCCTCACCGGGCCGACGCGCACCAACGTCAACGACTTCCGCGCCATCATGGTTGGCCGACGCGACGCCTGACGCGTGCAACTGTGGGATCGGCAACAGGGTTAGCCTGCGGCGGCCTGCGCGGCGCCTGAAACAAAAAGGGAGAAGATGTTCCATCAGTTGCTGATGCCGGTGTTCGGCAGCCTGCCTCTGTCGTTCCTGGTCGCGGCGCTGCCGGTCGTGGTCGTGCTGGTGCTGTTGGGCGTGCTGCGCCGCCCGGCGTGGCAGGCCTCGCTGGCCGGCTTGGTGGTGGCGTTCGCGATTGCCCTGGCGGTGTGGCAGTTCCCTCTCCGGCTGGCGCTCGACAGTGCCGCGGCGGGCGCGGTGTTCGCGCTGTGGCCCGTCATGTGGATCGTGTTCAACGCGCTGCTGCTCTACAACATCGCCGTGGTGTCTGGCCGCTTCGACGCATTCCGCGACTGGGTGCTGAACCACCTGCCCGACGACCGGCGGATCGTACTGGTGGTGATTGGGTTCTGCTTCGGCTGCCTGCTGGAAGGCATTTCGGGGTTTGGCACGCCGGTCGCGATCACCAGCGCATTGTTGATCCTAGTCGGCTTTCCGCCGCTCGAAGCGCTTACTTTCACCTTGATCTTCAACACCGCTCCGGTGGCGTTCGGCGCGCTCGGCGCCCCGGTCACCGTGCTCGGGCAGGTGACCGGCCTCGACCCGGTGCGCCTGGGTGCCATGATCGGGCGGCAGCTGCCGTTCCTCGCGATGCTCCTGCCGTTCTACGTCATGGCGGTGTATGGCGGGATGCGGTCGGTGCGGGCGCTATGGCCGGTGTTGCTGGTGGCGGGCGGCAGCTTCGCGATTGGGCAGTTCGTGGCGTCCAACTTCCTCGATTACGCGCTGACCGACGTGCTCTCCTCGCTCACCGCGCTGATTGTCACACTGGCGTTCCTGCGGGTCTGGCAGCCGGCGCCGGACGCATCGTTCTCGATGAACGCCGGGACGTCAAAGGCGGTGGGCGCCGACGTGGCCCTGCCGCGAGACCGCATCGGCGCGGTGCCTGCCTGGCAGGGCTGGCTGCCCTGGGTCGTCGTATCGGTCGTCGTCATCCTGTGGACGCATTTCAGGGTGTTCGCGATCGGCCAGGTGGCGATCCCCTGGCCCGGCCTGCACAACCAGGTGCTCATCACGCAATACAGTGACAAGCTATATCCCGCGATCTGGCCGTTCCAGCCGCTCGCGACCGGCACCGCCATCCTGCTTTCGGCGCTCGTCACCGCAGGCCTCGTCGGCGTCGGTCCGGGCCGCTTCGTCCAGTGTGTCGCGGCCACCTGGCGGCAGAGCCGGATCGCCATTCTCACCGTCACGCTGATCGTGGCGCTCGCCTACCTGATGAACTATTCGGGCATGACCTACACGCTCGGCCGCGGCGTCGCTTCCGTGGGCGTCTTCTTCCCATTGGTGTCGCCGTTCCTAGGCTGGGTCGCGGTGTTCCTGTCGGGCAGCGACACCTCGGGCAACGCACTGTTCGGCAATTTGCAGGTGGTGGCCGCCAACCAGCTCGGCCTCAACCCGGTGCTGATTGCCGCAGCCAACTCGTCGGGCGGCGTCATGGGCAAGATGATCTCGCCGCAGAACATCGCCACCGGCGTCTCGGTCACCGACCTCAAGGGCCAGGAAGGCGTGGTGTTCGCCCGCACATTCAAGCACAGCGTGGCGCTCACGTTGCTGCTCGGGTTGCTCGTGGTGCTGCAGCAATACGTGGCGCCGTGGATGATCCCGTAGGAGAGGCCGCGCCTCAATGATGGCGCGTCGTCGGATCGTCCTCGTTCGACAGCGAAAACTCGTGCCAGATGCCGTTGAGGACGCCGAATGTCATGGCCAGTCCCAGTCCAAGTATCCAGGCGAAGTACCACATCGGTCAGGTGTCCCAGGGTGATGTCGGGTCAGTAGAGATCGGGGTTGGTGGCGATGCCCGCCGCCGTCACCCGCCCGCTCATCATCCGATACACCCAGGCGGTGTAGAGCAGGATCAGCGGCAGGAACACGACGGTGGCGAACAGCATCATCAGCAGCGTGGGCTCGCTCGAGGAAGCGTTCCAGACGGTGAGGCTGGAATGCGCGTCCGTGGCGCTCGGCAGGATGAAGGGGAACATGCACAACCCCACCGTCGAGATGATGCCCAGTGTGGACAACGCGGAACCCGCCAGCGCCGGCAGCTCGAGCCGCAGGCGGATGCCCAGCAGCGCCAGCGCCGCGCCGACAAGGCCGAGCACCGGAGCCGCGATCATCCAGGAATGCGCCGCATAGTTGCCCAGCCAGCCGCCGCCGAGAGGGATGGCCGTGGTGCGTAGCGGGTTGGACGGGCCGGCGGGATCGACGGCGCTGGTGACATGAAAACCGAGGTCGCCAAACGCCACGAACAGGCCGCCGATGGCGAACAGCAGCACGGACGCCATCGCCGCGATGCTGCCGTAGCGCCGGGCGCGCTCGTGGACCGCGCCATGCTCCAGCTTCACCGTCAGGAAGGCGGCGCCATGCAGCACGACCATCGCCACCGAGAGCAGGCCGCAGAGCAAGGTGAACGGGGTGAACAGGCCGAGGAAACTGCCGTCATAGGTGGCGCGCAGGTCGCTGTCGAGGTGGAAGGGAATGCCTTGCAACACGTTTCCCACGGCGACGCCAAACACCAGGCTCGGCACGAAGCCGCCGACGAACAGCGCCCGGTCCCACCGCGCCCGCCAGGCCGGGTCGGGCCGCTTCGAGCGGTACTTGAATGCCACCGGGCGCAGGATCAGCGCCGCCAGCACCAGGAACATCGCCAGATAGAAGCCGGAGAAACTGACCGCGTAGACGAACGGCCAAGCCGCGAAGATCGCGCCGCCGCCGAGGATGAACCAGACCTGGTTGCCTTCCCAGGTCGGCCCGGCGCAGTTGATCGCCATGCGGCGCTCCACGTCGGTGCGGGCGACGAACGGCAGCAGCGCGCCGATGCCGAGATCCCAGCCGTCGGTGAGCGCGAAGCCGATCAGCAGCACGCCCATCAGCGCCCACCAGATGACGCGCAAGGTCGGATAGTCGAGTGCGAGATGCATGTTCGTGTTCCTCAGGCGGGGAGCGCGACAGCGCCCAGCGGCGGCAGCGGGACGGCGACATCCTCATGGCCGGCGAACGGCCCGCGGCGGACGGTGCGCACGATGAGGCCAAACTCGATCACCGCCAGGGTGCCGTAGATGAGCGTGAAGCCGATCAGCGTGGTCCATAGCTCGGCGCGGCTCAGCGTCGACGACGCCAGCGCCGTCGGCAGCACGCCGTCGATCGCCCAGGGCTGGCGGCCCAGTTCGGCGATTACCCAGCCGAGTTCGGTGGACACCCAGGGCAGCGGCAGCGCGAAGGCGGCCAGGCGCAGGAACCAGCGCTGGTCGAAGCGCCGCAGGCTGCACAGCACGAAGGCGGTGCCGAACAGGGCGATGAAGAAGAAGCCCAGGCCGGCCATCACCCTGAAGCTCCAGAACATCAGCGGCACGTTCGGCACGGTGTCCCAGGACGCCTGCTGGATCTGCTGCGGGGTGGCCAGGCGCGGGTCGTCCACATACCGCTTCAGCAGCAGCGCGTAGCCAATGTCGCGGTCGTGCAGGGCGAACATCGCGCGCGCCGCGGGGTCCTGCGGCGTATGCTTAAGGGTTTGCAGCGCGTCGTAGCCGTGCAGCCCGGACTCGATCCGCTCCTGTGCCAGCAGCACCAGCTCGGACATCCCGGTGACCTGCTTGTCCAGGCTGTGGGTGGCGATCAGGCCCAGCACCCAGGGAACCTCGACCGAGTAACGCGTGGTGCGCGTCTTCAGATCTGGCAGGCCGAACAGCGTGATGCCGGCCGGCGCCGGCTGCGTGTGCCAGGCCGCCTCGATCGCGGCGAGCTTCATCTTCTGGTTGTCGGTCAGCGCATAGCCGCTGGCATCGCCGAGCACGACGACGGAGAGCGACGCAGCGAGGCCGAAGGCGGCGGCGACGGTCATCGACCGCCGGGCAACCCCGACCCAGCGCCCGCTCAGCAAATAGATTGCGGAGATGCCCAGCACGGTCACCGAGGCGATGACGTAGCCGGCGCTGACGGTGTGGACGAACTTCGCCTGCGCCACCGGGTTGAACAGCACCGCCGAGAAGTCCTGGATTTCCATGCGCATGGTCTCGGGATTGAACCGGGCGCCGACCGGGTTCTGCATCCAGCCGTTGGCGATCAGTATCCACAGCGCCGACAAGTTGGTGCCCAGCGCCACCATGGCGGTCGCGAACAGATGCCCGCCCTTGGACAGCCGGTCCCAACCGAAGAACATCAGCCCGACGAACGTGGCTTCCAGGAAGAACGCCATCAGCCCTTCGATGGCGAGCGGCGCTCCGAAGATGTCGCCGGCGTAGGTTGAGAAATACGACCAGTTGGTGCCGAACTGGAACTCCATCGTGAGGCCGGTGGCCACGCCAAGCACGAAGTTGATGCCGAAGATGGTGCCCCAGAACCGCGTGACGGTCCGCCAGACCGTGCGGCCGGTCATGACATAGACGCTCTCCATGATGACCAGCATGACGGACAGGCCCAGCGTGAGCGGCACGAACAGGAAGTGGTAGAGCGCGGTCAGCGCGAACTGCAGCCGCGACAGGTCGACAACTCCGGCATCCATTGATCTGCTCCGTAAATCGAGCCGCACCGGGCGAACCTGCCGGGAGGACAAGCGGTCTTCTACGCAGTTGGTCGCGCTCCCGCTTTGATCTGAGTCAATGCCGCGCCGGCTGCGGCGTGCGAGCAGTCGGTCATGGCACAACCATCGCAACCGCAAACCCAAGCCAAGGATCGCCGGGCCTGGCTGACGCAGGTGGCTTCCGCGGCCGGCTGGCGCAACGCTGCCGCGGCCGGGCTGCTGACGTTGGACAGCGTTGCGGCCATCGGCTTCGTGGCGGCGCTGGCCAGCGGGTTGACTCGCCTGCCGCACGGCCTGCGCGCCGCGATGCCATGGCTGGTGCTGGGATTGGCCGCCGCCCTCGCCCGCGGCGGCTGCGCCTGGGGCAGTGCGCGGATCGGCGCCGCCGCCTCGGCCAAGGCACGCACGCTGCTTCGCCGCCAGGTCGTCGTGGCCTGCCTGAACCTGCCGCCGGGCGAGCGGCCGGCCACCGGCGAGATGATGACCGACGCGGTCGATGCGGTGGAGACCATCGACGGCTACGTCGCGCGCTTCCTGCCGGCACGCCGGGCCGCCGGTGTGGCGCCGCTGCTGGTGCTGGCCGCGACCGCGTGCGCCAGCCCGATCAGCGCCGCCATCCTGGCCGGCACCTTCGTGCCATTCGTTGTCCTGATGGCGCTGGCCGGCGGCGCCGCGGCCGACGAGTCTCGGCGGCAGTTCTCCGCGCTCAGCCGCCTGTCGGGGCTGTTCGCCGACCGCGTCCGGGCGCTGCCCACCGTGCTGGCGTTCCAGGCCGAGCAGGCCGAAGCGGACCAGCTTGCCGCGGCCGCCGACAGCCTGCGCCAGCGCACCATGGGCGTGCTGCGCGTCGCCTTCGTGTCGTCGGCCGGGCTGGAGTTCTTCGCCGCGCTGTCGGTGGCGCTGGTCGCCGTCTATGCCGGCTTCAACCTGCTGCGCCTGCTGCCGTTCCCGTCGCCGGAGCGGCTCGACCTGGGGCGCGCCGTGTTCGTGCTGGCGCTGGCGCCGGAGTTCTACGCGCCGATGCGCTGGCTGGCCGCCGCCTACCACGACAAGCAGGCGGCGGAGACGGCGGCGGACCGGCTGATCGCCTTGCAGGCCAGGCGGCAGCCCGCCCGCGCCGCCGCTGTCCCGCTCGTCGTCGCCCCCCGCATCCGTTTTCAGGGTGTCACCGTGCGGTTTCCCGGCGAGGATCGTCCGGCGCTCGACAACCTCGACTTCGAGGCGACGCCGGGTGAGATCGTGGCCCTGCTCGGTCCCAGCGGTTCGGGCAAGACCACGGTGCTGAACCTGCTGCTTGGCTTGGCCCCGCTCCGCGGCGGCGAGGTGTGGGTCGACGACATGGCGCTCTCCAGCCTCGGCTCCCTCGCGGGATCGGTTGCCTGGATGGGACAGTCGCCGGTGATCGTGCCGGGCAGCATCGCCGAGAACGTCGCCTTGTCGCGCCGGGACGCCGCGCCGTTCGAGATCGCCGTGGCGGCGGAGCGTGCCGGGTTGTGCCGGATGCTGCGCGGCAGGCCGGACGGCCTGGACGCTGCGGTGGACGAACGCGGCAGCGGGCTGTCCGGCGGCGAGCGCCGCCGCATCGCCCTGGCCCGCGCGCTGCTGAAACCGGCCCCGATCCTGCTTCTCGACGAACCAACGGCGCATCTCGACGCCGCCGCGGAGAACGCGCTGATCGGTGCGATCCGGCGGGCCGCCCGGGGACGCACCACGATCATCGCCACCCATTCGGAACGGCTGGCCGCGGCGGCGGACAAGATCGTCAGGCTGGACGGGCCATGAGCCGCCTGCAAAGACTGCTGGCGGGCGAACGC
>JAABUQ010005126.1_pt1 | contig 21347 bp, 25 predicted proteins | sample 5560001 | NCBI WGS metagenome assembly JAABUQ01 (sample SAMN10711888, study PRJNA513371) | rock metagenome | isolation source: Antarctica rocks | place: Antarctica: Victoria Land, Finger Mt nord | collected 2015-12-18
CATTCGTGCTCATCTCCAACATCCCAGCAGTCTCCGTTCTCGCCCTCAAGGTTCATTGATTCCTCGATGGTGAGCGTCTCACCGGACGTTGACAGAGAGGGCTCTCGCCAAAGCTGTTCGCGCGCACGGTGCGCTTCGGTCGCGCGAGTGATCTGATCGGCAACGGCACGAGCATCGCCGAGACTGCGGCCGTCTGTGGCTATTACGATCATGCGCATCTCGACCGCGATTTTCGCGACTTTGCGGGGACCACTCCGACGGCCTTCCTCTCCGAGCGGGTTGCGTTTGTCCAAGACGCCAGCCCGTCCGCGTCGTAGCCTCCGTTCAACCCAACCTCGGAGGACGAGATGGCAGACCAGGCCCCCAACATCTTTTCCGTCGATGCGCTTCGCCGATCCCGACGCTGCGCTCGAGTGGCTGTCCCGGGCGTTCGCGTTCAAAGAGCGCGCTGCCCATCGCGACGAGCAGGGAGTGATCCGTCATGCCGAGATGTCGCTCGGCACCGGCACGATCATGTTCGGCCAGGGCGACCCCAGCTCGCAGGCAATCTATGTCGCGGTCGACGACGCGGACGCGCATTTCGAGCGGGCGAAGTCGGCGGGCGCTGAGATCACGCGCGAGATTGAGGACACGCCCTACGGGTCACGGGAGTACTCGGCGCGCGATCTCGAAGGCCTCGGAGCCTATGAGGATCTCGTCCGCGCCCATGGTGACCGGATCTACGCGGTCATCCTGTGTGTGGTCATGAACCCGGCCGACGCCGAGGAGGTTGCCCAGGATGCACTGCTGCGCGGCTGGCGCGCCATCAACGGCTTTCACGCCGATGCCCGATTCGGTACTTGGATCTATCGGATCGCGGTCAACGAGTGCAACCGCTTCTTTGAGCGCGGTGCCAACCGCCGCCGCGAGCAACTGCCGATTCACGACCACGAGGCGCAGCTGGTCGCGCGCGCCGTCGACCAGCCGCCCGCCCGAGCCGAGCTGCGCGAGCTGGAGGATGCGCTGCGAAGAGCGATCGAGCAGCTCGATCCGCCCCATCAGGCGGGCTCGTCAGCTCATCTCCGCACCCGTGAAGCTTCCGCCGGGCCAGGCCACGCCGGCGTAGCGCTCCAGGACCGGTCCTGGTGGCGGTGTGACCGGGCAGAAGAGGTCCGTTCGCACGAGGGTGGCGGGGAAGATCCGCGAGAACGGGTCATCGCTCCATCGCGTCGGTTGGCGGGTAACTGTGATGGCGCCGGCGTAGCGCGACTCGTCCAGGGCCAGCGTGGTCAAGCAGATCAGGGCGTCGCCCAGCATGGGGATCCACCAGGCCAGCGTGTCGCGGCGTACCTGCTGGATCTCGGGCTGATCGAAGGCCAGCGCCGCATCCGGGTCAGCCAGGGCGCATACGTGGGCGTAGGCGCCGCGGACGGGCACGCCCTCCAGGCACCGCGCGTCGATCATGAAGGAGCGCCCGGGCGCGCGGCGGCCAGAGTGCAGCTGCGTGCCGTCGAAGGCGAGGTGAGCCGCGCCGCGAGGCAGGTCGTCCATCAGCGCTGGAAGTCCGTGCGCACTCTTTGAGAGATGGCGCGCATGTCCTGGCGCAGATCCTCCATCGTCGGGCGTCCCCAGTACCAGAAGCCGTCGTAGCTGCGGTGGATGGTCAGGTCGGGATGCAGCGTGAATGCGGTCGGCCGGTAGGGGCGGTGCAGCGTGTCTGTCTCCTCCAGTAGGTCCAGACGCTCCAGCCAGCGCCGCTCGGAGTCTGAGAGGAACACGAAGCGGGCACCGAGCCCCGCGCGGAAGGCCGACTGCACCTCGGGCGCGTCGATGCTGACGACCACGATTCGCGTGTAGGCGACTTCGAACTCGTTCTGCAGCGCCGTGAGCTCGCGCAGGTAGCGCTGCTCTTTGGGACACCACCAGCCCCGCGAGAACACCAGCACGACCGGATCGCCGCCGGCCAGCTCCGATAGGCGCCGGGCGCGGCCGGTGTGATCGGGCAGGTCGACGTCGGGGAACCTCTGGCCGGATTGCAGGTTCACAGCTCGATGCGCTCGCCCATGGTCACCGTGCGGTCGCTCGGCAGCTTGAAGTAGTCGACGGGGTTGGTCGCGTTGTGGGCCATATTGAGGAACAGCTTCTTGCGCCAGGTGCTCATGCCGGGAGCGTCGGTTCGCCCGATGGTGATCTGCGAGAGAAAGTAGGACGCATCGTCGAGGTCGCTTGCACCCTCCAGCAGGCCCAGGCGATCGGCCAGGCGCAGGCTGGCCGGAACGTTCATTTCGTCCTGAAAGCCGAAGCGGGCGGTGAGGCGGGTGATGCCGTCGCTGGAGTCGCCCAAGTCGTCGGATTGCAGCCGCTCTGAGTCCGGGATGTGGGGTACTCGCTCGGTCTCGATCGACAGCATCACGACGTGCTGGTGCAGGACATGGTTGTGCTCGACGTTGGCGCGCAGCGCCAACGGAGTCGTTCTGGGGTTGGAGTTGAGGAACACGGCGGTGCCGGGCACGCGCACCACGCTGAACTCGCGCGCGTCGAGGTGCTTGACGAACTCGCGCAGCGGTCCCTCCTTGCGGCTGCGGTTGGCGGTCACGATGTCGCGTCCCTTGCGCCATGTCACGAGGACCGTGAAGACGACGCCGGCGATGATGAGCGGCAGCCAGCCGCCATGCGCGACCTTGGTCAGGTTGGCCGCGAAGAATGTGACCTCCACGCTGAGGAACGCCAGGGCGCCAAGCCCAATCAACCGCCTGGACCGGTGCCACCCGAAACGCGCAACGGCGAGGAAGAGGATCGTGTTGAGCATGAAGGTCCCGGTGACCGCGACCCCGTAGGCCGAGGCGAGCGCGGCCGAGGATCCGAAGGCGACGACGATCGCGACCACGACGACGAACAGGATCCAGTTGATCGCTGGCACGTACACCTGCCCGATCTCGTGCTCTGAGGTGTGGCGAACGGTGAGCCGGGGCAGGAAGCCGAGCTGCACGGCCTGGCGCGTGACGCTGAACGCACCCGAAATGACCGACTGCGAGGCGATAACCGTGGCCACGGTGGCCAGGAGGACCACGGGGAGCTGCGCCCACGACGGCAGGAGCAGGAAGAATGGGTTCTCAACCGCCTTGGGCGAGCGCAGGATCAGCGAGCCCTGGGCCAGGTAGTTGAGCGTCAGGGCGGGGAAGACGAGCACGAACCAGGCGCGGCGGATCGGCGAGCGGCCGAAGTGGCCCATGTCCGCGTACAGCGCCTCGGCGCCCGTCACCGCCAGTACGACGGAGGCCAGAGCGATGAACGCAACCAAGCCGTGATCGAGAAAGAATTGTGCGCCGTAGGTTGGGGACAGTCCCTTGATGACGCCGGGATGCCTGGCGATCTCCCTCAGGCCGACCAGGGCCAGGACACCGAACCACAGGGCCATCACCGGGCCGAAGAAATTGCCCACGACCTTCGTGCCGAAGCGCTGGATGACGAAGAGCAGCGTGATCACCGCGACGGTTATGGGCAGGACCAGCGACCCGAGGGTGGGCGCGGCCACCTTGAGCCCCTCGACCGCCGACAGCACCGAGATAGCGGGGGTGATCATCCCGTCGCCGTAGAACAGCGACGCGCCGAGGATGCCCAGCGTGACCAGACCGAGCTTGGCCCGAGTGCTCTTCAGGCGCAAGCCCTCCACGAGGGCCGTGAGCGCCATGATGCCCCCCTCGCCCCCGTTGTCGGCCCGCATGATGAAGGTCACGTACTTGACCGAGACGATCATGGTGATCGACCAGAACACCAGTGAGATCACCCCGTAGACCTCTCCCGGCGTAGCGTGCACCGCGTGGTTGTCGGCGGTGAACACGGTCTGCAGGGCGTACAGCGGGCTCGTGCCGATGTCGCCAAACACCACTCCCAGCGCGCCCAGGGTGAGCGCCGCCATCCCCGTATTGGCCACGCGTTGGCGCCGGGGCGCCGACGAGAGGTGCGACTCGTCAGTGGGAGTTATCGAGGGCGCGGGCACCGACGTCGTCTCCAATCGCAGGTGAGCACCCGACCCGGCCTGCTCGGCTCGCTCAAAGCCGGCCGTCGCGGCCGAGATCGGCTACCGCGGCGGCGGATCCGCTCCCACCATACCTGGCGTGGTGTCGGCAAGCGCCTCCAGGTCAGCGCTCAGGGCCCCGAGGGACACTGCGGCTCAGGCGGCTTCAATGGTCACCGCGCAGCTCGACTGGCCGCGCTTCTCGAGGTACTGCTGGTGGTAGTCCTCGGCCGGCCAGAAGCGCTGCGCCGGAATGATCTCGGTCACGATCTTCCGCTTCAGGGCGCTTTGGTGGGCCTCGCGTGAGGTGAGCGCCGCCTGCTGCTGCTGCTCGTCGTTGAAGAAGATCGCCGACCGATACTGACTGCCGACGTCCCAGCCCTGTCGGTTGCGCGTGGTCGGGTTGTGGTTGGCCCAGAAGGTCTCGAGCAGGTCCTCGTAGGAGATCGCGGTCGGGTCGTACTCGACCCTGACGGCCTCGGCATGTCCGGTGCGGCCCCGGCAGACCTGCTTGTAGGTTGGTCGGTCGACGCTTCCACCGCTGTAGCCGACGGTCGTGCGCGTCACCCCAGGCAGGGCGCGCAGCTCCGCCTCGACCCCCCAGAAGCATCCGGCGGCGAAGGTGGCTGTCTCTCTGGTCATGTGCTTCCTCTCGATCCGTGGGTCGTTGTTCTCTAGGACCCGTCGACGGCCGAGACGGTTCACGGCCGGCGCGGAAGCCGTCAACGGGCTTGCGACCCCCCTGCGTACGCTGCTCGCTCCCTCGCCGGCGACCGGGGAAAACCGTTTGCGGCGCGCATGGGTCCGAAGGCATGTGACCCAGCGGAGGGGCGACGTGAGCACTGGCGACAAGACCGACGATACAGCTTGGTTCGATGTGGTCGTCCTGGGCTCGGGCCCCGGTGGACGCGGCGTGGCCGGGGGCCTCGCGAAGGCTGGCCTGTCGGTGGCGATGGTCGAGGCGGAGCTCGTCGGGGGTGAGTGTCCGTTCTGGGCGTGCATACCGAGCAAGGCGCTGCCTCGAGGGGCACCTCGGGGTGCTCGCTGACGCCGACCGGCGCGTGCTCGTGGGCGCTTGGGCCGTGGGCCCGCTGGCCAGCGAGTGGGTCCACGCCCTCGTGATCGCGATCAAGGCCGAGGTGTCCATCGATGTGCTGCGCGACGCGATCTTCCAGTTCCCCACCTTCAGCGAGGCGATCGTCACTGCGGTGGGCAGGCTGGACCTGTGAGCGCGGACCGCCAAGGCCGACCGATTCGCGCGCTGGGCCTCAGCTGCACCCTGAAGCGCTCACCCACCCGGTCCAGCACCGAGGCTCTCACCGAGGTCGTGCTGGAGGCGCTGCGCGAGGAGGGCGCCGTGGCCCGCGCTTTCCAAGCGAAGCCGCTCGGCCCACCGCCCGGCTAGCCTTGAGCGCAGGAGCCGGCGTCGCCGTAGCTGGCTCAGGCGCGGGTTGGCTGAGGCTGGGACGAAGGGTCACGCACAATCGGCTCGATCGGCGCGCCCTCGCTTGGGGTGGCGCCGACGTTCGGCGTCTCGCGCAGCGGAAGCTCCTTGAGCGTGAGCACGAGCAGAAAGCCGAGTGCGGCCAGTGGCACCGCGGCGAGGAACACCACGTCGACCGAGCTCGCGACCGCCTGGGTCACGGCGTGGTGGATCTGGGGCGGCAGCCTGGCCACCTGCGCGGCGTTGCCACGCAGCGAGCTGGGGTCGATCCGGCCGGCTCCGGGCACGCCGCGCAGCCTGGTGGCCAGCTCGTGGCCCAGTCGGTTGGCCAGCAGCGCCCCGAAGGCCGCGGTGCCAACGGCGCCGCCGAGCGAGCGAAAGAAAGTAGTGCCGGCGGTGGCGACGCCCAGATCGGGCCGCGGGACGGCATTCTGCACGGCCAGGATCAGCACCTGGAGCACCATTCCCAGCCCCGCGCCGAGCACCACCATGTAGAGGTCGGTACTCAGGCGGCTGGTGTCGGCGCTCATCGTGGAGAGCAGGAGCATGGCGAGCGCGATCAGCGCCGTGCCGACCACCGGGAAGAGCTTGTAGCGCCCGGTGTGCGTGATCAGCCGACCCGACCCGATGATCGTCACGAGCAGGCCGCCGATCAGCGGCAGCAGCAGCAGCCCGGATTTCGTGGCGCTTGCGCCCGTGGCGACCTGCAGGTAGAGCGGCAGGAACGCGAGCGCGCCGAACATCGCGGCCCCGACGATGAAGCTGGCCGCGGCCGACACGCGGAACACGCCGACGGAAAACAGGCGCGGCGGGAGGATCGGCTCGGCGGTCCGGCGCTCGTGCCAGACGAACACGCCGACCAGTAGCACCCCGACCATCGACAGCCCGAGGATCGTCGGCGACCCCCACGGGTACTGCGTGCCGCCGAGCTCGCCGACGAGCAGCAGCGCGCCGACGCCGGCCACCAGCAGCGCGGCGCCCCAGTAGTCGACCTTGGCCTGGCGACGCTGGAAGGGCAGGTTGAGCGCGCGGCTCGTGACCGCCAGCGCGATCAGGCCCAGGGGGATGTTGATGTAGAAGATGTAGCGCCACGAAAGCGAGTCGACGAAGAACCCGCCGAGCAGCGGACCGGCGACGCTCGCCAGCCCGAACACCGAGCCGATGTAGCCCTGGTAGCGGCCACGCTCGCGCGGGGAGACGATGTCTCCGATGATCGTCTGGGTCATGGCGATCAGGCCCCCGGCGCCAAAGCCCTGGATCGCGCGGAAGAGAATCAGCTGAGTGAAGCTCTGGGCGACGCCCGACAGCGCGGAGCCGATCAGGAACAGCACGATCGCCGCTTGGAAGATGCGCTTGCGGCCGTGTAGGTCTGAGATCTTGCCGAACAGCGGCGTGCCCACGGTCGAGGTCAGCAGGTAGGCGGTGATGATGTAGGAGATGTGGCTGAGCCCGTGCAGCTCCCCCGCGATCGTCGGCAGCGCGGTCGAGACGATCGTCTGGTCGAGCGCGGCCAGCAGCATGCCGGTCATCAGCCCGCCCATCACGACGAGGATCTGGCGGTGCGAGAGCGCAGGTCCCGTGGTCACAGGCGCTCCGAGTAGCTGGTGAGATCGTCGCCGAAGCGCCGCAGCAGCGTGGTGAAGTGCTCGCGGTCGCGCGCTGACCAGTCGGACAGGATCTCGTCGAGCGTGCGGTGCCAGGCGGTGCGCATCTGCCTGAGCATGCGCCGACCCTCCGGCGTGACCTCGAGCAGGCAGGCACGCCGGTCATCGGGGTCCGCGACGCGACTCGCGAGCCCGTCGCGCTCGAGTCGAGCCACCTGTCGACTTGCCGTCGAGACGTCCACGGCGCCGTAATGGGCGAGGTCTGAGACGCGCACGGGCTGGAGCTCGGCGATCCGGATGAGCACGCCGAACGCAGCGCGGTCGAGCTTGACTGGGCGCCCCTCGAGCAGATGCTCGTGCAGCCGCGTTCGAGCACCACCGTGCACGACGACGCGCAGCGCGTGGGCGAGCTCATCGAGCGAACGGAGGGTCTCGGTCGTGGCCATGGGTGAAAGGCCCTACCAACTGGTTGCAGACTACAAGCGCTTTGCGGCCGGTTGCCGTGCTCGTTGATCGCTGTGCTTGCCCGCCGGCTCCGAGGGGTAGCGTGCCCGCAGATGAGCGAGACGACGCCACGCCCCACTGACTCGCTCTGGCTGGGCAGCGCCGCGCCGACCGCGTACTCCCCGCTGGACGGCGACTGCGAGGTCGAGGTGGCGGTCATCGGGGGCGGCATTGCCGGGATCAGCGTCGCGCTTGCGCTCAAGCGCGACGGTGCCCGGGTGGCGGTGCTCGAGCGCGGGGTGATCGCCGGAGGGGCGACCGGCTTCACGACCGCCAAGGTCTCTGTCCTGCAGGAGACCAAGTACGCCGACATCCGCAAGCTGCACGGCGACGACGCCGCCGCTGCCTACGCCGGCGCGAGCCTCGCGGCGGTGGAGCGGATCGACGCTCTGGTGCGCGAAGAGCAACTCGACTGCGCCTGGGAACGCCTGACCGCGTGCACCTACGCCGCCGAAGAGCAGCAGATCGACGCGGTTGAGCGGGAGGCCGAAGCCGCGCTCGCGGCCGGCCTGGCGGTGCAAGTGGGTAGCCGTACGCCACTGCCGTTCGCTGTCCCGCTGGCTGTGTCCCTCGCTGATCAGGGCCAGTTTCATCCCGTCAGCTACGTGCGGGGCCTGGCCGCAGCGGTCGACGGTGACGGCTCGTACGTCTTTGAGAGCACCGCGGTCGCCGGCGTGGAGGAGGGCTCGCCGTGTCGGGTGCGCACGCTCGATGGTGCGACGGTCAGTGCCCGCGACGTGGTCGTTGCGACCAACTACCCGTTGCTGGACCGGGGATTGTTCTTCGCGCGGATGGAGGCGGCGCGCTCCTACGTCATAGCGGCCCGCATTCGCGGGAACGCGCCCGAGGGAATGCTCATCACCGCCGGCTCGCCGACGCGTTCGGTCCGTCCCTATCACGACGGACATGGCACATGGGTGCTCGTCGGCGGCGAGGGACATCTGACCGGATCCACGCAGGCGCAACCGGAGCGCTTCGCGGTGCTTGAGCGCTTTGCCCGCGAGCACTTCGACGTCGTGGACATCCCCTACCGCTGGTCCGCCCAGGACGGCATGCCGACCGACAAGCTGCCCTACATCGGGCCCTACACGCCGAGGTCCACGCACCTCTTCGTGGCGGGTGGCTTTCAGAAGTGGGGCATGACCGGCGCCACGATCGCCGCGACCCTGCTGGCCGATCGTCTCGCTGGTCGCGAGAACCCGTATGCGACCGTGTTTGACCCCAACCGGCTGAGCGTGCGCTCGGCACCGCAGGTCGCCAAGGCACAGCTATGGGTCGCGCGCCACTTCGTGGGCGACCGGCTCACGCCGGCCCAGGCCGACTGCGCGGAGGTTGCGCCCGGGCAGGCGCGCGTTGTGCGATCCGGCCTCGGGAAGGTCGGCGTCTACCGAGACGAGGACGGTGCCACGCATGGGGTCTCGCTGCGCTGCACGCACCTCGGCTGCCTGGTGCACTTCAACGCAGCCGAGCGCACCTGGGACTGCCCTTGCCACGGCTCGCGCTTTGACATCGACGGCGAGGTGCTGGCCGGGCCCGCCGTGGAGCCACTGGAGCCCCGCGACACGCCTGACCAGGAGGTGGTGGCCGCTACGCATGCTCCGGGCGAAGAGGGGGGTTCCGCGGGACCGCTGGGCAGGCTCACCAATGACCTTGACTCAACGGCCGGCAGGGTCGCTTGGTACGGCGGGTTGGGCGTGATGGCCGCACTGGAAGTCATCGATTGGCCCGTGGCTCTGCTCTTGGGCGCAACGCGCCTGGTCGCAAGGCACGCCCGCGGCCGGGCCGTGCGTCGTTTCGCTTCCGAGACGGAGGACCCCGCTTAGCGCGCGTGCGGCTCTGTGTCCGTGTCCGCGGCGCGGTACATGGCTCGTCGTTCGTGAGAGGCTGCGTGATGTGAACGACACGATTGAGGTCCTCGACCGGGGCCTGAGCTTGGAGTTCGCCTTCGCGGACATCCGCAAGTACCACGGCTTCGGCTCCCCTGGGGGAGTCGCGCACGCCTTCAAGGTCCTCGAGCGTGCCCTTCCGCTGCTTGACGGCAACGGACCGTGCGAGCGCCGCGAGAAAATCGTCGAGACCGCCTTCGGGGGGCCTGGCGCCCGCGATGCCTTCGAGATGGTCACGCGCGCGGTCACCGGCGATCGGTTTCGCGTCGACGCTGCGCTGGCACGCCCTGAACGCGGCCGAGCCCTGGAGCGGTTCGTTTTTCGGCTCGGCTACCGCACGCGCCGCGTGACGCTCGCGCTCCGCGAGGGGTTCGTGACCGACGAGTTCATCGACCTGGCGCGCACGGAGGATCGGGACGCTGACCAGGAACGGCGCCTCGACGTGCTCAAGGCAGAGATGGCCGACCGCGTCATGGCGCGGCCGCCCGCCGAGGTCTATGACCTGAGCGAGTCGGCTTAGCAAGCCCGGGCGCCGGGCGCCTCGCCCCCTTGTTCGATCCGCGGTTAACTCAGCGTTGGACGTAGGACCGTGCCTCGCGCGCCAGGTGCAGCCACTGCGCTTGACCGGCCTCGGCGATGCACACCCATTCGCGCATCCGGCGGCGACCGACCTCGAACGGGCGGCCGGCCCCGGCGGCGACCAGCTCCGAGCAGTGGTCGGCGGGCAGCTTGATCACCAGCTCGCCACCAACGAGCATCGCGAAGATCTTGCCCCCGGTACGCAGGCCGGGGTTGGTGCCAAAGCCGGTGCCCTCCTCGACGTCGGTCTCTCCCAGCAGCGCGTTGGCGACCGCGTCAAACGTCGCCTCCGCGCCCGGCGGCTCACCCGTCATCGCCGCGGGACGTCCCCATGTTCGGTGAAGCGCTTCGCGATGACGGGGATCTCGCTCTGGCAGCGGATGAGCGTCGACTCGGTCATGGTCATTGACCCCTTCCTTTTCCTGGGCGACGACAGCTGCGGAGCTACCCCTCGCATCTTGCATCAAAGGCAGCGCTAAAGTGTGCGTGGGCCCGGAAGCGGCAGTGGCAGCCCTGCCGGAACCACGCCGGCGGACGATTCTTCAGCTTTCCACGACAGCTCACGCTCGGTCAACCAGATCGCCGGCGACGTCACTTGGGCGTCGGGCCCTGACGGGTCCACATGTCCCATGCCGATGAACCTGTGACTGTCTTGCTCGTGTCGGGCAGCCTGCGGGCCGAGTCGACGAACTCGGCGGTCCTGCGTACCGCCGCCGCTTTGGTGCCCGAGGGCGTTGAAGCCGTGATCTATCACGGACTCGGCGACCTCCCTCACTTCAACCCCGACGATGACGCGGAGGGGCACCCCGTGCACACCGCTGTGGCCGCGATGCGCAGCGCGGTGGCCAGCGCGGACGCGCTGCTCATCTGCACGCCCGAGTACGCGGGGGCGTTACCGGGAGCGCTGAAGAACCTGCTCGAGTGGACGATCGGCGACGCCGGGACCCACAAGAAGCCGGTCGCCTGGATCAACGCCGCCGGTCCGGCAGCGCCGTCTGGTGCCGCCGATGCGCACGCCTCCCTGAGGAAGGTCTTCGGCTACGCCGGCGCCGATGTCGTCGACGAGGCGTGCCGGCGAATGCCGATCTCCCGCCAGGCCCTTGACCCCGACGGCCGTATCGACGACCTCGAGGCGTGCTGCGCCATCCGCAGCACGCTCCAAGCCCTCGCGGCCCACGTCCGCCGCCGGCCGGGCGCTGACTGAACGCCCGTGACTGCTTGCTGTAGCCGCGCGGGCGGCGCTTCTGCTGGCAGGATGTGGACAGATGCAGTGGCCAATCGCGCCCCCCACGCTCGCGGGCCAGATCGTGGTGTTGGAGCCGCTCGGCCCCGAGCACCTTGCCGAGCTGTTCCAGGCTGCGCGTCCACCGGAGATCTGGCAGTGGTGGCCGTTCAACCCGGCCGCCGACCCGCAGCGCTTTGAGCAATGGCTCGGGGATGCGGTGCAGGCTGCGACCGTAGGTAGTCGGCTGCACTTCGCCACTTTGGACGCCGGTACCGGTCGTCCGCTCGGCAGCACCAGCTATTGCACCCCCCGCCCTGAGCACCGCGGCATCGAGATCGGTTGGACGTGGCTGACGCCGGCCGCTTGGCAGACCGGCGCGAACGCGGAGGCAAAGCTGCTGCAGCTTGCCCATGCGTTTGAGCGTCTTGGCTGCCAGCGCGTCGAGTTCCAGACCGACGAGCACAACAGCCGCTCTCGCCACGCGCTGGCGGCCCTGCCCGCCCACTTTGAAGGCGTGCTCCGCGACAACAGGGTCCTGCCCAACGGTCGCCGGCGAAGCTCGGCGCTGTTCTCGATCCTCGACAGCGACTGGCCCTCCGTGCGGGCCAACCTGAGCCGGCGCGTCGCCGAAGCCCTGGGACGGGCTGCACGGGCGACGGGAGCCCAACGACGGTGAGCGAGATCAGAGAGCAGGTCTACCGCGACGAACGGCCGGCTGAGGCGATGCTCCCCTACCACCGTTGGGCTAGGACCCACGAGCCCGGCTGGACTTACACGGCGGTGCGGGTCCTGCTCACCCCCGTGGCCCTCGCCCTCTACCGCACGCGGGCCATCGGCAGAGAGAACGTTCCGCCAAGGGGCGGATTGATCCTCGCTCCGAACCACTTCTCGAACATGGATCACTTCTTTTGCGGGGTCTATCTGCGCCGAAGAATCCGCTTCATGTCCAAGTCGCAGTTCTTCGGCAACAATCCCGTGCTGAGCTACGTCTTTAGGGTCTCCGGACACTTTCCCGTGCGTCGCGGCCACCCTGACGACGAGGCCTTCGTCACCGCCCACTCACTTCTGGCCGGCGGTGGTTGCGTGGGCGTCTACGCCGAGGGCGGCCGCTCGCGCTCGGGAGGCCTGGGCGCGCCGCGGCCTGGCGTCGGCCGCTTGGCCTTGGAGTCGGGTGCTGCGGTGGTCCCGGTCGCGATTCACGGCTCGCATGCGGTACGGCAGTGGCGCCGCGGGCGTTTCCCGGCCATCACCGTCAGCTATGGCGAGCCCCTGCGACTCAAACGGAATACCGAGCCGAGCCGAGAGCAGCAGCTCGCCGCGGCGGTGCAGATCTTCGATCGTGTTCGCGAGCTTTACGCGGCCCTTGAGCCCTGAGTCGCTGCCTGCCCCCTTCTGCCCGACCTGACCGAGAGGATCGTCTATGGCCGCTACGTGCACGCACCTCGAACACGTCCACCTCACACAACTGCCCGAAGCCGTCGCGGGTTGCGAGGACTGTCTCGCGACCGGTGGTGAGTGGCTTCACCTGCGCATCTGCCTGGAGTGCGGGCACGTGGGCTGCTGCGACGACTCCCCCAACCGGCACGCCACCGCGCACGCGGCCGGCTGAATGCGATCCGACGCCCGGTGGCGCCCGTGTGCCACGGTGCCAGGGGTGAACCCCGACGTTCAGAGCATCCGGGTCACCGAGCTGGCCTGTACTCCGGTCAAGGGGCTGCGCCTGCAGCGCCGGTCCGAGGTCGTGCTCGACCACTTGGGAATGCGCGACGACCGGCGCTTTTACCTGGTCGACCAGCGCTCGCGCATGGTCAACGGCAAGCAGCTCGGTGCGCTGAGCGCGGTGGTGGCCAACTACGAGCACGAGCGCCGCCGGCTGTCGCTGACGTTCCCTACCGGGGTGGTCGTGACCGGCGAGGTCGTGGCGGGAGCGCGGATCGACGTGCGTTTCTTCTCGCGGCCGTCCCTGGGACGATTGGTGGTGGGGCCGTGGTCTGAGGCCCTGTCTGAGCACGTCGGTCAACCCGTGCGGCTGGTGGAGACGGTGAAGCCGGGGCGGGCGGGAGTCGATCGTGGGCGTGCCGGCGGCGTGAGCCTGCTCTCCCGCGCTTCGCTGGCCGGGCTCGCCGAGGCCGCCGGGGAGGCGGTCGATGCTCGACGCTTTCGCATGCTCGTGCAGATCGATGGGATCGCCGCCCACGAGGAGGACGACTGGGTCGGGCGACGGGTGCGCGTGGGCGCTGTGCTGGTCGGCGTGCACGGCCACGTGGGACGCTGCCTTGTCGTTACCCGCCACCCCGAGACCGGGCGCGTCGATCTTCCTGCACTGGACGTTCTGCGCGGCTATCGCTCCCATGTGGCCACCACCGAGCCGCTGGCCTTCGGCGTCTATGGGGAGGTGCTCGAGCCGGGGGTAGTGCGCGTGGGCGATCCGGTCGTCGTGGCCGACTGAACCGCTATCAGGCCCGCGCTCGCCTTACAGGACTGCGCCGCTGAGCGCGTCGCTGATAATCGACCGGGTCCGCGCGAACGAGCGGATCACGTGGCCTTGGGCGTCCCGCCAGTTCACCTGGACGGGGATGGCGGCGAGCACCAGTCGACGCAGCAGCCGGGACTTGCTGAGCTGTCCCGGGTTGCGCAGCTTGCGGTCCAGCGCGGCGGGACGAGCGAGGGTGGCGAGGTTGCCGGTTACGGTGCCGCGGAACACGGCGCCCGACGCATAGCGCATCTCCACCGCTGCCACTCCGTCGGGCACCACCTCGGCCAGCATGGTCTTTTCGGCCAGCATGGTCTTTTGGCCTCCTACGGTGAGGCCGACAAAGCCGAAGCCGGTGAAGAAGCGCAGCGGCGTGATACACGCGGTGTCGAACAGGTCGCTCCGCGCTCCGGGCCCCGCCCCGGCGATCTGTTCGAGAATGCACACTCCGGCCTGCCCGGCGTTGTCGCGGGCCAGCAGTCGCACAGCGGGCCGCGCGCGGGCAGGTAGCTGGCGAACGCAGTCGGCCGAGATGCGCAGGTGGAACCGGTGTCCGCGCAGCAGGTACAGATGCCCTGAGCCCGAAGCCTGGGCCAGCCGTGTCGCCCGCGGGTCATAGCTGGCGAGCTGTCCCGTGTTACCGGTCAGCGCGAACGAGGGGATGTCCTGAGGCGTCTGGCTGCGAGTGAAGACGCCGTAGCCGCCAAGCGACGGCGCGCTTCCCGGGATCGCGCGGACATGGGGGTTGGCGGCGAGCGGGCGACATGCCCGCGGAAGCCCCTTCCCGCTGCGCGTGGCACCGACGACCGGCGGGGCCAGGGAGGCCGTCAGCACGAAGACAATGCAGGCGAGAAAAGCGCCTCGGCGCTTACTCCACATCCCCGGCTTATACCCGCCGGAGAACAGCCACACACCTTCTGCCGCCGCGCCACATACCCGAAGGCGGCAGCGACTCCCCCAGCGTCCTCAAGTACCCGGGCCGGTGCGCGCGCTTGCACGCGACGTGAGGGCGGCGAGGGCGAAGGCCAGCGTGGCGAGGGCGATGATGGCGGTGCTCGGTGGCAGCGAGGGAACTGTGTAGCTCAGCGCCAGGCCGCCCCACGTCGCGCCGATCGCCACGCCGGCGGCGATCGCGAGCCCGAGCCAGGGGCGCGCGGTGAGGCGATGGGCCGCTCCGGCAGGCGTAGCGATTAGCCCGAGCAGGAGCAGGGCCCCCACGGCTTGGCTGCTCTCGGCGGCGGTGGCGCCGAGCAGCAGCAGGAACACGAGTCCGAGCAGTCCGACGGGGACGCCCTGCGTCCCGGCTACCTCGGGGTCGATGGAGGCGAACAGCAATGGCCGCGCGATCGCGAGGAGCACGACGGCCACACCGAGCGCAACCGCCGCAGCGAGCAGCGCCTGGCCCCCGCTGAGTCCGAAGATGGATCCGAACAGGGTGTTAGCCGCGGCCAGCCCACCGCCGCCCTGGGCGCTGGCGGCGAGCAGGGCGAGGAAGAGCACCCCGAGGCCGAGGATCCAGGCGAACACCGTTCCGATGGTCAGGTCGTCGGCGCGGGCGCGACGTCCGAGTCCGGCCATGGCCCCGGCGACGAGCAGCGTGGCGAGGAACAGCCCGACGCGATTGTCGATGCCCAGGGTGGCCGCGGCGATGGAGCCGACGAAGGCGACGTGGCTGAGCGCGTCACCGGCGAACACCTGACCACGCAGCACCACGAACCATCCCACCAGGCCGCAGGCCAACGCGACGAAGGTGCCGGCAAGGAAGGCATGGCGCATGAACGCGTGCGCGAACATCAGGCCGAGGCCAGACGGCGTTGCGTGCGCTGTCCCGCGCGGGTGGTCAGGGTCCGGATCAGGTTGGCCGCCAGGAAGAGCGCGAACGCCGCGCTGGTCACGAAGAACCCGACCGGGTAGATGGAGAAGTAGGCCAGGCCGAGGCCCACCCAGGTGACAAGCAGGGCGAATAGGACGGTGAGCAGGAGGCTGAGGGCGGGCCGGGCGGTCAGCGTCTGGGCGGTCGCGGCCGGCGTGATGAGTAGCGCGAAGACGAGCAGCGCACCGGTGATCTGACTGGTGGCGGCAACGGCAAGGCCGAGCAAGACAAGGAAGCCGGTGTCCAGCGCGCGCACGGGAACGCCGCGGGCGCGAGCGATCTGTGGGTCCACAGAGGCAAACAGCAGTGGCCGGCCGGCGAGCGCCAGCGTGCCCAGGGCGCCGACGGCGATGAGCGCCAGGGTAAGGACCTGGCCCCGGCTGATGCCCAGGAAGGTGCCGAACAACAGACTCTCCAGACCGCCGAGGACGCCCTTGTACAGCGACAGGAACGCAAAGCCGGCGGCGAGCGCCGCGGCCTGAACGGTCCCGATCGCGGCGGACTCCTGGCCGCGCTCGTGCTGCTGGCCGCCGCCGGAGCGTCCGATGGCCAGGGCGGCAGCGGTGCAGGCAACGTAGTAGCCCAGCGCCGCGGGCAGGCCCGCCAGCGACGCGCCGGCCGCTCCGGGGAAGGCCATGACCGAGAGGGTGTGTCCGGCGAAGCTCTGGCGGCGCAGAACCATGTACCAGCCGATCGCCGAGGCGAGCACGGCGACGATCGTGCCGGCCTCCAGTGCGTTGACCATGAAGGGAAAGCTCAGCAGCTGGCGGATGTCCGAGGTCAGGTCCCAACTGAGCGCGGGATTGTTCATCACGCTGGGGGCCCTCCCATGTGATCGGTCACCGTGACGCCTGGCGCCCCGGATTGACCGACGACGACGAGCCGCCCGTCGGCGGTGCGCAGCACCTCGATGGGGACGCCGTAGAGCGCGCTGAGCGTGGGGCCAGTGATCACGTCAGCGATGGTGCCCTGCAGCGCGCGGCCGGCGGCAACATAGATGACTCGGTCCAGGTAGGCGAGGAGCGGGTTGATGTCGTGGGCCACCAGCAGCACAGCCACCCCCTCGGCGCGGCAGATGCCTCCGACCAGGGCCGAGACCGCGGCCTGGTTGGGCAGGTCAAGACTGTCCAGCGGCTCGTCGAGGATCAGCAGTCGAGGACGGCGCACCAGGGCCTGGGCGATGAAGATGCGCTGCTGCTCACCGCCTGACAGCTCGCCCAGGGGGCGTCGCGCGTAGGCGCCGGCGCCGACGACCTCCAAGACCTCGTCGATCTGGGCCTTGGCACGCCGACCGCTTCCCGGCCGCAGGCCGGGCGGCAGGGGCAGTCCCCAGCGTGCCCCGTCGAGTCCCAGGCGCACGAGGTCGATGCCGCGCACGCGCGTGGACGGGTCAAAGCTGCGCCGCTGAGGCAGGTAGGCGACGCGCCCGTTGACCGTGCCGGGTGGGCGGCCGAAGACCTCGACGGTCCCCGAGGCCAGCGGCAGCAGGCCAAGAACTACCTGCAGGAGTGTCGACTTGCCCGCGCCGTTGGGTCCGAGCACGGCGACGAACTCCCCGGCCTCGACGGAGACCGCGACGTCCCGCCAGATCTCGCGGCCCGCCCGCTGCGTGCTCGCCCCGCGCAACTGGACCGCGCGTCCATGGTCGTCAGGTGCGTCCTCGAGCACGGCTCCCGCCGCTGGCGAGCGCGCCCGCTTGAAATCGCGTGAGCGGGCGAGGGCGTTCATCGGCTCGTGGCCGCGTGCAGGGCGGCCCTGAGCGTCTGCAGCTGGCCGACCTGCCATTGCTGAAAGGACGCGCCGGGCGGAGTCAACGTCTCGGTGATCGTGGTGATCGGAATGTGCCGCGCCTGGGCTGCCTGGTTGACGCGCTTGACGTCGGGGGTGGCATTCTGGGCGTTGTAGATCCACACCTTGATCTGGCGGTGGGCGATCTGGGAGTCGATCGTGGCCTTGTCCTGTGCGGTGGGGTCGGTGCCCTCGCTGATCGCCTTGAGGAAGTTGGGGGGCGTGACGACGTTGAGCCCCAGCGCTGGTGCCTGCAGGGCGAAGATGCTCTCGGACGCGCCGACCGCGACGCCCGCGTACCGGGACTTGATCTGAGCAATAAGAGCGTGGTAGCGGGCCAGCGCCGTCACATCGAAGGCGCGCAGCCGCGCCTCGAAGTACAGGGCGTCCTTGGGGTCGAGCTTCTCGAGGTCGGCCGTAATCGTGTCGGCGACCGTCTCGACGTTGGCCGGTGAGTACCAGCGGTGTGGGTTGTCCCCTTCCTTGAGGCCCAACAGGTTCCCCACGGTGAGCACGACACGGTCGCTGGCCGGGTCGGCGGCCAGCAGCTTGGGCGCCCAGTTGTCATAGCCGATCCCGTTGACGATCGCCAGCTGGGCGGTGGCCATCGTGCGCGCGTCGGCGGCTGTGGGCTCGTAGCTGTGTGGGTCGCGGTTGGGGTCGGCGATGACGCTCTGCGCGCTGGCTCTGGCGCCGGCGAGCTGAGTTGCGATGTTGCCCCAGAAGTTCTCTGCCGCCACCACGCGCAGGGTGCCCTGCCTCCCGTGGCCGGACGAGTCCGAGGCTGAGGAAGGGTTCGCGCCACCGCAACCGGCGAGGAGGGCGAGCATGGTGACGATGAGGGCAGGGTGGGTGACGCGCGCAGGCATGGCCGTTCCTATCTGGGCCCAGGACCGCGAGCACGCTAGCATGAAGTTTGAGAACAAGTCTCGTTATCAGCGATGGCGCAGGCCGGCGAACGACGCTACCCGTTGTTCGAGGGCGCGCAGCGCGCGCAGGCGCCTCGCAGAACGACCTCGTGATCGTCGACCCGGAAGCCCAGACGGTTGGCAAGGCGCTCGATCGAGCGCTCGAGGCCGGGGTCGCCGAAGGGCACTAGATCTCCGCAACGCCGGCAGACCAAATGATGGTGATGCTCGCCGCCGGGGTCCACAGCCTCGTAGCGGGCGATGCCCTGACCGACCTCCAGGCGCCCGACCGCGCCATGTTCGACGAGCAGCTCGAGAACCCGGTAGACGCTCGCCCTGCCCACCGAGCGGCCTTGTGCGCGCAGCGCGTCTTCAATCTCCTGAGCAGTGAGGGCACACGGCTGGGCGCCAAGCAGGTCGATGACGGCAGCGCGCGCCCCACCGTGGCGGTGCCCAGCGCGCTCGAGCACCGTGCGCGTGTGCTCCTCCCAGTTGTCAAACGCCCGACTCATGCCCCGAGGATAGGCCGCGTGGGACCATCGCTACAGACCCGTCAGGGTTCGCTGGTCGGGTCGCTCGCCGACGCCATGCTCCGCGCCTCGAACGTCGAGCAGGACGGCAGCGCGCTCGTCGTACGAAATGGATCCCTTCTGCGTAAAGCTGCTGGTGGGTCGCGCGCAAGTCGGGCCTGCGGGTCTCGACGGTTCGACGTTGACAGCTGTGGACCGCTGAGTACTGTGCTGCACACGTCACAAGGGCCATCGTCGGCCGGACTGCTCCTCTGACGCTGAGCTCGGCCCGCACCGACCCGAGGAGAAGTGAATGAGTTCAGCGACCGTCGACGCACGCCCCTCCCGCAGTCCCGTCAGTCGGTTGTGGGACCGCCAGCTCGAGCGTTTCCCGTCGGAGGCCTCGCGCCTTGTGAGCCTGGGAATCGTGGTCCTCACCACGATCGTCCTCTACTACCAGCTCTACCTGTCCGGTGGCGTGGCGACGGCGATCCTGCGCGACCTGCACATGTCCTTCGTCTATTACGTCAACGTCAGCGTGATCGGCTATGCCCTGGGGGCGCTGGCCTCCGTGGTCGCCGGCCTGGCCGACCGCTACGGGCGAGCCAACATCGTCACGGTTGGACTGGCTCTGACGGGGTTGCTGTGCGCGGTCGCGCTGCCCAGCGTGCACTCCAAGCTCGGCTTCGGGGTCGTGTACATCGCCATCGGGTTCGTCGAGGGCATCATCTTGGTGGCCACGCCGGCGCTGGTGCGCGACTTCAGCCCCCAGCTCGGGCGGGCCTCGGCCATGGGCTTCTGGACCCTGGGGCCAGTGCTCGGCAGCCTGGTGGTCAGCGTGGTCGTCAGTAACTCGAGCTCCGCCACGACGTGGCAGCACCAGTACCTTATCTGCGGCATCGTCGGGCTGGTCGTCTTCGCGATCGCGCTCGTGGGGCTGCGGGAGCTCTCCCCGCGCCTGCGCGATCAGCTCATGGTCTCCCGCAAGGACCGTGCCCTCATCGAGGCCCGGGCCAAGGGCCTTGACATCAGGGCCGCCCTGAGCCATCCCTTCCGGCAGATGCTGCATCTGGACATCATTGGATCCGCCTTTGCGATCAGCGTGTTCCTGATCACCTACTACGTGGCCGTCGGCTTCTTCCCCGTCTTCTTCGAGACCGTCTTCAGCTACAGCCAGTCCAAGGCCAACGCGCTGGGCAACTGGTTCTGGTCCTTCGACGCGGCGTCGCTGCTGATCGTGGGCTTCGTATCGGACCGGGTGCGCGTCCGCAAGCCGTTCATGGTCGCCGGGGCAATCGCCGCCGTCGTGTTCACCTCGATCTTCGCTCTCAAGGCGACTAACGCCAGCACGAGCTACGGCACCTTTGTCGTGCTGCTGAGCCTCATTGCCGTATCCCTGGGCACCGCGTTTGCGCCGTGGATGGCCAGCTTCACCGAGACGGTGGAGCGGCGTAACCCGGCGCTCACGGCCACCGGCCTCGCGGTCTGGGGCCTTGTCATCCGCGTGGTGATCGCCGTCTCGGTGTTCTTCGTGCCGAAGGTCGTGACCACCGTGACGACGCTCGTGGAGAAGGGACCGGCCGTGCAGGCCGTGCTCGCCGACCCCACCCCGGTCGGTCAGACGACCGTGGGCAAGGTTGCCACCGCCGCGTCCAAGAACCCGGCCGTGGTGGCCCAGCTCACCGCGATCAAGGCGCGCGACGGGGCGCTGCTGGCTGCCCTGAAGGGTCATCCCAAGGTCGCCCAGTCCTTGGCGGCCGCTCAGGCGTCCGGGACTACGCCCACGGCCACGCAGCTGGCGGCGGTCAAGCAGGCGCTGGGGCCGGCGGCCTTCGCTCAGCTCTCCGACCCGGCGACCCAGAAGGACCTCGCCTACCTGTCCGCCACGGCACCCCAGGCGCTGGGGCCAGCGAACTTTGCCGCCCTGAGCGCTCCCACGCCGGCGCTGGGCAAGGCCCTGGGCACCCTGTCGACCGTCGGGCCAGGTGTGCAGGCGGCAGCCGCCGACTCCCCCAAGCAGTGGCGCACGTACTTCTTCGTCGGGGTGGCCGGCGAGCTCGTGTTCATCCCGCTGATCTTCCTCATGGCCGGGTTCTGGGACCCACGTCGGGCTCGACGTGCTGAAGAGGAGCACGAAGCGCTCATCGCGGCCGAGATGGCCAAGCTCGACACCGAGCGAAGCCCAGCAGTGGCGACGTAGCGCTCGCTCTCGGGCCTCGCGCGGTTCCTCCTCGCGGGACGGGGCTGTCGCACGTAGTGTTCGCGCCCCGTCAGCCCGCCCGTTAGCCAGGAGCCCCGACCATGAGTGCTGCTTCCCCTCGCCCCGCCACGCGCGGCGACCGCGAGATCGAGGTCCTGATCGTGGGTGCCGGCTTCGGCGGGATCGCGGCGGCCATCGAGCTTCAGCGCCACGGCTTTGAGAACCTCACCATCCTCGACGCCGCACCCGAGATGGGCGGCACGTGGTTTCACAACAGCTACCCCGGCGCGGCCTGTGACGTCGCCAGCCACCTCTACTCGTTCTCCTACGCCCAGCGGCGTGACTGGTCGCGCCTGT
>JAABUQ010005127.1_pt1 | contig 21346 bp, 29 predicted proteins | sample 5560001 | NCBI WGS metagenome assembly JAABUQ01 (sample SAMN10711888, study PRJNA513371) | rock metagenome | isolation source: Antarctica rocks | place: Antarctica: Victoria Land, Finger Mt nord | collected 2015-12-18
TTGAGTGCAAATCACTATCTAAATTATGTAGCTTCCCAGTTCTTTGCGTGGTATACAATGGATGCAAATGGGAAGGTGTTTTTTAGGTGGGGGCGGGGTTCGCGGATACTTTTGTCCTAGTACTGTAAAAGGTTTTAGGCCCCCACGAGGCTAGGCGAAGCTTGGCATCGAGGGCCCCACGGGCCACCGCCAACACCTGAAATTTGCCTCTCCCCACCCTTACCGGACGATGTAGCATAGGCTATCTAAATGCGACTGTCAAACGGGAGCAGGGGAGTGGGATACTACGGGAGGCGTGGTTTTGGAAGAAGGATGTAAGGCCTGCAAGAAAGTGGAGTCAAAGGCGGTTGAGGATCGTGGGCCGGGATGTAATATCCAGTGTTGGTTTGGTCGGCGGGTAGGGGGGGATGTCCTCGGGATAGTAACGTGTGAGAGGGGAAGAGTCGAAGGAATGTACGGGACAGTCAAGTTGTAGGCAAGCTCTTTGCTATTGTGGGATCGGACGTCGGTGTGGCAGTCAACCAATGTCGCTCAGCCCCATTTGAAAAGCTGCCTGACGTCTTCCCGCCCTACCTCACTCAGGAACAATGCTTGCCACGCTCCTCCAGAAATCGCACCTCGTCCCTCTGCCGCCCTCCCACGTATACGCATTCACAATCTCAAATGCGTTCTGCAACCCGGGCTCAGTGAATTGCGTGATATTCGGCGCCGAGGCAGCGAAGCTCGTGGCCGAGTAAGGCGTGCCCCCGCTCTCGTTCAGATTGAGCTGATAGGGGGAATTGATCGTGAAGGGAGGGAAGTTGGTGGCTGCGGAGGTCACGGGAGAGGAAGAATTGGTAGAGCCGGCAGCGACGGAAGCGGAGATACTTGGGTTGGAGGTTGTGACAAAATTGCCCCAGATTGCTGACCGGCAGAGTAAGTATTGATTCTGTTCCATTGCCGGATTGGATCACTGTGTGTGCACTTACTCATAAACGCTCTCACGAAGTCTGGGCTCTGGTTTGGCGTCGCTGGTCCGAAGATAGCGCTGACATCGCGACCATGGGCCCCACCTATCACTGAATACTGGTATTTATATCCTATGCGGCCCTTGTTGGTGAAGGCTTCAGTGAGCCAATAGGAGGGGCAGACGAAGGTCGTTTCGGCGTAGACGTTCTGATGTGCTGTTAGTGTCTTGAACCTGAGAGCTAAAAGGCTGCAAATGCTTACATCAGCCCTTTGTTGCTGGCCTATGCCGAAACTGCTCTCATTCAGTGCCGTGGGATTGGTGGTCCCAGATGTAGCAAAGCCGGGACTGCTCATGACGGAGGCGTTGCTGGAAGGATAGTATAGTAAGACTTTTGAAATGTCGTCTTCTGTAAACAAAGGGAAGGAGTTTTGGAGGAAGTTGATGAAGTCTGCCTCAGTCACAATGTTCTGAGGGGTAAACGACGGCCCTTCGTTTGCGTTGTTCTGTCAAACCATCAGCCATCTACGCCCCTTATTGATTGAAGAGTAGGACTTCACCCCAACGAGAGCATTGATTCCATTGACCTGTTTCTTGAGCAGTTGCTGACTAGGTAGTTGCTGGATGTATGTCCCATCCGTAACTGGTAGGAACCCCCAAGTCCCAAAACGGCCAGATCCAGAGATAACTGCGCTGGCGTTCTGAAGTGTCAAGGTATCCTTCGTTGTTAAGCATTTGAAAATAGATGTCGTGGTGATATTGCTTTGAGGCATTCCATTGAAACATCCCACGGCTTGCGCAAAGGCGTAGTAAGATTGCGAAGGGACAAAGTCTCCATAGTTCCATTGCTGTGGGAGGTATGGAGATGATGCAATGACCTGTGTTGTTGTCAACCAAAGCCATTTATAAGGATCCTCGTCGTTAATTGATGCATGTAGGAGCCATACCTGGCGGAACAGAGAGGTCCCTAAATCTCCTCCAAACGCCATACTCTGAAGCATAACAGCACCCCCTGCAATGAAGTCAGAAGTATACTCTTACGTTTGCATCATGCAGGCCCCACCTCCTGCGCTTTCTCCGCTTATGGTCACCGCCGAAGCATTACCCCCGAAGAGGCCAATGTACGATTGCACCCATTGAAGAGCGAATGTCATATCTTTCAAACCTGCGTTTACGGTACCGTAGCGATACACCTCGTCAGAAGATAGGAAACCGAAGGCTCCAAGCTGCGCCGATGGTAAGCATTTCTTCTGATGTTCTCCGCTCGCATCCTGGATATACGCACGCGATACTGGATGGCGACACCAACGAAGTCGTTGTTGTTCGTATTGATGATAGGCGATAAATCTTGAGACCCGCTTCCTGCGCCGTATCCTCCACCATCTGTCAAGAATCAGTCTTCCCATCCCAAATACAGCTTCAAGGCATGTATCTCATGTCCACGATTACATCGAACGCAAACTTTATACGACTCCATTGATGTGTTTTGGAGGCGTGAGAGGGATCACAATGGATTCGAAGACTTACGAATCCAGACCAATACTGGCAAGTTTGTCTTGTTCTGCGGTGCGTACACACTCAGAAAAAGACAATCTTCGTTCCCGGTAAAGTTGTATCCCGCCATTCTGCTATGCAATTAGTCTTGTATCGGGTACATCATGCACGCAAGGACAGGACTGACAGTGGCGCGTCCGGAGATTGGGGGCAACGTTGTTCCAACGTGTCAGCTCTCAGCACTTGTGCCCTGTTCACCACCGGCGGCTGCGGTGGCTGCCATCTCAAAGAACCAATGGGCGCAGCCGCATATCGAATACTACAGACGAACTCTTAGTCGGCAGCTGCGCTGTCCAAGCAGACGTTGCCAGTTACCCTTTCCATGTGTTCAAGCCTGTGCTTCGATTTGCAACTCCTTGGTATTGCTCATATCCCAGATCGACAATGAGTCCGTTGACGGAAGTCTTCTGGGGGAGCTGACGCGCTGAAAGGAAGGGATCAAAAGGACGTGCATTGTAAGGAGAGGCGGACACAATGGAGAGTGCAGCGAGACAAGAGATCGAAGACCGTATGAGAGAAAGCATATTGGAATGTATAAGACTATCCGCGTGCGAACGCGGAGATCTAAGGGAGAGACATGTTCAGGTCTTATGTTCTGCGGGTTTACAGACTTTTATTAGCAATCAACGCGAGCTAGAGTTGGCACGGCCAGCTTCAAGCGGTCGCGAGCTTCAAACGAAGTGGAAGTGATTGGATACGAGACCTTGCACTGGCATTCAGGCCGCAAACAAAGTACTTCAAACTTTGGCTTTGACGTAAACGACACTTGCGCCGTTCTTCCAGTGAGGGGTCGGCTAGGATGGATGTGCGGGGAAAGGATCCGAACGACGGCAAAGGTACCTGCTCGATGGACCAGATCCGTGGAATCTCCAGTGCCCGCATGCATGTTGACGCGTGTCGATGAGGTACCTTCGTGATCTGGCACTCGTGAGGTCAAAAATCCCCGAGGAGCATAATCCGTACGGAGTACAGGAATGCTGCAACAGTGCCTCCTCCGATCCACGTAAAGTCGTAAACCCATCTTTCCATGCAGGCACCCATGTCCAACGAAAACTATATCATTCACATTCCTCAATGATTTTGAATAGGCAAAGCTGTGCACCCGTTTGCGAAACGTTAACGTTGCTAGCAAATGTCCAGCTAAAACCAAAACCCGACCCGGTTGCCATTCGACGAACCCGTCTCATTAAACCTCAAAGCGGCTAGCGCCGGCTCCGCTGACACGGGGAGTGGTCGTTTGAACACCCTCGAAGGGCTCACTACATCCGTAGAGCTGATGCCTCGCAGGACTCGCCTTCTCCGCGAAGCCTCTTCTGCTTCGTGCCTTGAACTCATATGAGTATTCAGAGTGGGGAGGTCGCAACCCAGGAAATGATGCTGTCGTGTCTCCCGATCCATGCTCTTTCTGAGCAAAGGGCAAGTATTCAGAAGATCATCGATAGTTTGAATACGCTACGAACACGATCTGTCCATTCTCTTTTACTCCTATCACATATGTTTCAAGCGCGGCACGGGTAATAAGACCCAGGCCTGGAAAGAAGCCAAAACGCTTAAACGCCTTTTCCTATCAAGAAACCATATCCACCTCCCATGCCTTGGTAATTGAAAATCTGTCAGTCATGGTCCTTTTAAACGCTTCATTTTGGACCTTGTCACTCTTATTTAAACAGATTGCTTTCATTGTTATAAGTGAAGTAGGACTGGAGCGTATGGATGTACTTACGGTGGGACATGCGCTTGACTGAGGACCACAAAGTCAGGGCGCTTATGTCTTGGGGCGCTCTTCAGCATGTGATCCAAGATACTATGCATGTGTACTTTGCGCAGTTCTGGCTTGTGTAGCCAGTACCTGCCCTGACCGACAAAGTACAATGTCTCGCGTTGGCCGGAGGTGACGACGTTTGCGCGTGGGCGATCACCCATGAAGCCAGCTAAGACCGTCAGTTTGGTGGTAAACATTGGAAGGACATATCATCTCTCTACCACCAGTGCAGACTAGTGACAGTATAACCACGTTATACTTAGAGCCTGATATCGTCAGTGTCTTACGTGGCTGTATCTATAGAACAATTCATACCTTGTGACGAGTCAATCGTCAAGATGCGCTTGACATCGGGCCAGTCAATCTCTTTTGCCACTCGTCCTAGAAGCTTCTTCTGACCGAGGTAGCCAGTGATGACACAGATCTCGCTTTTCTTGATGCCAGTCGCAAGATGGCCCTTGATCTATATGAATTCAGAGTCAGCAAAAGTTTGAGGCACATGGTACGCCTTCCAAGGTGATACTGCCGGAATGCGAAGTTCATGAAGCGCTCCAAGAGAGGCGGGAGACGCTCGGAAAGAGTGACTTACGAGACCGTTGGACCACCACGGCTTCCTCCTCGTTCCAGCTGGTGCCGCCTTCATGTGACTTTTTAGCCCCATTGGGAACGTCCAGGAAGTGCAGGAACAAGCAGAGCTGATACCTGTCTTGCGCTGTCTCTACTAAAACAGAGCGATCGAGTATGTTCTGGAGGAATTCTGACGGCTCACTGGTCAGACGTTCGGACGAGACTAGGGTCTGGATTCTAATCACGTACTGCGTGACTCGCGAGTGCACTAGCTGAAATATCTAAGCCGGAATTACTGTTGAGAATTATGAAATCTGGTGTTTACTAGATGTGAGTGAACATACAATAAAACCAGTGTACTCCAAGAAAAGCCCAAAGTGATTGCGTCAAAGCGTGTTTTCGTCGAAAATCCCCACCCTATACTTTGACAAATCTGTGCGCGCTAAATTCTGGCGCGCTTGTCGCGAGGCTAGTTCCAAACGATACTTTATCTACCACTGTGTTTCGTGCCCACCTTTCTTGTTTCTTCAGCGACAATGGGGCCTCCAGAGTGCTGAGTAGTTCACATCCTGACATCCCGTTGTCCTCATTCAGAGTGCTGACTCGTTCACACCCTGGCTTCCCCCTGCCACCATCCCCCTCCAAAGTGCTGATTCGTTCAGGCCCTGACTTTCCCTTGGCCATGTCCCCCTCCAGAGTGCTGATACGTTCAGCACACTGACTTTCCCATCCCCAAACTTTGCACTTCGTTCCGTACTCGTATCATCTCATCCTGGATACTACTGCTTCCTCGCCTTGACATCAGTATGTACTGTCCTCTGCGTTACAAGATTGGAGTGACAAATGCGAGGCTATGCTCACCGGGGTGATAGTGGCTTCTCTTCCGCCCCGTCCTCCGCCGGCTTCTCTTCCAACCCTTCCTCCACCGGCTTCGCTTCCGTCCCATCCTACACAAGCACAACCCGATGCATCAGATTATGGTCAATGGCATGGCATTCGCGTACAGTTCGCCCGTCTGCAATACCGGGACAACGAAGATCAGGACTGGTTGACGATTGATGACAGCTACGAACCATATGCTAAAACGAGCAAGGTTTCAGAGCCATACAATGTGGAGCAAGTGTACTTCTTAGAAACCGGAGGCATTCAGCTGAGACAATGCGATACGCAATGGGACCCCCAAATAAATAAAGGCGGCCATAAGGAGATCGAGGTCCCGATATCCAGCTTGATCGTCACCTTCAAAGGCATCTCCAACATAATCGTCAGTGAGAAAGAGGACAAGTATAAATGGTGCATCTTTCTGTTTACCTGCGTCGAGGCTCCTAAAAGTGAGCATGAGATTCTGAGGCCTGAGGTACGAGATTTTCTTGTCAACTGCACGTCCATCTTGGATGCAATTGTTATTCACTCCTCAACGATGTAGCGATTCTAATATTAGTGTGTATTAGATCGAGACGGACGAAGAAGTTGCGGACCCCAGCAGGTTTCCCTTGGCTGCGTTGATCCAGGATCCCGTGTCAACCATTATAGCCAAACAATTTCGTCTGGCGTTCCAGCGGAAGACGTTCAAGTCTAAGAGCTTCGCTTTCACCTGGCCAGCGGTACTCAATTGTCTAGCGGGCATACCGTTCGTGTACAAGAAGAAAGACGACTGGGAATATAACTTGTCGCTGGATGAATGGGCAATGAGGAACAAGAAGAGTCTTGCGTCGTTTACGCTCAGGGATGTCCAGCCGAGGAAGCCCAACGAGCCGTGGTCCGAGTGGCATCTGGAGCGCCCGCAAGCGCTGTCGGTTTTATCTGATCTATGTTGCATGGTGGTCAATGGACTGACATTGCAGATAGACAAGCTTCTCAACTGAAATCTTCAGCATCCACTCCGCTGTCGCTTCCAGGCCCGTACAGCTCATTGCCGGTGATTCGATCTCCGTACGACTCGACCATGAATTGGTCGTCATCCGCTGCAGGGCTGGCTCCTCCCTTCGCTCCAGTGCTAGCGCCATCATCAAACGCTGAGTTGCCGACCTTCGCCCCGCGTTCCGTTGTCCAAATGCCACCAAGCATTCGACCGCCGCAAACGAGCCGGACATATGACGAGGCAATAGAGGAGGGAGACGCTATGGAAATGGAGGGCGTGATACAGGCCTTGGCAGAGACATTACGGCAGAAGAAAGTGCGGGCCGAAGAAGCGCAAATGGAGGCCGATAGAGCGCTCAAGGAAGTCAGTAGAGCGCGGAAGGAAGTCGATAGTGCGCAGCTGCTTCTTGACGACGCCAATCGGAAACAAAAACATATGTTCATAGCGGAGAGGAGTAAAGGAAAATGAGTCGATGGTGTTTGTGGGGCTTTCAAATGTCGATGGCGTCCTTTACACGTGCCTTGTTTCTACAGATAGCAACTTCTACTTAATACACGTCTCATCTTGCCTGCTCTCGTTGAACCGGTATGCGACAGCATCTACTCCTAAGAGCATTCTCTACCTGATTCAGGTGATTGTAATGGTGCACGGACATCTGCAAAAGGTAGCTCGCTTCTCAACGAAGTAACCTTCGCTGGGAGGAAATGGACAACACCAATGAGGTTGCCAACAGCACCAAAGGAAAAACATAAATCAACATTAACACGACAACACGTTGGAGATTTCAACCAACTCGGGCCTACTGTAACAGCGTCATTGAGCCTTTCCGACTCGACCCCAGCGTCAAACTTGATGCACCAATTCCTTTGCGTGAGCGTTTCAGTAAATCGGCCTGACTACTTATAGCAAAACATAAGATCCACTTGGAGCCACACACGTACGGAAAGGCTTCGATGATGCAGCAATATCTTGCAAATCTTTGACCTACGTAGAGCCGTAATTCCAGGCACCCATGTCTAAGGAGAGAATAGTCCCAAATCAATTCTGGTAGGCAAAGCTATAAGGTACACCTAGTTGCTGATGGCATGAAGGAGCGCAATACCTGCCGCTGAAAGAACCCGCCAAGAACCCGAACAACCCGTTGCCGTTCGAAAGACCCGTTTCATGATACCTCAAAGCGGCTAGCACCTCGTAGACACAAATGCCTCGGCATCCAGCTTTGGATATGCGCCGATTCGGCCGTTGTATTAATCGCAGCTGCAATGTTCGCAAGATGATCCTCCAGGGTCTGCTGCCTGCTCTCAGGCGTGAAGGTCTTGTTGCTGATTTTCCCCCTCTCTTTTTGTATCGCAAGAGCCTGGTCGACCCTCAATGGCTACCATCTCAAGCCTGCGTGTTTTCCTGGGTCTTTCCAGCCGACCAAGCGTATGGAAACTCCTCGTCGTTCTTTACGCATTGTTGAACCTCAAGAACCTTCCCGGCGCATGGCACGTACGCGTTTTCTACGCCTTCATCAGCCAGATCTACCGCACACAAGGCTCCCTCCCTCCTACCACCACGCCCGCTACCCTCTTCCAATCTCTCATCATACGGACTCGGCCCACTTGGTATGAGTGCGATTGGAACATTCACAAATCAAACAGCACCTATTTCAGCGACTTCGACGTTGCACGCTCTCATCTCGTGACATGGATTTGCCGCCGTGGGCTTGCGAAACTCCGGAAAGAATTCGGTGCGTCGGTTGGCGTTATGCTTGGAGGTGCGCACTGCAGCTTTAGGAGGGAGATCAAGCCGTATCAACAGTTTGAAATCTGGACGAGGGTGCTGTGCTGGGATCGAAAGTGGCTGTACATCATTAGTCATTTTGTGAAGAAGGAGGAGGTCGTGCCTAGGGGGTGGACGTTGCAGCCGTGGAGGAAGCTCGAGAGCAAGAGGAGGAAGCATGAAGGTGTGAATGGTCATGCAAATGGCAATGCAGAGAAGGGGCCAGCGCAACCGCATCCCGCGATCTATGCCTCTGCGATCGCCAAATACGTCTTTAAGAAGGGTCGTCTTACCATCCTACCTTCAAGGGTGCTAGAAGGATCGGGGCTCCTGCCGTCCAAATCCGATGAAACCTCTGCGCCTGATACTATGCCTTCCCCGACGCCGAATGGACAAGCGAGCGCACCGGGAGGCATCTCGTCGGAGCCAGCTGTGGAGGAACAATCAAGCCTTGAATCAGCAAAGGATCTCATCGATGCATCTTTCACGGCGCCTGGCTCACATGCAGAGGAGTGGAACTGGCAGCGAGTCGAAGACGAGCGAGTCAGAGGCATGAAGCTGGCCGAGATGTTCAATGGCTTGGATGGGCTGAGCGGGGAGTTTAGGGGAGGGGATGATAATGCGCTGGGAATCTTCGCTGATCCGTTCTGAGCGTACTGGTATGTATAGATTTCACTTAGAAGGTATGCACGATTGAGAGCTTTTGAACGATAGATTTCTATGACAACGATTATACACAGGGAGCCTCTTTTCGTATCCTGCATGCGCTAAATCGGATAACCTGACTGCCCTTTCGGTACAAGCAGTGGTGTATTCGAGACGTCTGCCCGAAGAGTCATCTCATAACATTCCGGTAAATCTCAAGCTGCTGTACATGGCTGCGGCTGATTTTGGGTTCCTGGTTACTCCCCTATTTGCTGTCCTAATCTTCAAGAGCTTTCTTCATATTTTCTGTTCACCGCCGTCCACTGGAAGCCATCACGACTTCCTCCACCCGAAAGACCCATACAAAGCCAAGAAAGGCTCGCAGACTTACAAGAACCGGAGAATACAATAATACGAGTCCCTTTTCACCGTGGGCGTCCCACATTGCCAGGGATCATCGAAGGCGCACAAATTTATAGATATCAGACAACACCCGGATTGCCACATCAGAAGCCCTACTACTGTTTTCGCTGGCGGTTCCGCTGTTAAGAGTTTCTTCTTTGCACTGTACTGTAGACGTAGATCAATAATGTGGTGTAAGGTGTACTTTACCTGCACGCACACCTCTCTCTCGAAGCTGCATAATCAAAACTTCTATCAAGAATTAAAACGATAACAATAATATTATGGGTTCTCTGCGTAGAGGCCTGGCTATGGCGCAACGGTGTCCCGAGTTGTATGAGCACCTAATGGTGTCTTCGGTCAATTCCTCTTCACCGTTGTAATTTTTTCTTTGGATTTCATAGTAACTCAGGTGACGGATAGTGTCTTGGATACGAAAGGGTTAGATATCGTAGCGATATGACAATAATTAGAGACTGCAAACAGTCCATGGACATTCTACGGCAGGACCGACAGCGGTCGTCTTCGTAAGCCAAGGAGTCTTGGTATTCTGGCTGTCTGCAGACTGATCCTGGACGAGATAAGAGATGCTCGATTCCACTCTACCTTAAGGCATGTCTGTTGAGCTGGCGTGCGGTATGGTGGAAGATCCAAAAATATTTCGGTACATAGGGCAGAACATTCGACAAGTAGCTGACATGGCAGATCATTGCTATCTACATGCACATGCAAGTTTCCACAAATCACCCAATGAGCCTTGAATTTCATATCTCCTCATCCTCCTCCACCGCAGGAGCCACTGCCTTGCCATGGCCATTAAGCTTCGACATCAGGACATCTTCCTGTCCCGACATAGCAACAGCCTGTCTCCCTGTCTCTGACGCTTCCAGGAACTCTCTAAGCCGCTTCTTAAACTCCTCGATTGCTTGCGCCGAGGCCGCATTCGCCATTTGGAACATCGGGCCCCAGAGGTTGAGCGTGTAGGTGATCCAGCTGCCACCGGCGAGGACGAGGCAGAACATTATCCAGACAGGGTTGCGGAGGACTTTTGGGGGATGTCAGTACATGATCTTACCCGGATGGTCCCTGAAGGGGGAGGGGAATGACTTACCAGCAAGAATCTCATTCCACCCAAGAACAAGTAGAAGGGCATAAAAGTACAGCGGTATTTGCGTGATGCCTCCGATCGCGCTCCGTTTGGCTTCGACGTAGACACCGTCTGCCGTCTTTTTGAAACGTGTCGTGATATCTTGTCGTTTGGCATCAGTCAGGATCGTCATCTCTTCCTCCAGGCTCTTCCCCTCTTCCTCGTCAACACCTCCAATGGGCGATAGATCCTCTTCATCTGCAGGCGTCACTGACTCGGGAGCATGCCCAATCCACTCATCCAGTGGCGGCGGATCGCTTGTATGCGAAGATTGAAACCTCGAGAGCAGTGGTATGAGCGTTAAGGTCGACTCGCGGGCCTTAGTGTATAGGCCCTCAATATCGTCCGTGGGCCGCCATATTCTAGGCACACCAGCGTCGTCATACCGGAACTTATCCTCGAAGTTCTCTCGAAGTTTCAGGAGCAGATTGCCTTCCATCATCTCCTCCTCAATCTTGGCCCGCAAAACACCCCATGATTTGCGGCGCAACCGCCAGAGTCCAACATCCACTTCGGCCGGGCTGGCATCGAAGCTTTTGGCGCGCTCTGTAAATCTTCGATCGGCTTCTGGTACCGTTTTCGTAAAGAGAGCCCATATCCTATCCCAGATGCCCTTTTCTTCTGGCTTCTCCCCGGATTCCGGAGCACCGGAGCCGCCGCGGCCGGAGCCTAAAGCATTGAACTCCAAGCCCACTGACTCTCCCAGCCGTGACCGTACCCACCGCTCAACGCGAGTCGCAAGTCTTCGCATCTCTTCACGCCTCATACGACCACTTACTTCGTTTAAGTCCTTTTGGTAGAGAGCCATCTCTTGCTTGTAGTTGCTGAATGGTGCACCTTCGACCAGAACCCCTCGGGCTTCTTTGTCGTATCTTGATACTGCGTTCTTCTTCTCCCTGTCCACGATCTCAGCAAAATCGTAGCTGGCGCCCTTCTTCTGCCCGGCTTTGACAGCCCCACTGACCGCTTCACTGAAATCACGAACGCCAGACTTATGGGCGGCCGACAATTGACCTTGGAACAATGTCTTCAGGCGCCCATCTATCTTGCTTTCGAGCTCACCCTTCTTGCGTGAGTATACGCCTTTGTGGTATCTGCTAGCTTCCGTGTCAAAGTTCTTGACAGTCTTCATCCTAGCCGCACGCATGGCTGCGCCGAGCCCGCCCAGGATCTCCAGCGCTCCTGATCGAATGCCTTCTGCTTGCTTATTCTCGAAGGGCACAATGGCCTCATCAAAGCCTTCAAGTGCCTCCCGAGCAATCTCGTCGCATCGAAACTGCGCCATCAACTCTTGCTGTGTTGGCAGATCCAGGTCCTTGTTACTGACAATTTGGTTCCAGACATTTTCGGCGTACATCGGGAAACCATCCGCTGGTATACGACGATGGTATTCGGGCAGGAAAAGCCCGCGTTCTAAATCCTGATCATCCAACAGGGCATCCCTCCTAGCGCTGCGATGTCCTTCTCTAAACCTTGCACCAAGCTTTGATACTGCGGACACGAACTTCTCAGGCTGCAAAATCTTGTGCGGTAATGCAACAAAAGCCATGTCAAAGTAATCATCGATCTTGGATTTCTCCATGCCCTGAGGCTTTGATAGGCCTGACCATATGCGTTGCAAATCCTGAATGAGAGTATTGCGGAGGTTGGCAAGCGGTGTAGTGCCTAAATGATCCCGAATGACGAACAAAAGGAGAGAGCGTGGATTATCCCTAGCCGGGTCAGCATGCGCCAGTACAGGTGTTGAATGAGACTGTACTTGTTTCCTTTTATAAAGAGCTCCAAATTGACTTCGAATACCACTTTCAGCAGCCCCATGTTTGCGCCCTGGTATAAGCCGACTTGATGCTCCCATATGTTGACGATCAGGACCTCGCTTGTTGCCAGCGCAAACAGAGCGCTCTTTCTTTCAAAATCTTGATCCTCTCCTCTTTCTCGGCCGTCCGTGCCTTCGACGTCCATGACTAAAATGTTATCCGACATATGCTTGGCAACTCCATCCGCATGATCCCTCTTGTTTTTTGACATCCAGATGCCTTTCGTCGTTTGCTTCCTATCTGTCTCCGACATCACCCCAAACTCGGTACCGAATAGGTGGTTGAGAAGCGTTGATTTCCCCGTCGATTGGGACCCAAAGACAGATATGAGGTGGTAATTGAAGCCAGCTTGAGCGACCTTCTCGAAGGATATGTAGCTAGGGAGTGAAGGACTGGAGTGCAGAGCATGGTCAGCAGGATTCCATTCGTAGGATGGCCGATGAAATACTTGAACTCTTGGACTTCGTTGATGACCTGTATGCCATGCTCAAAATGCTCCTTGGTTGGCTTTTCGCCAACATTGGCGAAGTGGCCATTGACGGTCATGACTGAAGGGGCAGTAGGATGCCTCGTTTTACTTGTTGGTCGAGCGCCTCTTGTAGCCCGCTCAGGGGACAGAGAAGCCATGACGGAAGGTGATTGTTGTACAACGCTAAAAGCACGATGAACAGCGCGTGACGCAGATGGACCACATACTTCGGTTATTTTGGTTGTCAGTTGGCGTTGTAAAAGCGAATCCAAAGACTCGAGGCCGGCTTGGCAAAGGCACATGCGTACTAACCATATCGGGGCATCAATCTTGGCACTTTAGCTACATGTATGTTGAACGACATCGCGTCAAAAACAATCAACGATGATTCGATCTACCTGTATGGGAGAGCTCTCTGATCAACGCGTTGGAGGCCATAAATCAACGTCCCATAGCAAAAGCCCGCCTTGAAGGTTTCCCTGACCTCTTCACCCCTAGACTGGTCTTCGGCAGCAATAGGATGTTCAAAAAGAAGCCTAACGTCAAGCCGCTGTCGCCCCTCAGATCTTCTGATAGGAGAAAGATTGCAGATCAGATCATCGCGAACTTCAACATTGAGGTTCCAGGCGATGATGTCGAGCTCAAAGGTCCAGAGCCAGAGGGTGACCAAACCAAGGGCACGTCTGGCGTAGGAGCTATTCGTAATTCGCTACTTCCGGAAGGGTGTCAGTCTGCGAGATTCACTACCACTGCTGGCCCCGACCTTAAGCAGATTTCAGGGACAGTTTATGTTGGTGCTTATCCCGGTAAAGACCAACGAGTACTATGGCTCAGCATCAATGACAGACTCATCCCTACAATCTACACACTATGGAGGCACCCGGCCCTGGTGCCCTTGCTGCATACGCAGGATTTTGTTCTCTCCAAGATGCAAGGTGGCGCCGATCTCATGACTCCTGGACTCACTCGTGGCCCGCCCTTTCCTGCAAAGGCAATGAAAGGCGCAATTGTAGCTGTTGCAAGTGTTCAGAAGCCTAGCGTGCCGCAATGGGTGGGAACATGTGAGATAGACGTAGCATCACTGCAGAGAGTGCAAGGTGCCAAAGGTCATGCTGTTCGTGGTCAACATTGGGCTGGTGACGAAATCTGGGCATGGAGTCCGTCCCGGAAAGCTGGAGAAGCTTCACCTGAGCACATTGACGGATGGGATGTGAGCCAGATTGCGGGCTCCATCACCTCGGGCGTCGAGCATCTAGCCATTGACGATCAGGACGATAGCGAAGCTGGGGGTGTATCTCTGGACACCATTGAAGGCACACAATCGTATGAACCCCACAACAAGCATGTGGAAGGCGAAGATGCGGAGCCATATCAAACAGTCGATGTATCAGCGAAGGATTTGTCTACTAAAGGTACGTTCGAGGTGGCCATGCTGATCGCTTGCGTTCTACATAGCTGGATCTGCTGTGACTTTCAATGCAAGTAGGATTCAAGCGTTTGCCAGCATTTGCCCCTTGCGAATGGCAATACGGCATTCTAGCCACCCACAGCGTGCTGTGTGGAAAACTAGGGTCTCTTCCTGTTTTCCTGTTTATTACTGATGGGATAAAGCTGACACTCTTGTAGACATCGACGAGATATTCTGGAACGCTTTCCTTTTCGCGGCCCAGCATCATCGAAATTCCAATATAAATGCACCCAACCATGGTCTCAACTTCCCACTACCTCAATCTCTTGTGATTTCGAACCTAGTCTTACCATTTCTTCCGATCACTACTTCATCCCAAGCCACATCGTTGCAAATCAAAAAGACTAGCTGGAAGAACGCTAGAAAATTCATTAAGGCCTTGGACAAGGCAAAGATCGCCAGATCCAAAGACCGAGATGGCGGCGAATGTGTTATCCTTGATATTGATTTCGAACATGCGCAAGTGACCAGCTTTGCACCCTACAAACTTCCAAAGAAAGAAACTCCTGGTGCTGAATCCAGTGGGGGAGGCTGTGGCAAGGCGATCGCTGCTGGTAGTTCTCCTAATGACTCCATCGGGCAGCAGCTCAAGCTTATCAACTTGTTCCGACCAAAGAGCCAATTGGCCCCTATATTCGAAGCCTCAAGTGCAGATGTGAAGGCATTATATCTGCCCTCCGAGCTTCGTCTCATAATCATAGCCTACATCGATGCCGAGAATCTAGTATCAGAAACCAACAAACGCCTCATCAAGATCGATCCCGTACTCGCAAACGCAGTCTTCGACGGTTCCACATCTCTAGATCGTGAAGTACTCGCCATAGGCACAGTCCCCCGCGACGCCTTAATTGACCGCATCACACACAGCTACTCCCCCTTCTGGGTCCTCCTCCGCAATGATGAGACACGAGAAAGTGGCCGGGCGAAAGCAGGTCATGCGCCAAAGATCCATATCACCCTCGAAACGAGGTCGGGGAATAAAACGGTTACCAAACTTTCTGGTGTTGAGGCCTTTCATATCAACCCGCATCCGCTGGCAGAGGAACTGCAGAAGACGTGTGCGGGTTCGGCGAATGTTAGTCAGTTGGTGGGGAGCAGTCCGAAGAATCCGGTGCAGGAGATTATGGTGCAAGGGCCGCAGAAGGATGCGGTTGTTCGGGCGTTGGAAAAGAGAGGGGTCCATAGGCATTGGGTGGAGGTGCTGGATAAGACGAAGGGGAAGAAGAAGTCATAGGTATATCCGTCATGGACCTGATGTTGTTTATATGGTTGATTACCTAGGGGGCCACTTCCTAGCTAAGGTATGTACAGTGGCATTATGATGAGACAGGAAAACAGCGGAATATCGGAACAGACAGGTCAAGCAGCCCTTGCGCTACTGTCAACCCCTTTGAGGGGAGACTCGATTTTGACACTGAATGAAAAATACCATTGTATATTTACCCGCAGTCTCTTATCTTTCGGGACGTGTCTAAATTGGTCGATGGCAGAAAGGGTCTATTCAGCAAACAATCTTTACAGGCTTGACTTTCGCTGTTGTATCTTGTCGCTGTAGCTAAAGTCTGAGGAGGGCTAGATCCGTCATCCTTGTAAGGCTACAGTCCTGTCACTAACGTTACGTCACGGCTTGAAGCCCAGCCTCTCCAAGCTGCATGTCGGCTCTGCTTACCCATTGACATTTAATGCATGCCTAAACTTCCTTCTTGTGCTACCCCACTGGTCTTGAGGCTTATAAGCTCATTGCGAGCTTTCCGGAGCTCTCCGACACTCATCATCCTCTCCCCAGCCACCCGAAATGAAGATCCTTACAAGGGAAGAGGAGCAGGAGCATTACAAGTAACGGCCGGCCTCCCGTACCGGAGATCGCATTGCTTATTGAGACAGCGCAACTCTGCAAGGCGGCATAACAGGCGGGGCAGTCGGTCTAGCAGTCGGCGGCTTAGGAGTCTATGGCGCCGGCCTTCGATTCCCTGCCTTCAGGCAATTAACGGTCCCACTACGAGCATTTCTAATGACGTCCGCGGGCACATTCGCCGGTATGAAAACTCCTCGCCTGCAGCTATGAAGGGACGGTACACGTACACTTCGGTGGAACAGCATTACGGAAATCTTGCCCCTCACATTCCATCCCGGTGAAGCTTCGCCCGCCTTGTTCCGGACGCCCGAACTGGCGGAGCCGCTCCACGACCGAATGGAACGTTGTGGCCAAATTGAGATGAAACTCTGCACACATAGTATACGCCTAGCTAACGCTTCCATGTCTCAGCCATCATCTCCGCTGACCGCGCCTCCCGTGGCTTTGAAGCCTCCCGCCACCCCGAAGAGGGCTACAAAGACGAAACCGCCCGTCTCCGCAAAGAAGCCGAAGCTCGCAAATCATCCTCCGAACGCGTCACAGATTGGTTCCGGGCGAACCGGTACTCGATAGTCGGTGGCTCATGGGTAGCCTCGATGGCTATCGCACTGGGAATCGTCGGCCGAAGCCCCTACCTTACCACGCAGCAGAAGCTAGTCCAGGCTAGGGTCTACGCGCAGGGGCTGACGGTGGCGGTCCTGATAGCGACGGCGGTGTTTGAGATCGGGGATCGGAATAAGGGAGAGGGAAAGTATGAGACGGTTCAGATTGTGGATCCGAATGATCCGGAGCACAAGCATTTGATCGACAAGAAGGTGCATAAGGAGGAGTATGTGGGAGAGGATCAATGGAAGGGTACGCTTTTGCCGGCGACGGGGTAGCGGTAGTGGTTGATGCTGATGCCGAACAGATATGATTGACGTTGAGGAGCGGAAGATCAAAGAAAGGGAGCAGGAGGCGCACGAGCTGGCATTGAAGGAGAAATCGAAACATCATGGGAAAGGCAAGCCAGCACCCAAGAAGCATGATGAGGAGAAGAATCATGATGAGGAAAAGAAGCACAAAGATCAGAAGGTAGAGCCGGACAAAGGAAAATCAGCAAGGGGATGACGAGGTTGTGAACATGACTGTGTACATATGCGTCGTGTCTCCCTGGTTGTTTGATCCTGTAATCCGATCGCACCATGTGTTCGACTGGCGTTGGGTAGGGTCGATCTATAAGTATTGACTTCGCTGTTTCTTCGATATTCGAGCAGCATCAGGATCTCCATCAGAAAGAAAGGCAACAACAGGTAACGATCATCTCTTACAATTGGCCATCGTGACCCCGATCACATAGCTGAATTGAACATATGATGAAGAGTCACTTGTATTGCAGCCAGCTATCTACCGGCAGGCCCAAGGACACAACCCATCCGCGAATTTCCTTTCCATCACCACCACAGACATGAAACCACTCTGCATACTAGCCACAGCACAAGCTGAATGGAAGCATCTCAAAAGAGCCAGAGGAGACAAAGAACTTGAGCCGGTATAGCAGATGCCATTGTACAATTCGCTTTAGAGGCACGCATCCACTGCACAGCTATCCCTCACGACACTCTGTTGACGACCCATCCTTCAAGATACAACAGTCAGCACAGTGATGGACAGAGGCAGCGGATGACTTACAGCTAAAGCATCTTGGCGACTGGAGCAACTGTCTTCCCACCATTATCTTCAGTCGCGGAGCCAGCCTCAACAACTTTGGACACGGAGACAATCTTTGGGACGGGAGCACGGCCTTTGGCGATGCTCGTCCCAGCGCGGTTGATGGACATCTCCTTGTTGATGGCTTGGACTTTGGCGATCATGTCTTTCATCGTCTCTGTGAGAATCATGCTTGTACTAGTGCTCTCCTTGTTGAATGCTTGGACTTTGGCGGTCGTCTCTTTCACCTTCTCTGAGAGAGTCATGCTCGTACCAGCGCTGTTGATGGAGATTCCCTTGTTGAACACTTGGACTTTGGCGGTCGTCTCTTTCAACTTCTCTGAGGGAGTCATGGGTCGCTTCTTGTGCTTCACGGCAGCCAAGCCGACTGAAAGCATGGTGGATACTGCTTTCTCGAGAGCGGCAACCTCGGCACAACGAGCTTTAATCTCGACAGATAGCTCCTCGTCCTCGGAGGCGTCCTCGGAGGCGTCCTCCTTGGCAGACAACTCCTGCAATGCGTTCTCCTTGGCAAGGGCACGTTTCAAGGATTCAGGGAGATCGTCAAAAGCCACATCCTTCGTGGTCATGCCGAGCTTCTTGCCCTTGAAGAAGATATGGTTGGTAATCTTGACTCCACTCTTGGTCTCGTCTGCACAAATGCAGGCTTCAATGTGGGTTTTACCGACAGCTGCTGCTGCTTCCATCAGTACTCTGCATTCGCTGATATCTATCCTCACAATGTAGGACACTCACCTGCTCCAACCTTGTTGTCTTTGACTTTGATCTTGGTGTCGGAGCCAAATGCAGGACCGGGAACTTCGTCGGAGTACTTCTTTTCGCCTGTGTACTTTGTCAGTCACCATGTCGTCATCAACCTACCACAGCAGTATGGTCTAGGATGCTTGTAGCTTCACTAACCTGCAACCACCTTTCCAGCCATGCCTTTCTCGGGATCTTTCTGCTGGAGCGGAATGCGGCGCGGCATTTCGTAGCGGATACCAAGAGCGATAACGCCGAGAGTGAGCAGCACGATCAGAAATGTGATCTCGACCGCAATCACGACCTTGAGAGCCCAGAACATAAGGTCACCAATAGTATCGGTGACCATGATGCAGTTGGACGATGTGTCAATGTTGCTCATGATTGTACTGAGTTGCGAGAAATTGGAGCTTGGATACACGACAAGAATAATATTGCCAGGTAAGAGTTGAGGTGGATGGCAATATACAAGAGGCGGGGCAAGAAGTGAAGTGTTGTGAACGCGTTAACTTAGGCGTTGCGTAGTGAATATCAGGCTCCATAACGCCGCTTTAACAACGATTGACGGATTGGGATATTGGTGTTGAAGAAGGAGGCATGTCAGGCTCACTTGGTGTCTAGCAAGGTGAAAGACTCTATTATCGTGCATATCATCTCTTCATTGCAGAGCGCTCTTTACAAGGGGTTTTCCTCGTTATACTCCCTTGGGTTTATGTAGTTCTACAAGGCTCTTGAATTTATAGCAGGTTTATAGCAAAGATTCTATACAAGTTCGTGCTACGAGACTACAGCGACTTCGTGAATCCTTCCACCGAGGGTGGCTACAAAAGCATCTTCTTTGTCCTTCCATGTGCCTAGCAACCGGCTTCTGCCTCGATGTATCCACTCTACGACAGACATGTGCCTGTCAAACTGTCAACACTCCTCAAGGACCCACTCATTCGATAAGAAAATGGTTCAGCAGCCCTCTACCAGCCACTCAACGTCAAGGAAGTGGAGCACCTTGGACGAGCAGCTCATTTTGATATCACAAAGGGCCCCACAAAAGATATCAGGCCCTAAGGCAGGTTAGTAACGGTGACGAGCATAAGATCACCATCTTCACACCTCCTCCCCTCTTCCTCTTTCTATCCACCATCCTCCTCTTCCTTTACTTTTCTTCTTCAAAACCTCCATAACTGGCTGCTATCCATTTAACAACTCTACAAACACTCTTTACACAGTCAAAACAAACAAAAGCAACGAGCTCTCACCATGAAGTTCATCACTGTATCCGTCCTGACCGTCGGGGCCACGCTCACCGGCGTGCTCGCGGCTCCTATTATGACTGGTGGTGATATCGCGAACTTGGCTGCAGCCAACATGGTAAGCACAACGTTGCACTTATCACCACATTTTGTTCGCTTCGATACTGACATCGTGGCAGGAGAAGCGTGAGGCTGTTGCTCAGCCCGATCAGATCCAGAACGGGATTTTCGATATTGGTCTCGCGGGTGAGGGTGATCCGTACTGGTGTGGGTCTCCGTTCTGTGGTAAGGTACGTGACTGATATTATCTACATCAAATACCTCCCTTTCCTAGCCTCTCATCAGCCTGGAAAACCTCTACCTTCCTAGCCCTGATACTGAGTCTTTTGCAGGAGAAGCGTGAGGCTGTTGCAGAGCCAGTGGCTATCCCAGAGCCCGAAGCTGTCGCCGAGCCCGAAGCTCTTGCCCAGCCCGACCAAATCCAGAACGGCATCTTCGACATCGGTCTCGCGGCCGAGGGTGACCCATACTGGTGTGGTTCTCCATTCTGCGACAAGGTATGTCGGCTAGTCCAGCACCTTCCATCCTCCACTCTACATCCATACTGACCAAGTATAGGAGAAGCGTGAAGCCATCGCAGAGCCCGGCTACCTCCCTAGCGTGGGACTCGAGATCGGTCTCGACATACTAGGCGATCCCTACTGGTGTGGTCAACCATCCTGTAGCCCGGTATGTCGCCCTCCATCCACCCTCATTTACATGTCTTATACTGACCGAGAAGCGTGACGCCGCGTACGACGGCAACCCGCCCATCAAACCCCGTGCTGCCGAAGTTAATCCCCCCTCCCCTCTCCTCTCTCCCTAGCCCTAAACACCAATCATTACCCGTACTAACATAATTCCCAGCCCGCCAACGTCATCGCCGAGCCCGCCACCGCCCTCACCGAGAAGCGTGAAGCTGGTCCTCAATTCGAACCCTGCAGCCCTTACGAATGCTGCGACGCCAGCTGCGAGCCTCAATTCGGACCCCCAGTCCAAGCCGAAGCCGAAGCTGTGTCCGAAGTCAAGCTCGTGAAGCGTCCATTTGGTCCTCCAGCCGGGTTCCCCCATCCGAAATGCGGGAACAACCTCTGCGTATGTCTTCTCTTCCCCTCCCCTATCCTACATCCCTCACTTCCTCTCCACCATCCAACTCCCTCGTCTACTTCACAATCCGCTCCACCACCGACCCCACCATCCTTGACTCCCACCACCCCTCCCACGCTCCCACCCCCTCCCCTGCCACACCCCCATCACTCGACTAACACCCCCCCTCACAGCAACCCTACGCCCGCCCCTCCTCCCCATCCCTCCTAACCCGCGCCACTCATGCCCTCATCGAGTTCGTGAAG
>JAABUQ010005128.1_pt1 | contig 21346 bp, 15 predicted proteins | sample 5560001 | NCBI WGS metagenome assembly JAABUQ01 (sample SAMN10711888, study PRJNA513371) | rock metagenome | isolation source: Antarctica rocks | place: Antarctica: Victoria Land, Finger Mt nord | collected 2015-12-18
CCCGCCACCCGCCACCCGCCACCCGGCGCCCGGCGCCCGGCGCCGCCCGCAGGTGGATCTCAGACGCCTACCAGCCGGGCGGTAGCCCTGCGCCCCGGGAGCTTGATGACCTCGATGGCACTGGGCAACTGGTCTTTGATCTCGTTGTCGTGGGTGACCACCAGCACCTGGCGGAATCTGCCCCGGAGCCGCTCGAGCGCCCCGAGCATTCGGACCTTGCGCTCTTCGTCGAGCGGTCCGAACACCTCGTCGAGGACCAGGAGTCCGACCGATCCCCCGGACTGGAAGCGGACATGTTCGCCGATTGCCACCCGAAGTGCCAGGTTGGCGAGGTCGATCTCCGAACCGGAGAAGCGATCGAGGCCGAAGATGCGCCCAGCGTCGCTGATCTGGAGCTCGAAGGTCTCGGCGTCGACGCGAAGCTCATCGTATTCGTGGTCGGTGAGCTCCCCGAACAACTCGGCGGCCTGCACGGCCAGGCGGGGACCGACCGAGGCGACCACGGTGTTGCGAAACTCCGCCAGCAGATCCGCCAGCCTGCTCAGGTGACGGGCGTCGGTCCGGATGGTGGCCAGTGCGGCGTGCTGCTCCTTGGCGTCGATCAGGCGCCGGGCGTCGCCCTCGGCGCGGGCCCGCTCCCGTACCGCCTCCTCTCGGACGGCCCGGGCGGTCAGGTCGGCGGCGACATGCAGATCCTGAGCTTGGCGATGGGCATCCTTGGCGGCGAGGAGCCGAGCCGGGTCGAAGTCCAGCCTCTTGACTTGCACGAGGAGGTCCTCAACTGTCTTTCGGGCATGCTCGGCGCCGGCCTGGGCCGCAGCCAGCGCCACCGTCGACGCCTCCCTGCGCTCCAGTCGTCCCCGAAGGCGGTCGGCCTCGACCCTGGCGTCGCTCGCAGCCCGGAGCATCGATGCGATCTGATGGCGCGTCGCCTCGAGGCGCTCGAGGTCCTCGGGAAGCTCGAGGTCCTCGGGAAGCTCGGGATCCTCGGGAAGCTCGGGATCCTCGGTGAGCTCGGGAAGGGACGACTCGGCGGCGTTGGGGATCGTCGCAAGTCCCCGAAGGAGGGGAAGCTGGCCCACCGCGGCCCGGGCTTGTCGGAGGGCGGTCGCCGCCTCTTGGCGACGCAGCGAGGTCTGCTCCCACGCCGAGCGGGCCGCTTCCGCCCGGCGAAGCTGTTGGGCGGCTTGCGCCCGCGCCGCGCTCGCCGCCGCGGCGCGGCCCTCCCACTCCGCCTGCTGGGTCTTGAGCTCGTCAAGGCGGCCGACAGCTTCGGCCAGCTCATCGGCCCGGTGGGCTCGGACGGCTGCAAACGCGGCGCCGAGGGCCTGACCGCAGAGGGGGCAGGCCGCTTCGTCAGAGAGGCCCGAGGACCGCTCGTTCTGCTCTGCCGCTCTGCTGACCTCGCCGGCCGCCGCCTGGGCGCGTCCGCGAAGCGACGACACCGCGTCACGGGCCTCGCCCTCTTGGACTACGGACCGGTCGTGGTCCTTCCCGTCGGCAACGGGGGGCTCGGGGCCGAGTTGGAGCTCATTGACGATCCGGGTGGCCTGCACCACCGTGGAGAGGGCGGCATGGAGGGCCTCGGCGATCTCCAGACCCGCCGCCGTTCGTTCGACCTCGACCAGGCGGGCCGCCGCCGTGTCCAGTTGAGCGGCCTCGATGGTCAGCTTGCTCAACTCGGCGCCGACCCGGTCGAGTTCACCACGGGCTGTCTTCCCTTCTCGAACCAGGGCTTCATAGGCATGGCGGCCTGTCTCTGCGCCGGCCAGGGCGGCGCCGGCCTCCTCGGCGCGGCACCGCAGAACGACGACGTGGTCCTCTTCGAACCTGGCCGCCTCCTCGGCGGCCCCGGCGCGGGCGTCGGCATCGTCGGCGGCCACCGCCAAGGCGTCGAGGTCGGGGAGCAGCTCACGGAGCCGTCGGTGTTGCTCGGAGGTGTCTCGTGCGTCGCGGCGCGCCGCATCGCGGGCGGCGTCGAGGGGGGTGATGCCCAGGAGCTGAAGGACCAGGCGGCGCCGTTCGGCGGGGCTCTGCGAGCTGAATGCGGCCAGCTGCTTCTGCTCGGCGAAGACCGAGGCACGAAAGGCGATGTCATCCATGCCCAGCACCGAGTGCACGTACCTGCCGGTCTCGCGCACCCCGGCGGCCATCAGCAGCCCATCGGCGTGCGCCTCAGCCCGCACCGTGGCGTTGATCCCCGACAGGCTACGACGCACGACGTAGAGGTGACCTTCGTGTTCGAAGCTGATCTCGGCGATGCAGTCGCCACCGACGCCCGAGGAGCGGATCTCCTGCTTGGCGGTCCGGGACCGACCCCAGAGGGTGAAGACGATGGCCTCGAGCAGGGTCGATTTCCCCGACCCGTTGGGACCATAGATACCCACCAGACCAGGGGGCAGCTCGAGGTCGAGCTCGTCCTCGTAGACCCGGAAGTTTCGGAGGTAGAGCCGGTTCAGCAGCACGGCGGGTCCGCGGCGTCCGGTTGGGCCTCGGGCCTCATCCGGCGGCTTCGATGGCGGCGTGGATGTAGTCCTGGCCGCTTCGCACCAACCGGTCACGGTCCAGGCCGGTGAGATCCTGACCGTCCACATAGCCCTCCCACTGACCGCCGAGGCCCGCCACGGTGGGTAGCTCCGCGTGCATGGTGGTGGAGGTGAACTGCGGCTCCAACTTGAGCAGCAGGGCGGCGCTCGCGGCGTCGCGCACGGCTTCGAGGTCGAGCATCCGGTAGGCCTCGGGGTCCACGCCGTCGAGGTAGAGGCGGGCCACGGAGCCCTCGGGTACGGTCACCGCCTGGGCCATGATCCGCTCGGCCAGCTCCGATGGTGAGAGTCCGAGCGCGTAGATGCTCTCCAGGGTGACCAGCGGCCGGCAGCCGGGAACCGGAACGTGGCGACACGCCCCGGTGTCGGTGTCGAGCACGACGATTCCCTTGGGGCGCTGGGGATCGTCGGCGAAGCTGAAGCTGTCAGTGGACCCTGCGTACCACATCGTCTCGTGCACCTTGGCGAACGTGTGATAGTGGCCGAGAAGGACCAGATCGGCTTGGAGGCGGTTGGCGTCGACCTCGATCTCGTTGATGTCGGCATTCTTCGGCTGCAGCTGGGTGAGGCGGGGGTGGGTCAGCAACAGGTTGGTCTTGTCTCCGCGGCGGCTTCGGGCGGCCTCGTCGAGGGCATCGAGCGACGCCTCGACGGTCAGCATCTGGGGCACGGCGTGGACCACCAGGCCGCTGAGATCGAAGCGCTCGTAGGTCAGCCGGTGGGCGAAGTGAAAGCTCCCAAAGGAGTCGGCCAGGCTGGAATAGGGGCTGCCCCGGCCGGGCAGGCGTGGGGTGTCATGGTTCCCGGTGATGATCACCGCGTCGATCCCGTGGTCCCGGACACGGGCCAGGGCTCGTTGCACCACCCGGTAGGACCGATAGCTGGGTCGGGGGTGATCGAAGATGTCGCCCAGCCAGACCATGAGCTCGGGGTCTTCGCCCAGCGCCACCTCGACGGCTGCCTCGAAGGCGCGTTCGAAGTCCCACTCGCGCTGGTTCACCCCGCCGTCGGTGGTGAAGGGATAATAAGAACGGCCCAGGTGGGCATCGCCGATGGCCGCAATCCGCATGCCTCCAGCAAACCAGAGGGGTGCGACCAATGGCTGTGATACAACCGCCACCCGGACGGCACGACGAGTAGCCTCCGGTGCTCAGGGTGCCCAGCGCCCGCGAATCAGGCGACGGGGAGGTAGTAGGTGTCAGGCAGGTCGCTCGGTTTCGATCCGATCCTCGAAGCCCGACGTCTCTGGAGCGATCACGGCTGGAGCGACGCTGCCGCCGGGATGGCCGCGGTGACCTCGGTGTTCCGGGCCCAGCAGATCTTCCTCGGCGACATCGACCGGGAGCTGCGACCGCTGGGCCTGACCTTCGCCCGCTACGAGGTCTTGATGCTCCTGCTGTTCAGTCGTCGAGGATCGCTACCCCTCAACAAGATCGGCGCCCGCCTCCAGGTCCACCCGACCAGTGTCACCAATGCGGTGGATCGCCTCGAGGTCGAGGGACTCGTCCGTCGCGTTCCTCATCCCACGGACCGCAGGACGACCCTGGCCGAGCTGAGGCCCAAAGGTCGCCAACTGGCCGCCCAGGCCACCGAGGTGGTCAACGCCGCTGTCTTCTCAGCCCCCGGTCTGTCGGATCCCGACGTCGCCCACCTGGTCGAGATCCTTGCTCGGCTTCGCCGCGATGCCGGCGATTTCGAGGCCGCCCAGGCCTTCGAGGCCGCCGAGGCCGCGAAGGGCACGGACCACCAGGACGGCTTGTCGCCGGGTCAAGCCTGACCGACGCTCGTCGAGCGCTCACTCGACGAGGGCCGACACGTTGGCCATGGCCGCGGGGCGAGCGGTCGGAGGGGGAGGGGCGCGACGCACCACGTCGCTGTAGAGGTCGATGGTGGCGGGGATGGCGAAGGGGGCGGCCAGGTTGACGATCAGGCACTCGCCGGGCATGAGGGTCTGGATCTCGGCGCTCTGGCTGGAGATGTCGGCCTTGGCCGAGGCCCGCAGGATGTTGCGGTCCTTCTCGTCGGCCAGGCCCAGCACGAAGAAGGTGTTGAACTGGCTGAGCAACTCGTCGTCGAGCAGCTTGGGCTGCTGGGTGACGGCGCACAGGCCCACGTTGAACTTTCGCCCCTCCCGGGCCAGGCGGGGAAAGACGTTGGACTCACGATCCTTGCTCCCGGAGAGGACCCGCTGAGCCTCCTCCAAGGCCAGGGCGACAACCGGCATGCGCTCATGGCGGGCGGGGTCATCGAGGCAGGCCCCCTGCCATTCCTCGAGGATGCGCCGGGCCAGGAAGGAGGCGACCAGGACCTCCTCGGTGGAACCCAGTCCGCTGACGTCGACCAGCACCACCTTTCCGGCCTGGAGATCGCCCACCACCCGACCGCCGACCGACACCGCCGGATCGGTGGCGATGCATCGCAACCCCACGATGCGCCGGGCCCGGCGGTGCACGACCTGGAGGGTGGACAGCGCCACGCGCGAGGACAGCTCCACGTCTCGGAAGCCGGCCAGGTCCTCCAGGACGGCGAACTCGGCCAGCCATGCCAGCCCGCTGGTGCCGTAGTGCCGTTCCAGCTCGTAGAGGGCCTCCTCCTGGGGCCGGCTCCACTCGTACGCGGTGCGCAGGTCGTCGACGGTCAACTCGCCCAGGCTGACCTTGAGTGACGAGGTGCCGGGCAGGGAGCGGTTGGCGTAGATCCGCAGGGCACCGGCCGCCCACGGGTGCCGGCTCAGCGCCTTGAGGTGCTCACCGTGGGGATCGATGATCAGCAGCCCGTAGCGACCGTTGGCGCCCATCACCCGGGCGGCCAGGACCTGGAGCAGGTTGGATTTGCCCATGCCCGTGGTGGCGAAGATGCCGACGTGGGTGGCCAGGGTCCGTCCGGGTATGCCCACGGGCAGGTCCACGACCGTCTCGCCGCTTCGCAGGTGTCCGACGGCCAGGTCGCCCATGCGCTCGGCCAGAAACGCGAAGTCCTCCGGCTGGGGGGCCACCACCGCGGAGAACTGGGTGGGCAGGCTCTTGGGCTTTCGGAAGATGGTGCGGGCCGCGCCGGGCCCGTGCGGTGGGGCCAGGTACCCGAGACACGCACACGTGGCCACCCGGTAGGTGCGACGGTCCTGCTCATGGATCGGGTGGGCACCGCCGTCACCGCGCCCGTCGTCGGCCAGAAGGGTGCCCGCCACCCGCTCGGCCCAGCCCGGTTCGCGGTGCTCGGTGCCGTAGGTGACATCGACGATCCGAAACAGGTACCGCCGATCGGTGGGATCATCCACCCCCACCAGCAGTTCGCCGAGGAACAGGTCCTCGTCGGGGGCGGCCCGAAACGTCGCCTCCAACACGTTGCGCCCGAAGAGGCGGCCCCGCACCGGGGAGAGGGGCGGGATCATCCCGGCGTCGGTCATCGCCCCCAGCCTGCCAGAGGCCGGCCGGGCCGGCGAGGGCGGCCGGGAGGGCGGGTCACGCCCGCTCCATCAGGCGGTGGCGGTCACTGAACGCCCGGTCCCGCACGTCGGCGGGTACCCCGAGACGGTCGAAATGGGACTCGATCTCGTCCCAGACCTCATCGCGGACCCATCGGCCACACGACGCCACCCGATCGGCAACCGACAGGGGGTAGGGGTAGCCGGGAAAGGCGGCATCGTTGGACAGCGCGGCCAGCGATCCGAGCACGCAGGGGAGATCGGTGCCACGGGGCAGGTCGACGCGGAACGCGAAGCGGGCATCGGGATCCAACCTGGCGACCGCCACGTCGAGACCCGGTCCCGTCTCGGGGGTGGTGGAGGCCACCCGGGCCCACCACGTGGAGCGGGGGCCGAGGAGCCTGCCGGCCTCCCGCTCCAGCCAGCCGAGCAGCGGCGCCCCGCCGCGAGTCAGCGATGAGTGCTTGGTGACGCCGAGCAGGCCCACGTCGCGCTCGACGGCCACCTCCAAGAGCCCGGCGATCCACGTGGCCGCCAGCCGCCAGTCGGGCTGCAGGTCGCCGTCCACCAGCACCAGACCACCAGGCTCACATTCGCCGACACTGGCCGCCACCTGCTCCCACTCGCCCCACTCCCGGGCCAGGTTCACGTCGACCGAGCTGCGCTCGGCCAGAGGAGCGCCCAACGAGGAGAGGGCCGCCGCCTCGCCGCGGGCTCCGAAGAGATGGATGCGCAATTCTCCCTCGTCCTGGTGGGTCGAGGTCCCCTCCCGCCACCGCACCCGGGCGGCGCGCGTGGCATAGACCTGGAAGCAGCGGGCGTCGGCCACCAGGGCCTGACCTCCGTCCACGGCCCAGGTGTCGGGGGGCGGGGGACGACGCAGGAGCGGTTCGATGACGATGTCGTCGACGAAGACCAGGTCGGAGCGGGTGGGCTCCGACAGCCCGTCGTCGCCGGCCATCAGCAAGGTGGCCAGGCGCGCTGCGGTCCGCTCCACGCTGCTCATGGCCCGGTGCTCATCGTCCCATGGTGACATCCCGCGGCGACCCTGCCCCCCGGCCCCCCCGGCCTGCAAAGCTGAGCCCGTGTTCGAGCGGTTCAGTGACCGAGCCCGGTCAGTCCTGGTTCTGGCCCATGTCGAGGCTCGGCTGCTCGGCCACGAGGTCGTGGGAACCGAGCACCTGCTGGTCGCTCTGCTGCGAGAAGAGGCGCTCGCCGCTCAGGCCCTGGAGGCCCAGGGCCTCGATCTGGAGACGACCAGAGCGGCATGCACGGCCATCCACCCCCCGTCGGCACCGGCGGCGGGGGCATCGACCCCCCTCGATGGTCGCTCCCCGTCCCTGCCATTCACTGCGGGTGCCAAGCGGACCTTGGAGCTGGCGCTTCGCCAGTCCTTGAAGCACCGGCATCGTCGCATCCGCACCGAGCACCTCCTCCTCGGCCTCTGCGAGCTCTCCGGCGAGCCCTCGGCGCGCATCATCGCCGATGCCGGATCGGATGTGAGTGCAGTCAGCGGGGCGGTTCTCGAGCTCATGGAGCTCGGGTGCCCCGAAGCGCCGGGCACCACGTCGGAGTGGGTGGAGGCGGCCTCGAGGTCGGTGGGGGAGCCGGCGGCGGCCCTGTCGCGGCCTAACCCGGCCATCGACTCCGGGCCCCCGGGGTCAGCCTGATGACGCCGCCGGCAGCCCCCGGGGAGCCCGAAAGGCAAAACGGCGCGCCGGCGGGCCAGAATGGGCGCATGCCAAGGGCCATCTGGAGTGGATCCATCAGTTTCGGGCTGGTCAATGTCCCGGTGAAGTTGGTGACCGCCACGTCCCCCAAAGACGTGCGGTTCCACCAGCTCCACGACGAGGACAACGCCCGGATCTCTCAAAGGCGGGTGTGCTCGCTCGACGGCGAGGAGGTTGATCACGCCCACATCGTGAAGGGCTACGACATGGGCGGGGGCAACTACGTGCGCATCGATGCCGAGGAGCTGGCGGCTCTCGACCCCGAGGGGGACCGGAGCATCGAGATCGAGGAGTTCGTGGCCCTCGACGAGATCGACCCGGTGTTCTTCGACCACAGCTACTACCTCATCCCCGACGGGCGGGCGGACAAGCCCTACGCCCTGCTGGCCGCCACCATGGCTCAGAGCGGAAAGGTGGCCCTCGGGCGCTTCGTGCTGCGGACCAAGCAGTACCTGGCCACCATGCGGGTCAGGGACGGCGTGCTGCTGCTGGCCACCATGCTCTATGCCGACGAGGTGATCGGCACCGCCGAGCTCGAGGTGCCGACGGCCGCGGAGACCAAGCCGAGCGATCGCGAGCTCGACATGGCGGCCAAGCTGGTGGAGTCTCTGACCGCCCCGTTCGAGCCGTCGAAGTACACCGACGAGCACCGCCAGAAGGTTCTGGCCATGATCGAGGCCAAAGCCGAGGGTCAGACCGTCACCGTGCCCGACCAGGGCGAGAAGAAGGCCCCCATCGTCGACCTCATGGCGGCCCTGGAGGCTTCCCTGGCCGCCGCCGGCCGGGGGTCGGCGGCATCGGACGGCGATCATGGCGAGGACAAGGCCAGCGCCTGAGCCACGAAGCCGCTTCGGGCCGCAGCCTGCCGGCCAACCTGTGATCCCCGGCACCGACGCGCCGGGCGAGGAGAGGGAGACGACGCAAGCCATGCCAAGCACCACTGACCCGCCGGGAGCCAGCGATGGGGCAGCTCCGAGCGATGCATCCCGCGCCATCGCCGCGGTTCGGACCCATCTGGCCAGCCTGGAGCATCTGGTCGGCTCCCAAGCCCGCCAGGCCGGCTCGGGAGCCCAGGCGGTCTTCGACGCCTCCACCACCATGGCCAACGCCGGTGCCGCCCGGATCCCCGGGTGGCTCAAGCCCGGTCAGGGCGAAGAGCGCTGGCCGGTGGCCGCCGCCTTGTTGGTGGCCATCGCGTTGCAGGTGTTCCTTCCCGACCGCCTGACCATTGGGGCCCGCTGGGTCCTTCCATCCCTGGAAGCCGCGCTGGCCATCGGTCTGACGGTGGCCAACCCCCGCCGGATCGATCGGCGCTCCGCGGTGCTGCGAGCGGCGAGCGTGGCGCTCATCGCCGTCACCTCGGTGGCCAACGGCTGGGCGTCGTTCGAGTTGATCAAGGGTATCCTCGAAGGCCACGCCGGCAAGTCGGCCGCACCGCTGCTGTCGAGCGGGGTCAGCATCTACCTGACCAACATCATCGTCTTCGCCCTGTGGTACTGGGAGTGGGATCGGGGCGGCCCGGTGGCCCGGGCATTGGGGGAGCGCCCCTATCCCGACTTCCTGTTCCCCCAGATGACCCAGAAGGACCTGGCCCGCGACGACTGGCGGCCCATCTTCGTCGACTACCTCTACCTGTCGTACACCAACGCCACCGCCTTCAGCCCGACCGACACCATGCCCCTGGCCCGATGGTCGAAGCTGCTCATGATGGGCCAGTCAGCCGTCGCCCTCTCCACGGTGGGCCTGGTGGTGGCCCGGGCCGTCAACATCCTGTGATGGCCACCGGCGTCGAGGTCACCGTGGGCGGGCGGAGCCTGAAGCTGTCCAACCTCGACAAGGTCCTCTATCCGGCGACCGGGTTCACCAAGGGTCAGATGATCGACTACTACGCCCGGGTGGCCCCCGCCCTGCTCACCCATCTCCGGGGGCGGCCGGTGACGCTGCGTCGCTGGCCCAACGGCGTCGAGCAGGGTTCGTTCTTCGAGAAGAACTGCCCGTCGCACCGCCCCGAGTGGGTTCCCACCGTGACCATGGGCGACATCGCCTATTGCGCGGTGGACGAGGAGGCAACCCTGGTGTGGCTGGCCAACCTGGCCGCCATAGAGCTTCACCCCACGTTGGCCCGGGGCGGCGGGGAATGCCCGAGCGCCGTGGTGTTCGATCTTGATCCCGGGGCTCCCGCCGATGTGCTGTCCTGCGCTCGGGTGGCCACCTTGATCCGGGCCACCCTCGACGACCTGGGCCTGGCATCGTGGGTGAAGACGTCGGGGAGCAAGGGGCTGCAGGTCTATGCCCCCCTTGACGGCACGGCGGGCTACGAGCACACCAAGCCGTGGTCCCACGCCCTGGCCCGTCACCTCGAAGCGGCGAATGGCGACTTGGTGGTGAGCACCCAGGACAAGCGGGCCCGGGCCGGAAAGGTTCTGATCGACTGGAGTCAGAACACGGCGTCGAAGACGACGGTGGCGGCGTACTCGCTGCGCGCCGGCACCCGCCCAGGGGTGTCGACGCCGCTGTCGTGGGCCGAGGTGGACCTGGCCATGGCCAGCGGTGACCCGGAGTGCCTCCGATTCACCCCGGCCCAGGTGCTCGAGCGCGTCGACGGCCACGGCGACCTCTTCGCCCCCGTGGCCGCCGGGGGACAAGGCATCCCGGGCGGGTTGAGCGGCCGGCGGACAGCTCTCGGCCGATGACCCCGGAGCGGGAGCCCCGGAGCCTAGAACTCCAAGGCGGTGAGCTCGGGATACCACGCCTTGGCCCCCTCCACGGCGAGCCGCCACCGGTCCCGCTCGGGATCCCGACCCGACGGCTCCACTACCGAGCCGGGACGCCAGGCGGCGGCGATCTCCTCTTCGTCGGCCCAGGTGCCCACGGCCAGGCCCGCCAGGTAGCCTGCTCCCCGGGTGGTGGCCTCGACTTCGGTGGACACCTCGACTGGTCGGCGGCAACGGTCGGCCAGAGCCTGGACGAACACGGTGTTGGCGCTCATCCCGCCGTCGATGCGCAGGGCGTCGACGCTGACCCCAGCGTCGGTCTCGGCCGCCTCCAACAGGTCGGCGCCCTGGTGGGCGATCCCTTCGAGGACAGCTCGGACAAGCTCGGGCCGGCCGCTGCCCCGGCTCAGGCCGACGACGGTGGCCCGGGCCCCGAAATCCCACGCCGGGGTGGCCAGACCGAGGAACGCGGGGACGACCATCACGCCGCCGGCGGTGTCGCACGACGCAGCAAGCTCCTCGGATTCGCGGGCGTGGGCCAGGATGCCCAGGTCGGCCACCAGCCAGTCCACCGCAGAGCCTGCAGTCAAGGCCATGGCCTCAACCCCCCAGCTGAGCAGCCCGTCTCTCGACCAGGCGATGATGGGAAAGCAGCCGCCCGGTCCCCGGATGGCGAAGCCCGGGCGGGCGGCGCCGGTGCACAGGTCGAGCATGGCCCCGGTCCCGAAGGTGGCCTTGGCCAGTCCCGGCCTGGTGCAGCCCTGGCCCACCAGCGACGCCTGCTGGTCGCCGACGATGGCGCAGATGGGCGGCGAGCCGGCCAGCGCGCCGGCCCGGGCGATGGGGCCCGAGGAGTCCACAATCGTGGCCAGGGCCCGTTCGGGGATGGCCAGGCGCTCGGTCACCGAGCGACGCCAGGCTCGCTCGTCGGGATCGAACATCCCCGTCACCGCGGCGTTGGTGGGATCGGTGACATGGGCCTCCCCGCCCGTCAGCGTCCACGCCACCCAGCTGTCGACGGTGCCGATGCGCACATCGCCGTCGCGGCCCGGATCGTAGGTGTCGAGGAGCCAGGCGGCCTTGGTCGCCGTCTCCGCGGGCGAGAGGCGCAGGCCCTCGCCTTGCAGTTCGAGGCAGGTTCCCGCCGTTCGTAGGTCCTGCCAGCCGATGCCCGGACCGAGGGGATGGCCGGAGCGGGCGTCCCAGGCGATGGTGGTGGCCCGCTGGGCGCTGACCCCGACGGCCTCCACCGGACCTCCCTCGCTCTGGGCCCGGCGGGCCACGTCGACCACGGCGTCGGCCAGGGCAACGGGATCGACCTCGACCAGCCCGGGGGCGGGCAGGGTGGGGGGAAGGGCCTGCTGGGCGAGGGAGGTGACGCTACCGTCGGGGAGCACGACAGCGGCCCGCACGCTGCTGGTGCCCACGTCGACAACCAGGATGGCGATGCTCAGTCCTCCGCGTTGCCCATCGCGTCGAGCGTAGCGGTCCTGCTCATATCGTCGTGGCCGAGGGCGCGGGCCACGGAGGGGGTCCAAATGGCGACGCCAGGCCCAGTTTCCCCGGGTTGAGCACTCCGGCGGGGTCGAGGGCCGCCTTGAGGGCGGTGAGGACATCGAAACCCCCACCGAGGGCCGCCCGAAGATGCCGGGCCCGGTTGATGCCGACACCGTGGTGGTGCGACAGGGAGCCCCCGCAAGCCAAGGTGATCTTCACCACGGCGTCCCACGCCTGGCGGTAGTAGGAGTCGATCCCGCCTGGTTCCCACACCGGCGCCTCGCCCTCGCCGGCCACGCCCGCAAAGGTGAAATACAGGCAGGCTCCGTCGGGGTAGGCGTGGGATTGGTGGGCCGACGCGGCGACGGTGGCGGGCAGCGCCCGAAGGGCGGCCACGGCGTCGTGGTGGAGGCCGGCCAGGACCCGCCACGGGGCCGCCACCTCGATGGTGTCGGCCACCACGCCGGCGCCGGCCAGATCCTCCAGAGACACCACGTCATTGCGATGCGAGAGCCACCGCTGCGCTATCGCCGGGTCGGCGACGGCGGCTTCTCGGCACTCCTCGGCGACGATCGCCAACGTGGCATCGACCATGAACGCATCGCCCTCGTCGAGCACGATCAGCACGCAGTGGTCCTCCACGTCGTAGCTTCGCCGGGACTCCACCCGGTCGTAGAGGCGCAGCATCGCGGGCGTTGCCCCCCGGCGCAGGATCCGCCGGCAAGCGTCCAGGCCGGCGGCGAAGTCGACGAAGCCGTAGACGGCTCGGCGCTCAGCCTGGGGCCGGGGATGGGCCCGAAGGCGGGCCTGGGTGATGACCCCGAGGGTGCCCTCCGAGCCCACGAAGAGCTGGGTCAGGTCAGGTCCGGCGGCCGAGCGGGGCCCGGCCATGCCGGTTCGGATGATCCGGCCATCGGCCAACGCCACCTCGACGCCGGTGACCATGTCCTCGATCTTGCCGTAGCGGGTGGAGTACTGCCCGGCGGAGCGGCAGGCCAGCCAGCCGCCGACGGTGGACATGGCGATGGACTGGGGCCAATGACCGAGGGTCAGCCCGTGCCGCTCGCGCAACTCGGCCTCGAGGTGGTCCCCGAAGGTTCCCGCGGCCACATCGACGAGCAGGCTGGTGTCGTCGACGGCCACGATCCCCCGCAGGTTGCCCAGATCGAGGGCCACACCTCCGAACACCGGCACCGCTCCCCCGCAGACGCCGCTGCGGCCCGCGGCGGGGGTGACGGGGACGCCGGCGGCGCCGCAGACCTCGAGCACCGCGGCCACCTGGCGGGCATCGGCGGGGCGGGCCACCAGGGCCGGTAGGGCGGGCACGGCGCCCTGCACGGCCCAGGCCACGGCCAGGGGCCACCAGTCCCGGCCGGCTTCCACCCGGGACGTGGTGTCGCTGTCGACCCGGGGGCAGACCGCCCGGAGTTGATCGGCCAGTGTGGCCTCGACCGCCACCTCGGCGCCCAGGTGGGAACGCACCGCCTCCGCCATGCCGCCCATCGCGCTGACGGGAACGACCTCCGCCCCGCCGAGGGCCGGCGTCGGGCTGGGATCGCCCATCAGCGCGCCTCGATGGTCGTTGGCGCCCCGAGGCCCACCCCTCGGGCGCCGGCATCGGCCATCGCCCCGCCGAGCGCCTCGGCCTGGGTGGCGACGGCGGCGATCATCTGGGCCACTTCGTCGGCCTGGCGAGCCGGCGACCAGTCGAGCTCGGTGCCCACCAGGCGAGCCACCTCGGGCGCCGCCGCCGCGGTGGCGTGGCGGTCGAGGAGCAGGGCCCGGGTTCGACGGGCCAGAACGTCGAGCAGGCTCAGCGCCATCTCGTAGCGGACCGCGAAGACGGCTTCGGCCCGGAGGTAGGGCAGCCCGGGCACGAGGAGGGCGCCCAGGTCGGGTCGGCCGGCAATCATGGCGGCGATGGTCCGGACCTCGGCGCCGTAGCGGCCCATCAGATGGGCCAGGGTGCACTCTTCGAGGCCCAGGCGGGCTGCCGCCCCCGCTTCGAGGAGCTCGGCAGATCCGTCGGCGCCCCAGATGGCCAGGCGCCTGGTGGGGGAGTAGCCCAAGAAGCGCCGCCCCAGCAAGGCGACGACCGCATCGGTGGTCTCCGCGGCCATGAGCCGGTAGGTGGTGAGCTTTCCCCCGATGATGGACACCATGCCATCGGGCAAGGTGGTCACGCGGTGGCGTCGGGAGAGATCGGCGCTCTGTTCTCTCGCCTCATCGGCGACGAGGGGTCGCAGGCCGCACCACGACCCGGTGACGTCGGCGGGGGTGAGGTCGGCCGTCGTCGAGTGGTTGACCGCGTCGAGCAGGTACCTGATGTCGTCCGAGGTGGCCCCGCTGTCTTCGAGGGGCCCGTCATGAGCGGTGTCGGTGGTGCCGATGTAGGTGAACCGGCCCGTCGTCGGGTCGGACCCTGGCCCGCCGCTCCCCGTAGCGTTCGGATCCCACGGAATGATGAAGATCGACCGCCCGTCGCCGGGGACACGCAACACCACCCCACAGTCACACGGCAGGCGCGCCGCCGGCACGGTCACGTGGACCCCCTTGGCCGGCCGCAGCTTCACGGCAGGCATCGATCCGCCGGGCAAGGCGGCAACACCGGCGGACCACACCCCGGTGGCATTGACCACCACCTCGGCGCGAACCTCCGTGCCATCGTCCAGGCGGACCCCGGCCACCGCCCCGGTGGAGGGTCGGCGCAAGAAGGCCACGACCCGACAGCGGGTGGCGATCGTTGCCCCATGGCCCAGGGCTGCGGTGCGGGTCAGGGCCAGAGTCAGGCGGGCATCGTCGGTCTGGGCATCCCAGTACACGAAGGCGGCCGCCAGGCGATCGGTGCGAAGCATCGGGACCCGGGCTTGGGCGGCGGCCGCGTCCACCCGCCGGTGGCGGTGACCGATGCGCCATCCGCCGGCCAGGTCGTAGAGCGACAACGCGCCGCTGTAGGCGTTGGCCGCCCGACGCGTCGCTTTGGCACCCGTGGCGAAGATCGGGATGAGCAGAGGCAGCGGACGGACCAGATGGGGCGCATTTCGGAGCAACCGTTGCCGTTCCGCCAGGGCCTCGTAGACCAGGCGGTAGTCACCGGAGGAGAGGTATCGCAGACCACCGTGGACCAGCTTGGACGACGCCGACGAGGTACCCGATCCGAGATCGTGGGCCTCCACCAAGGCGGTGTGAAGGCCGCGGGCGGCGGCGTCGAGAGCCACTCCGGCACCCGTTACCCCTCCACCGATGACCACCACGTCGAAGGACTCCTCGGCCAGGCGCCGATGCGCGGCGTCCCGGTCGAAGTCGAAGGAGCCGGCCACCCTCGCCACCGTAGCGGTGCATCCCGGGGCCCCCGAGGCGACGGCTAGACACCCGGCTGCCCGTTTGCGAGAATGGCAGGGCCACGGGCGGCGCGGACGATTGAGGTTAGTTGTGGAGTCGAAGCCAAATCTGATCTGGAGGCAGCGAGCGGCCTGCCGCGGTGTGGAACCCGACATCTTCTACCCCGTGACCGACGAGGAGGCCGACGATGCCCTTTCGGTCTGTGCCGACTGCGACGTCCGCCAACCCTGCCTGGAGTGGGCGTTGTCCAACCGGGAGTACGACGGCGTGTGGGGCGGGGCCACCGAACGGGAACGGCGCCGGATCGTGCGCCAGCGTCGCCGGTCGGCGTGACCGCCGGCCGCCTTTCGTGGTGGAGGTGACGAGCGACCGGGAGCTGCTGGCCGTCCCATCTGGCGTGGCCCGGGGCGCCGGAGGCACCTTTGAGCAACTGGGCCTGTGGCCGGGCGTCTTGGCTCGGCTGGCCGCCGGTCGTGATCTGAGCGCCGACGAGGCGGCCGCCACCCTCTGCGAGGTGCTCGCCGGCAACGCCACGCCGTCTCAGATCGCCGCGTTCATCTTCGGTTTGCGCTGCAAGGGTGAGACGGTCGAGGAGATGACCGGCCTGGTCCGAGCCATGCTGGCTGCGGCCGAGACCATCACGGTGGCGCCCGAGCTGACCGGGCGACTGGTGGACACCTGTGGCACGGGCGGTGACCGCAGCGGCAGCATCAACGTGTCGACCATTGCCGCGCTGGTCCTGGCCGGCGCGGGCGTGCCGGTTTGCAAGCACGGCGGCCGAGCATCGTCATCGCGGGCTGGATCAGCCGATGTGCTCGAGGCTCTGGGGGTGGCCATCGACCTGGGCCCGGCCGGGGTGCGGCGCTGCATCGAGGAGGTCGGGATCGGATTTTGCTTCGCCCCCCGCTACCATCCGGCCCTTCGCCATGCGCAGGCCACCCGCCGGGAGTTGGGGGTGGCCACCGCGTTCAACCTCCTTGGGCCCCTGGCCAACCCGGCCCGTCTGGCTCGCCAGGTCGTCGGGGTCGGCGATTGGACGATGGCCACCAAGGTCTGTGGTGTGCTGGCCGCCAACGGCGCCACCCGGGTGCTTGTCGTCTACGGCTCCGACGGCCTCGACGAGTTGACCACCACGGGCCCGTCGACCATCGTCGAGTGGCGGGCCGGCGACGACGACAACACCGGGGTCAGAGGGGGCGGACCCCGGGGCCGGATGACCACCACGGTGATCGATCCTTCGCACTACGGCCTGGCGCCGTCGACGCCCGGGGATCTGGTGGGCGGCGATGTGGCCACCAACGCCCGGCTGGCCCGTGCCGTGCTCGAAGCCGAGATCGGTCCCCAACGCGACATCGTCCTGCTGAACGCGGCGGCCGGGCTGATGGCTGCGGGGATGGTTGAGCATCTCGCCGACGGGCTGGTGCTGGCCGGCGCCGCCGTTGACGACGGACGTGCCCTGGCCGCGCTTGAGGGGCTCATCGACGTTTCCAACGCCTGACGCTCCTCGCTCCGCACTGGCTCGCACGGGCTCGATCGCTCACCCCAAGGGCGGTCTGACGTGCAGGTCGGCCATGGCCGCCTCCATGGCGTCCAGGCGGATCTCGAGGCTGGGCTCGCCCACCAGACCCGAAGGCGCCCCGGCGCGCTGGTGCTCCCTCCAGATCGAATCGAGGCGTCCGACCCGCACCGCCGCGGCCTCCACTGCCCGAACCTCGGCGTGCAGCTCCTCGAGGACGCTGCGTCGCCATGGAGACGACAGGCGGTGGGCGGCTACCAGGCGCGCATCGATGGCCATGGCCCGGTCGATCACCTCGGCGCCCACCCTGGTCAGGGGAGACGACCGGCGGTGGCGCCGCGACGGGTGCAAGGAGCGGGTGGGCAGGCCGACGGCGGCGATCACCGAGCGGCAGGCTCGGCGCAGGCGGCGATGGAGCTGGGCGGGCCGGCCCGGGTGGACGAACCAGAGCAGGGACACGGAGGTGGGACGGCCCGGCACCAGGCGGATGGCGTGGCGCACATGCCGGAAGGTGACGCCGAACGCCAGGGTGGCTGCACCCATGGCGACGACCACGACCACGAGGAAGATCTCGACCACCGCGTGCACGTCCCCAGTCTATGAGGTGGCGGCCCCTGTCGATCTGTCGCCGCCCGAGCGGCGACGGGCGGCGACAGTAGGATCGGATGATGTTGCCGGTCCGTCGCGTGCCGGGCACGGGAGGTGGTGGGACTCCGTGGGCGCCATGAGACCGGGGGGCCGGCACCGCCTGGCGGTCATTCGCCCCGCTCTGGAACTGGCCCTGGGCGTCGCCCGAATGGGGATGACCGAGGTGCCACTGCAGACGCCCCCCGGCCCGGTGAGACCTCTTCTCCATTTCGCCAAGCTGTCGGAGCGGGCCATGGCCACGTTGCGCGACAGTGTCGAAAGGGACGGGGAATTTCGCCGCCGGGTGGCCGAGAGCGCCGACGAGGCGGTGATCGGTCGTCTGGCCTATGTGTGGCTGACCCGACCCGAGGGCTGGGCCGAGGAGTTGGAAGCGGCCGAGCTAGCCCGGGCGGCCGTCGATGATGAGGAGGCCGACGACCGCGCCGAGCGAAGCGCGCGTCGCCGCTTGGTCGCCGTCGAGGCCGCGCTGGCTCGCGCCGTGGCCGAAACCGAAGAGGCCCGCCGGGTGGCCACCGAGGCCAACGAGGAGTTGGCCGGCCAGCGCCAGGCTCGACGCCAGGGCGAGCAGGACAGGCTCGCCCTGGCAGCAGACGCGGAAGAAGCGGGTCGCCGAGCGGCGGGACTGCGAGGCGAGGTCGAAGAGGCCAACACGGCCCGCCAGGTGGCCGCCGAGCAGCTCGACGATGCCCGGCTGCGGATCCGCCACCTGGTGGCCGAGCGCGATGATGCCACGGCCCGGGCGGAGCAAGCCGAGGTGGCCGGCGACGACGCCCGGACCCGGCTGAAGGGGCGTCACCGCGCCACCGCCGAGGTCAGCACGTCCCTGGCCCGTGCCGTCGAGGAGGCGGCCGGAGCGGCCCGCCACCTGGGCTCGGCGTTGGCCCAGGCCGCCGGAATCCTCGACGGTGCCGGCGCCGGGCACCCCGGCGATTCCCGCATTCCGGGAACGCTGTTCGACACCGGGGATCGGGACGTGATCGTGGAGTCGGCAGCTGGCCGGGACCGCCCGCCGGTGGCCACGGCGCTGCGCCGGCCGGTCCCTCTGCCCCCGGGGTTGTTCGACGATTCGGACGAGGCCGCCGGCCATCTCGTCGGGGTGGCCGGGATCGTTCTTCTCGTCGACGGCTACAACGTGTCACTCGCCGGGTGGCCCGACGACGAGTTGGCCGCCCAGCGGCAGTATCTCCTGGATCGCCTGGCCACCCTGGCAGCCAGGCGGGGGCCGGCGGTGTGGGTGATCTTCGACGGTGCCGAATACCCGCTTCTCCCGCCGCCGGGTACCGCCCGTCCCGCGGTTCGCATGGTGTTCTCCAAGGCCGGGGTGGACGCCGACGAGGTCATCATCGCGCGGGTCGATCAACTGCCGGCGAGCACACCGGTGCTGGTGGCAACCAGCGATCGCCGGGTGGCCGACGAAGTGCGTCGCCGGGGCGCCAACGTCATCTCCACGCCGCAGATGCTGGCCGTGCTCGGCCGTCAGCGTCCCTGACGTCGATCGTTGCTCCTCAACTCCTTCCGCGCCGGGTTGGACGGCGCCGGTTGGATGTCACACCTCAGGGTGACAATGGGGCCATGACAACCATGACGATCAGCTGCAGTGACTGCACGATGCGGGATACCTCGGCGTGTGATGGCTGCGTGGTCAGCTTTATCTGCGATCGCGATCCCGATGACGCCGTGGTGATCGATGCGGCCGAGAGCCGCGCCGTTCGCCTGCTCGGTGTCGCCGGTTTGGTACCGCCGTTGCGCCACCGGTCGAGATCAGGTGCGCATGAAATTTCAGCGGCGGTGGCCCTTGGTTGATGCGTGCGGCGCAGATTGCCGGGTTCGGTCAGGTCCGCTGAGTTGCGTGTCTAGACTGCTACCTTGCCTTGCCATGTCCAAAAGCTGGGCCGATTGCGCCGGGGGCGCCAGTGAAAGAGCTCCATCTCGCCGGGTTCACCGCTAACCGGGACGGACTGATTCTCTCAGCCCGCCGGGGAGGGAAGTCGGGCGGCTTCAGGATCACCCTCGACGCCGACCTGCTCGACCACATCGATGAGTTGCGGTCCGAGCTCGGCTTGTCCCACGGGGGCGGACGTCGCGGAAACTCGCCCCGAAAGGTCCGCAGCGCGCTCAGCCCCCGGGAGATCCAGGCCCGGCTGCGCGCCGGCAGCACGCAGGAGGAGGTCGCCGACGAAGCCGGCGTTGACGCGTCGTGGGTGGAGCGGTTCGCAGTGCCTGTCCTGGCGGAGCAGGGTGCCGCTATCGAGCGAGCCTCGCGTCTTTGGGTGACCACCCCCCGGAGGGGCACGTCGGACCGGCCGCTGGGCGACGCGGTGGCGCTCAACCTGGCCGATCGCGGCGTCCGGCTGGTCGACAAGACGCCCGGCTCGGGATGGACGGCGTATCACCATCACGGCTCCAAGTGGAACATCCGCTTCACCTACCGCCATCGGGGACGGGAGCTACGGGCTCTGTGGCGCGCCGATCTGAGCGATGGCACGCTGGCCTGTGAGAACCGCCTGGCCCTGGAGCTCGGCTTCAGCGCTGCGCCGGCGCCGGCTGGCGAGACCTCGGTGTCAGGGCCGCCGGCGACGGGGACCGATCAGGCGATGTCACCGGCGCCGGCGCCCCGGGCCCGGACCACCCGCCAGGCCGTTCGAGCTGGCAAACCGCTGCGCCGTGCCGCCCCCAGAAAGGCGACGGTCGCCAAGGCCGCGGTCGCCAAGGCGACGGTCGGCAAGGCGACGGTCGGCAAGGCCGCAGTGGGCAAGGCCGCAGTGGGCAAGGCCGCGGTCGCCAAGGCCGCAGTGGGCAAGGCCGCGCCCGCCAAGGCGACGGTCGGCAAGGCCGCAGTGGGCAAGGCCGCGGTCGCCAAGGCCACGGCGCCGAGGGCCGCACCTCGGGCTGCGTCGTTGGTGACCGCTACGGCGGCAAGCGAAGCGGCGACCTCGGGCGGGCGCAAGGCTCCTGGAAAGGCGGTGTCCCCCTCCAGGGCCTCAGCTCCCGACGACGCGGCCCGGCAGCGGGCGGTGGCGCGCCAGCAGGAGGGACGCGTCCGCCTGGCGCAGCGAAAGGCCCAGGCGGCGGAGAAAGTCGCGGCCAAGAAGTCGGCCGAACGCGAAAAGGCGGCAGCCCGCCGCTTGGCCCAGCGGAACAAAGAGGCCGAGCGGAAGGTACTCGCCGTCAAGAAGGCGGCCGACAACAAGGCGGCGGAACGCGAAAAGGCGGCAGCCGAGCGGGCGAAGGCCAAGGCTCGTACCGTGGCTCGGAAGGCCGCAGAACGCGAGGAGGAGACGGCCGAGCGGGCAAAGGCCAAGGCCCGCACTGCCGCCCGCAAGGCGGTGGAACGCGAGAAGGCGGCTGCGGAGCGGGCTAAGGCGGTAGAGCGCAAAAAGGTGGTGGCAGCCAAGGCTTCTGAGTCGAAGCGGGCCGCGCCGGCGCGGGTTTCCCGGGCCCGTCCCGCCGCTCGGCTGGTGCACGATGCGCCAGCAGAAGGCGCCCAACAAGCGCAGCCGGACCACGTCGCCGACTCCCCGCCTCCTGATGCCGATGTCCTCTTGGCTCCGTCGGCGCCAGCCGCGTTCCTGGGAGCCCCAGCCGATGCGGCCCCTGTCGCAGCCACTCCCCCTTCCGGGTGGGGCGAACCACAGCTGCCCGTGGCTGCTCCGCCGCTCACGCCCGGCGACGCCGGGGCCGGCCCGCCGAGCGTCCCCACCGCCCCCGCTGCGCCGAGCGCACCGCCGAGCGTCCCCACCGCCCCCGCTGCGCCGAGCGCACCGCCGAGCGTCCCCACCGCCCCCGCTGCGCCGAGCGCCCCCACCGCGCCGGCTGCGCCCGCACCGCCGAGCGTCCCCACCGCGCCGGCTGCGCCCGCACCGCCGAGCGCACCGCCGAGCGTCCCCACCGCCCCCGCTGCGCCGAGCGCACCGCCGAGCGTCCCCACC
>JAABUQ010005129.1_pt1 | contig 21344 bp, 17 predicted proteins | sample 5560001 | NCBI WGS metagenome assembly JAABUQ01 (sample SAMN10711888, study PRJNA513371) | rock metagenome | isolation source: Antarctica rocks | place: Antarctica: Victoria Land, Finger Mt nord | collected 2015-12-18
TCACGCAATGTCACACTTGTATCCAGGGTGGCTTCGTAGTCCACCATCTTAAAGATTCGAGGCATAGCTGCTCATTGTCACTTGCCTCACTCTGACACATCGGTGTTTCTCCGACAACCTGCTAGCCGCCTATCAAAACTCCGGTTCCCGACGCTGGCAAGACTCTGAAGTCAACCTCATGCTACAACTGAATACTCCCCTAAGCATTGCCCTGCAGCAAGCCGAGATCCGCACTCAACTCGAGCTCAAAGCAGAGCAGTTAGCCATTGCTGCTGAGCGGGAGCGTACCGTCGCCCGAATTGTCGATAAGCTCCGGCAGTCGCTAGATATTAGCAGCATCTTTAGAACCACCACTCAAGAACTGCGGCACTTGCTCAAGGCCGACCGAGTGGTGATCTATCGTTTCAATCCTGATTGGAGTGGTGAGTTTGTAGCCGAATCCGTCGCCCAAGGCTGGCTTTCGCTGCTCCAGGAGCAGGAGAAGGACATTAGCTGGAAGGAGAACAAAACCTCCTCTAGCCGCTGTAAGGTGCAGGAAATGGCTGTTCCCATTACCTCCAATGTTGATACCTATATAAAAGAAACTAGGGGGGGTATCTATGCCAGGGGCGAACGATTTTTGCAGGTTGATGACGTCTATGTCGCTGAATTCTCCGCCTGCTACTTGGAAAACCTAGAGAAATACCAGGCAAGAGCCTACTTAAATGTTCCCATCTCCCAAGGCGACCAACTCTGGGGCTTGTTGGTTGCCTATCAAAACTCTGGCCCTCGGCGCTGGGAAGAGTGGGAAGTGGAAATCATGATCCAAGTCAGCGGTCCCTTGGGCATCGCCCTGCAGCAAGCAGAGTTACTGCAACAGATTCGCTCTTCATCTGAACAATTGACAAAAGCTGCGGCGCGGGAGCAAGCCTTGGCCCGGATTACCAGCAGGCTGTTGCGCTCGTTCAACATGGAGGGCATCTTCAAAATTATGACTCAAGATGTCCGGCAGATGCTCGGCTCTGATCGGGTGGCGCTTTATAAGTTCAACCCTGACTGCAGTGGCGAGTTTGTGGCGGAATCTGTTGCCCTGGGCTGGAGTCGCTTGATGGATATGATCCCGGTGGTCACAGACAACTATCTGCAAGATACCAACGGGGGACGGTATCGCAACAACGAAACCCTGGCGGTCAATGACATCTACACGCAAGGCTACCAACCTTGCCACATTGAGCTACTCGAGCAAATGCAGGCCAGGGCTTACACGGTTGTGCCTGTCTTCGTGAATCAGCAGCTCTGGGGGTTACTGGGGGCTTACCAAAACTCAGGTCCGCGTGTCTGGGAAGAGGCAGAGGTGAGTACACTTGCCCAGATTGGGATACAAGTAGGTGCCGTCCTGAAACAGGTGGATTATCTGGAGCAGGTTCGAGTGCAGTCTGAGCAATTGACGAAGATGGCCCAACAGGAGAAAGCAGCAAAAGAACAACTACAAGCTAGAGCAGTTCAACTTCTGGTAGCGGTGAGACCCGCATTGAATGGAAACCTAACCGTCCGTGCCCCAATCACCGATGACGAGGTGGGCACCATCGCCGACGCCTACAACAACACCGTGCAAAGCATGCGGAAAATTGTGATGCAAGTACAGGAGGCATCCAGGAAAGTCGCCCAAACTTCCCAAGGCAGTGAATCCTCAATTGTCGGTTTAGCAACCCAAGCCCAGCAGCAATTCCAGGCTCTCAATCGTGCTTTGGAGCAAATTCAGACAATGGTCAGTTCTACCGAAGCCGTTGCGACCAATGCCCAGCAGGTAGAATTAGCTGCCCAACGAACCAACAAAACTGTCCGGGAAGGGGATGCGGCGATGAACCGCACTGTAGACGGAATTCTCGCCATTCGGGAAACTGTGGCCCAAACTAGCAAGCTGATTAAGCGCCTGAGCAATTCTTCTGGGAAGATCTCTAAAGTGGTGAACCTGATCAGTAACTTCACAACCCAGACTCAGCTCTTGGCGCTCAATGCTGCGATTGAAGCTACTAGAGCCGGGGAGTACGGGCGTGGGTTCGCAGTTGTGGCGGATGAGGTGCGATCGCTAGCTCGTCAGTCTGCTGCTGCTACCACGGAAATTGCCAAGCTAGTGCAGGAAATCCAAGAGGGCACCGCTGAGGTTTCCACGGCAATGGAAACGGGCATCCAACAGGTTGTTGAAGGTACTAATCTGGTGAGCCTCACCCGCCAGAATCTGAACGCCATTGTTGAGGCCACAAACGAAATCAGCAAGCTTGTAGAGGGCATCACCGGGGCAACGCAGATCCAGACCCAGCAGTCCCAGTCTGTTACCCAAACCATGACCGAGGTAGCAACCATTGCCAACAACACCTCTGAGGATTCCATCCAGCTCAGGGATGACTTCAAGGAGTTGCTGAAAATGGCTCAAGACCTCCAAGCCAGTGTCGGTCAATTCAAGGTTGATTAAAGGAGGCTTTCCATGACTATCGACCCCAGCATCCGTGAGCAAACCTACGTCTACTTTATCCAGGAAGCACCGCAGTTGCTGCAAATTTTGGAACAAGAGCTGCTGAGTCTCCGAGAAGACTACAGTATTACCAAAATCCACACGCTGATGCGAACCACTCATACCCTGAAAGGGGCAGCAGCTAGTGTGGGGTTGGAAAGCATCAAGACAGTGGCTCATTCACTGGAGGATATCTTCAAAACCCTCTTTCAACCGGATTTGGCTATTGATCGAGAGATTGAAGCCTTACTATTCGAGGGTTATGAGTGCCTACGAGCACCTTTAATGGCTGAAATAACTGGCAGTCATGGTAATAACTCGGAAATTTTCGACCGCGCCGCTGCCATCTTTACCCGATTACAAGAGAAGCTGGGGGACTGTTTTGACCAGGAAGCCTACATTCCTACCTCGGCGGAATTAGGCTTCGACGTGACACAATCCATCTTTGAACTAGGAGTCACCCAACGACTAGAGGAGATTGCCTCTGTTCTAGCCAGTGGTCAGCACCAGGTCGTCGCCTCCACCCTAGGGGCTCAGGCAGAAATCTTCTTAGGTTTGGCTGAATCCCTTAATTTACCAGGGTTTGGCGCAATTGCCCAAGCTGCCATCACTGCCTTGGCAAAACATCCCGACCAAGCTGTGACTATTGCTCAGGCTGCCCTAGCAGATTTCCAACAGGGTCAGGCAGCCGTGTTAGCTGGCGATCGCACCTCTGGAGGTAAACCAACTTTTGCTTTGCAACAACTAGCAGGGGGAGATGGGGAGATGGGGGAGATGGGGGCAGAAGCAACAGACTCGCTCTTAGAAGTGATTTGGAATATTTCAGAGTCCGAAGTGCCAACTGATGAACCTGATGCACATAGCCCCTTCGCCGATACCGCTCCTGTCCCGGCAATAACCTCAGAGGGCGAAGACGCCCTATACTCCCCAAAGGAACCTGCGCTGTGGGACAAGTCAGAGGTAACTGTTGAAACCGACCCATCCCCATACCAGAGACAGGGCTCGGGGTCAACCTCTATGCCCAAGAAAGATTCAGTTCCCGTATCCACGGTGCGCGTCAATGTCGAGCATTTGGATCGCCTGAATTATTTTATCGGGGAATTGCTGACCAACCAAAACCGCCAGTCTCTGCAGGATGAACAACTCCAGGGTAGTATTCAAGAATTACTCTCCCAGCTGGCTAAGCATCAGCAACTGCTCAACCAGCTGCGGGATTGGTCCGACTCTCTAGAAGTATACCGCCACAGTGAACTCCATTTTCTGGTGCAATCTCTGCTGGAAAACGCGGTGCAACTGGAAGCAGGCACCGACACCATTGACATGTTCTCCCGCCAATCCAGTCAAATTCTGGAAAAACAAAGCCGACTGTTGACCAGCGCTCGGGATGACCTGTTAGAAGCCTGGATGGTACCTTTAGGCAATATTTTTAACCTGTTGCCTCGCGTCCTGCAACAGTTGGAAACTCTACACAATAAGTCAGTGGCATTAAAACTCAGCGGCACCGAAGTCCTGGTAGATAAAGCCGTGGCAGAGAAGCTGTATGATCCCTTGCTCCATCTGGTTCGCAACGCCTTTGACCACGGGATTGAACCCATAGAAGTGCGGCAGCAACGGGGCAAGGCTGAGAAAGGCCAGATTGAAATTCGTGCCTTCCATCAGGGCAGCCACCTAATGATTCAAGTCCTAGATGATGGTCAAGGACTCAAATTTGAACAAATTCGGCAGCGGGCGGTAGAGCTTAATCTGGTTTCGCCAGAACAGGCTCGCAACCTGAACGAAGCCCAAATGATGGATTTACTCTTTGAACCGGGCTTTTCCACTGCTTCGCAGGTGAATAACCTTTCTGGTCGGGGCATTGGTCTTGATGTCGTCCGCGCTCAGTTACAATCCCTTCAAGGTTCTGTTACCGTCTATTCTGAACCGAATCGAGGCACGGCTTTTCTACTGCAAATCCCCTTCAGCCTGACAATGGCCAAGTTGTTCCTCACTCAGGCGGGCCCCACTCTCTACGCCTTGCTGAGTGATGCTATTGAGCAGATTCTCGTTCCCGAATCGGACCAACTTCGGCACTGGGAGGGAGGCAAAGTCCTTCGGTGCAGCAAGGGTGCTGATGAACGGCTTGTCCCTGTGTTTAAGCTCTCAGAAATTTTGAATTATTTTTCGCCGGTCACAGAACCTCTGGCTGACCAACCGATTAATCCGAATTCGTTAGCTGCCACGAATCCGGTGGCGGGGGTGTTTCTCCTCCGTTGCCAGGATGAACTCTTAGGCTTGGAGGTCGACCAGATTATCGGAGAACAGGAGTTGGTAATTCGACCTCTGGGGCCGATGATTGTGCCACCGCCTTATGTTTACGGAGGCAGCATCCTGGCGGATGGTCGGCTAACGCTGGTGATTGATGGAGCAGCGTTGGTGAAATATGTGTTCGAACGACAAAACAGCAATGCCTTAAGGGGGCTTGCACAAAGCGTCCGCACCAATGGCGCAATTGGTCTAGTCAGTTTTACACCTCCCATTCTCTCATCCAATTCGCAACACCACGCCAGTTCTGCCGCAAAACTCGGGTCAGAACGGGACTTTTCCATGCCAGCGGCGACATTGCTCCTAGTGGATGACTCGCTCACCCTGCGCCAAACCCTAGCTCTGACACTTCAAAAGTATGGCTATCAGGTTCTTCAGGTACGGGATGGTTATGAAGCCATTGAACAACTGCGACTGCAACCGGACATCCGGTTGGTGATTTGCGATATCGAGATGCCCCGAATGAATGGGTTTGAGTTTCTGAAATACCGGGGGCAAGACCCGGCATTAGCCGAGATTCCGGTGATAATTTTGACGTCTCAGAGTGGAGAAAAGCACCGCTTAATTGCAATCGAATTAGGGGCAACAGCCTATATGACTAAGCCTTATCTAGAGCAGCAATTATTGGCAACAGTGGCAGGGTTACTCCAGAAAAACCGGCTGAATTTTGTGAATTCATAAAAATTTGGGAGAAAATCATGAACAATGGGGCCGAAGCACCCTAGCCCGTGACCCCAACTTTTGTCAAAACCCTAGTTTTTCCAATAATGGACGGGTTGAGACAATGTGCCGGTCTAAGCCCAGTTGTTTCGGTTTAATCCCTAGTGCCAGAGCAATCAACTGGGGTAAATGTAGCACTGGCAAACCTAGCTTGCTACCGATAACCTGTTCGACCTCTGGTTGACGGGAATCCAGATTAAGGTGGCACAAGGGGCAAGGCGTGACCATACAATCTGCACCAGATGCGATCGCTTCCTGAATATGCATCCCGGCCATTTTGAAAGATTGGGTAGTGGCATAGCTGGCAAGGGGCCAACCACAGCATTGGGTACGACCACTGTAATAGATCGGCGTGGCGCCGATGGCCCGAAACACATTTTCCATCGCTTCCGGGCGGTAGGGATCATCATAAGGCATGGACTTCTGGGCGCGTAGCAAGTAGCAGCCATAAAAAGCAGCACACCGCAGTCCACTCAGCGCTCGCGTGACTCGTTGCTGAATTGACTCTAAACCGTAATCCGTAACTAGGGCATACAGAAGATGTTTAACTTCGGTACTTCCCCGGTAAGGCAAACAGCCCTCTTTTTGCAGTAAGCCATTAACCTGCTCAATATAGGCGGGGTCTTTTTTCTGACATTCCTTCAGGCGCTCATCGACATGACCGATAACTCCCTGACATGTGCTGCAGTGGGTGAGCAGCGGCAGATTCAATTTTTCCGCCAAGGCTATATTCCGGGCATTGACGGTATCTTCCAGCAGCTGGGAATCCTCTTTGAAGGTACCTGAGCCGCAACAGGCAGCTGTTTTCAGTTCAACCAGTTCAATTCCCAGGGCTTGGGTTAGGGCTTGAGTAGACTGGTAAAGCTCCCGGCAGGCTCCTTGAGCAACGCAGCCGGGAAAGTAAGCGTATTTGAGCGTCTGGGATGGCATAGCTGGGGGTGGGTTTTAAGAGGAGGGACAGGGGGGCAGAGGATTAAATGTAGGCGATCCCACGCTCCTGTTTACATTTCCATTCTCGCCCAGAGAATTAACAAAGGGGAAGGTTCGGCCACCAGATTCAGTAATTGACCCAAAATCTGGTGGAAGGTTTGATCGAGTTCCCAAGCTTTCTAGTTCATTTCTCCTGGTGCCTTATAGAGCCCCTGGAGCCAAGAACAGCCCCCCCTAGAGTGCCTATTTTCCCAGTGCCACTTTGAAAACAGACCATCTGTCGATTTATGCGATCGCTCTTTCCGATAAGATAAGTATGCTTAAAACCGTGTCACCCTGCTTGGGATTTCCAGCATTTGAGGACTATTATTGTATGAGCGAAGCGCAAATTTTTGAAAAAGTCAAGAAAATCGTCACGGAACAACTTAGTGTTGACCCTAGCAATGTCACACCACAATCTAACTTTGCCAACGATCTAGGGGCCGATTCGCTTGATACTGTTGAACTGGTGATGGCTTTAGAAGAAGAATTTGATATCGAAATTCCCGACGAAGCAGCCGAACAGATTACAACGGTTCAAGAAGCAGTGGACTATATAAGTAACAAAGTTGCCGCTTCCGCTTAGGTATACCTTTTTGCGTTGTGCGTTACGGGTGAGGAAGCGGGCTTGAACTGATATGACAGATTTTGAACATAAACGCGTTGTTGTAACGGGGCTCGGCGCAATTACGCCGATAGGAAATACCCCAACTGAGTACTGGGAAGGTTTGCTGAGCGGGAGAAATGGCATTGGCTCTATCACCTTGTTTGATGCCTCCCACCATAAATCCCGCATTGCAGGCGAGGTGAAGGGATACGACCCCCACGATTACATGGATGCCAAGGATGCCAAGCGCATGGACCGATTTGCACAGTTTGCGGTTTCAGCAAGCTTGCAGGCGCTCCAAGACGCGCAGTTTGTCATCAGTGACCTGAACGCCGAACAAGTGGGCGCGATCATTGGTACCGGCATTGGTGGCATCAAGGTGTTAGAAGAACAGCAAACGATTTACCTGAATCGTGGCCCCGACCGCTGTAGCCCATTCATGGTGCCAATGATGATCGCTAACATGGCAGCAGGTTTAACTGCCATTCATACCGGCGCGAAGGGGCCAAACTCTTGTACGGTGACGGCTTGTGCTGCCGGTGCTAACGCGGTAGGCGATGCCTTTCGCTTGATTCAACGGGGCTATGCCCAGGCGATGATTTGTGGGGGTACAGAAGCCGCAATTACGCCATTGTCGGTAGCTGGGTTTGCGGCGGCGCGAACGCTTTCAAGGCGGAATGATGATCCACACTCAGCCAGCCGTCCCTTTGACCGCGATCGCGACGGGTTTGTCCTGGGCGAAGGTGCTGGGATTTTACTCCTAGAAGAACTGGGACACGCGAAAAGTAGGGGTGCGCGGATCTATGCCGAAATTGTGGGCTACGGCATGACGTGCGACGCTTACCACATGACTACACCAGTGCCGGGTGGGAAAGGAGCAGCTCAAGCTATCCAGTTGGCTTTGAAGGAAGCTGGACTGACCCCGAATCAGGTAAGCTACATCAATGCCCACGGCACCAGTACCTGTGCCAATGATTCCACAGAAACCGCCGCGATCAAAAGAGCCTTGGGTGAGTTTGCCTACAAAGTGGCGATTAGCTCGACTAAGTCGATGACTGGTCATCTACTGGGCGGCTCCGGTGGGATTGAAGCAGTTGCCACATCGATGGCGATCGCTAATGACAAAATTCCACCGACTATGAATTTGTCAAATCCTGATCCAGAGTGCGATCTGGATTATGTTCCCAACCATTGTCGCGCTCAAACGGTCGAGGTGGCATTATCAAATTCTTTTGGGTTTGGCGGTCACAATGTCACGTTAGCCTTTAAGAAGTACGTTTAGGTCTACTGAATAACCCTACCTTGAACAAGGATGCTTGCCGGTCAACCCTGCTAATGGGATGATCGGTAATGCGTGCTTAGGGCGATCCCGAGCATTCAAATTTCAGCCTAACCAATGAGCGTGCTAACCCGTCGTTAACAACAAGAGACTATGGCTGTTGCAACCCAATCCATCGAAGAACTTTGTATTAACTCCATCCGCTTTCTGGCAGTTGATGCCGTAGAGAAGGCAAAATCAGGCCATCCAGGGCTGCCAATGGGCGCGGCTCCAATGGCGTTTGTGCTTTGGGATCGCTTCATGCGGTTTAATCCCAAAGATCCCGCCTGGTTGAATCGCGATCGCTTCTTGCTGTCTGCGGGCCACGGCAGTATGTTGCAGTATGCCCTGCTCTACCTGACAGGCTACCAGGATCTCACCATCGAAGACCTGAAGCAATTCCGCCAGTGGGAGTCAAAAACCCCAGGCCACCCCGAAAACTTTATGAACCCTGGGGTTGAAATTACTACCGGGCCTTTGGGTCAAGGCATTGCCAATGCCGTCGGCATTGCCATGGCTGAAGCTCACTTGGCTGCCGTCTTCAATAAACCCGATTTCCCGATCATAGACCACTACACCTATGTCATCGTGGGTGATGGTTGCAACATGGAAGGCGTTTCCGGCGAAGCCTGTTCCTTAGCTGGACACCTGGGACTGGGTAAGCTGATTGCGTTCTACGACGACAATCACATTTCGATTGATGGCTCCACCGATCTGGCGTTCACAGAAGATGTGGATAAGCGTTTTGAAGCTTACGGTTGGCACGTCCAGATTGTTGCCAATGGCGATACCGACCTGGATGCGATTCACCAGGCAATTGAAACAGCAAAATCAGTCACCGACAAGCCTTCTTTAATCAAAGTTCGCACAACGATTGGTTACGGTTCCCCTAATCATGCTGGCACATCAAGCATCCATAGCGATGCGCTTGGGCCTGATGAAGTTAAGGCAACTCGCGAACACCTTCACTGGCCATACGAGCCCTTTGTTATTCCAGAAGATGCTCTTAACCATTGGCGCAAGGCGATTGATCGCGGAGCAAAAATAGAACAAGAGTGGAATCAACTCTTTGCTTCCTACAAAGAGAAATATCCTCAAGAAGCTCAGACACTAGATCGGATGCATGAGGCTGAACTTCCAGAGGGCTGGGATAAAGTTCTACCCACATACACCCCAGAGGACAAGGCCGATGCCACCCGTAACCACTCCGGCAAAATCCTCAATGCTCTGGCTGAAGTTCTCCCAGAACTCATTGGTGGTTCTGCCGACCTGGCTCCCTCCAACAAAACCTTGCTGAAGTCTTCTGGAGACTTCGAAAAGGGACAATATGCCAATCGTAACATCCGGTTTGGGGTGCGTGAGCATGGCATGGGAGCGATCAGCAATGGCCTTGCCCTGGATGGCTCGGGGTTGATTCCCTACTGTGCTACCTTCTTAGTGTTTACCGACTATATGCGAGCGGCAATTCGCCTGTCTGCTTTGTCGGAAGCAGGTGTGATTTATGTCATGACTCATGACTCGGTGGCGCTAGGCGAAGATGGTCCGACGCACCAACCAGTTGAACATATCGCCTCTTTGCGAGCGATTCCCGACTTGGTAGTGATTCGCCCAGCTGATGGGAATGAAACCTCTGGCGCTTACAAAGTGGCGATTGCGAGCCGCACCCGACCGACACTCCTGGCGCTGTCGCGACAAAATCTGCCGAACCTGGCTGGCACTTCGATGGAGGGTGTGACTAAGGGCGGTTACATTCTGTCGGACAGCGATGGCACGCCTGATTTGATTTTGATTGGGACGGGTAGCGAAACCCAACTCTGCGTCAAAGCAGCTGAGCAGCTGCGGGGTGAGGGCAAGAAAGTACGGGTAGTTTCGCTGCCCTGCTGGGAGCTGTTCGACAAACAGGATGAGCAGTATCGGGAATCAGTATTGCCCAAGGCTGTTAAGAAGAGACTTGCAGTGGAAGCAGGCGTTAGTTTTGGCTGGTGCCGTTATACAGGTGGTGAGGGTGCCACAATTAGCGTCGAAACCTTTGGTTCTTCAGCTCCCGGTGGAGTGATCATGGAGAAGTTCGGCTTCACGGTAGAAAACGTGGTGGCGAAGGCGAAGCAACTGTTAGGTTAATATCCTAGATCTGAAACATAGCTATTAGTAGGGTCAGCATCCCTGGAGTAGAGTTCGGGGGCTTCGTGCCTCCAGCTTCAGGTAGCTGACCTCCTTCTCGCCTCACTTAAATTTTGATGTGTTCGCCTTATAATCAGGACTGTATATCAAAAAGAAAGTATGACACTTCATGGTTCAATTTTTTCAATTTGAAGCCGATTTTGTAGATTCATTGCGTTGCATCCCAATGCAAGTCCGCCTCAAGCTAGATACCTGCGGAATCAAGTTGAAATTGCCTCAATGGAATCGGTTTAGCCCGGAAGAGCGTCAGGCACTGGTGGATTCGCCTTGCACTACAGAAAGCGAAATTCAAGCCTACCGAGAATTGTTGCAACGTCTCGTCCTAGAACGTGCTGGCGTAGCCGCAACTGAACTGCCCGTTGAGACAAATCCCGAGTGGATGAACACGTCTACTGTGCCTACTAGTATTCAACAACAAGCTCAGGAAATCGGGGTGACAATCACTCTAGACCAATGGGCAACCCTGACCCCAGAACAGCGCTTTGCTCTGATTAAACTTAGTCGCTCTGACCACGAGAACGAAAACTTTTTACCGGCTTTTAAGGAGTTTAACGTAGTGTGAGCCAGTAAAGAAGCTGACACCACTTGCAGGACATAATCCTGAAAAGTTTTCTTTAATGCGACGCATGGCGATTAGCTGGCGATGTAGCAGGACTCGCTACAACCAGCAGTCTCAGGCAAAAGGCTTTCACGGGCTGCGATGAACCGCAACTATATGCTTCAAGTGCTTGTTACTGCCTTATCTCACTAGCATAAAAAGCAGCACTTGCGCCTACCCTGGTTTGGACGCTGCGCTGATTGCCGCGAGTCAAAGCAGAAATTTTCAAATAACATCTAAAAGGCTGGACTATGAATCGATTTGATAATCAATTGTGGCAGCGGTTTTTGACGATTGCTAAACCTTACTGATTTTCTGAAGAGAAATGGGGAGCTAGAAGTCTAATCGCGGTTTTGTTGTTACTCTCGTTAGCGGTCAATGGGATGAATGTGTTCATCAGCTTTGTAGGCCGAGACTTTATGACAGCACTCGCCAGTAAGCAATCATCAAAGTTTTTCCACCTTTTATTTGTCTACGCGGGCGTGTTTGTTGTTGGCACGCCTATTGTTGTTTTATATAAATACGTCAGAGACAAGCTAGGTCTCTATTGGCGACGGTGGCTAACCTATCGTTTTCTGAATCGATATTTCAGTAATCGAGCTTTTTATGAAATTAATTCAAATCCCAAGATTGACAACCCTGATGAGCGGATTTCTCAGGATATTAATGCCTTCACCGCCGCAGCTCTCAGTTATGCGTTAGATATTCTCGATTCAGTTATCACCCTAATTTCTTTCATCGGGGTTCTTTGGTCAATTTCTATAAATTTAGTAATTGTTACCGTCGTTTATTCGGTTGTTGGTACCATGCTCACGATTTTATTTGGGAGAAGATTGATTGGGCTAAACTTTAACCAGCTCAGACGAGAAGCTGATTTTCGCTATAAATTAGTTCATGTCCGGGATCATGCTGAAATGATTGCCTTTTTTGGTGGAGAAGAGCAGGAGTCAAGTCAGATAAAACGTCGATTTGATCAGGCATTCAACAACTTTAATTTTCTAATTGGGTGGCAGCGTAATCTGGGATTTTTTACCACTGGATACAACTATTTTATCGTGATCATACCGTCCTTGGTGATTGCTCCTCTCTACTTTGCTGGTAAGGTTTAGTTTGGAGTGATTAGCCAAGCTAATCTGGCTTTCCATCAAGTATTAGGTGCTCTTTCCCTAATTGTGAGTCAGTTTCAAAACTTAAGTGCTTTTGTAGCTGAGATCAATCGCTTAGGCACCTTTGCCGAGGAACTGGAATCAACCACAAAAAGTAGCGAACCTGAAGCAACTTTCATTGATACTGCTATAGATTCCCGTTTAGCCTTGGAACATGTCACTTTATTCACACCTAACTATCAGCGAGTCTTAGTTAGAGACCTCTCAGTTACAGTTGAACCAGGGTCAGGACTACTGATTTTAGGTCCGAGTGGCAGTGGCAAGAGTTCGTTACTGCGGGCGATCGCTGGATTATGGAATGCTGGCACGGGCCTGATTATCCGACCAAAACTAGAGTCAATGCTGTTTCTGCCCCAGCGTCCCTACATGATTTTGGGTTCACTGCGCAGCCAATTGTTATATCCCAATACCAGTGTTGAAATCCCAGAAGAGCAAATCTATCAGGTGTTGGAGCAAGTGAATCTTGCCGACTTGCCAGAAAGGGTTGGTGGAATGGAAGTTGAGTTGGACTGGGCCAATATTCTTTCTTTGGGCGAACAACAACGCCTGGCATTCGCGCGACTGCTGCTGACGCACCCCCGCTACGCCATTTTAGATGAAGCCACCAGTGCTTTGGATCTTAAGAACGAGGAACGGCTTTATCAGCAGATGCAAGCGACATCTACAGTGTTCATCAGCGTTGGTCACCGCACCAGCTTGCTGCAATATCATCAGCAGATCCTGGAACTAAAGGGGGATTCAAGTTGGCGATTAGCTCTGACTCAAGACTACACCAGAAGTGCCGATTTGTTTGCCTAACCAGTTGGCGTCATACCATAAGCCCAAGTTCACTGGCGGCGATCGCATTGCCATCAAGAATATTGACTCGATACCCTGGTAACAAATCGGCCAGTGTGGAGTTGAGATGTCGAATCGTGGCTTCTAGTTTACTGGCTATTTCTCTGACTATCTCTGCACTGACAGTCGGCTCGACACCATTGAATTTATTACTTTTAGTCTGACTTTTTATTACTTTGAGTAAAATAAATTTTGGTATCATAAATATAAAAGCGTTTTAGATGCAAATCAGACAAAACTGCAATTTCAACGCGGAAAATTGAAGGAGCTTACTCAAGGGGACAGTCAGTAATTTTGTTACTCAATCAGGGGTCAAGGGATGTGATTAAAAATTTAAACTATATTAATTTTTAAGAACCTCAAAACTCAGGTTCAAAGGCAGCTTCAGTACCTCGAGCTCCAAAAACTACTAATAGCCAATTCAGAAAAGCAGAAAGTAGTAGGAAATTGTCCATATTGAAGATAGCTGAAATCAAAGGCGTTTTGTGGGTAATTGTTAGTAAACTCAAATATCGGCTAATATCGGAATTATTGATTGGAAAAATATTGGCATTTAGGCTAATAATAATGAACTAAAAAATAAGATTCAGGGAGAGACCTAAACCAATCTATAAGGAGAAGTAGTAAGAGCAATGGAAGCACAGGAGCCAAATCAACCTCAAATTAAGGGAGCACATGAAGCGGCAAACGCCGCTGATAACATTCATCCCAGCCACTGGGAGCCAGCAAAGGAAGACATTAAGTCTGAGTCAGAGTTGCAAGCCCAAGCCGCTGAGCTACCAAATAGCAACGATTCGGCGGGTTTACATGGAGACGTTGAAACCCACTTCGATGGGGTGGATTCGGTGCGCGCCGAGACACCTGAAGAGTTCACAGGCATTAAGTTGTCATCCGTCAAAGACTACGCTGGCGGCATCCCGGCGGTGATAGCGGTGGCGCAGCACACCCTTAAAGAAATGGGTGCAGTGCGTAGCACCAAGACGCTACTGCAAGTAAATCAAAAGGGTGGCTTCGATTGTATGAGTTGCGCGTGGGCTGACCCAGATGGCGATCGCCATCTCGTCGAGTTCTGCGAGAACGGAGCTAAAGCCGTAGCCGAAGAAGCAACCACCCGGCGCGTCACACCAGAATTTTTCCAAAAATGGAGCATAGCTGAACTTTCCCACAAATCAGATTACTGGCTTGGCAAGCAAGGGAGGATCACGCATCCGATGGTGCTCCGGCGCGGCAGCACGCACTACGAACCCATCAGGTGGGATGAAGCGTTTGCGCTCACGGCAGCAGAGTTGAATAAACTGAATTCCCCGGACGAAGCGCTTTTCTACACGTCAGGTCGCGCCAGCAACGAAGCCGCCTTCCTCTACCAGCTTTTTGTTCGTCAATTCGGCACGAATAATCTACCGGACTGTTCCAACATGTGCCACGAGTCGAGCGGTTCCGCGCTGACTGAAACCATTGGCGTCGGTAAGGGAACGGTAACGCTCAACGATTTCGAACTTGCCGAAGCGATCTTCATCATTGGGCAAAATCCGGGCACGAATCATCCGCGGATGATGACTTCACTGCAAGCGGCAAAGAGAAACGGTTGCAAGATTGTTTCGATCAACCCGCTGCGGGAACCAGGCTTGATCCGCTTCAAGCACCCGCAAGAAGTATCCGGCACGCTCGGCAACGGCACGAAACTCAGTGACCTGTTTCTGCCAGTGCGGATCAACGGTGATATTGCGCTTTTGAAGGGCATCATGAAGGAGATGCTTGAAGAAGAGGAGCGGCGTCCCGGTCAGGTGGTTGATCGTGACTTTATTGATAACCAGACGGCGGGCTTTGCGGAGTTTGCAGCGGATATATTAGCCCAGAGTTGGGACGAAATTGTAGAAAAAAGCGGAATCGGGCGCGAGCAGATTCGGCAAGCGGCTGAAATCATGATCAACTCCCAGCGCACGATCAGTTGCTGGTCAATGGGTCTGACGCAAAACAAGAACGCGGTTAGCGCCATTGAGGAGATCGTTAACATGCACCTGATGCGCGGTCAGATCGCCAAGCCTGGTGCTGGAGTGTGCCCTGTGCGAGGACATAGCAACGTCCAAGGCGATCGCACAGTAGGGATTTGGGAGCGCCCGCGTAAAAATTTCCTCGACCTGCTGGGCAAAGAATTCAACTTCGAGCCGCCACGTCACCACGGTTATGACGTGGTGGAATCAATCAAGGCGATGCACGTTGGCAAAGCTAAAGTGTTGATCGCACTCGGCGGCAACTTTCTTTCGGCAACTCCAGATACAAATTACACAGCCCAAGCCCTACAGCGTTGCCATCTCACCGTTCACGTCTCAACCAAAATGAACCGCAGCCATCTGGTCGCAGGTGAGCAGGCATTGATCTTGCCGTGCCTCGGACGCACGGAAATAGATTTGCAAGCGGCAGGAGAGCAGTTCGTAAGTACAGAAAATTCGATGGGAGTTGTGCAGAGCTCCCGCGGAGTGCTTGTACCCGCGTCTCCCCATCTGCGCAGCGAACCGGCAATTGTGGCAGGTTTGGCACGGGCGACTCTGGGAAGTAAGACTACGGTGGACTGGGAAAATCTCGTGGCGGATTACGACCGAATTCGCGATGGTATCGAGCGAGTTATCCCCGGCTTTGAGGACTACAACGTCCGCGTGCGTAAAGGTGGTGGTTTCTACTTGCCCAACATGGCACGCGATGGTAAATTCGAAACCGCGACCGGCAAAGCTAATTTCACAGTCCACGAGATTCCTCATCACCACATCGCACCAGGGCAATTTGTGATGATGACTACCAGGAGCCACGATCAATTCAACACCACAATCTACGGTCTCGACGACCGCTATCGCGGCATCCACAACGAGCGTCGTGTCGTGATGCTCAACCCTGAAGACATGCACGAGCTAAATCTTGTTCAAGGACAAGTAGTAGATTTGACTAGCCATTTTGAGGGCGAGGAGCGAGTCGCAAAGCACTTCATCGTTGTCCCATACGAGATCCCGCGGCGGTGTGCGGCGACGTACTATCCGGAGACAAACGTGCTTGTTCCGATTGGGAGTGTCGCCGAAAAGAGCAACCAACCGGCATCTAAGTTCATCGTCATTAGCATTAAGCCATCAGCTACTACAACAGTCAATTTTGACTACGACCAGGTTGATGGAACACTGGCAAGTACGTGATGAAAAATCCTCTGGCGAGTAAGACTAAATCCCAGATCTGGGTAGTAGAAAATAATCTTGTGCGATCCGCAACAGACCAACTTGCCATCGAGGAGCCCTTAGAGATTCGCCTGGTTTCTCCACAACAGACAGTGGCGGTAACCATGCGAACACCGGGGGCGGACTTCGAACTAAGTGCTGGATTCCTCTACAGCGAGGGCGTCGTTAGCCACCGACAAGATATCTGGCGGATGAGCTACTGTGTTGCTCTAGACGTAGACGCCGAACAGCGCTACAACATCATCAATGTCGCACTTCGAGAGGGATTGCTCCCAGATTTGCAGCCCCTAGAACGCCACTTTTTCACTACCAGCGCTTGTGGAGTTTGCGGTAAAGCTAGCATAGAAGCGCTACAACTACGGGGTTGCCCAGTCATCCCAACTAGCCTGGAAGTGTCAGCTGAGGTAATTTACCGCCTCCCCGATCAACTACGCTCAGCCCAAGGAGTTTTCACCGCTACGGGTGGATTACACGCTGCGGGTCTCTTCGACGCCCAAGGGCAACTCTTGAAGCTGCGGGAAGACGTTGGGCGTCACAACGCACTGGATAAATTGGTGGGTTCAGCGCTCCTTGCTGATGAGTTGCCGTTAAATAATCACATCGTCATGGTCAGTGGGCGTTCTAGCTTTGAGATTTTACAGAAGTGTCTAACAGCAGGAGTACAGATTGTGTGCGCTGTTTCCGCTCCCAGTAGTTTAGCGGTAGCACTGGCGAGAGAGTTCGGCATCACCTTGGTGGGATTCCTGCGTGGGCAACGGTTCAACGTCTACTCTGGCTTGAAGCGAATTCGCACCGATTAGTGAAGGGGACCCCTAGTTTGAGAATCTCCCGTTATACCCTGATCGCGGTTAACGGGGCGCATGTTTTCGGGGGGAAGCTGACGCACGTAACACTGCGCAGAGAATGTCACCTTACTACCGCAGAGCTTGCAGAATCGAGCATCGGCATCATGGAAGGATAAACCACAAGTAGGACAAAGTGTCTCGACAAGATTTGCAGTTTTGACCAATCGCTTAATCAGATCACCCAATTGCCAAGGGATGAGGGCAATACCCATCAAAATCATTAGGACTGTCATTAGGCGACCTCCGGCTGAAATCGGGGTAACGTCGCCAAACCCAACGGTTGTCATCGTTACCACAGAGAAATAGACTGCATCGAAATAAGTATTGAAAACTTTAGGGTTAACAGGGTGCTCAACTTGATAAATTAAGCCTGAGTAAATAAAGATAATGGCAAATAGAGTAAATATTATCCGAGCCAAAATTACGCTGTCTTCGGTACTGATGCGACCAAAGAAAGTTCTACCTTCTATAAATCGAATTAACCGTAAAATCCGGAACCATCGAAGTATGCGGATAAAACTAATGTCTACCATTCCCAAAAAAAATGGTAGAATTGCCATTAAATCAATTAGGGAATAGAGACTAAAGAAATACTTAGTTTTATCGGCAGCACACCAGAAACGCAGCAAATACTCTACCGCAAAAATTAGTAAAATCGCAGCATCTATCGTATCCAGCTTAATCCGCACAGAAGCTGGTATTGTGTAGGTTTGCGCCACAAAAATAGCTGAAGACAGCAGAACTAGACCTGTAATGATTAGATTAATGGCTCTGCCTGCTGGCGTTTCAATGTCTTCTAAGTAAAATGCAATACGTTGTCTCATTGCTAAGAATAATATGCAACCCGAAGATTTCATGAAGCAATGTGTGCTAGTGCTTGTGTTTGGTTTTAAAAGCAGAGGGTCTGGAATTGTTTAAATAGCCCAGATGTGCGGTGCCTCAACTGCGGTCATCCAGTTGGGGCAAAAAAGAATTGGCAAAAATGGCCGCTTGGGTGCGATCGCGCAGATTCAGTCGGTTCAAAATACTCGTTACGTGGTTTTTGACCGTCCCCTCAGAAATGTAGAGCAGTCGAGCAATCTCCCGGTTGCTGGCTCCCTTGGCAATTAAACGCAGAACTTCCCGTTCTCTTGGCGTCAGTTCAGCCCATGTGAGTGGTGGAATGGCTGGTTGAGTGGGAATGGCATCACCCCTAGGGATGATTTTCGCCACCAATCCTGGTCCCAACTGGGTGTAACCCTTATGAACTGCCCGAATTGCGGCGGCTAATTCTTCCGAGGGCGTATCCTTAAGCAAATACCCCATCGCCCCATACCGTAACGCCGCTGCCACGTATTCATCATCATCAAAAGTCGTCAGCATCAAGATTTTCGTACCGGCACGCTCGCCAATTTCTCGCGTCGCCGCCACCCCATCCATCACGGGCATCCGAACATCCATCAGCACCACATCAGGCTTTAGCTCTTCGACCAGCTTAATTGCTGTTTTCCCATTCTCAGCCTCTCCCACAACCTGCAAATCTGCCTCTAACTCTAGCAAAGCCTTCAATCCTTGACGAATAAGACTCTGATCATCTACTAGTAACACGCGAATCATTGTCGTCACCTTGGTAATGGGAGTGGAGTCAGTCATGACTTAAGTCATGGTTAAAATAATGACCTTCTTCTCATGTCTGTCCACTCTTAAATTCCTAAGATTGAGATAGTTAAGTTGAATTATGCAAGAAACATTACATGCTTTTGATCAAATTTGTAGCCCCTACTGCTGTGATTTTAATGCTATCCCTTGGTAGCGTTGCCTTTGCCGCTCCCAATCCTTTGCTCCCACATAAGATTGCACAAAATACTGTTGGTCAACAAGGTCATGGAGATCAACATTGGGATAGATTTTTGCAGCAGCTGAATCTTACCCCAGACCAAGCCCAGAAAGTGCAGGCCATTCGCGATCAGTACAATTTGGATCTAGCTCAACGCCGCCAAGCACTCAAACAAGCTAAGCAGGAGTTGCAAGATCTGATGGTAAGTACAGCCTCCGAGGATCAAGTTCGCGAAAAACATAGCCAAGTAGAAACTTTGGAGCAACAGCTGAGGTCAGTCGGGTTTGAGCAGATGCTAGCGATCCGCCAAGTGCTAACCCCAGAGCAACGCACTCAAGCTGCTGAAATTATCCAAAAGCGACAGGAAGATTTCAGGAACCGTTTCAGCAAGCAGCAGCAGCAGTAAGTAGGGGCTCTCTTGCTAGGAACTAGCGAACCCTATCCACCCCCCCCGTATGTTCGAACTAGGTTTGAATCAGCTAAGATGACTAGGCACAAGTGAACCGTAACAGAATAGGGAAACACCGGTGCAAGTCCGGGGCTGTGCCGCAGCTGTAAACGAGACTGTAGAGGCAATACCCTTGGGTAACACCAAGGCTATAGATGAATTGTGCCTACTTCAGTCGCCGTCAGCCAGAACACCTAAGTGTTATTCGCTCACTCTATTTCCTGCGTTGCACAGGAAAGGGGATTGAACGCCAGATGCCTATCGATACAACGAATTTGACTGAGCTGGAATACCCAGCTGCCCAACGCCTTGAATTGCTGAAGCCACTGCCGCTAAACCGCCCTTTGTTGATGATTGGTCATGGCACCAAAGATGAAGCGGGGCGGCAGAGCTTTCTAGATTTTGCCGCCGCCTATCAAGCTTTAGATACATCGCGACCTGTACTACCCTGTTTTCTAGAACTCACCGCTCCCACGATTCAGGACGGAGTCGATCAGTGTGTGGAACAGGGCTACACCGAACTCTCAGCGCTGCCAATTCTTTTATTTGCAGCCCGGCATAATAAGTTTGATGTCACCAATGAACTAGACCGGGCTCGTCAACGCCATCCTCAGGTTAAGTTTCACTACGGGCGTCACTTTGGGATTACGCCTGGGATTCTGGAGTTATGGCGATCGCGCCTTGCAGAACTAGACAAGCCTGATGGCAATCGCTCCGACACCGTCCTGCTCTTTGTCGGGCGTGGCTCTAGCGACCCGGATGCCAATGGCGATGTTTGCAAAATTGCCCGGATTTTGTGGGAAGGCAGCGGGTACTCAACCGTTGAAACTTGCTTCATCGGCATCACCCACCCCCGTCTGGAAGAAGGCTTTCGTCGGGCTCGGCTCTACCAACCTAAACGGATTATTGTTCTGCCGTACTTTCTGTTTACTGGTGTTTTGGTCAAAAAAATCTTCGACCTCACTGCCCAACAGCAGGAGCAATACCCGGATATATCCATGACTTGTCTGCCAGAAATGGGTCTTCATCCCCAGCTGTTGTCTGTACTGCGAGAGCGAGAAATTGAAACCCAACTCGGTCAAGTGCAGATGAATTGTGAAATGTGCAAATTCCGGCTAGCCGCTGTGGCGAATGGGGACGGTCACACCCATACCCAGGATCATCACCATCACGAGCATGGACATCACCATCACCATAGTCACGACCACTCCCATGCCGCTGTAGACCCTTATGCTGATGTAGAGAGTTACCATCAAAAAATTTGGCAAGTTCCGTAGCAAAATATAAGAGACTCCGGATCAGGGGCTAGGGAAAGAAAATCGCCCTCAAGGGGATCGAGGTATTTTGAAGAATTAACCTCTGTTTCCCTGACCCGGAGACCCGGAGTTCCCTGACCCCTTTTTTGTAAAGATGTCGAAAGAATTTGCCATTGGTGAGAGAGTCCAAGTGGTGGCGCTGCCGCCCTATGTCAAAACAGCTGAACCGATGCCGATGCTTCGTCCTCCCGATGTGATTTACATTGGCGAAGAGGGTGTAGTAATCGACCGGCGTCCAGGGGGGTATTGGGGTGTCCGCTTTGCCAAGGGAGCCTTTCTGCTCGAGAGTCAGTACATCGACACAGTAGCGATCGCCCCGGAAACTGACGAGCCTTCTGCCTCACACATAGAGCCGACACCGCAAAAACGATTAGAAATCAGGGATCAGGAGTGATTTCCTAGTAGGCAATTCGCTCAGCATCACTCACTATTACTCTTCATAACATGCTATTATATCGATAAGACTTGAGTAATGTAGAGTAAATGCCGAATTATGTCCCAGCCAGAGTGGCA
>JAABUQ010005130.1_pt1 | contig 21343 bp, 10 predicted proteins | sample 5560001 | NCBI WGS metagenome assembly JAABUQ01 (sample SAMN10711888, study PRJNA513371) | rock metagenome | isolation source: Antarctica rocks | place: Antarctica: Victoria Land, Finger Mt nord | collected 2015-12-18
CCAGGCCGGACGAGCACTCATGCAGGAGTCCCTGCGCGCGGTCGGGCTTCGGCCTGACGAGACCCTTGGTCGCTATCCGCACCAGCTCAGCGGCGGCCAGCGGCAGAGAATCATGGTCGCCCGAGCGCTGCTCATTCGGCCGCGGCTGATCATTGCCGACGAGCCGGTTTCTATGGTCGACGCTTCGCTTCGGGCCACCATTCTCGACAACCTGCGGCAGCTCAACCGGGACTACGGCATCTCCATCATCTACATCACCCACGACCTGACCACCGCCTTCCAGATCAGCGACAACATCATCGTGCTGTACCGCGGCGCGGTCGCCGAGGCCGGCGATGTGGATCTGGTGGTCAAGCAGCCCAAGCACCCGTACACCCAGTTGCTCATCCAATCCGTCCCCAACCCGGACCCCGACTACAAATGGGGGGCGGTGGACACCCTGGCCGAACCGGCCGAGCCGACCAACGGGGCCGCACCAGTCGCGATCAATATACCCGTGGGTCTGCTGCCGGCTACCGCCGGCGTCACCGCGGCTGCAAAGGCGCACGGCGGACATCTGATCGGCGGCTGCACCTTTTCCGACCGCTGTCCGCACGTCATGGAGATGTGCCGCCAGAGTGCACCGCCGTTGTTCCACCTCGATCCGGGGCGGGCAGCTTCGTGCTTCCTGTACCGCGAGCAGGGCGCGGCGCTCTCGTCCGAGTCGCTGAACGACGTCATGGCTGCGGCCGGTAGCTCCACGCGGTCCGAGTCTGCGCCACCGGGCCAGTAAACAGCTTGAGCGGGGCCAGCAGCCCGGCCTGTCGCTGCCCGAATTGCGTATCGTTGGCGCGGCAAACGCGAGGAGTAGCTGGCCCGAGCCGGTGAGTGCCGAACCCGTGAGTGGTGTATGAGCCCCGGATACGTCGCGCGGCGGTGTGGGACGTTCCTGCTCGTGGTGTGGATCGCGCTCACGGTCAACTTCGTCCTGCCTCGAATCGCTACGCCCGAGGTGTCCCGAGCACGGGGCGAGACGGCCCGCCAGTTCTTGCTGGATCGACCACTCTGGGACCAGTACGGCGCCTACCTCGTCAGCCTGGCGCACTTCGACCTGAACTACTCGGTGGCGAGCTACCCGAACCGCGTGGCCGACCAGATCGGGTATGCCCTCCCCTGGACGATGGCGCTCCTCGGCACGACGTCGCTCCTGGCCTGGGCGATCGGCACCTTCCTCGGCGCCGTACTGGCGTGGCCGGCGAGATCGCAGCTGGCTCGGTACCTATTCCCGCCGCTCATGTTGTTGAGCGCCGCGCCGTACTTCATCACTGGCATGTTGCTGCTGTACGTGCTCGCGTTCCGACTCCAGCTATTTCCGCTGGGCGGCGGCTTCGACGTGGGCGCTTTTCCCGAGCTCTCGCCAGCCTTCGTGCTGATGCTGTTGCAGCACGCCACCCTGCCGGCGCTGTCGATCATCCTGGCGTCGATAGCTACCTGGGCCATCAGCATGCGCAGCCTGATCGTCTCGCTGCGGGGAGAGGACTTCATCCTGCTGGCGGAGGCGAAAGGACTGCGGCGGCTGACGATCTTCCTGCGCTACACCATTCGGAACGCCCTGTTGCCGCAAGTCACTGGCCTGGGCATAGCGCTCGGGCAAATCGTCTCGGGCGGCCTGCTGGTCGAGGCAGTCTTCCGCTACCCTGGGCTGGGCGGCTTGTTGCTCCGCGCGATCCTGACCAAGGACTACTCTCTGGAGCAGGGCATCGTCCTGATCATTATCGTTTCAATCGGCTTCGCTACACTGGTCCTCGACCTCGTGTACCCACTGCTCGATCCGCGCTTACAGCAGGCCGGGCGAGTACGCTAGGCTGAAACGTCAATAGCCGGAGCACGTCCGGCAATACAAGGGGAAGAGACATGGAAGACTCGGGGACATCCACGCACTCGATTAACCGGCGACAGTTCCTGCGCACCGCACTGCTGACCGGGTCGGTAGCCATGGTCGCAGCGGCCGTGCCAGGTGCCGTGTTCGCTTCGCCGACGCAGGTCGCCGCGGGCCAGACCACGAGCCTCCAACAGGTGCCGCGCAACCAGACGCTGGTGACCGTCCGCGGTGGAACCCAGGGCAAATTCATCGAAGACCAGCTCTGGAATCCGTTCATCCCCACCGCCAACCACCAGCTCGGGTCCCAGTTCGTGTGCGAGCCGCTGGCGTTCTACAGCGCCTACCAGGACAAGCTGACCATGTGGCTGGCCGAGTCGTACCAGTACTCGCCTGACTACAAGACGCTGACCATCAAGACGCGCCCCCAGGCAATGTGGAGCGATGGCGTGCCGTTTACGGCGGACGACGTCGCCTACACCTACAACACGCTCAACAAGCTGGGCGCCAAAGCCAAGTGGGGCGCCGACGTCCAGCAAGTGCTCGATACGGCAACCGTCATCGACCCGCAGACCGTGCAGCTCAACTTCAAGATCCCGGCCCCGCGCTTTTTCGAATACAGCGCTTACAAGTACGACATCGGTATCTACATGATGCCGAAGCACATTTTCGAGAACCAGAGCGAGGACATGGCCACGTTCGCGCACTGGGACGTGTCCAAGGATTGGCCGGTCACAACCAGCCCCTGGAAAGTGGTGTACGCCGCTCCGGACCAGAAGGTCCTGGACCTGCGCCCAAACTGGTGGGGCACGAGCGCCGGCCTGCCGATGCCGAAGGTGCAGCGCATCGTCTATCTGCCTGATCCGGGTGAGCAGAACCTGGCCCAGGGCATGATCTCGAACGCCTTCGACATCACCACTGGCATCCAGCCGACAACGTTCCCGACGGTCTTCGCCCAGAATCCCAAAGTCACCACCTGGTCCGGCCAGAGCGCGCCGTTCGGGTACATGGACTGGTGGCCGCACTCCCTGTACGTCAATACTCGGACGGGTCCGACGGCTGACGCGGACGTACGCTGGGCGATCAGCAAATACATCGACCGCGACCAGATCGTAGATTTCGCCTGGGCCGGCGCCGCGAGTACCGCGGCCCTACCCCTGCCGCAGTATCCGGGCACGCAGAAGTTCTACGACGCCACCCAGGACCTGCTGAAGCAGTACGACACCCTCGAGTACAACCCCGCCAAGGGTGATGCGATTCTTCAGGGCAAGGGCTTTACCAAAGGCTCGGACGGCATGTGGGTCGCACCCGATGGCATGCCGATGCGGTTCGACATCACCAGCTTCTTCGACTTCACGGCCGTCGGGCCGGTTCTGGTGGAGCAGTTCAAGCGGGCCGGCCTCTCCACCACCTATTCTGAGCCACCGAACTTCTTCGACCGCTTCCAGGTTGGCGATTACACGATGTCCCTGTTCGGACATGGCGGCTCCTACGGTCCCGATCCGTTCTACACGCTGCGCCTGTACCAGTCGTCTTCAGAGGCCATTCCTGGCGGCCACCAGGTCAACTTCTCGCTCTGGCAAAACGCGGAGTACGACGCCATCGTCGACGACACGTACCGAGCCAGTCCGACCGAGTCGGACCACATGGTCCAGAATTGGGTCAAGGCGATGAACATCTGGCTGCCACAGCTACCAGACATCATGATTGAACAGGGCTACCATCGTCTGCCGACCAACGAGACCTACTGGACTGGGTGGCCGAACGCTCAGAACCCGTATGTCAACACCGCCTTCTTCCACCTCACGCCCGGGCTGATCGTTCACAATCTGCAGCCTACGGGCGCGTAGTCAAAGGGTGGTGGAGACGCCAGTCGCGGCTGGGTCTCCACCACCGCTAGCGTGAGGACGTGAATGCGGACTGACTACCTGGTCAAGCGTGTCGGACTGTTCTTGCTCATCCTGTGGTTGGCGAGCACGGTCAATTTCTTCCTGCCTCGACTCGGCGGGCAGGACCCGATCCGGGCCCAGCTCGGCGCGCAGGCAGCCATGGGCGGCGCAAGCCAGGTGGGCATGAAGGACATGATCGCCGAATACGATCGTCGCTTCGGACTGGACAAACCGCTCTGGGATCAATACCTGACGTACCTGGGAGATACGGCCCACCTGGAGTTCAATTTCTCGATGGCCGCCTATCCCACCAAGGTCATCGACATCATCTGGCGCTCCATGCCGTGGACCATCACCCTGCTCGGCGTAACCACCTTGCTGTCCTGGACCATCGGCACGATCCTGGGGGCAGTCCTGGTCCAGCCGAACGCGCCACGCATCCTGCGCTACATCCTGCCGCCGATCCTGACGCTCAGCGGCATCCCGTTTTTCCTGCTCGGTCTGCTGCTGATTTATCTGCTCGGCTTCCAGCTGCGATGGTTCCCTCTGGCAGGCGGCTACGACCAGGGTCTGCTGCCGGCTCTCGACCCAAAGATCATCCTCAACATGGTTTATCACTCGGTCCTGCCCGCCCTTTCGATCATCCTGGCCTCGATCGGCTTCTGGACGCTCGGCATGCGGGGTGTGATGATCAGCACGCAGGGCGAGGACTATCTGCTCTTTGCCGAAGCCAAGGGCCTCCGTGGACGAACGGTGTTCTTGCGCTACGCCATCCGAAACGCGCTGCTGCCGCAGTTGACGGCACTGGCGCTGGCACTTGGCAACATCGTCGCCGGCGCCGTTCTGGTGGAGGTCATCTTCCAGTACCCGGGCGTGGGCACGCTGCTGTATCAGTCCATTCGCGCCTCGGACTTCTTCGTGATGCAAGGTGTCGTGTTCGTCATCATCGTCTCCATCGGTCTGGCCACGTTGCTGCTCGACCTTGTGTACCCCTCGCTCGATCCGCGCATCACCTACGCCAGAAAGTAGTCCACCGTGGCCATCGTCGCGCAACCCCAAACACTCCCGACCTATCCGACCCGCGGCAACCGCGCCGGCTCGGTTGCAATCGACGTGTTGCGCTACATGCGGCGCAACCCCGAGCTGATCGTGGGCCTGTGCTTGCTGGCCGCGCTGCTTACCTTTATCGGCATGGGGCACGCCTTCGTCGATCTCAACAAAGCCCGACCGTTGTCGACCCGCCCGCTCATGCCACCTTCGCCCAGCCTGCTGTTCGGAAGTGACAAACAAGGCCGCGATCTACTGGCGGTCATGGTTGTCGGCACGCCGCAGACACTCGAAATCGGATTCCTGGCGGGTCTGATCGGCGTCGCCATCGGCACGATCCTGGCGCTCGCGGCGGCGTTCTACCGCGGCGCCGCGGACGCGATCATTCGCGGCATCGTCGACGTTGGCCTGACCATCCCCGGGCTGATGGTGCTCATCACCCTGGCCATGAACGTCAAGGGCGGCCTGTCGATCCCCCAGATGACCCTCGTCGTCGCTGCACTGGCCTGGCTCTTTCCAGCCCGCGTGATCCGCGCCCAGGTCCTGACCGTCCGAGAGCGGGCCTATATCGACGTAGCGCGACTGTCCGGTATGCCGACGCCTATGATCATCTTCAAAGAAGTGCTGCCAAACCTGATGCCGTTCATCGTCGCGTCGCTGGTCGGCTCGGTCTCGGCAGCAGTGCTGGCCTCGGTTGGTCTGGAAGTGCTCGGACTCGGATCGTTCGATTCGCTGACCATCGGCATGACGCTGTACTGGGTGATCTATTACGCGGCCATCATCAACTCGTGGTGGTGGTGGTGGCTGCCGCCGATCATCATCATCATCGTGATGTTCACCGGCCTGTTTCTGATAGCCGTCGGTCTGGACGAAATCTCCAACCCGCGCCTTCGCAAGCGCACCTAGCTAGAAGGCCTCGAGCATCTGCACCCGCCCGGCGCCGGGCGGACCCATCAACTGCTGCACAATGCGCGCAGCGACGCGCTCTGGCGGGCTGGCCCCTTCGTGACCCAGCGGAGTGTTCAGGAGCTCTGTGCGCAGCCTGGGTGGGCGGGCGATGAGGTAGCTGGCGGCGCGCTGGTCGGCGGCGGCGGCTCGCGTCAATCCTTCCACGGCGAATTTGGCACTCACGTAGTGCGGCCAGTCCGCCGGCGGCGCACCAACGGCACTCGACGAGATCGTGACCAGCCAGCCAGCGTGTGTGCTCACCAGCGGCAGAAAGACAGCCACCGGCACACTCACCAGACGCAAACTCTCAGCCACGTAGTCGTCGACCCGGCTAACGCTCCGCGGGTGGAGTCGCATCGGGAGCAGCGCCGGTGCGGCGTTGCAGATCAGAAAATCAAGACGGCCAAAGTCACGTTCGACGAGACCCCGCAGCTCCTCGCACCAGGCCAGGTCAGCGGCGTCACCGCGCACCGTCTGGATGCGGCCGCTCGCCGCGGAGGCGGCGTCTTGCAGCCGCTGGGCCTCGGCGCCGCTTTTGTGGAAACTGGCCAGCACTGTGCACCCCTGCGAAGCCAGAGACAGGCACAGTGCAGCCCCAAGTCCCCGACTGGCTCCGATCACCAGGCCCAGCTTGCCCACCAGCGCCTCAGAACGCGGGAGCACGGATTCAACCATCTGGAGGGTGAGCGGCGGGACGTCCTGCCTGACTTGAGCCACGATCTCGCCCACTGCCGAGTCAGTCTCCCCGCCGCCAAATCGCACGTCGGCGGTCATCAGGTGGGAGCGACGCTCCATCGTCCGCACCCTGGCCAGGTAGGCTATCGGTTCGTTCGTCTGCGCGACTGCTCGGAACTGCAGCGACAACCGCACGAACAGGGCCCGGCGCCCCGGCAACTGCATGCCAACCAGATAGCTGGCACACAGCAGCGCCGCGACGTGACTTGCCCCCAGCCCGCTCTCCTGAAGCCGAAGCCGCTGCATGAGCGCCGCCGCAAGCTTCCACTCCGGTGCGTAGCCGCCCTCGATGGTTAGCCCCGGCACGAGATCGACCGACTGGCGGTCGAGTGATTCCGCCAGCGTGTCCACTGACAGGATCGGCTCAGCAGGCACCCGGTCGGGCTCGCCCTGCCGAAAAGTGGCCGTGACCCGCATCACGACTTGTGGCCCGTCCATCAGGGCCAGGTTGACCTGCTCTAGCGAACTCTCCCGGCTATCGATGGCGTAGTCGACGTCGGCGAAGACCGGCATCCGAAATTCCAGTCGCAGAGTCGACAAGCTAAGACCAGCGCGAGGCCCCACTCGACCCAGACTTGCCAGAGCCGCCAGGATGCCGAAGACGACCGGCCGTCCGAAGGGGGTCCTGCGCGCGTAGTCCTCCGACAGGTGTAGAGGATTAAGGTCGTGGCTGGCCCCACCGAACAGCTCGACATCCTCGGCAGCGAAGCGCAACGACGGAACGTTCGCAACCTCGCTCATCGCTGCGGCGTGGAGTCCGTGTAGCTCAACCGAGAATCAACCCGAAATAGCCCGCAACATGCATCTGAAACCCTACCCTGTTGGAAAAAAGCGGGATGGCCGCAGAAAAAACTGTGCAGGCAGTCATTTCGAGCAAGCCCAATACTACCCTCAACCTAGACGACCAACGTGTTCAGGTCATCGGGATCGCCGCGACGTTCACTGCCCAACCGGTGGAGGAGTTCCTGCGGTTCTGGATGCACGAGCTCGACCTCACCGGTGACATTGAGTTCGCGCCCTTCAATCAGATCTTTCAGCAGCTGCTCGATCCATCCAGCACGCTGTCGGGCGACCGAAACAGCGTCAGTGTGCTACTGCTCCGACTCGAGGATCTGAGCGATCTGACCGACGCAGCGCCGAACAGCCCGTTCGGCACGCGCGCCGAGCTGGTGCGCGAGCTGGCCGAAGGCGTCGAAGCATTGGTGCAGCGCACCGGCACCCCGGTCTTGGCTCACCTCTGTCCTCCCTCCAGCACCACCCTGAACGACGCAGGTAGGAACTGGGCCTTGCAGGTGCTCGAGGACCGCCTCGCCTCTCGCCTGGGGGAGATCGCGGGCGTTCACGTGGTGACGTCGGCGGAGCTGACAGCAGGATTTTCGGAACACTCGTACTACGCGCCTGGGGCCGACGCGCAGGGCAGCGTTCCGTACACACCCCGCTTTTTCGCCGCCCTGGGCACGCGCCTGGCGCGACAGATCACCGCGCTGCGGCGCCCACCCAGGAAAGTGATCGTCGTCGATGCTGACGACACGCTGTGGAAGGGCGTGTGCGGCGAGGATGGCTGGCCAGGCCTCGAGATCGACGAGCCGCGTCGGGCACTGCAGGCATTCCTCATCCGCCAGCAAGAAGCCGGCATGCTTGTGTGCGTCTGCAGCAAGAACAACCCAGCCGACGTGGCGAGCGTGTTCGACCACCATCCAGGCATGCTGCTGCGGCGCGAGCACATCACCGACTGGCGCGTAAACTGGCAAGAGAAATCCGAGAACATCAGGTCGCTCGCCAACGCGCTCGGGCTCGGAACCGACAGCTTCATGTTTGTCGATGACAGCCCTCTGGAACGCGCCGAAGTCGAGGCGAACTGTCCTGAGGTGCTGACCCTCCGCCTGCCGCCGGAACCAGAGTTGCTTTCGCCGTTTCTCGAAAATTTCTGGGCGTTCGATCGGCTCAAGGTAACTGAGGAGGATAGGCGGCGGACGGAGCTGTATCGTCAGAACGCCCAGCGCGAGGAGTTGCGCGCCGGATCGTCAGGCCTACATACATTTCTGGAAGGCTTGCAGCTCGAGGTCGACGTCGCGCCTATGCAGCCGCGCCAAGCTGGACGGGTCTCGCAGCTCATGCAGCGGACGACCCAGTTCAACGTCCGACCAGTTGCCTACTCTGAGGCGGAAGTGCTCGCCCTGCTGGGAGCGGCTGGGACTGACGTCCTAAGCGTGGACGTGCGCGATCGTTTTGGCCAGTACGGCCTGGTCGGCGTCCTGGTGATCACCACCTCGGCCGAGGCACTCCACCTCGACACGTTTCTCCTGAGCTGCCGGGCCCTCGGCCGTGGCGTAGAGCACCGAATGCTCGCCGCGGTCGGCCGCCTGGCGAAGGAGCGCGGGATCGCGTATGTCGAAGTGCGGCTGGTCGAGACGAGGCGCAACGCGCCCGCTCGTGAGTTCCTCGACCGCGTAGCCGGCCAGTATCGTCGGCCGGCAACCGACCACGTACTCTTTCGGTTGCCGGCCGACGTTGCCGCGGCCGTGGCGCTCGACGCCTGGTTGGATAACTCGGCGGCCACGCTCGCGCCGGCGAAACAAGACGTGCCGGAAACCTGGGCGGTCAACAGGCAGCTCGACCCCGACTGGGTGGCCCGCCTGCACCGCGTAGCCACAACGTTGAACGACAACGACAAGATACTGGCCGCGGTCGAGGCTGAGCGCCAACGCGCCCGGCCAGTGGCGTTGCCGGCTGCCGAAGCTCCTCGAACGCTGACCGAACAACGGTTGTCCAGACTCTGGACGCAGGTACTTGGCGTCTCAGAACCCGGAGTCGAGGACGATTTTTTCGACCTCGGCGGTCACTCGCTCCTGGCTATGGAGCTGATCTCCCGAGTCGGCGACGAGTTCGGGGTTGAGCTGCCGTTGCGCAGCGTGTTCGAGAGGCCGACCGTCGCTGGCCTGGCTGCGGCCATCTCGGCGCGCACCGATAGACTTGGCCTCGAGACGCAGCCCGTCGAGGCACTGTCTGTGGTGCCGGCACGTCCGGATCAGCAAGGCGAGCCGTTCCCGCTCACCGAAATCCAGCAGGCCTACTGGATCGGTCGGACCGCTGGGTTCGAGCTGGGCAACGTCGCCGCGCACTATTACGTCGAGGTCGACTACGCCGAGCTGAATGTGGCGCGCTTGAACTCGGTCTGGCAACGTCTGATCCAGCGTCACGCGATGTTGCGGGCGATCGTCAGGAGCGACGGCCGGCAGCAGGTCCTGGAGCAGGTGCCGCCATTCGAAGTCGAGGTCGTCGATCTGCGCGAGGCGCCGGCCGCCGCGGCGCAGGCTGAGCTGGACCGGCTTCGAGGTGCTCTGTCGCATGAAGTCCGGCCTTCGGACACATGGCCACTTTTTGACATCCGGGCGGCGCGTCTGGATGGGGCTCGGGTGCGCGTGTTTTACAGCTTCGATCTGCTGATCGCCGATGCCTTCAGTTTGCTCCTCCTCTCGCGGGAGGCGGCCGAGTTGTACGCGAATCCGACCATGTCGTTGCAGCCGCTGTCCCTCTCGTTCCGGGATTACGTGCTGAACGAGCCCAGGCTCGGTAGCGAGGAAGAGCACCAGCGTTCGCGGGACTACTGGCAGGAACGCTTACCCAAGCTTCCGCCGGCGCCGGAGCTCCCGCTCGTCAAGCTGCCTGCCGCGGTCGAACGACCGTGGTTCGTGCGCTACGCCACTCGGCTCGACCCGCCGCGGTGGGCGCGTCTCAAATCACACGCCGCCCACCTGGGCCTGACACCGACGACTGTCGTGCTGCGCGCGTTCGCGGATGTGCTTGCTCTGTGGAGCAAGCACCCGCACTTCAGTCTGAATCTGACCGTCATGAATCGGCTGCCGGTGCATGCGCAAGTGAGCCAACTCGTCGGAGAGTTCACCAGCCTCGAGCTGTTGGCAATTGATGGCACCGCTAACGGCGGTTCTTTCTTAGCCCGGGCTGCAAGCCTTCAGCAGCAGCTCTGGGAGGATCTCGACCACCGCCGGCGGGGTGGAGTCCAGTTGATGCGAGACATGGCCCGCGATTTGGACGCCCACGCCCGGGCGCTGCTGCCGGTGGTGTTCACCAGTACCTTGAGCCTGGGCGGCGATCAGGACGACACGCTGCCTTTCGTCGGCACTGGTGTGCCGGTATTCGGCCTGACGCAGACACCTCAGGTCTGGCTCGACTGCGGCGCATTCCAGCACGCCGGTTCGCTGATCGTCAATTGGGACGCAGTCGAAGAACTGTTCCCGCCAGAGCTGCTGACGGACATGTCTCGCGCGTTCGAAGCACTCCTGGGTCAACTTGCGGACGACGAGCTGGTGTGGCAGACGGCGAGGCCTGCGGCGCTGCCGGTGGAGCAGCGGCGGCAGCGTGAGGACGTCAATGCGACTGACGGGCCAGTGCCGAGCGGTCTGCTCCACGCTCCATTCCTCACCCAGGCCAGGCGCCAACCGCATGCGCCGGCGGTCGTCGACGCTACACGGACGCTGAGCTACGACGAAGTAGAGCAGCGATCCGCTCATCTCGCGGTCGAGTTGCGACAGCTCGGCGCACGGCCGAACGAGCTGGTCGCCGTCGTCATGGAAAAGGGCTGGGAACAGGTCGTCGCGACGCTGGGTATTCTGCGGTCCGGAGCCGCCTACCTCCCGCTCGACCCTGACCTCCCGGCCGAGCGCCTCCTGTACCTGCTCGGGCACGCCGAAGTTAGCCTCGCCGTCACCCAGCCACGGGTCGACGATCGGCTGGCGTGGCCGGCAGGTCTCCAGCGCCTCCGCGTCGAGAGCAACGCACCGATGGGCGCGACGGAGCCACTCGAAGCGGTGCAAACACCCGAAGATCTGGCGTACGTGATCTTCACGTCCGGCTCCACGGGCGTGCCCAAGGGCGTGATGATCGACCACCGCGCCGCCCTCAACACGCTAGTCGACCTCAACGAGCGTTTCGGCGTGGGCCCAGAGGACCGTGTCTTCGCGCTCTCGTCCCTGAGCTTCGACCTGTCGGTGTACGACATCTTCGGCACTCTTGCAGCCGGCGGCGCGATCGTCATGCCTGACGCCGCGGCGACACGCGATCCCATGCATTGGTCTGAGTTGCTGCGGCGCCATCGGGTCACGCTGTGGAACTCGGTGCCAGCGCTCATGCAAATGCTCGTGGAGTTCGCGACCGATCGGCCCGGGTCGTTCCCCGAGTCGTTGCGCCTGATCTGGCTCAGCGGCGACTGGATTCCAGTTGCTCTGCCCGACCGCATCCGGACCTTGCACGGAGGGGTTCAGCTCGTCAGCATGGGCGGCGCCACTGAGGCTTCCATCTGGTCGATTCTGCACCCGATCAATGTGGTGGACTCCGCACGCCGAAGTATCCCCTACGGCAAGCCCCTGCGCAATCAGACCTTCCACGTCCTCGACGACGAGCTCGAACCTCGCCCCGTCTGGGCCGTTGGGCAGCTGTACATCGGGGGCATTGGTCTGGCCCAGGGCTACTGGCGGGATCCAATTAAAACGAGCGCGAAATTTATCGTCCATCCTCGTACTGGTGAGCGTCTGTACCACACCGGGGATCTTGGGCGTTATCTGCCCGACGGGAACATAGAGTTCCTTGGACGCGAGGACTTCCAGGTAAAGATTCAGGGTTTCCGCGTGGAGCTCGGCGAAATCGAGGCGGCGCTTGCGCAGCATCCAGCGGTCCGCGAAACGGTGGTGATCGCCCGCGATGGCGCTACTGCGGTGGCCGACAAGCGGCTGGTGGCCTACGTCCTTGCCAATGATGGCCGCACGGCGCACCCGAGCGACCTTCGCCAGTTCCTCCGGGACAAGCTGCCGGCGTATATGGTTCCAGCCGACTGCGTGGTCCTGAGCTCCTTCCCATTGACTCCGAATGGGAAGATTGATCGCCAGGCGTTGCCTGCCCCCGACTACGCACGCGCTGACCTGCGCGAGACATACGTGGCCCCGCGGGACGCGGTCGAGGCGGAGCTGGCTGAGTTGTGGGAACACGTCCTCGGCGTCCGACCCATCGGCGTGACCGATGATTTCTTCGAGCTGGGTGGCCATTCGTTGCTGGCTGTGACCCTGTTCGGCGAGATCGCCACCCGATATGGCCGCGACCTTCCGCTGGCGACATTGTTCCGCGACCCAACCATCGCTCGGCTTGCGGACGTGCTTCGACACAACACGCTGCAGGCGTCCTGGTCACCGCTGGTGCCAATTCAGACTCAGGGCTCCAGGCCGCCCTTCTTCTGCTTGCACTCAGCAGGTGGCAACGTCTTGGAGTACTACCCGCTGGCGAAACGGCTGGGTCCTGACCAGCCCTTCTACGCGGTCCAGTCGCATGGCCTGGACGGGACACCTGGAGGGCCCACATCTCTGGAAGACATGGCGGCGGAATATCTGGCCGCGATCCGAACTGTCCAGGCGACCGGGCCGTACTATCTCGGCGGTTTCTGCCTGGGCGGGATGCTGGCATTCGAGGCCGCCCAGCAGCTCACCGCGGCCGGCGAAGAGGTAGCCGTGGTGACCATGATCGAAAATCCGACGCTCGACTATGGACGGCCTCTGCCGCGCACGACACCATTGCAGCGCCTGCTCCACCGCGCCCGACAGCGCCTGGAGCTCGAGTTGGACAATTTCGCGCTGCTCGAGCCACCAGCCAGAATGGCGCACGCCCAACAACGCGCCCGAAGACTGCTCACGCTGAGTTGGATCCACATTGAAACGGCAGCCCACCCGCTCCTGACACGGGCATGGCCGGCACGCCCGCTTTCCCGTGCGCGCGTCCTCGAAGGCCTGACCCAGGCGCACTCGCGGGCGCTACAGGAGTACCAACCCCGCGTGTACCGCGGACGGGTGGTCCTGATCCGAGGAAGTGAACAACCCTGGGGGATCGTGCGAGACCCGGCCATGGGCTGGGATCGGCTCATCCAGGACGGATTGGAACTCTACGGGATCCCAGGACAACACAAGAACGTCTTGAAGGAGCCACGCGTGAGGCTCCTAGCCGAACGCCTGCGCACGTGTTTGGAGACGACAGCCGAACTCCGAACGCGTCGCACGCCAGAGCTGCTGACCGTATGAGCCAGCCGGTCCATCTCAACCACTGCTCAACCAATATTCGGCGGTGCCACACCAGGGCTGCTATTCTCGCCGCATGCCCTCGGCTAGTACCTCATCACTGCGAGTACCTCTCGTCGACCTTTCGGCGCAGTACGCCACCATTCGCGATGAAATTGACCCGGCGCTTCAGCGTGTCCTCGACAAAGGCGACTTCATTCTCGGTGGTGCTGTTGCGGAGTTTGAAGCAGCGTTCGCAAATTACTGCAGCGTGCCGTTCGCCGTCGGCGTCGGATCCGGAACAGACGCACTCTTCCTGGCTCTGCAGACACTCAAACTTGGCGCGCAGGACGAGGTGATCGTGCCGGCAATGACCTTCGTGGCTACGGCCGAACCGGTCGCTTACTGCGGCGCCCGACCTGTCTTCGTCGACGTCCTACCGGATACCCTGTCGATTGATCCAGTGGCGGTGGAGGCCGCGATTACCCCTCGGACGCGTGGCATCCTGCCAGTCCACCTCTACGGCATGGCGGCTGACATGGACGCGCTCGGCGCCATTGCCCAGCGGCACGGCCTGTGGGTGCTCGAGGACGCCGCTCAGGCCCACGGCGCCACCTTCCACGGTCGGCCGGTCGGGACCTTCGGCGTCGCCGCCTGCTTCAGCTTTTACCCGGGCAAGAACCTGGGAGCTTACGGTGACGCGGGTATGGTCGTGACCTCGAACGCCGATTTTGCCAGTCATCTGCGCCTGCTGCGCGACCACGGCTCGCGCTCCAAGTACGAGCACGCGGTGGTCGGTTATTGCTCCCGGCTCGACACCTTGCAGGCCGCGGTGCTCGGAGTCAAGCTACGCCATCTGGATGACTGGACCGCCAGCCGCCGGGCAGCCGCCAAGCGCTACGACTCGCTCATCGGCGATCGTCTCGAGCGGATCGGCTCTGGATATCGCGACGAAGCCGTCCATCACATCTACGCTGTTCGAGTTCCCGACGGACGACGCGACCGCGTCCGCGACCGGCTTCAGTCGCAGGGAATCGGCGTGGGCGTGCACTACCCGACTCCGGCGCACCTGCAGCCGGCGTTCGCCGATCCAGGCTCCAGTACGGTGAGCCTGCCAGTTGCGGAGCGGGCGAGCCGCGAGCTGCTGTCTCTGCCGCTGTACCCTGAGATCACGCCTTCTCAGCAGGAGTACGTGGTCACGGAGTTGTTTACCACACTCGCAAACGCCTAATTCGCTAGCGCAGAGTCATTCCCTTCAGCCCGGGTCCGGGTCCGCCACCAGCGGGCGACCTCGCGCGGCACCGCGTGCCAATAGGTCGCGCCACTCGGGCCTGTTGGGACCTCTGCATCGATCTGGACGCCGCTCCTGCGTTGCGCCATCTCGGCGAGAAAGGCCTCGTACACCGCCCAGTGACCCGGCTCGAGCATGTAGTCAGGATGGACGTTGAGCAACACCATGCCGCCCCACTTTGCAATGAAGTCGACCTTGTCCAACCAGAGCTGCGGCGTCCTCTGGCCCAGGAGCACCAGCAGGGTGTGGTCCTGGGCCAACGTGTAGGGCAACTCGACAAAGTGTCCGCACAGGAACGGCCAGATGCTCATCGTTCCCCCGGACATGGGCTCGAACGGATCGGTGTCAAAGTATGAGGTGTCGTATTCAATCTCCAGAGCTTGCATCAGCCGCGCGTGTCGGTGCACATACGGCGCCCGGAATCCGACGGCCTCCCACTTGCTCAAATAGGAGTTGATCGGGGTTACCTGCCGGGCGAACTCGGCGTCGGACCAGAACAGCCGGCCGTCATGCTTCAGGCCGTGGACGCCCACTTCGAAGCCGCGTGCGTTCAACTCAGACATGAGCGCAGCTTCGACTGGATAGTCCCCTGGAACGAAGTTGAACGATGCGCGGAAGCCATACCGCTCGTCGAGGTCTGCTAATCGTCGCAACGCGTTGTAGCCAACGCCTGCCTCGACGTCGTGGGTGAGTACGAACGCGTACCGCGCTCCATCGGGCCACAACGCACGGCAGCCAAGCACGGATCCGGTTTGCGGCGCGAACGTGTTGGCAGTTCCATGCCCAAATTGATGCAGCACATGCTCCAGCGCGAGATGCATGAACTGGACGTACCGAGACTCGATTGGCCAGCCGAGCGGGAACGAATGGACCTGTCGCGCTCGGTAGCGACGTCGGGCTACAAGCGTCAGCCGGCGCGGAACGAAGGGCTTGAGCTGGTAGTAGAGCCGCTTTGCCGGCGTGAGGCTCAGACGTTGCTCGCCAAATTGCCCCTCACCCAATATGTGCTCCATAAGCCCGGTCCAGCCGCGATGCGCCAGGATAGTGGGCCCGTCGGGGAGCATGTTCGCAGCTGACTCCGCAGCTACGGCCCAGACCACTGGGGGAACCTCCACCTCGGGCTGCCAGAAGCTCGCCAGCGAATTATCGCTGTACAGGTCTTCAGCGCCCGGCACGCCGCTGGTGCCAGCATCTCGTTGGCCTCTAGCCATCAACAACTGCGGGAGCTGGCGGTGCTGCACCCGTCCCCGCGCCCATCTGCGGAGTTTAACACCCCCGCGCCCCACCCGGACCTCGTCCGGTATGCTTTGTCACCCCAGGGAGTTATGCAGATCCTGCGCATCGACGACCCGCGCTGGACCGAGTTCGTGGGTGCTTGCCCCGACGCCACGCCATTCCACAATTCCGCCTGGACAACCCTGTTGAGCGAGTGTTACCGCTACCCCACGTTTGCGCTCGGGGTTGCGGACGCCGATGGACGTCTGGCCGCAGGCGCGCCGGTGATCGCCGTTGAACGTCCGCTTGGTGGGCGACGCTGGGTCTCCTTACCCTTCACCGATCACTGCCCTGTGCTTAGCAGGCCAGGTCGATCCGACGCGGTGATAAGATTGGCGATGTCGTTGAGAGAAGAGCGCGAAGCGCGAGTTCTCTCCGCGATCGACGTACACGCCGACCTACCAGCGCTGCCCGGTGTGCACCGGTCGCTGCATGGTGTGCGCCACACGCTTTCACTGTCGGCCGATCCTGGCGAGGTCTTCGACAAATTCAAGAGCATGCATCGGCGGAACGTCAGGCGCGCTCAGCGGAGTAACCTCGAAATCGATTTCGGGCGCTCGGCGAAGGACATGCACACGTTCTATCGCCTGCACCTGCAGACCCGCCGCCGACTGGGCGTGCCGATCCAGCCGCGCCGTTTTTTCAGCCTGCTCACGACCCGCCTTCTGGCGGGTGGAATGGGGTTTGTGGTGTCGGCGCGGCTGCGCGAAACTCCCATTGCAGCGGCGGTGTTTCTGCACTGGAATGGCGCCCTGATCTACAAGTACGGTGCGTCTGACCCACGTTTCTGGGAGCTGCGTCCGAACAACCAGCTGTTCTGGGCGGCCATCCAGTGGGGTTGTGAACAGGGTTTCAGGACGCTCGATTGGGGGCGCTCCGACACCGAAGACGTCGGTCTGCGAGCATTCAAGAGCGGGTGGGGCGCAACCGAAGAGCCCCTGACCTATGCCAGCATAGGCAGCCCTCGGTCTGGCGCCGCGCGGGGGAAGCTGCAAAGCACGCTGTCCTCGATCGTCCGCCGCTCGCCAGCATGGGTGTGCCAGGTTCTGGGCGAGGTGCTGTATCGCTACGTGGCCTGAGAAACGAAGGCCAGAGCTCGGGGACAGAGTTGGTATCATTGCGGCATTGAGCGCTCGTCAGCGTAGTCGGAGCGGCGGTGCGTCTGTTAAGGAATGCTTAACCGCTTTGATCAGCGCACGGTGTGCGCGCGCGTGCACATGGAGAGTAAAAGGTTTGGTGTGCCATTTGCGCATGCGGAGACGCGACGAACACGTGGAGTCGGTGATCCTTCAGTCGATGGAGTCCGTATTCTGCAACGCGGAGCATCCGTTCGCTTGAGGTCGGCGCACCCGCCATCTCCGCCGCAGGTGGCGATGGTCTCGAACGCCTACTACCCCGCCGACCCGCGCTTACGACGTCAGGCAGAGACGCTACTCGCTCACGGCTACGCGGTTGAAGTGCTTTGCCAGCGCCAGCCAACAGAGTCCGTGGAAGAGAACATTCTCGGGGTACATGTCCGGCGCGTCGGAGGGATCAAGTACCGCGGCGCAAGCGTACACCACTACCTGTCATCCAATTTGAGCTTCTTCTTCCGCGTGCTGCTCACGCTTACCCTTGGAGAGCTCCGCCACGGCTACGCCGCAGTGCAGGTCTACAGCATGCCGGAGGCGCTAGTGTTTACGGCCCTATGGCCGCGCCTGCGCGGCGTGCCGCTCATTTACGACGCAGGTGACCTGACCACCGAGCTGTACCCATCCAAGTTCGGGCCCCGAGGAGGCTGGATTCTCTCGGCACTCCTACGCGCTCAGGAGCGCCTATGTCTGGGCTTCGCCGATCTAATCATTACCGTTCACGAAGAGTACCGGCGGCGCCTGCTCGCACGCGGCGTGGCTCCGGAGCGGCTGCGGATCGCGATGAACTTGCCCGACCGCCAGCTCTTCAAACGGGCCCTGTCTACGCCGGCCCAGAGGCACCCCGAACACTTCACCCTGGTCCATCACGGTTCGCTCGTACGTCGCTATGGAGTTGATGTGCTGCTACGGGCGGTAGCCTGCCTGCGTGACTCCATCCCATCGCTGCGCCTGCAGATCTACGGCGATGGTGACTTCCGCCCGTACCTCGCCGCTCTCATCGATGAGTTTGGACTCGCGGACTACGTCACCCTGACTGCTGGCTATGTGCCACTCGAAGAGCTGCTGCCATTGCTGGCGTGTGCCGACGTGGCAATCGTCCCTCATCGCGCCGACCCCTTTACCGATACGATCCTGCCTAACAAGCTCTTTGAGTACCTCGCGCTGGGCTTACCCACGGTGGTGACCAGGACACAGACTGTGCTGTTGCACATCCCGGATGGCGTTGTCGAGTACTGTGAGCCCAACGACGTCGAGGCTCTGGCTCAGGCGATCAGGCGGCTTTGGGCAGCGCCCGCGTACCGCCAGGCGCTGGCCGCGAAAGCGCAGGCATTCGGCGAGGCGCATTGGTGGGATGAAGTGGCGGCGGCATACTGCGCTGACGTGGATGCTGTGGTTGCGAGCCATGGTCGCTTCGGTCCGACGACCAGCCTGACCAGCCGGACAAACCAGTAAGCTTCACGAAAACGCAACCCTGTATCCAACCATCGCCGATCGACTGACGGCAAGGAGACGCGAGAATATGATTGGTAGGCACCTTGTTACGGCAGTGGTTACCGCGCTGATGCTACTGGCGGGAGGCTTTCCGCAGCCATCCACCGCGCTTGGTGCGGCCAACCCGATCGTCTCGGAAAATCTGCAGCCTGGAACCGATGCCTGGCAGATTCCCAGCGCCGGCGCCAGCGTGGCGGACGACACGCTCAATCAGATCAAGGGCTACGCATCAACTGCGAGTGTTAACAAGGGTCAAAGTGTCACGTTCTACGTGACCGTGAACCCAGCCCAGTCGTTCACCCTCGACGTCTATCGCATGGGCTGGTACGGCGGATGGGGCGGCCGGCTCATGCAGCACGTTGATCCGCTGCCGGCGGTACAGCAGCCAGCTTGCCCTGCGGATGCGAGTGGGATGATCGCCTGTAATTGGGCTCCGAGCTACACGCTGCCCATTCCCACCACCTGGACCGATGGGGTCTACATGGTGGTGCTCACCAGTGCGCAGCGTTATCAAAACTACATTCCCCTTGTTGTCCGCAGTGACACGCGCGCCGCAGATTTGCTCTATCAGGTGAGCGTCAACACGTACCAAGCGTACAACGACTGGGGCGGCAAGAGTCTGTACAACTACAACAGTCCCAGCGGGCGCGCGGCCAGGGTGTCGTTCGATCGACCATATCACCACGGAGGCTCGGGTGACTTCTTTGCGTGGGAGGTCTACATGATCCACTGGTTGGAGCGGTCGGGCTATGACGTGACGTACTCCGCCAGCACAGACACGCACGCCAACGGCGCTCGCCTCAAGAACTTCAAGGGGTTTCTGTCCGTCGGACACGAGGAATACTGGTCAAAAGCCATGTACGACGCGGCGGCGGCGGCCCGCGACGCGGGGGTGAGTCTGGGGTTCTTCGGAGCCAACCAGTTGTACTGGCAAGTCCGATTTGAGGCTTCGACGGCCGGCGTGCCAAACCGAGTGATCGTCTGTTACAAGCCCTCTGAACCTGGCGCGTGGACGGCTGACCCGATAACTGCCACGCAGCCGACGCTTACCACCAATAGATGGCGAGACCCACCCGTGAATCGCCCGGAGCAGGCGCTGCTTGGAACGCAGTTTACTAGCCAGACAGGTGCGAATTGGGACAACACCGTCCCGTACGTTGTCGCGAACAGCGGCCACTGGGTCTACGCTGGCACAGGTGTTCGAGATGGGGACACGGTGCCCGGTGTTGTCGGTTTTGAAGCAGACCGCCAGATGGCTGGCTTTCCGACGCCGACCGCTTCTGGCGCAGGTTACACCCTTCTCGCGCAGTCACCGTTCACCAGCACGACTGGCTTGAGCGACGCTCACAACACGTCCATTTACCAGGCGCCCAGCGGCGCATGGGTCTTCGCAGCAGGCACGATGGGGTGGAACTACGGTCTGGATCGCTCTGGGTACGCGGACGCACGCATCCAGAGGATTACCAGCAATGTCCTCGACAGGTTTATCGCCAACATCCCCGGCCCGACCCCGGCTGCGACTCCACCGCCGATCGCAACGCCCACAGCGCCGCCCATGGCGACGCCCACCCCAGCGCCGAGTGGCGACTACCGTTCGACGGTTCTGGCGGACCAACCCCTGGCGTACTGGCGGCTCGGGGAGGCCAGCGGCACAGTAGCCTCAGACGAAATGCGCGCCTTCAACGGCACCTACGTCGGTAATCCAACACTCGGCCGCCCCGGTGCTCTCCAGGGCGATCCGAACACCGCAGTGGCATTCGACGGCACAAGCCAATACGTCGACGTGCCCTACGCCGCGGGCTACAACCCGGCGGTGTTCTCGGTCGAGACGTGGGCCTATCCCACGGGTGGGGCCGGTACGTACCGAGGCGCTATGGGAAGCCGGACCTTCCCGCAAGGCTGGGTGCTGTACGCCGGCTCCACCGATGTCTGGGAATTCTGGATCAACAATGGCAGTAGCCAAATGCTGGTGGTTGCTGGTAGCAGCGTCACCCTCAATGCCTGGTCTCACATCGTTGGTACGTGCGATGGCACAACGGTTCGACTGTACGTCAATGGAGTCCTGGTGGGTTCCGCAACGCTGGCGGCGCCGTATATGCCACAGACGACTCAAGACCTGGCTATAGGCCAGGTCCAGCCAGGTTCAACTTTCTTCTTCCCTGGTCTCCTGGACGACCCGGCCATCTACGGAACCGTGCTGAGCCCCGCGCAGGTGCAGCGGCACTATGGCCTGGGCATAACTCGTCCATCTACGACGCCGACCCCCACGACGCCACCCGTCGCTACCCCCACAACGCCGCCGATCGCTACGCCCACAACGCCGGCCATGGCGACGCTCACCCCAGCGCCGAGTGGCGACTACCGTTCGACGGTTCTGGCGGACCAACCCCTGGCGTACTGGCGGCTGGGTGAGGCCAGCGGCACAGTAGCCTCAGACGAAATGCGCGCCTTCAACGGCACCTACGTCGGTAATCCAACACTCGGCCGCCCCGGCGCTCTCCAGGGCGATCCGAACACCGCAGTGGCATTCGACGGCACAAGCCAATACGTCGACGTGCCCTACGCCGCGGGCTACAACCCGGCGGTGTTCTCGGTCGAGACGTGGGCCTATCCCACGGGTG
>JAABUQ010005131.1_pt1 | contig 21340 bp, 16 predicted proteins | sample 5560001 | NCBI WGS metagenome assembly JAABUQ01 (sample SAMN10711888, study PRJNA513371) | rock metagenome | isolation source: Antarctica rocks | place: Antarctica: Victoria Land, Finger Mt nord | collected 2015-12-18
AGGTCGAACACCGCGTGCCCGCTATGCCTGTATTCCGTCATCCTCCCTATTCTCGGAGGAAACGGGCGGCTGAAAGCCGACCGCCTAAAAGGCGGTGGGATTAGACCGGGCGGACGGAGCTAAACGTCTGTATCCCGATGAGGTTGAAAATGCCACCGACATTCAGCCAATCGACTACCGCGCTGGATTCAGCCGCCTTCTCGCATCCGAAAGTGAATACCGATCCAGCGTAAAGCCACGAACTTTTCATTTTTCCCCCGACTCTAAATACCGCGCGCTCGAATATGCCAGCGACCAATACGCCGCGGTGCTCGACTATACCCGCTCAAACGGTATTCCCGTGCACTACCATCTCTATAATCCCGTAACAGTACCGTGGACAACTGAGCTCCCGGCCGCCGCTGAGGCATCAGCACACCTTCGGGAGCTTACGGTTGGGTGTCGCGTCATCAATGCAACCGCTCTGGATGTAAAACTCCAACGCGCCAATCTGACGAAATCGCAGAATCCATCCTTCGAACAGATAGGAGGATCGCAATCGAAATTGGACGAGGCCTTTTGGACCTTACACAACTTCGTCGCCGACCTTGTAATCGGCTGTAAGGAGGGCTATCTCGCCGGGGCAAATCCGGTGGAGGATATGGGGCTCTTTCGCGTCTTCAATTTGAGAAGCGGTCCGATCTCGGCTGCAATCTCAATCAACATTGATGCGCCGCGCTAAGCGCCCGCTCCGGCCGCTTGATCGTCATCTAGCACTTCGCTCAGCTCAGATTCGCCCCAATGGAGGCGATAACGACGCTCCCTCTCTAGAAATGCGCGTTGCCCGCCTTCCAGCAATCGACAGACGGCGGCGCGAATCTTTGGATTTTCCAGTGAACCGCTTTCGTAGCTGATGATCGGCAGGCCGCCTTCCGCTCTGCGCTGGGAAGTCGCAATCACCACCTGATCCGCGTCCGTATTGACGACGAGGTTTGCATTGTGGGTCACCACAATAACCTGCCGCCGTTGCCGCGCTACGCGAAAGTGTGGGACCAGATCCTCAAATACAGATTGAGGATCAAGGTTCTCCTCCGGCTGATCGATGAAAAGCGGGCGCCGGTCATGGACGTCTACAGCCAAGTAAAGCAGCAATAGCACGATGCCGCGCGTCCCGGGGGAGAGCCGCTCGATTGGGGTGCCATCGTAAACGATGCTATACCGGACGTGAATGTGACTAATGTCGTACAACCAAGTTGCAACCTGTTGCGGCCACTCGCGACGTTCTTGAGCGGTCGCGTTTTCAGGTTGAGCTTTATTCAGTTGCTCTTGCAAATCGCTTCGGAACTTGTCCATCGCCCGATCCACATCCTCGGGCGTGCCGCTGGTCCAGGGTCCAAGCAGGTATTCACGTGCTTTCTGTTCAAGGGATCCTTTGCCTTGAAACGCCGAAGTGCGACGCAAATCCAAAAGACCCTCGCCCGCTTTCACCCAACCATCAATGTCAACTTGTCGCTCAACCACGAAGGCGAGCTTCGCGAGTGTGCCAGCGGCAGCGTCCAGCATCTTCCGCAACGGCAGATAAAGGTCGTTGAGAATGCTTTCCTCTTCGACAACGGTCCGGATTACCTCGCGATATTCCTGCCGACGCCTCTCCACCAGCGTTTTTCGCCGGTCTGCCGCTCCCTTGCCGTTAGTTGTATCCGTTTCCAATCTGCGCAGCGTGGCTTCCCGCCTGACAAGCGTCCGCTGAAGTTCGTCATACTTTTTTTGACGGGCCGCATCTATACCGACCAGTTGCTTCTTTGCCTCCCTCGCAGCTCGCAAGTTGTTAAGCGGCCATTCGCCCGTCGGAGGCGCGGTCAGGTTCACTGGTTTGCTTGGATTTCCCTCTATCGCAAATAGAATCGCTTGGTCGACGCCACGTACCGCTTGAAGAAGCACGTCATCAATCTTTCCCACGAACGCCATCCGGAAGGCCTCCCATTCCTGCGGTGTCAGTCCCGCTCCGGTGAACCTTCGCTGGAGTTCGTCAAACCGCGCCGGTTCTCGCGACGACCTCGTCTGGCGAGTATCAGCGCTCAGATCCTCCAGTAGTTTTCTACGCCGCCGGAGTCCTTCAACCTTTGTCTCTGATTGTCCGCATGCGGCCTCTAGGTCTGCGAGAGCCTTCGCGTGTACGGCGCTCTCTTTCGGCAGGATGTCCACCAATTCTTTCCGCAACAAAGCCAACTGAGCGTTGATGGTAGTAATCTCCTTTAATTGTTCCGGCAGCCGGTCGCGGATGACTTCTTCCTCGATGACCTTTATACCTATCTCCCGGATTGAGCCCTTTAGTTCAGCGCGCTTTTCGCGAACGGGCTCTAATAGGGTGTCCGCGAGACTCTCGAACGAATCAGCTTCGAATCGATTCTCTTGTTCCGTCGATTCGAAAACTACCCGCTCCATCTCTTGGCGGAGCTCTACTGCCAATCCCGCGGAAGAGCAAAGCCGCTCGACAAATTGTTGAGAAAGGTAGCGGACCTGTTCCTCATCATTCCAATAGTCACCGCCATCGAGCGCGTCGCGTAGGGATGTGTTTGACGTCTGACCGGCACCCCAGGTCAGATCGACGCTTGCCTCGCCGATCAGGTTGTCTGGGCTGGATGCCCGATGTAGAAATGAGGAATCGCTCGGAGTCTTGCTCAACGCGCCGGCTGCGGCTGCGAGTAAATCCATCAGGGCAGTTTTGCCCGATCCGCGCGCACCGATTATCGTGACCAGCCCACTATTGAAGTGCTGGGATGGCGTCGCTATCCACGGCGCATCGTGGGTCGTCAAAGTCCGGATGACTTCCGTCGCGAGGGGCTCAGGCGGCGGACTACTGCCTATACAAACGCGGTGATCTGGCTCGATTACTGCCTGCCGCAGCGTCTCAAACGCTAGATCACCATACAGCCAGCAAAAGCGCTTAAGGTCGGGAACAGCGACGGTTTCATGCCGATGCGCGTCCGAACCGTGCAGGCAGGGCTTTAGTGCCCCGTATGTTTTTTCAATGGCTTCTCTATCAAGCGCGCCTTTCCCAAGCCAGAACTCTCTCTGCTTTGGTGTACTGGCAAAGATGATGTTGGCGAAGGCCTCGATTTCCAGGCGAGTGGCCCTATATGAGTGGTCTTCGTGAAGCCCTGAAGTACCGTCATTCGACCCGCCTGCTACCGCAATAAGGCAGTTTTGGCGTAACCACTTCTCTTTCCGAAACACTTTCTTAAGGTCTAAAAGGGTGGTCTTGAACTGGTTTGTGCCAACGTGCAAGGCCGCTTTGTCAGTGGCCGTCTTGGGATCAACGGCCCGACCCAGTTCCGTCAGTTGCGCGATGGTGCAGAAATAGCCACGCTCGTCGAATTCGAACTCCAGTTGAGCGAGAACCCGCTCTATTTCGTGTTCGTGATTCGGATCATCAGGCGAGAAGAGCAGATGAAGATTAATCGCTTTACTCTTGCTTGTCTTTATGTCGAGGCGCATTTCGACATTCGGGAAGAGCAGTTTGACCCCGGGCATCCGTCCTGCTGCCTTGTGCTCCTTTGCTTTGCGATATGTCTGAATCGAAAAGTAATCCGTGACCCCAAGCGCTTCCACCGGCGGCGATGCGGTCGCTATACAGGTAAGATACGACTCCCAGTCACCGTTGAACTGATCGCACAAGAGTGTGCCCGGAGCGTGCAGATGGGGGTCCCACCGGTGCCATTCCGACCCTCGTGAGTTCCACATGACTAATGATTGTATTTTCTCTCACGATGTCGTGCCGCCGCAGCGGAGTGGAAGCTTGTCGTTCTGGGCAAGAACGTTCACCAAACTGTCATCTGCCTCGATCCCGGCCGCTGTCGATCGACGCACGGCCCTGGTGAAAGCGCAGAGATAGTCGTTCGCCGATTTGTACGTCGCGATCCAGAGAAGTTGACGGGACGACGAAAAACTTGTTCGCAGCAGTCGCAAACGCAATGTGTGCTTCATCTTTGGCAACAGCCCTGCCGGTGACCGGACCCGTCTGCGGCGGTGTGCGCTCGGCGATAGGCATTTCTCGAATGGCTGTCCCCGACATGCGCATGTACGCTTCAGCCATTTTCGCCACGTCATCACGGCCTCGTGGTTTTGGGGGCACAGTTCGTTCTATGTTCGGCTCGTCCTTGAGATCGGAGACACAAGTCAGCTCCCTGCTGATCACCCTTGTCGAGGTCTAAGAGAGAATGAAGCTCTGACTGGCGGCCGAGCAACTGTTTCAGCCGCTCCTCGTGCTCGAACGGGCGATCCGCCTGCGACTGGTAATCTGCAAGCTCCTTCTCGATACGAGCCACGCGGGTCTGCTGCTCAGCTGCGAGTTTGTCTAAATTCCTCAACGTGTGTTCGATGCTCTGCACGGTGCCAATCGGGTTCGTGGCATTCAGGTTTGCCGAATACGTGGCGCGTCCTCGTACAAACAGTTCTGGAATACGCTCGTCTTCTTGAGGCAGGCCGAATGCGCCGCTCTTCCCTCTGCTCAGGATCTCGAAGCCCCGGAGAGCACCGCGCGTCTGCATCGTTTGGTCGTCACGCCAGGAGAGGATCGCGAACGTCAGAGCTTTGGCCGCTTCCTCCCGCGCACCCTTGCCGGAGAAGACGCGATTGCCTACGGTCATGCTGAACTCGTTGGACTCGCTTGCGTTTCTTGTGGCAACGTCGGCTTCGATATGGGCCAGCTGCTCTTTCGCTTCCGTGATCTGCCGTGGCAGGTCGCGAATCTCCCAACGGATGTGGCGCTGCTGATTGGCGTGAACGGCCCGCAACTGATCGAGCTTTCTGATTTCAGTATCGATCTTAATTTTTTCAATGACGGCAGGATTGCCGGAAGCAATTGCCTTGATTTCCGCGTAGGTGAGCGCTCCGCTCTCCAGATCCTCGGCTGAGCGCACCGAGGTTTCTCCCCGCATCACCTGTTGGATGAAGCGGGCCTTGGTTTCGAGCGTCTGCCACATGTAGGCGTCGAAGGACCCCTCGGTGACGTAGCGGAAGATCTGAACCTCTTTGTTCGCATTGCCCTGGCGCAAGATCCGGCCTTCTCGTTGCTCAATATCCCGCGGCCGCCAAGGCGCATCCAGGTGGTGAAGCGCCACGAGTCGTCGCTGAACGTTCGTGCCGGCGCCCATCTTCTCGGTCGATCCGAGCAGTATCCTCACCCTCCCGTCGTTGACGGCGTCGAACAGCACCTTCTTGGCTGTGTCAGTCTCGGCATCATGGATGAACCCGATCTCTCGGGCCGGCACGCCCGCTTTGGCGAGCTTCGAACGGACATCATCGTAAATGTTGAATCGTTCCGGATCGGGCGTCGAGAGGTCGCTAAAGACGAGTTGAGTCGAGCGCTCCTCCTGGGTCGCCTTCCAAATCTTGACGATGCGGGAAACGGCGCGATCAATCTTCGTCTCCGTCTCCGGGTCAAGCTTCGGATCGATCAGTCGCATGTCGAGCGCCGCTTTTCGCCCTTCGCCCGTGATCTTCAGCATGTTGTCCACTGCCGGGTCCACTCGCTCTTTTCTCAACCGTTCTGCCCGTTCCGTCAGGGTTCGGATGAACGCCTTTAGGTCAGGGCTGGCGGGTGCTGCTTCTATAGCCGGTCTACCGTTTTCCAGCGCGGGTCGAGGGAGATTCAGCATATCTGCCGTTTGCACGTCTGCCACAGAGCGAAAGACGGTAAGCAGTTCGGGAAGATTGATGAATTTGGCGAACCGGGTGTGCATCCGGTATCCCGATCCGTCCGGTGAGAGTTCCAGCGATGTCACCGCCTCGGCAAAGTTTGCGGCCCACGAATCGAAGTGATCGATCTTCCGCTCGGAGAGCATTTCCGGTCCGAGATAGCGGAGCATCGTGTACATCTCGGCTAAGGTATTGGAGATGGGTGTACCGGTGGCGAAGGCGACCCCGCGTCCATCACCGCGGTCCTGAAGGTAGCGGATCTTCAGGAACATGTCGAATGCACGGTTGCTATCGGAGTTCGGTAACCCAGCAATCCTGCTCATTTTTGTAACATAGCCCAAATTCTTGTACAGGTCTGCCTCGTCCACGAAGAGCTGATCGACACCCAGCTCTTCGAATGTCATGGTGCGGTCTTTTGAGTCGCGGTCCGCTCGTCTTTTCAGCCGAACCATCAGACGTTTTTTGGCTTTCTCCAGTTCCTTCACCATGCGGGGTGTGTCGTCCTTGGAGCCCTTCGCCACACCGATTTCGGCATCAAGTTCGGCCATCTGCTTCTCGACGAAGCGGTTGAAGTAGGCGTCCGATACGGGCAGGAACTCGAAGGACCGGTGGGAGACGATCACGGCGTCATAGTTTCCCGTGGCAATGCGAGCCATGGCCTGCTGGCGATTGGCAATCTCAAACTGATCTTTTCCGGCAACGAAGAGTCGAGCTTGCGGGTACAGCTTCAGAAACTCCGCTCCCCATTGGTCTACCAGATGATTCGGCACGACGAACATCGGTTTCTTAGCGAGATCCAGGCGGCGGAGTTCCATCGCGGCCGCAGTCATGGTCCACGTCTTGCCGGCTCCCACGACATGCGCCAACAAGGGGCTGCCTCCCTGGAGGATACGCCAGACGGCGTTCTTTTGATGTGGCGCGAGATCTCCATCGCGGAGGGAGGTGCGGGCCATTCCCGGCAAGGTGAGATGCGAGCCATCAAAATCGCGGAGCCGAACGTTGTTGAATCGGAAATTGTATTCTTGCGCCAGCCGTGCCGCACGTTCGCGATCTTCCCAAACCCAATCGCGAAACCGATCCTTCAACTGCTGCTGCTTTTCGCGCGCGGCGACTGTTTCCGGTTGATTGACGCTGCGGTTTCCGTCCGCGTCCTCATCGTAGGCCGTGGGTGTGCGCCCATTCAGCGATTGCTCGATCAACTCGGACGCACGGAAACGGGCGGTGCCGTGCGTCGTCGTGTTGTTCACGACATGTTTTGCGCCGGGATGGAGCTCGACGGTCCAGGTCGCGATCATCTCGGCGTATCCGATTTTCACGCTCGCTCTGGGAACATCTAACAGATCGGTCACGAAGTCGCGGATGTCTGAGGATGGAATCCACGACGATCCGAGGCGCGCTTCGATCTCGCTCGGTTCCAGGCTTTCGGCTGCACAGCCCGGAGCGCTTCCACATTCCGGCCATAGATCGGATCAATTTGCTCTGAAGCCTGCGCAACGGCGAGTTTCGCGCGCACGTTGCCGCTGAGGTAGCGGTCGGCAGTCTCCCAGACTCCGCCCTCAGGATTTCGGTAGGCAAGGGATCCAAGTTCTTCCTGTAACTCGGGAGCACCACGCCTGGTCAGCGATTCCATGCGCGGCCAACTGATCTGGCCGGTCTCGTTGAGCGACACGAGTAGCGCTTCGGACGCGGTCTCGACGCGATCCACTGGACGATAGCGTTCCAACGTGCGGCGATCAAAAATCGCTGTCTTCTTCGCCCGCTTTGTCTCCGGGTCAAATTCTTCGAGTGAGAGCAGAAGAGGATGGTCTGGATCGCCAGCGAACGCTTTCACGTTCTCCTTCGCGTTGAGAGGCCCGAAGCGGGAAGCGAAGAAGTCGTAGGTTTGGTTGAGATGGCGGCGGGCTTCGACGATGGTTTCGTCAGCGGCATCAGCGAGCTGTGTCCGGAACACGTCGCGTACCGCGTCACGAACCTGAAGCATTCCGCGAATCCTTGCGCCTACCCAAGAAGGCAGCGTTAGAGGCTCTAACACTTCTCTTCGTCGAACAACGATTTCACCATCGCGATCGGCCAGACCACCTTCCTTCACTTCGCCGATGGCAGGAACCTGCTCCGGAGGCACACGTAACACCGGGGCATGGCTGTCCATGCTTTTGTACACAGCGGCGGGAAGAAGTGAAACGGACTTTGCCAAATCACCTGGCTCCCGTCTTCCGATCAGAGCGGGGGCGACGCCGTGCTGCCCCGATTCCATCCCCATACGCCCGAGCATCATCTCCGGGTGGCGAGCAAAGTACTCGTTGATCTGCACCGGACCATCTGCCGTCTCAATCGAGCGCAGCTCAATCCAACTTTCGCCGGAGGGTGCCATGTGTGGCGACCGTTTCTGAAGGAACAGAATATCCGTAGTTACATTCGTTCCCGCATTCGCCTTGAATGTGGTGTTAGGCAACCGCAGTGCGCCCAACAAGATCGATCCGTCGGACAGATGGCGTCGAACCGCCGAATCCTCTTTGTCCATGGTGTAGCGGCTGGCGATCAGCGCGATCACGCCTCCCGGCCGGACCACGTCAAGAGTCTTTGTCAGGAAGTAATCGTGTATAGAGCGGGTCAACTGCGGACTTCGGCGGTATGCCGGATCGTAGACCGGGTAGTTTCCAAACGGGATGTTCCCGATAGCCGCGTCAAAGAAGTTTTTGGGAAGCGGCGTGTCTTCGAATGCGTTCGCGTGAACGCTTGAATCCGGGTAGAGTTTGGCGGCGATGCGCGCGGTGACGGAATCAAGCTCGACGCCAGTGCGCCGTGTGCCAGGATGCAGGCTTTCAGGCATCAGACCAAAAAAGTGACCGACCCCCATGGATGGTTCTAGAATTCGTGCGCCAGGCTGTAATCCGAAACGTTCCATAGCTTGCCAGATCGCCTGAACGACTTCGGGAGATGTGTAGTGCGCGTTTGGCGTTGAGGCGCGAGCCGACGCGTATTCCTCTACGCCAAGCAGATCTCTCAGTTCGTTCGCGACACTTTGCCAGTCTCGCGACGGCTGAGGGGCAAACGCGTTCGGCATCGCGCCCCAGCCGGTGTACTTGACAAGCACGGCCTTTTCCTCAGCGGTTGCCGGGCGGTCATCGGCTTCGATGGTTTTTAGCGTGCGAATGGCGGCGAGATTGGCTTGGGCTTTGTGCCTCAGACTGCCCTCACCGATGCCGTGAGCGCTGGTTATGCGGAGATCGCGGGCAAGGGTTGGTGCGGGTCGAGGGTCGCTGGATCGAACGATAGATGGGGCTGGTCTTCCTCGTCCGGGAGAAACGCCCATTCTCTCGTCGCGATCTCCCACGCCGGTTGGTAGCCCATCTTCTGGAGCACCGTCAACTCGTAGAGCAGGTTCCCCGTCAACTCCTGCGCTGCGAAGATCGCCTGCTGAAGCTGGTTCCCTTTGTCCAGTTTCTCGACCATCGTCGGTCGGTAGCGTCTCCAGTGTTCCAGGATCTGGCGTCCAAGCGGTGTGAGTGTAGTCGTTTCGGTCATCAATGGACCCCTCTATAAGATTATCGACCAGTTCGGCGTCGGTCGTTTCCGAGAATAGACCGAGTTGGCGGCTGTTGGTGGATTGAGTGCCGGTGCGTGACGTTGTGGCCATCTAAATCGCACTCAGGAGTTGACCGCTAAGAAATAGGGGAGGCGAAAGAGTTTCGCCCAGGATCGCAGCGCGGAAGCCTGATACCTCGGAATCGTGGTGTGATCAACCCAGAAGGTGTTGCTGATCCCGACTATGACCGTTGGATGCCGCAGCATCGACGTGAGGATCGGGAAGGTGAGCATTTGTTCATAACAGATCAGCACTGCGGCACGCTGATGATCGATCTCAAGAACGCCGGGACCATTGACACGAAGAGGGACGCTGATTCGGTGGAAAGGCCGCCACATGCCGACCGGAACCGGCACGCGTTGGTAAAACGTAGCCGATTCCGCGCCGACAATCAGCAGGGTGTTGTCGATGGGCTCCGGGAGCGATTTGATCAGGTCATTCGAAAGCGCACTTCCGTAGATCGCTCGCGGCGTATCCATCCTCTTAAGAACTTCAATTGCAGCACCGAAGTCGTATGACTTCAATTCGCTCAGGCCTTCCGAGGCGTTTTTTGCGGTTTCGGCCTTGGCCGGTAGTCCCGCACCAATGGCGAGTATTTGGCCGCGAGTGCGGCAGCCATCAAGCGATTGGTGCCAAAACACTTCTGTCGCTTCGGACCACCTGGGCACCACGGACTCCGGAAAGATAAGGACTCGCGCCGAAGTCTCGGCTACTTTCTGCTGGATAAACTGAGCTGCGTGGAAATCCCGGAAAGCCTGGGAGACATCGCCGAAATGAGTGTTCACCGCGACCCATCCGGGAATAGGCTCGGCGGCGGCTGCAGCCAAGACACGACCGCCGGTGGCGAGTCCGATGCCAGCGGTGGTGACGAGTAACAGAACAGCGCTACGCCGGCGCAATGCCAAGCTACGCGTCGAAAGATACATCCCTGGCAGCAGTGCGACCGTCGCGAGGCCGACCCAAGCCGTGCCGGGGAAAAGGTAGCCCGCCGCTGTGAGCGGAGACGCCAGGCCGATAATCCCGAGCGGAGGGATAATCGTGGCGGCAAGCGCTAGGGGCGCTCGCCATAAGCAATCGAAGCGATCCGATGTCCACGCAATGGTCCAGGGCACCGAAAGCAGGATGGCGGCGAAGCCCCAAATCATGAGAGTGGCAAGCGGGATCACCGACCGCCCCATGTAGCGTTCGAGGCCGGGGACCACCGGCCAGAGAGCAGCGACGTAGTAGCCAAGCGTGCTTTTGAATGCAGCCTTGCGCGTTCCCGGTGTTAAGCACGCCAGCGGCATTCCTGCTGCCGCGATGATGCCGAGGGGATGGCCGGTCGATACGCCCAAGCCGATCGCAACGGCTGAACAGAACGAAAGTCGGTCTCTGCGCCAAGTATTCATAGAGTTAAGAACGCCTTCAGGCGGTGGCGAATGGCCTTCGTCGAAAGCGGACCAAAATAGCGGCTATCGAAACTGCGCGGATGATAGGAGGAGGCAACCCAGATGGTTCCGGGCTCCACGACATAGCGCCCGGATGGCCACGATTCGAGAGGCCTGCCTTTTGTGTCTCTGGTGAGTGGGGCCGTGTTTGGCAGGAGCGCTCCATTCACGGAAATTCCTCGTGCGGATACTTCGACAACATCGCCGGATCTCGCGACGATTGGCTTCAACAGCGGAGCTGCGCCGTCCGCACAGGTTCCTCGATCACGATAGCCCCGCACAATCGAGATTGTTGCGAACGGTTCTGCTGGGCAGAACTCGACCATGTTCGCCCCAGCATCCGCCGTCGTGATATTCAGACCCATAGGCAGCGATGGTGAAGTGTTGATGCGAAGGCTAAGAAAGCCGCTGAGTTGGAACGTAGCGACAACGAGACCAAACGCTACCAGGGCTGCGTGGCGAATTTCCCGGCCTCTATCCGACAGGCCAACCGTCATCATCCATCACTCCGTTCTGAAGATCCGGGAGGGCAGGTTCCTCGGGCGTTTCGGCGGCGACTCCTTTCCCGGTGGCTCCACGAGGCGCGACGATCAAGTGACACTCCCGGACAACGACTTCATGGACCATTCGCTGCACGCCGTCCGCCTTCGGCGTGAACTGGCGCTGCTCGATCGTCCCCTCTACGAAAACGTTGTCGCCTTTCTCGAAGCTCGCCGCAACACGTGAAAGATCGCCATAGAACGACAGGTTGTGCCAGTTGGTGTGTTGTTGCGGTTTGCCCTCGCCGCCCAGATATCGGTAGCTTTCCCCGAGACGGACGTTCGCGACGGGCGTTCCGGAAGGAAGATATCTGAGCGAAGGTTTGCTCGCTAAATAGCCGACCACTTCGAGACGATTTCTCGGCATGGCTATGGTTCTCCTTATTCAACTTGAAGTTCTTCTACGAGGTGGTGTTCGATGCTCGAGAGCGGCTCATCGTCTGGTGCAAACTCAGTGGGCGATACAAGCTCTGGTTTGCTGATGACGTGCCGGGTTCGATTCAATGCATGTTGCGGAACGGGTTTGCCGTTCTCCAATGTGAAGAATGCCGTCGGCGGAGCCAGTTCAGCTCTCGAATTCAGGGCCGGATCGAGGAAGTACAGCATCTGCGTGCCCAGAATCGGATGATGCCCGCTGACGAAGATCAGCATCTGGCCTGGCGCCACGATGCGCTCTTGCGCACCGTCGCCTCGCTTTTGCGGAGGCTTCAAACGGAGCACTTCATCCGGTGTCATAAGAGCCCGCTCGATGTGGTCTACGCTGGCGTTGATGTGCGCCATGACCGGAGAAAAGCGCGAACCGCTGAAGCTGTAGCTGGCCTTTTGAACGGTAGTTGTTCCGGTCATCTTGCTCAGCAGTTCGGCGGTCTCGAATTGATTGGGCGCGAACGCAATGCGGACGTGACAGTTCGAGACGATGCTTTCGTTGTTCCCGTAGGCATCGACGATTTGGCGGATGTCCTGCGTGATCAGGTACGCTTTCAGTCCATACCCGGCCATGTACGAGAGTGCGTCGGCAAAAACTTCCATCCGATTGAGTGATGGGAATTCATCAATGAGCAGCAGCAGGCGATGCTTGTTGCGCTTCTGCTCCGCGCCTTCGAAGACCATCTTCTCGGTGAGGCGATTGACAGTCATCGTGAACATCAACCGAATGAGAGGACGCAGGCGAATCTTGTCCGAGGGTGGAACCACGAGATACAAGGACACGGGCCGCTCGTGATTCACCAGATCGTCAATAGTGAAGTCGCTGGCCGAAGTGTTCTTCGCTACAAGAGGATCGCTGTAGAGCGTGAGCGCTGTTTTCGCCGTGGAGAGGACTCCACCGAAATCTCGCTCCTCTTTGTCGAGCATTTCCTGCACCTTCTCCCTAACCACTGGATGGGTTACGGTTGAATCGCCCGTCGGCATGCGCCACTCGTGCGCATGCCCTGGATCGTGCTCGAAGTTCAGCAGATCGTCGAGTGTCTCGCGAAAACCAGAACCCGGCCGTGTGAAGACGTGTGACAGATCGGCGAGACACGCAACGCGGCCTTCCAGTGCCGCTTCATAGCAGACATGCAGGATCATTCCCGTTGTGATCGACGCCGCGGCGTCCTGCCAATAACGTTCCTGCGGACTGTCCTCGCCGGTACGCACGATCATGTTGGCGATGTTCTGGGCGTCGCTGACATCACGCGGCGTGAACAGCCGAACCTCGCTCAGTGGATTGAATCGTGAGCTGGCCTGCTCTTCCACAGGCGAAAACTTAAAACAGAAGTGGCCTTGCTGGCTGCGGAAACCGGCTGTTTTCGCCCAGTTCTCACCCTTGATGTCATAGATGACGGCGCTTTCTTCCCAGGCCAGCAGAGAGGGAATGACAAGACCAACGCCTTTGCCGCTGCGTGTCGGCGCGAAGGCAAGAACGTGTTCAGGGCCGTTGTGACGGAGGTAACTCAATCGGTGTCCGCCCTCAGGACACCACCCGCCGACGTAGACTCCATATCTTGTGGTCAGCAGCCCGGTGTCGCGGACATCGCTCTCGTCGGCCCATCGCGCGGAGCCATGGAGGTCCTCCGCATTCTCCGTGAGCTTGCGCGTTCGGCGGTTTGCGAGAACGAAGAACACGCCGATGCACAGGAAACTCCCTGCGAAGACGATCATTTCGCCCTCGAAGAAAGGCCGTCGAATCCGCTCATCTCGGGACGTGCAATAGCGCCAGCCCCACGGAATCCACGAGAAAGGTTGGTAGAGGCCGCCAGACTTGGTCCGCAGAATCGGCGCACCGAGTGCCGGTTGATATTGGAACCGGGCTGCGATGTACTGCGTGGCGATGAAGTTCACGACAACGAGCAGCAGGCCTCCGAACGCCGTTGCGCGCCAGTTATAGCCGCCGAGGTAGCCAGGTTTGCGAGGAACACGGTAGAGTTCCGGCTGTGTCTTCCCCATGAGCTATTCCTCACCGGCTGAGGTCCTGCACCTTAGCGCGCTCGCGGAACTCACGGACTACTCCCTTGGCGTCCGAGTAATTGATGCGCACGCTTTCGCCCATCTGTGGCTCCCGGTCCAGCAGATCCTTGGGATGAACAATGGCGGTACGGGCAGATTGGCGCTGGATGACGTCGTGCTCTGTCTCGCCAATGATGGGACCGCGATAACTGCCGCTCTCGGTCTGCGCAGAGAGCGTCTTCGCCGATTCTCCGAGCGCCTTCGCGGTGATCGACTTGGCTTCTGTGAGCGAGTCGCCGGTCGACGCATCAACAGTACTCCGCCGGTCTGTAGCGCTTTGCTTCGCGTGCACATTGACGGTTCCGCTGCCTGGTTCGTAACGCGCGGCATACTCCGTGGACTCGCGTGTCGGGGTCGAGGGTTCGTTTGTGTTGGCAGCCGACCGCAGAATCGCTATGTCTGCGGCGCTCCGTGCTGCGTCCGACTCTTTCTCTTCGATCCGTTGTCGGTCGTGATGGAGTCCTTCGGTTTCTTGCTCCAACACGGTGGCGGCCGAGGTACCGGAGCTTCCGGCATCGAGAACGGGTTCATTGGCTAGGTCCTCTTCCCCCAGGGATTTGTCTCGCTCTAACGCAAGAATGAAATCAGTCGCATTAGAAGCATCGTGCGCCGCGCGGAAGATCTCGTTCTTGTCCCGCTTGAGTGCTCCCATCCAGGAGTTAACGTAAGCCGCGTGCTGCTCGGGATCGTGCGGTATGCCGCGTTGCGCGGCGAGGAACACGCTGGCAAGCTCTGCGCGAAGCTCCTCCTTCGCATAGTTTGCGTCCCCGAAGCGATACGACTCCGTAAGCGTGGAGCGGTCGAGCCGTGACGGATGACCGGTCCAGTGCGCCAACTCATGCAGTGCGGTGCCGTAATATGCGGGGGCGTCTTTGAAGGCGTCCTTCAGCGGCAAATGGATGCTGTCCTGAGAGCGGCTGTAGAATGCACGATCCGCCTGGTCGTGCGTGATATTCGCACCGGAGTTCTTCAGGATCTGTTCGCCGGCCTGGACAGCTTCGAAGGTAGTGTGTTGCGCGGGCGTGTGCGGCGGAATGTCCTCGATCTGCCGAGCGTTGAAGACGGTGTACACGCGATGAATGAAGCGCGATTTCTCAGCATCCGAGTTGCTACCGTGAGCAGCACCCTCTGCGCCTTCGGGCCGGGATGGTTGCATCTTGTCCGAAGCCTGTTTGACCTCCCAATATTCGATCTGGGTGCCTTTCTCGCCTCGGCGGACCTGCCATCCGTTATCGGATGCCTGTTTGTAAGTCATCCATCGCGGGTCTTCGTAGCCGCGCTGCAGGCCGGTAGCCATCAAGTGAATCGCGTTACCGCCCCGGTACGCTCGCTCGCTCGTTGGATTGAACGGGATTCCGAGCGAACTGGCTCCGGGCTCCCAAGGCTTTTGCCAAGGCGCGACGCCGCGCTCCAGCATGCTTACAATATTGTCGGTCACCTCTTGACGGAAGTCCCGAACGGCCGGTTTTTGTGTGTTCGAATGTTCGATGGGAAGCGGGGTGGTAGCCACCATGGTTACTCCTCCTCTTTCAACCCGGCGGCAGAGAAGCCCTCTTCGGGCTCTTCGGTCTCAAAACCTGATCCGGCCAACGGTTCGCCGCCGATAGCGTCGATCCACGCGGGTAACGGATCGCGTTGAAAATCGTTCGAATTCTGCATCTTTGCCTCCTCGTCCGCAGAATGGAATCCCAGCTCCATCAACTAGTAAGGGAACGGCAGAGGCTGTGCGGGACGCAGCAGAAACGACCCACTCTTTCGGCAAGTGCCTTGGACCCGCTTTTGGTATTGGACGTTGTATGTTGTAGCTTGCAGTGAACCCCTGACGTGAGACAAACGAGAAAGGGGACGGTTGCTGTTCGCTGAATTTGCCCAGACGAACAAGTGGTTTGGTCGCAAGATGGTTCAGGTTGGCGAAGCGGAAGCGAGCAATGCTGGAGAGCAACTCGCCCGGGGATAGCCAGCCGGAGACTCATCAGAACGATGAGACCGGAGCGAGTCGGTATGAGCGCTCCGGTTTAGCTCGATCAGGATCTCACATCGATTGATAGATCTCCTCCTGCCTGGAAAACTCATCTTTGGCGCAGCCGCTGCGGTCGAGATCGGCGAAAGCGCTGTCGCCTGTTCGAAGTTATCTGGCGACTGGTAGCCCGGTGCGGAATGCAGCCGCGTTGCGTTGTAGTAAGTATCGAAGAAGCGGGTCAGATTGGCGCGTAAATCGTCGATGTCGCGGTACTCGGAGCAGCCGATTTACTCCTGTTTTAAGGTTTTCATGAAGCGCTCGCATTTCGAAGCGAACTTTCAAGCTGTTAAGTCCGACTTTGAAAAAACGAAATGTAAACCTGTAAGACTAAGGAGCTCGCGCATTCCTGGGATCTTGATATGGTCAACATGGCTGATAAGGTCGGCGAAATGTTTCCGGATCTCTTACTTTCCGTCTACGTAGTGCCTACGCTTGGGCTGCATACTACGCTTGCTTCCGCGTACTCGCGGACTACAACTACTCCGCACCGTCTCAGTTTCGACTACACCCCTTCAAAGCCCCAGATCGATTTCTGCCTCCTCGGGGCGCTCGCTCTAATTTATATCGTGCGGAAGGTAGTTGTTAAGTCGAAGCCGAAATGGAGCATTTCGAAAAAGCATTTGTCAAAGCTTGGGCAAAGGACCAGTAAAAAGGAACTTAAGAGCAATTTGAGATGGCCCTAACGGTTCGCGGTTGAGCTCCCTGAAAATGCGATCTTAAGAATGTGATCGTGGTCAGAAAACCGGGCAAGCTCTGCCGATGAGCAAGAAATTCAAAGGTAAAATCTGCGTGTACTGCTCTGAGAGACCATCTGCTAGCGCAGATCACGTGTTCGCACGTGAGTTCTTTCTGGATCATGAAAGGGCAGATCTCCCGAAAGTTCCAGCATGCAACCAGTGCAACCTCAAAAAGTCAAGGCTGGAGCATGATTTAACGACGATACTTCCCTTCGGCGGGAAGCATGAACAGGCCCTACGAAACCTCAAGGTGATGGTTCCCAAGCGCCTCGCCAAGAATGCCAAAGCATTGCGGGTTTTGCGTGAAGGACGTCACATTGTCACAGTCGGAGGAAAGCCACACTCCGCGGTCCCCTTCGAAAGTGAGAGTCTGGAGCAGCTATTTGCAATGATCGCCCGGGGATTGATTTGGGAGGAATGGAAGACGTTGGTACCTCCTGATGTATCAATCGAAACAGCCATTCTTAACAGGCAAGGAGAAGGCATTTATAGCGAGCTCTTCTCGGTCCCAGGAACAAGACTTTGTGAGAGACGCTTGGCCGGGAACACTTTTTGGTACCAGGGTGTTCAACAGAAGGCCCAGCCTGTTATAACTGCATGGCGATTTCATATCTATGGGGCTCTGGAGCTGACCGGCGACCCGGACGCGCCAGACGAGGTGGCGTCCCAGATTCTGGTTATCACTGGAATTAAGAACGCACTAGCGAACTCCGTTTAACAGATGCAGTTTGACACAGGCAAGAAGCGCTCTCATAGCCAGCAGGTAAGGTGACCAAATTCTACGCGGTCGGTCTGATGCGCAACCGCGCCTCTATCTCGTCATAAATGGGAAGCGGCGTCGAAGCCTCAATGGTCACCGCGATGCCATAACGGACCGGCCCAGGTTCAATCAGCCCCGCGTCCTCCTTGCACCACACGGTAAGTGCGAGGTGCCCGTCATCGATAAACGGAACGGCAGAATCTCCTTCAAAATGTTCATGAAAGACGCTCCCGCGCTTTACCGGCGGATCAGCGGGTTGGCTTTTCTTGCGTTCAACGCCCAGTACCTGAATCGGTGGATGTAGCGGTGCGGCTTCCAAGCGCACGCACCGATAACTCTGGTGACCTGACTTAACCGGAGAGAACCACGCGACCGTAACGGTCAAGGATCGAGGGTCGGTCACACGTTCCAGGCAACCTGGAAGGGGTATCCGGTAACTATGTCCGTTCTCTGGTTCCAGTTGACCGTATCCCACTAGGGTCGCTCGGTTGCTGGCACATTCCAGCGCGTCGGTGATGTTGGGGACCCCAAAGCCAACGAAACGGCTGGAGTTTTCAGCGCGTTCGACATGTCGGCGCTTATCTTCAGGGCCGCAAACGGCCTTGAGCATCTCGTCGTTACCATTCCAGGAGGCTGTGTGAACAAGGAGGGACTTGACAACAGCGGCATAGTATTCGGGCTCTATGTCGAGCAGGAGCGATCCCCCTTGTTTATCCATGAGCGAATCAAAGATTTGGTGACCGGCGCGGGTGGCAAGAGCCGTGGCGGAGCTGGTCCCCGCACTTAGCGCCACCTGATTCAAGCGGCCCTGGCCGAGCGAATCGGGCGCGGCGGCGCTCAGGCCGAATAGTCTGCTCGGCGAACTGATTGCGACGGTCAGGCCGCCGCCGCTTCTCTGCACTCTGAGATGTTCCCGCCCGCCTGGGAAGTACAGATCCGGCTTTACCATCCGCCGGTAACCCAGCCCTAGGCCGGAGCTGACGTTAGGAAGCGTATTGTCCTCAAACGGATCAACCGAGTTTTGCTGGCGTTGCCGCGCGGCGACGTTATCGTGGTGCTGTGCACCGATGGTTAGAGCGTTCAAGGATTCAGCTGGCGAAAGGATGGTTCGCTCACGCTTGACCGCGTTCAGCGCTGTAACAACGGCACGCTCCCGATCATTCGGATTGGCGCTCTCGAACGTGGTCCAGTTGTCGAAAGCGGGAATCTCCAGTGGGTCAGATACATTACCGGCACTGACCAAGAACAGCAGGCCGTAGCGGTCAGATAGAAAATCGAGCAATCGGGCAAGGGGCGTCACAAGGCCCGTGAATGGGCGGTGGGCGTCGCCCATGGACAAATTGACCAGGAAAACGGACGGTGCCGCGGCTTCCTCTCCTTCACTGCCCTTCATACGCAGGACAGCCCGGTAGATGGTGTCGATTATGAGTCGGTCGGATTCGGTGCGTTCCTGACCCTGATCGTCGGTAATCATGATCGGACGAACATAGAGCGGGCGCGAGAGCGGCTCTCCGCCGTCGTTTCGGTCTCCGTGCAGGATGAGGGACGCCATTGCCGTCCCGTGCACACGCCGCGAAACCAGCGCCCGTGCTTGCAAATTGTCGGGATCGTCGAGCAGCAGTCTGTCTGCAATCAAGGTGTGCCCTTGCAATGGTACGCCGTCGAGAAGTGCAGCTATGGGTTGTCCGGCAGGGGGAATTTCGGGTTGGCCTTCGGGGGCTGCGCCCGGCTCAGCCTCAACTTCCAGGGGACTTAGAAGAACGCTCTGCGGACGGAGGAACATCACGTCATCGGCAATGGCCAACTGCACAGTCCGTGCTTCGAGCAAATCCTGCACATAGCCGGACGGAATATCTACGAGCATTCCGTGATAGGCGATTTCAGGGATGACCGATTGATGAAGGGTCCTGCCGCCTGCCTCATCAAGTATGGTTTCCACAACGCGCGCGGCCTGGCGGCGGCGCGAGTCACCTTCGTGAAACCAAAGCTCGATTTCGGTCCGCACCGGCTGCTCCGGGTTTCGCTCTCGTTCTTCCCGCCAGAATGCGAGAGTCTCCTCGGGGATTCGGTCCCGCGGCCCCCATGGTCTCATCGCTTTTAGTTGTTGGAAAAGATGCCCGAAGGGCGCATATCCAATGCCAAGCGCCTCCCCTCTTTCCCACCGGTCCCAGAGACTTAAAAGTTCCGCCAAGGCGCGCATATCAGGCATGGCAAGATACAGGCGCCCAGGAACCGCCTTGTCGGTCCGGTCTCGCCCCTTCGTCCCCTTACGGTCATCGATTACCGCGAACTCTTCGTCAGCCTTCCCGTTTCCATTGACAGGCTGAATGACCTTCGAGAGCCGGTCCGCCAGAACGCCGTGATGATTTGCGCGCTCCTCGGCGATGATGGCTTCTGCTGCGGTTCGAAACCCTCGCATGTCTCCCACGGTCCCTGCCTTAACAAGTGATACCAAGAGATCACTGCGCGCCACGTGAACCTCCCGCGCCATTCTTCCGAAGCTTCTCGATAGCCGCTTCGAGGAACCAGTTGTTGCGCGATAAGGGAACTTCGCGTTGCTCTAAATCCTCGTCAATTTTCTTAACCACGTCCTCCGGCAAACGGACGGTCACGGGGAGCCGCGCGGCAGCGACTTTTCTGGACATTCGATGATTGGGCTTCCGGTTCACAGTGACATCATAATGCATTCACTGTGAACCGCAAGAATCAGTTATAGCAGGATTGTTCGAGAATCGATAGTTCGCACGCTGATCTCCCAAGAACTATTTCGGTCCAATCGGTTCTGCCAGAACGTCAGGTATGTGCGCTCACCCTAGGGAAGGCGCATACACGGGCTGCTTTCGGCGCCAGATCTGACGACAGACTCTCGTCGAAAGGTGTTGCATGGGAAGCGCATTCTGGACAGTGTTCTCAGAAAGCTGAAGAGCTTACGTATCAGTACGCAACCATTCGCGACGATACCCCCAATTCGTAATCAGCAGGTCGCCGGTTCGATCCCGGCGGGTGGCTCCAGGTCTGTTTTCAATGAGATGCGAGAGGTCCTCAGATGGCCATTCGCCCGTTATCGCTTCGTTGTCAGCAGAAATTTGGCTGACAAAACCTGCTGACTAATCTGTCAGCGGGTACTTAGCAGGGAAGCTAAGCAGCATTGATGAATCCGGTAAATCACGATATCGGAGAACCTTGAATTAGATCAGCTGTGCAGTTGCGAGCCGGTTGGTTGCTTCACAACAGCTACTCGCAGGCATGCGGCCTCAACAGTGAGGTTGTTGGTCACTTCAGGGAAGACGCTCATGACAGCTGGTTATCGAAGCACGCGAGTGTGCAATCCCGAAGCCGACGAACAAGCCGGAGCCGAGCTTTCGTTTTTCCAGAAGCCCGTTTGCGGGCCGCGGTGTGTCTCCGTTAAGAGGACTTGATTGGCGTCGAGTCCGCCATTGGGCGGAACGAACGGTGAAAGGAACAGCGGTGCAGGACCGTCGGTTGCACGATAATGAGAAATATAGGGCCAGAATGAGTTCCCAGATCCTAGTGCCGAATACAGAAGCAGCGATCTTCGCCCGGTTGCTCGAAACCAAAGACGTGATGAGCCCCGCGGCCGCCGAGTACTTTTTGTCGATCGACTTTGCAGGACCCGACCTCGATCGGATGAATTTGCTCTCGGGACGAGCCCGCGAGGGGAACCTTACGCCGGAGGAGACGGCCGAGTTGGATAGCTATCTGGATGTAGGCACTCTTCTTTCTATACTTCAGTCGCGAGCCCGACGGCTCCTGCGGCGTCAGCGTGAACTACCATCCCAGCAGTGAACCAGAGTGTTTTCGAGCAGGTCTGGGCACGAGCGCAGGGACGGTGTGAGTATTGCCGTATTAGCCACCCTAGATACAGGCTTCCGTTCCAAATCGATCACATTCTCGCCCGACAACACGGTGGGGATGCGCGCCTAGAAAATTTGGCACTGGCCTGTTTTCATTGCAACCGCTACAAAGGCCCGCCAGTTGGGATGCGGGTTCGAACCAGCTGACGCGTCTGTTTAATCCTCGGGCAGATGAGTGGGCCGAGCACTTCCTGCTTGTCGATGTTCGGATTGTTGGGCTGACGCCAGTC
>JAABUQ010005133.1_pt1 | contig 21338 bp, 17 predicted proteins | sample 5560001 | NCBI WGS metagenome assembly JAABUQ01 (sample SAMN10711888, study PRJNA513371) | rock metagenome | isolation source: Antarctica rocks | place: Antarctica: Victoria Land, Finger Mt nord | collected 2015-12-18
CAGGGCCACGAGGCACACCGCAAGGGCGAGCGCACGGCGCGAGAGTCGTGGCATGGGTGGGTCTCCCTCTGGGCTTAAGAGCAGATCGTAACGCAGAAGCGATCAGCAGTCCGGCAGGAAGGCGGGGGGCCCACGGGAGGCACGGCGGGGAAGAGGGAGTCGGGCAGGGGCCAGCACGGCAAGGGCCAGGCGGCGGCGGGGCAGCAGGGCGGGCGCGGGGACGCGGACGGCGGCGAGGGGACCTGACGTGACCGCCTGCATCCACTGGCAGGCGGCGCAGGCGTCGGCGGGCGGCGGGGCGGACGCCGGGCGATGGGCACTGGGGGCGGCGAGTCCTGCCGCCCCGACCCGGAGCGGCCCGTCGTGGTGGTGCAAAACGCCGCCGGTGCCCATCCAGCCCAAAGCCAGCAGCAGGGGCCACGACAGGCGGCGCACCAAAGATGGCCGCGTATGCATTTGGAAGCAGGACAGAGGCATGGTCAAAAGTATTCTACCATAAAGGGGGACGGGAACCGACACCCCCAAAGTTCCCGGCCCGACGCAGGAGAACGCCGGCTCGACGCCGAACAGGCCGCCAGCACCCGAGGAGGATAGTCTTTCCCCAATGAAGATCGGAATATTCACCGCCCTGTTCCACGACAAGCCGCTCGAAGAGGCCCTGGACATCATCGCCGCCAACGGCATTCAGGCCGTCGAGCTTGGCGCGGGGGCCTACCCCGGCAGCCGCCACCTCGACGACATGGGCGGCGTCGAGACGCTCATCCGTGACGAGGGCGCGCGCAAGAAGCTGCGCCACGCGATCGAGAGTCGCGGCCTGACGCTGGACTCGCTCTCGGTCCACGGCAACGCCCTGCACCCCAATCGCGCAATCGCCGAAGACCATCACAAGGCTTTTGAGAACGCCGTGCTGCTGGCCGAAAAGCTTGAGCTAACGGTCGTCAACGGCTTCTCCGGCTGCCCCGGCGACGGCCCGCGCGCCCGCAACCCGAACTGGGTCACCTGTGCCTGGCCGGACGAGTTCCGCGACATTTTAGACTACCAGTGGAAAAAAGTCGCCGTCCCCTACTGGCGCAAGCAGAACCGGTTGCTGAAAGAGCACAACGTCCGCTTCGCCATCGAGGCGCATCCGGGCTTTCTGGTCTACAACCCCGAGACGATCCTGAAGCTGCGGGACGCGGCCGGGGCGCAGATCGGCGCGAACTTCGACCCATCGCACTTCTGGTGGCAGGGCATCGACCCCATCGCCGCCGTCCGGCATCTGGGCGCGGCTGGAGCCGTCTTCCACGTCCACGCCAAGGACACGCGCATCGACCCTTACAACGCCAGCATCAACGGGACGCTGGATACCAAATCCTACGGCGATGTCCTGGACCGCTCGTGGACCTTCCGCGCGGTCGGCTACGGCCACGCGCTGACCTGGTGGCGCGACTTCGTCTCCAACCTCCGCATGATCGGCTACGACGACGTGCTCTCCATCGAGCACGAGGACGGCCTGATGTCCACGACCGAGGGCCTCAAGAAAGCCATGGAGACACTGAAAGCCTCGGTGATCGCCGAGCCGGCGGGCGAGATGTTCTGGGCGAAGGAGTAGAAGTCCTCGCCGACATTACGCAGATCTAGGTCCGGGCACTGAAGTACCCGGCAGACACTCGGTAGTGCAACACGATGTCCAAATGGGGACGCCCCGCCGGAAGTCCGGCGGGGCGCTTCTTTTTGAGTCTAGCCGTGCGGGTCGCCCGGCAGCGCTTGGTACTGCCCGAAACATTCCTGGTCCTGGGCCGGCTGGATCGTCGCCGCGTAACGCTCCCACTTCACGTGCCCGTCCGCGAAGAGGTAGTTTTCCCCATCCCGGTGCCGGCTGCTGGCGGGGGCGTAGGAGCCGGTGAAGTTGCCCGAGTTGCCGCTGATGCAGCCGGGGAATGGCGTTTGGCCGGTGACGTACCCGGTGAGGCTGGAGTTGTCGAACACCTCCCCGAGCCACGGGTGGATGTGGACGTCGCAGAACTTCGCGTTGCGCTCCACGACGTAGATGGTGTTGGCGGGTGTGCCGACCTGGGCGTCGGAAAGTCCGAACAGAAAGTAGGCATTGAGCAGGTAGGACGTCACCCCCGGAGCGGGCGTGGACGTGAGCGTGTCGCAGGTATTGGGGGCTGTGCCTATGGTTTTGCCGTGTGGATCGCTGTCGTCTGGGCAGACAAAAATCCCTTGCGTAAGACTGGCGTTTCCCTGCCCGTTTCCGGACGCGACGTAGGGGATGATCTTCTCGAACGGCGAGCCGAAGTCCGCAGTCTCGTCCGATGCATCGTAGTCGCCGTTCGGGGTGACCCCCTGCGCGGGGTTGGCACAGGTGGGATGCTCCTGCGGGTACTTCTCGTCGGCGTCTTGCAGGTACTGGGTCAGGGCCAGGCCGATCTGCTTGAGGTTGGACTGGCAGGCCGCCCGGCGGGCGTTCTCGCGGACGGACTGGAACACGGGGAACAGGATCGCCGCGAGCACCGAGATGATCGCGATGACGACGAGCAGCTCGATCAGCGTGAAGCCCCGCAGGGGGCCGCTGTCGTGTCGGGGATGGGGCATGGTTTCTCCTTGTGAGTGCGATTCGGGCCGATGAATGGCGGCCAAAGAGCGCGGTCACGCGGAGCGAGGCGGGGGCGGGGGCGGGGCGGGAAGGCGGGAGGCGGGCCGCCGGCGTGGGAAGAGCAGCGTGGAAAACGGGAGGTCGAGCGGCAGAACGCGGAAGCGCGTCGTCAGCACGGCGGGCTGGCCCGTGGGGGACATAAACGTGCGCCGGTCCGGCCCGCCGCACCCGGCGCAGATCGTCGCCTGGGGCAAAGCGGGCCGGGCCGTATGACAGCAACAGGCCATGCGCCCGTTGCGGCACATCGCGCAATGGCAAAGGGGCGTCGCGGCCCGCGCCGGGGCGTGGAAAGTCGGGGCGGCAGACGCGGCGGGCGTCGGGACGATTGGGGGCGGAGTCAGCCACGCGCAAAGGATCGCCAGGAGAACGGCAACCCAGCGTCCGCTAAGGGGTTGGCGGCGGCAGGACATACTGCGACTATTGTACCATAGCCGTGCCTAAAAATTATCCGTTCGGGGTGTCTATCAGCTCTTGCAGGCGCTCGGCCAGGACGGGCGGGTAGCGGGTTTTCCAGGTCCCGTCGATCAAGCCGACGTCCAGCAGGTCGCCGAGATGCACCTGATCTTTGCGGCGAAACGCCGTCAGCTTGATCTGCACCAAAGCTTCCAGCGTGAGAATCTGGAAATCGCCCGCGGCCTCGGACTGCGCTACGTCGGGATTCGGCAGGGCCTCGTGCGGACGGACCATCTCATTCGCGAACACGAGATGAACGGCGTCGCGGGCTTTGGCGTCGGGGCCGTCCAGGAAAACATCCATCCCGGCGACGTGGCGGAAGGCGAAGCCGACGCCCTCCAAGGCGGTGCGCGCGGCGGGCAGGTCGGCGCGGCGCAGCAGGATATCCACGTCCTGTGTGTTGCGGACGGCGGCCTCGTCGGCCCGCGCCACCCAGGCGGCGACGGCGTTGCCTCCCGCCACCGCATAGGGGATGTTGCCACGCTCCAACGCATGGGCAGCGCGGAGCAGCCGGGCGCGCACCTTCTCCACGGCGGCCTCCATGCGGTTAAGCGAGAACGGCTGTAGCGCGGTGTTCAATCTTCCTCTATACTTAATCTAGTGCGGGCCGAGCATCAGCATCGCCACGCCGACGACTAGCAGGAGCAGACAGACCCCGACTACGGACAGCAAGGCGGTCCGCAGCTTCCGGTGTGCGGGGGAGCAGACGTGCAGGGCGGCCAGGTCGTCGTCGGGCGGCGGGACGGGCTGTTTACCGGACCGAAAGGGTGAAGATGACATGAAGAGCCTCCACCCCGTGCAACTATCGGCGCACGCCACAGAGTTCCATAGCGGCGATGGAGGACCTATCTCGGCAACTCGATCCGGGCGAGCGCCTGGCGGAACTCGGCCTTCGCGCGCTCCTGGACATTCGACGTGTGCATCTCTTCGGTCTTGTGCGTCTCCTGGTTGGACCGGCGGACGATGAGGCCAAGGAAGCGGAAAAAGCCTTGCAGTTCGCCGGCGTAGCGCGGCAGGTAGATGACGCGCAGCGTGTCGCCGCGGACGTGGACCGGAGGCTTGAGGGTGTAGGGCGTCTGCAAGTACGCCTGGTCGAACTCCTGCACCCAGGCGTCCGAGGGTACTGAAGTGAGCCGGACCAGGAACTCGACGGCCTCACGGTTGTCTTCGACGTTTTCTAAGTGCTGCAGGTCGATTTCCCGCAGGAAGACGTCCGGCGAGGCGACATCGAGCTGCCCAAGTTGCTCGGATGGTACGGTTTCAGTCACGATGTTTTTTCCTCGATCAGCTTGCCTTCGATCAGCAGGCACCGGCAAGGGCTGGCCTCCAGGCCGGCAAACTTCGGCGGCAGGGCCATCAGCGTATACTCCCCGGCCTGGACGTCATCTAGCACCAGGGCCTCGACGACCACGGCCCCCGCGCCCAGCAGGATGCGGTGCGTCTCAACGTTCGCCGGCCCGTAGGGGCCGACAGACAGGTAATCTATTCCCACCAGGCGGACGCCCTGGGTCACCAGCCAGGCCGCGCCGCTGGGGGCCAGGCCGACGTAGTTGGGGTGGAAGACGCCGTCATGGAGCCGCCCCAGGCGCGTGTTGTCCGTCTTCAGCAGGACGCGCTCCGTGCCGGGCATGATCCGGGCGTGCTGCAAGTCGGCGGCCGTGATCTGCTCCCGCCCCAGGATCTCGACGACATGGGCGGGTCCGACCAGCACCTCGATGTCCAGCGCCTCGACGGATTTGCCGCCGGGCACGAAGTGCAGCGGGGCGTCCAGATGCGTCCCCGTATGCGCGCCCTGGGTCAGCACGGAGAGGTTGCAGACCGCGCCCCGCGCGCCCAACCGTGCGGCCCAGCGGTACGAGAAGCCGGCCTCAGTGCCCTCCCAGGTCATCGTCTCGGGCGTTGTGGTCAGGCTGATGTCGTGGATGATCATAGTCGGCTTTGCTGCATGATGTGCTCCGGGCTTGCCCGCAGGGCGGGTTCCTCACAGCCCCAAATCTTACAGCCCCAAATCCAGCGTCTCGGCGGGGGTCGCCTTCGGGAGGCCGATCGCGCCCTCCTGGTGCCGGGCCATGTCTACGGTCCCGTTCTCCTTGAACGCCACACCCTCGGCCTCCAGCAGCGCCCGCTGCCGCCCCATCAGGTAGGCCGAGCGCCGCCCGATCCGCAGGTAGCCGTCGCTGCCCACCACCCTCTGCCAGGGCACGTCGGTCTCATCCCCGACCTGCTGCATCGCCCAGCCCACCTCGCGGGCCGACACGCCCACCGCGTCCCCCACCTGCCCGTAGGACATCACCCGCCCCGGCGGGATCAGCCGCACACGGGCATGGACCAGCTCCAGCGCTTGCAGTTCGTCCATGTCTTCGTCAACCTCTGCTCCCCATGAGCCGCGTGGGGCTCCCCCTGGGCATCGTCCGCTACGGCCCTGGGCACGTCCCGGAATAGGTGGAAACGGCCTGCCCGAGCGTCAGCACGTAGTTCCCGTAACTGATGTTCGAGACCGGATCGGTGGTCGTCAGGAACATCGTCGTCACGCTCTTGCCGCTCTCTGAGTTGATGAACACCTTGCCGGAAAAGCGGTGCGGATGCCCAAAAATGCCACGTACCGTGAACGTATCCGCAGGGAACAAAGAAAAGGATAAGCCATGTATGATCCTTTCGCTGCCCATCATCCGTAGTCCGCTCTCTGACTCTGCCTGGCCTTCAGCACACGATTTAATCATAAGAGCGGAGCGCAACGCAAACCACCTGCGGCGATTATACCCGCAGAAAGGCTTCCAGATGCCCCCTGGTTGACAAGGCCGGCTGCGGCCAATATCCTGACTTTGATCTTATGAAGAACTGCACGGGTTGAGCGGCTTCGGGGTGAAGAATGGGTAAAAGCGGTAAGAAAGGACGACTAACTGACGCCCCTTAAAAACCCTGGCACGTCTGCATAGGGTGGTTCTAGGCGGCTACCGTATACAACGTTGTCTGGAGACGCTGGTTGGCCTGGACCCCAGGCTGATGCTGGACTAGACGGGTACGACAATGACATAGCAGGCCGTCGCGGGGCCACCGCGGGAAATTTCTGTGGACCGTGTGGCGCGGGCATCGCATCGGGAGAGTATGATTATGAGCAAGAACTTTTGGCCCTCGTTCCTGATCGGCACCATCGGGACGGCGCTGCTGGCAGTGGTGCTGATCAGGCTTGGCTGGGAATAACGCCACGGCAAGGCAAGAGTGACGCGGGAACATCGGGGCGCGGGGGGCGGTCGGAGCAGCGGGCTTGACGGCGGCACTCGCCGTGTGTCATCATAGCCCTACGCCGTACCCGCGATAGGATTGCCCCGGATGCCCGCCCCCAAATCTCACCCCGATGCCTCGGGCCGCCTGCTCGCCCTGCTGGTCTTTCTGGCCGGCGTCGCCATCCTCGTCTTCGTCTTCCTCACCGCCCTGCACCTGTTCCAGTCGCCTGTGCCGGGCCTGGAGCCGCTGCAAGTGCCCGGTGCCGCGCCCCCGCCTGCCGCGAACATCGGGACCGCTCTGGTCGATTTCGTCCGCCGCCTGCTCCTGCTGGGCGTGATGACGCTGATCGGGTCGCTGCTCGCCTCGCGCGGCGCGCACCTCTATTTCGGCGTTGCCGCGTCTCAGACCCCAGCCGAGCTGCCTGGCTCGGAAAAGCCTTCCGAGGAATCCGGCGAGAAATCGGCCACCAGCGGCAAGTGATCCGAGGCGGGTGTCTGCGTGATGGACACGTCTTGGAGCGTCAGAGCCGGCGAGAAGAAGACATAGTCGATGCGCGCGGTGGGTTTGTCGGCGGGGTATGTCCGCCGGTGCCGGCCTGCGTCCGCGTCGCGCAGCCCGGTCTGCTCCAGAAGCGTTCGTAATCCCGCCGCATCCGCCTCCTCGTTGAAGTCCCCGCAGACGATGACGGGGCCAGGAATGTCCCTCACTAAAGCTGCCAGCCGCGCCCCCTGCCGCGCCCGTTCTTCTCCGTTCAGACCCCAGTGTGTGCAGAAGACCGTCAGCGGGCCGCCTGGCGTCGCCAGGCCGACCTGCAAGACGCCGCGCTGCTCGCGGACGCTCGGCAGGAGGTGGTTCTGCACCGACGTCACGGGGAAGCGCGAGACGACGGCCAAGCCGTAGCCGCCCGGCCCGAGCTTCAGGTTCGCCTGGAACGTCACCGGCAGGCCTAAGAGTCTTTCCAGCCGTCTCGGCTGGTCCACGAAATGGCTCTGCGGCAGGCGCTGGTGGACCTCCTGCAAGCAGAGCACGTCGGGCGCGTGGTCCAGAATGACCTCGGCGATGCGCTCCGTGGAGCGCTGCCCGTCGATCCCCCACCCGCCCCGAATATTGTACGTCATCACCCGCATTCTGTTGGTCATATCTTTTTCCTCGCACCCGCGGCGGGGGTGGGCACGTCGCCCAGGTGCAGGGCGGGGCCGGGGATGATCTGCATCCCCGCCGGCGCGGCCTCAGCCGGCGTGGGGCGGGAGGGCGGCTTTTCCGACCACGCTTCCCAGGCCAGCAATAGGAAGAAGGGCACGTACTCGGCGACCGGCGTCCACCAGTAGGCCCGCTGGGCGATGTAGTAAGTGTAGACCAGGGCGGACAGCCCGGACAGCAGCACGAACGAGTACCGAGGCCGCGTCCCGACCAGCGGCACGAAGATCACCATCCAGAGCAAGTACCAGGGAAACAGAGTCGGGATGACCAGCAGCGTGACGGTGAGCACGACAGACGTCCGGCGCAGCAGGTCCGGGTACGAGAGCACGGGGCGACGGACCGACCAGAGCACGACGGCCAGGATCGCCGCGTCGGACAGTTTCTCGGTGATCGTGTAATGCCACCTGTGCGTCAGCGGTGTCAGGCCCAGATTGACCCAGAAATACAGCCCGGCGTTGACGTGGACGTTTTGCAGGTACTGGTGCATCCCGTGCAGGAAATACGGCAGGAAGACCCACAGCGGCATGCCCAGATAGACCAGCCCGGCCACGGCCCAGGCCACGAACGTGCGGCCATGCGCGCGTGCGAACAGCGGCAGCAGCAGCAGCGCGAAGCCCTTGGTCAGCGCGGCGGCGACCAGGGCCAGCGCGGGCCAGCCGACCCGGCGGGGCGACCGCATCGCCAAAACGAGGGCCGCCAGGAGGAAGAAGACGCCCACGATGTCCTGGTGCCCGGCCATCGCCACCTCGGTAATCGGCAGCGGGCACCAGGCGTACCAAATCACCTGGGTCAGGGGCCGGCCTAGACGCCGCAGGATCAGCATCAGCAGCCAGATCACGCCCAAGTCGAACAGCGTGTAGAGTATCTTGTAGCCGACCGGGTTGCTGCCGAAGCAGGCGTAGGCGGCGCCGAAGATGCCCTGTGAGATCGGCATATAGATGGACTGGTAAGCTTTATATTCCATCCCGTTCCACACCGCATCGCGCAAAAACCGCAGCGGATAGGCGTTAGGTGCCCAGTGGTAGGGGTTGATGCCGTGCATGACCAGCCGCCCATCCCAGACGTACAGCAGGATGTCGGTGGAGAGCCGTGGCGGGGCGAACACGACGGCTAGGCGGAACAAAGCTGCGCCGCCCAAGATCAGCGGCAGCGTGGAGCGGGAGGAGGCACGGGAAAGGCGCGGCAGCAGCACGCCTGCGGCTAGGACGTACAGGCCGAACGCCGCGCCGTAGGTGAGCAGATATACCCAGACCGGGCTGAGGGGGTACAGCAGCCGGCCCAGGAAGACGTACAGCGCGGCCAGATCGGCGGCGGTCAGGGCGAGCCAGAACAACGGCAGCGCGGGGTATCTGCCGAACAGCGTGCTTGCCACCTGGTCTTTTGGTGCGTGGCGCGTCTCGTCCGTCATGCTGGTCTGTCGTTCTAGAAGGCGGTCAGCGTTTCTTGAGGTACGGGGCGACAGCGGCGGCGAGGCTCCGGGCAGTCTGTTCCCCAGCCAGTGTGCGGACCAGCCGCCCCCGCCGGTCGTAGATCAGCGTCCGGGGCAGATCGCCTTGCCATTTCGGGTCGAAGGCGTTGATGAAGTCCTCGGGGTCGGCGCTCTTTTCCAGGTAGGCGGGGAACGTCGCCCGCTGACGCGCCAGAAACGGCGCGACCTTCGTCTGCCGGTCTTTGAGCATATCGGCGGACACGGCGATGGTCCGCAGTCCCATCGCCCGATCCTGCCGGCTGACTTTGACAATGGCCGGGAACTCGGCCACGCACGGCCCGCACCAGGTCGCCCAGAAGTTGACCAGGACGACGTGCCCCCGCTGCGCGGCGACGGCCCGCTTGACCGTGGGCGCATCGGCGGGCATCACCGAAGCGGCATGGACAGAGGAGGAGAGAAGAAGGCAGAAGCCCAGGGAGGTTCGGAGCCTACCCCCGGCGGCAAGCCGCCGACCCATCCCTGTGAGGGAAGGGTAGAGGCTGCATTTCACCGCCCCCTCTTGCCCCCCCTTCCTTCTTAGGGAAGGGGGCTGGGGGGTTAGGTTCTTGGGGCCGAGGGTTAGGTTCCTGCTCATCGCTTGATCCCGCACCCGAAGGCCTTGGTCTCTGCCTTGACGACGGCTCGCCCGGCCAATGTCGCGTCCACGGCGTTCGCCAGGTCGTGCGTCTTGACCTCGGCGGGGTCCATCGAGTTGTCGATCCGCCCATGATAGACCAGGACGCCCTTGCTGTCAATCACATACGTTTCGGGCGTAACGTGCGCGCCGTAAGCGTTCGCCACGCGGTCGTCGGCGTCTTTGAGCGTCGGGAACGGGAATGCCTGCGCCTTCTGGTAGGCCGCGCATTCGGCCAGCGGCTCGGTCTTGTTGGCATTAACGGCGACGAACGCGACGCCCAATGGCCCGTACTTGTTCGCCAGCGCGCTCATCCGCCCGTTATAGGCATTGGAGTAGGGGCACCGCGTCGAGACGAACATGACGACGGTGGCCTTTTTGCCCGCGCCCAACTTCGTCAGCGAATACATCTGTCCGGCGGCGACATCAGGCAGAAGGAACTCGGGCGCGGCCTTGCCGGGTGTCGCGGTTCCTGTCAGAAAGACGTCGCTTCGGAGAGTGCGGTGGAGGGCCACCGCCCCATTCGTGTTCAGGCTCGCTCGTAATGAAGAGGGGGCCGGGCGGGTCCCTTGAATGCCGGGATGGGCCTTGACCCAGGCGACCCAGTCCGCGCCGCAGGTCGCCAGGTGGCCGTTCACGTCGCGGTCCACATAGGCGACTCTGCCGTCCGCGCCCAGGATGAACGTCACGCGGTCGGCGATGCCGACGCCGGGGATGAGCACGCCGTAGGCCGTTGCCATCTTCTTCTCGGTGTCGGCCAGCAGGTCGTAGGGGATGCCCTCTTTGGAACAGAAGCCTTTGTGCGATTTCGGGTCCTGGACGCTGACACCGTAGACCCGCACGCCCTCGGCCTTCAGCGCCGGGTAGGCGGACGTCAGCGAGTGCGCCTCCTGGGTGCAGCCGCCGGTGAAGTCGGCAGGGTAGAAGGCCAGCAGCGTGACCTTGCTCTTGTCCCGAACCGACGTGTGGGTGACGCCGTTTTGGTCGGGCAGCGTGTAGGCGGGAGCGGTCTTGCCGACGACCGGCGCGGCGGCGTCCTCCTTGGCCTTCGCCTGGGTGAAGGCAATAGCAGCCACGGCGGCGGGGACCGCGAGGGTCAGCGCGAGGGTCTTTCGAAAACGGATCATGGCATGGTGCTTTCTAAAATGCATGCGGAGAAGAGACCCCTCGCGCCCAATTTTGGGGCCGGGGGCCTCTGAGTGGTTCTTATACCGCTCCTTCCAGGAGAAACGTTCGCATTGGTCTAGACGGGGGCGGGTAGGACACGGACTTCCAAGGGAAGGCCGAAGGTCTTCTCGAAGGCCGGGGCCTGGGCCTCGGCGGCCCACACTTCAAGCTGGGCGTCGGCGGTGGCAAGCAGCGTCAGACGGACGCGGTCAGGCCGAGCGCGCTTCTCGCAGGCGACATCTTTGACCAGCATCAGGTGGCTGCGGTCCAGGGCTTCAGCCAGGCGCAGGGCGCAGGAGAGGACGCGGATGACGCGCTGTGTCCGGGCGTCCAGATGGTCGAAGGCGTGGTGCTTGCGGCGCGGCAGCCCCTTGCGGTGATACAGGGCGAGGCTGGCGATGATCTCGATCTCGCGGTCGTTGAAGCCGAGCAGCTCCGAATGGCGTATGAGGTAATAGGAGTGCTGCTGGTGATCCGTGTGCGAGACGAAGAAGCCCGAGTCGTGCAGCAGGGCGGCATACTCCAGAAGCTCGCGGGCGCGGCCATAGTCGTGCAGGCCCAGCGCCTTCCACTGGTCAAACAGCGACAGGGACAGGTGAACGATATGGGCGGCATGGGCCTCGTCCACGCCCGTCGCCCGCATGAGCTGGTGGATGGAGCGTCGGCGGGCACTCTCCGGGGCCACGTCTGTTCCCCCAAGGGATGTGGCCGGGTCTGTCTGGCGCAGCCGGTCCACGATGATGCCCTCGCGCAGGCCCCGGTCGCTGATCAGGATGGAGGATGCGCCCACCGTCTCCATGACGGTCTGCAAGATGGCCGAGCCGCCCAGGATGATGTCGGCGCGCTCGGGGTTGATGCCGGGGATGCGCCGCCGCTGCTCCAGGGTCATCGCACACAGGCGCTTAGTGGTCGCCTGAACATCGGCGAGCGCCAGCGCGTAGTTTCGGAGCGAGGTGGGGTTCGGCGTCGGGGCGGCGTGGGCGATGATCTCGGCCAGGTTCTGGGCCGTCCCCGACGAGCCGTACATGACCGAGAAGCCGGCCTTGCCGATGGCGCGGGCGGCGGGCGCGAGCAGCGAACGGACGCGCCGCTGCAACTCGGCCCACGCGGCGGGCGGGACGGGCTTTGTCGGGTCGGCGACGCCCTCCGAGGTCAGCCGGATCGCGCCCATCTTGAGGCTGTCCAGAAAGACGTAGCCCGCGCCGTCGCCGACGATCAGCTCGGTCGAGCCGCCGCCGATGTCCATGATCAGGGCGCGCTTGTCTTTGGGCAGGTCCACGCCGCTGATGACGCCCAGGTAGATCAGGCGCGCTTCTTCCTGCCCCGAGATGACGCGGACGTCGAGATCGGCCAGGGCGCGGACGCGGCGGACGAACTCGTCGCCGTTGTCGGCCTCACGGACCGCGGCTGTCGCCAGCGCGACGATCTCCTCGGCCCCGAACCCGCGGGCGACCTCGGCGAAGCGGGCGCAGACCAGCGCGCCGCGCGCGATGGCCGCCTCGGTCAGCGAGTGCCCGCCGCCGTCCGCGTCCTTGCCCTTCTTTTTTTCTTTAGCCTGGTCGAACTCGCCCTCACCCAGCCGGACGACCTGCTTCTGCGAGGCCAGCGTGGTCCAATTCTGGCTCGCCTGCATCTCAACCACGGCGAGCCGCACGGAGTTGGTGCCGATGTCCATCGCGGCAAATATTCGCATAGGCCGTCAGGATACCCGAAAGGGGAGGCGGGGGTCAAGGCGGGGGGAGGAACCTAACCCCCCAGCCCCCTTCCCTAAGAAGGAAGGGGGAGTCAGAGGGAGAGGATTAGAAGCAGAGTCTTAACCCTTCCTTCCTAGGGAGGGGTCGCCGTCCTCGGCGGGGGTAGGTTCTAACCTTTACGGCGCGAAGCGCGGGTTGATCGTCTCGGTGTAGATGTCCGCCGTGCCGTTGCGGGTGCTGTTCCAGAACAGCCAGACCTTGTGCTCGCTGGTCAGGCCGGCATTCGGGTCGAGGAACGCGGCGACGTTGTTCTCGTTGACCACGGTGTCGATGGGCACGGCGTAGTCCACGCTGTGGGCGATGCCGTCCGCGCTGCCGTTCGGCGTGGCGGTCAGGTCGCCCGCGCGGATCTCGTCCTGCCAATAGACATTGTCGGTGAAGGGCGTATGGCTCTTGCCCGCCGCGTCCGTGTACGTCACCGTGGCGGGCTGTCCCTCGGTGTACGTGCCACCGGCGTTGATGGGGAAGTAGATGCGCCCGCGCGAGTAGTCCACGTCTACAAAGGCGCTGATGTCCGTCGTCCCGATCATCACAGTCACGGTGGGTTTAGCAGGCGTCCCGCCCACCGCAATCGCCGTCGGCAGGTACACGGTCAGCCGCTGGGTCTTGTCGTAGATCGTCGCCGAGTGCGTGTCGGTGCTGACGGCGGATCTGCGCCAGAAGTACCAGCGGCGGTCTGCCTCCACGTCGGTCAGCCCCGGCCCGTCGTTGGTCTTTTGGGCCGTGTCCAGGAACGTGGTCACGCCCGTGTCGGCGCGGGTATCGACCGTGATCCGGCGGACCAACGGGGTGAACGTCGCGCGGATGCCCGTGAAGTTTTGCGTCGTGGCCGTCAGCAGCGCCGGGGAGAACCGGATGCGGCCCGTGGCAGCGTCCACGTAGAGGGTATTGATCGTCGTCTGCGGTGCCCCAGCAGCGGCCCCAATGGTGGGAACAGGAACGCCGGTCAGCACCAGCAGGCCGCTGGCCTTGTCAAAAACGGCGCGGCTGAACAGGGGCTTACCGGCGGTGTCATAGAGAAGAGGCGTGGTGCTCGTAACATTCCCGACGGTGGATTGGGTGTAGACGTTAAGCGCGCTGGTCCGGGACCAGGCGACGTCGCGGGCCTGGAACCAGCCACCGGGCTGGGCCGCCAGAATCTCCGTGACCTGGGGGAACGGGACGGGGTCAAGCTTCGAGGCCGTCACCGAGTCGGGCTGGTAGCGCCCGGCGTAGAGGTTCACGCCCCCGTCCGGCCCGGTCCCGCTGTAGGTGACTTCAATGGTCGGAGCAAGAGCCGTCGCCGTGCCGTTCGTGCCGACGACGGGCGCGTTCAGGAGGATCGGGCCGGCATCGGCCACCGCCGTCAGCCCCGCCGGAATCGGCAGCAGGCCGGTCGTCGGAGCGCCGCTCGCCGGTATCCACGTCCCGGCGGACGATTGCGAGTTGTAGTAGATCGCCGTGCGCCCGCGCGTCGAGGCCGTCCAGAACGCCCACAGATTGTTGGTAAAGCCGCTGCCCTTCGTGGACAGGCCTTTGACGCCGTACTTGACCTGGCTGCTGTCGTTGGTAATCGGCAGGGAGCTAGTGAAAGCGCCCGTGGCCGGGGTCACGGTATAGCTGTACAGCGTGTTATTGTACGGCACCGTCCCGCTGACGTTGACGTCGAAGGCGTAGACGCTGGGACTGTTGGTGGCCGGGTCCTGCGCGACCGTCAGGCCGCTGTGCGTCCCCGTCGGCTGCCCACCGGCAGGTAGCACCGGCAGGTAGCTCGTGGTGCTTGCTGTACCGCTGTAGCCACCGATAGAATACCACCAATTATGCGCCGCGTCGTTCGGATAGTAGTAGCCCGGCGTTGTGCTGTTGCCAGCCTTGAAGGGGCCTTCCGCTCCGTAGATGCCGTAGTTCCCTCCTCCGAGACGTCCCGAAGTCCAGTAGAGGGATAGTTGCCCGGTGGCTGGGTCACGGAAGGCGGCGGGCGCGAAGTCAGGTGTGCTGATCGGGTTGTTCGCCGCGCTCGTGCCTGCGGGGGTCGTGTCCCCCTGTGGCAGTGCGCCGGCGGTATTGCCGTCGGTCATCCGGTCTTCCAGCACGGTGGCCTTGACGATGGTGCCGGTCGTGCTGGTCGGCTGGACGCCGGGGTAAAGGACGCTGTCCGGGGCACTGCTGGGTGCCGCCAGGCCGCCGATGCTGCCGCCGTATTGCGGCGGGTACAGCGAGTTGTATAAACTTGAGCCAGTGTTATAGGTGGTGTAACCGCTCACGTCCATGCCCTCGAACAGCCGCAGGGTCTGCGAGTAGGTCCCGACGGGCGTCCCGAAGGGGATGCCGACGCTGACGAAGGGCGGCGCGGTTGCAGGTATAAGCTGATTGTAGGTTGGCGACTTCGGATTATTGTCGACAGCGGAGACTTTACCCGCAACGATGACAGGCTTATCCGCTGTCAGATAAAGACTGAAAAGTGGCCCCGCAGTATTAACCGCGGGAACGTCCGGCACGGTCAGCACGGTCGGCGCATCGCCGCCGACGCGCGGCTTGTGGAAGGTCGCGCCGGGATAAATAGCCTTGAGCGTTCCGTTCGCCGTGATGCCGGGGTTGATCCCGTAAGCCGCCGCCAGATCGGTGTCGATGGACGAGCGAACGAGGAACGGCTGCTCGGCGACGCCGTTGAAAGAGCCGGACCGGGGGCCGGTCACGCCGGTCGTGTCATACGCGGAGATGAACGAAAGCGGGTCCAGGGCGCTGGCGGTCAAGCTAAGGGGCGTCGAGACAAAGGTGTTGTTCGGCCCCTGGGCGTAATACTGCTGGTCGAAGTGGACGTTGAGCAGATTGACGTTGCCGTTGTTGTTGACGGTAACGGGCTGGTAGTTCTGGTAGAACATGGGGTTGTAAGGCATGAACAGGCCAAGCGGCGTGAACGCGCTGGTCTGGACGCCGAACGCGCCGGGAACTTTGCCGATGTCGGTGGTCGGGTTGGCGATGCTGGTACTCATGTCGATGGGGACGCCCGTATAGACGCGGATGTCGCGGTAGGCCGCGCCGTCCTGGAAGCGGCCGCTGATGTTGGCGACGTAGATGCGCCTGGTGGTGACATAGCCCATCGGGAAGACGGTGTCGCTGGCGCTAACGATGCCGCTCGGGCTGATCTCGCCGGCGGCGCTGTAGACTCCGTTGCCCGCCGTCGTCTTGTCGTAGAGCTGCTGGTTGGCGGGCTGGTAGTGCGGCACGTTGACGTGGACCTGCAAGGGGCTGGCGTAGACCGTGCGGCCTTGGAGGCTACCGTTCGGTGCCGCCACCGCCGGCGTCGGCGTCGCACCGTCCGAGCCGAGGTCGCCGCCGCCGCCGCCCCGCGTGTACAGGGTGGTGGTGACGTTCTGCGCGGGGATGTCGGGGTAGTCCGGGCTTGTGTTGGCCTGGCCGATGCGGTAGGTGGCCGGGGGCGTCTCCCAGGGCAGGAAGTTCACCACCGAGTCGTGGTTGGTCACGGCGGTCGCGGGGTTGGTGTTGTCGTTCCAGAACAGGCCGCCGCCCGCGCCGTTGGGCGTGTACATCTTCAGCGACAGGGACTTGCCGACCAGGCCCAGGGCGCTGCGGTCGAAGACGTCGGCGGCGTAAGGCTGGTTCGGCGAGCCGAAGTTGGTGGTGGAAAGCCCCGGAGTGGTGTCGGCAGTGTATGTTCCCGTGGGCGGGGTGGCGGCGGTGTTAAAGTCGCTGTTGTCGCCGCCGCCGTTGTGCGGGATCAGGCCCGTGGCGGTGACGACGGTGTGGTGCGTCGTGGTCGGAGCGGCGACAGCCGCCGCCAGGCGCTGGGTGGGATCGACGCCCTTGCCTCCGCCGGACGTGGAAGTAGGTGCCGCGACGGGGATGTCGTTGCCGTTCGCCAGCGCCTCCAGGGCGTAGGTGTCGCCACTGGCGAGGGGCGAGACGACGCCCCGGAACGGGCCGACCGTGTCACCGATCTCGGCGGCCTGAGTGACCGCCGCCCCGTTGAGCGAAAGGGGCAGCCCGCCCGCGCGCAGGCCGATGGGGTTCAGGATGCCGAACTTCGGCTGCTCGACCGGCTGGATGACCGGCTGGTTGGGGGTCGGGCCGAACGTGTACTTGCCGGTCGCCGGGTCGAGCACCGACTTGGGGCCGCCGTTAGTCGTCGAGGCGGCCAGCGTCACGGTCGCCCCGGTGTCGGTGAAGGCGGTGCCATCGTAGGTGAAGACATGAACGATCTGGCGGGCGTTGATGACCTGGCGCTGGCCTCCCGGCGTGTTACGGCGGGCCGACCCGTCGCCGATGGCGTAAGTATAGGCGGCGATCCACTGGGTCGGCGGTGCTTCCCCGTCGATCAGGTTATTGTCTGTGTCGGTGTCGGTGCGGGCGATGAAGCCGTCGGCAGGCAAGGTCTTGGAGGGCAGCGCACTGACGAGCACCGCCGGTACCGTCGCGTGGTCGGCGGGGTCGCCCGACGTGGTATCGGACAGGTCGAACTCGACCGGGCCGCCGTCGCCATAGTATTTTACGAGATTCGCGGGGCTTGCCGCCGCCGTGTTGCCTTGATCGTGGACGTAGTTGGCCGGCACCCGGCCCGGCGGGACGACGTTGGCGAAGCGGATGTAGACGTTCTGACCCCACTCATAGACCGGCAGGGCGCTGGATGTTTTGTCTAAGCGGTCCCCATACTTCGTGCTCCCCGCGTTGGCATCGCTCACGAGGTAGCTCCGCAGGGCCGAGGAAAGGTCAACAGTGCTGACGCCGCCGAAGTCGGCGGGGAGGATGCCGCCGAGGTTGGTCTGGCCGGCGTAGGTGGTGTCGTAAGGCGTGATGCCGTGGCAGAGGCCGGTGCTGGTGTCGCCGCAGTAGACCCAGTCGACGGCGTTGGTCAGGTAAGCGAACGCCGTCGGGTTTGTTGCGGTCGTTGTCGTCCTAGGCAGGTCCGTGGTGTCGGCGGCGGACAGCGTGGGCGAGGACAGCGGGCCGAAGCCGGTGAAGGCGCGGTTCTCGCGGACCAGCGGGAAGGCCTCGGTCGCGATGGGGTTGGAAATAGGCGTGGCGCTGAAGTCATACAGCGTATTGCCCGCCGTGACGAAGACCGCGCCGCCGTTGCCGCCGGACGTACTATAATTAGTAACCAGGGCGGGCGAGGACTGGTAGATGGCCCCGTCTGGCGAGATCTGGCGGTAGATCAGCTTGTCGGCTCCCGCGGCTCCCGGCGTGGTCGACGCCGTCGAGTCGTCTTTACCGTCGATGTCCAGGGCGTACAAAGCCGTGTCGTTGACGCCGCGCGAGGCGACGTAGAGCATCGGCACGGAGCGGCCCTTGACGTCATTCCCCGAGGCGTCGGTGTGGCCGTAGGAGGTCGCGTCGCCGTTGCTAATCACCAGCGGGAACTGGACGACGCCGATGGAGGGCGTGGCGTGGAGGAACGCGCCGATGGGCGTGGACGGCTCAGGACTCGTGTCCTTGGTCGCGTCGTTGGGGTCCCACGCCGACGGGTAGGCCCAGGCATTGGTCGTGGTAGCCGTGGACGTCACCGCCGTGGTGCCCGTCGTAGTGCCGACCGAGCCGTCCAGGTTGACGGCCCAGATGCGGCCCGTCTGCGTGTCGTCGGGGCGCGGCGCGGCGGTCGTGGCCGTGCTGCCTTTGGGCACTTCGAGGCCGACGTTGGCGGCGAAGTAGACACGGGTTTTGCGAGTCGCCGTGCCCTCATTGACGTCCGTGAAGACGACCGGGGAGCCGGTGATGTTGCCCAGGGCCGGGCGGGGCTTTTTGTTGCTGCTCAACCCCGTGGTGTAAGTGTCCGTACCGTAGGCGTCCGGGAACGACCAGTCGGCAGTGTCCGTCGGGCTGGTCTGCGGGCGCTGGGCCACATTGTAGTTCAGCGTGCCGGGCACTAGGTTCTTGCCGCCGTTGCCGGCGGGGCCGAGCAGGCCGTTCAGGGCATACAGCCGCCCGACGTTGGAGATGCTTTCCTGCTCGTGCGCCGACCCGATGAAGACGCGGGGCGTGTAAGCGATCACCGGCGGCGTCGCGCCGTTCGACACCGCCGTGATGTGCAGGGCGGGCGCAGACTCGAAATCGGCGGCGGAGGCGCTCGTCGCCAGGGACGCATTGCCTCCGCGCAGGGTGAACCACCAGCGCGGCTGGCAGGTGGGGGCGACGGCGTCGGTGGCGACCTGCGGGAAGACATTTCGTGCGCGCCGGATGTCCTGGCTGGCGTTGAACGTGTCGCCCGAGGCGGCGTACTGAGCCGCCGTGCCGGCGTTGATAAGAACACCGAGTGCGTCCAGGGCGTACAGAACGCCGTTGGAGTTGCCGACGTAGACGGTCGCGTTGGTCGGCGGAGTCGTGTAGTTGGTCCCCGCCGCAGCGGGGGCGACGCTCGGGTCCACGAAGACCGTGGGCGAGGCCGTGCCGAAGGCGGACGGGACGGGCAGGTCGCTGAGGGGGTCGCGGTCCGCTACGGCCTTGACGGTGCCCGCCGTGCCGGTCTTCCCATCCCCCGCAACGTACTTGGGCATGGTCGCATCGGGCCGGTAGACCCAGTAGGTGTTGGTGGTGCCGACGTGGGGCGCGTAGCCTGTGGTGGCATCCACCTGCACGGGGGCTGTATTGGTGTGGTTAGTGCCCAGCGTCCCGTAGCCGGGCTGCGGCAGGTAAATCGGCTGGCCCGTGGTCGGATCAATCGCCAGGCTGTTGCTCGTCCCATCCCCGTGCCCGATGGCATCCAGGCAGTAGACCAGGCCGTTGTTGTCGCCGACGATCACCACCAGCTTATTCTCGTAGGTCGGCGGGACGACTGGGCTTGCGTTCGGGTCGCCAGGCGAGGTCATGACGTTGATCTTGACGACGGCGGGCGAGGAGAAGGCGGGCGCGGACGGGCCGGCGGCGGCGGGCGGCGTCTCGTAGCGCCACACGATGGCCCCGTTGAAGCCGTCCACGCAGTAGATCGCCCCATGCTGGCTGCCCGTCGTCATGGCAATCGAGTCGGCAGCGACATCAGTGGCTGCGGTGGTCGTGCCGGTGTGGTTGCCGAGGATGACCGTGACCACGTCCCCCCTCACCAGCGGGAGCGACCCGGTCGGCAGCAGGACATCGCCCGTCTGCGTCTCCTGGTTGAGCGTCTCGGTGAGCGTGGAGACGACCGTCCCAGCCCTGCTGATGGAGATGGTATAGAGCGCGTCTGAGATGCGCGTCTCGCCCGTGTTCAGGCCGGGCAGGTGGACCGATAGGAAGTAGCTGCCGCCGTTGGGCGCGGTCAGGACCCACTGGGCCGTCGCGCTGGACGTGCCATTGGTGGGAGCGGCTTCCAGGTATTCCGAGTTCGTCGCGGCGGCGGCGTTAGCGTTGACGACCGGGGGGCCGGCGCTGTAGGCGACCTGGTGCCAGACCGTCGTCCCCGCCGGGGTGATGGTGAAGTTCGGCGTACCATCTCTATCGTCCACGCGGACCGTACTGTTACTCGTCGGCTCCGAGCGCGCGAAGTAGACGAGCTGGCGAATGAGGCGCGTGGGAGTGGAGGCCTTTGTCGGGTCGCCGTAGTGCAGGATCGGCGTCGTGTTCGGAGTCACCCCGCCCGTCGTATCCGGCGGCGCGTTCTGCGTCAACGTCTGCGTCAGCGTCTGCCCGGCGGTCGGTGTGCCCCCCGTCGCCTGTACGCCGGTCGGCGAGGGTGCCACATAGATGCCCCAGTATTTCAAGTTCGCGCTGGCAAAGTCGGCCGGATACACCGAGGCGTTGATCGCCGTGGGCGTACTCTGGACATCGCCGATGCTGGACTGGAGCGTCATCGAGTCGGCGACCAGATAATCAGCCGCCGTCGTGGTGTTGTGGGTCGCGTCGCGCTGGAGCGTGACGGTGACGGTATCGTTCGCGGCAAGCTGGAACGGCCCGGCTAAAAATTGGGCCGAGTTCGCCTCGGTCTGGCTGACTACGGCCGTCACGGTCTGCGAAGAAGCGCCGGTCGTCGTGACGGTGTACGTCACCAGGTTGCTGCGAATTTCGGTGACGCCCAGTGAGTCGGCGATGTTCTCGGGGATGTGGAAGTAGACCGAGTAGCTGCCGCCGGTCGTCGCCGCCAATGTCCAGGCCGCCGTGCCGTTCGTGCTGGGCGGCAGGCGGTAATACTCGCCGTTGGTGGCCGTGGCGGCGGGCAGGTCGCCGGAAGTTCCGGGGGCACCGAGGACTTGGACGAAGCCGCCTGTCGCCGCGAAAACGTTGCCGTTAGCAGGGGTGGTCTGCGAATCATCCAGCGACACCGTGCTGGCCGCCTGCGGGACGTAGTCGAACGGGGCGCTCCAGGAATAGATGTTGCCGTCGGCGAAGTGGTCCGGGTAGTAGATGCCGACGCCGGCGGGCGGCTGCGTCGGGTCGTAAGCGCCGAGCAGAAAGCTGGGTATCTGCGTCGAGACGCCCGCGGCCCCCGCCGGGAACAGGCCCGTGGGCGTACCCTGGAGCTGGCTGTAGAGCGGCAGCAGGCCCGTCCCGTCGGCGGCGGGGGCCGGCGCGCTGCCCGCGTGGAAGAGCGGCGACTGGTACGGCGTCGGTGTCACCACCTGCGCCCGGCCCGCGAGGGGGGCAGCGGCGAAGGCGGCACCCAGCATCAGCGCCAGGCACCACCTACGGGCGGTCGGGAGTCGGAAGGAAAAGCGGCTGCGGTTCATTGTGTGCATCTTTGATATGGTTACGGTATGGAGACGGTCGAAAGTGCCGCTGGGAACCCACGCGGCAAAGGCGTCAAGGCGGCGCGGGCAACAACGTTGTCCCCCGGCACTGGAAGTGCCGGGCTACCCGGAGGAAGTGCCTCCGGCACTGAAGAGCGGCGTTCGCAAA
>JAABUQ010005134.1_pt1 | contig 21337 bp, 22 predicted proteins | sample 5560001 | NCBI WGS metagenome assembly JAABUQ01 (sample SAMN10711888, study PRJNA513371) | rock metagenome | isolation source: Antarctica rocks | place: Antarctica: Victoria Land, Finger Mt nord | collected 2015-12-18
TTATGCACAGGTTTTACCATATCCCGCTCACCTGTTCCAACCGTCAGCATCCGTCATCGATGTGACCGGAATGTGTACCCCCTCCTCTGACGTGGTGTGCCACTTATCCTCCACAGCACCAGGTGTTTTTGTAGCAAGGTTTGCCCAATACCAATCCAATGATGCCATCTGCTGCCCATCGCTCCCGCCGGCTATAATCTTATATCGGTGGGATGGAACACGAATAATCGCTAGCAGTACACCGCCTGTGTTCGGCAAACAGTTGTTGGTAACGCCTCTACTTTAGGCTTGTTGCGCAGGTTCGCTCAACGAGCCGCTTGGGCCGCAACTCCTCGGTCTCGTCGAGGTCGTCCGGTGTCGCTGGCGTCATCACGGCCACGCTCTCCTGCACTCGTGCCGCGTATGTGGACAGTCATACGGTACACAGGGCCGCGCCTGCGGGGCCGAGGGAAAAGCGGCTGCAGGGGCGGAGTCTGGGGTGGACGTAGCGGTGGAAAATCGGACAACAGGGATTGGCTCTTGTCGCCCGCCTACCACGTCCCCAACGCGGTTTTGAGCCGCTCGTCCGACCATTTCGCGTAGACCCGCGTCGTATCCAGGCTGCTGTGGCCCAGCATTCCCGCCGCCAGCTCCAGGCTTCCCGTCTCCTTCACCAGCCGCGTCCCCGCGCTGTGGCGCAGGCTATGGAGTCCGCGATACTCGACGCCGGCGCGCGCGGCGATCGCCTGCAGGCGGTAGCGCGCGCTCGTCGCCGTCCGGTAGGGGATCACCCACGCGGCTCGGTCCGGGGGCTGCTCGGCGCGTAGCGCCGCGGCCAGCGTCGGCCCCATCGGGATTGTCCGTCGCTTGCCGCCTTTGCCCTGGGCGACCACCAGCTTGTCGCTCGCCGGATCGACGTCGCCCCAGCGTAGCGCCAGGATCTCGGCGATGCGCAGGCCCGCGTGCGCGCCCAGCAGGATAAGGAGTTGGTCGTCGCCGGCGGCCGCGTCGACCAGCCGTGCGATGTCCTCCGACGGGTACGGTTGCCGCTTCTCGTGGCGTGGGATCGGGTCCGCGGCCGCCCGCACGTCCTTGAACGGGTCGTCCTCGGTCGCGCTGGCGTCGCGCAGCGCATGGTAGAGCGTGCGGGCGGCCGCCAGGCGGATCGTCACGGTGGCTGGCTTGAGGCCAGCGGCCTCCAATTGGCGCAGCCACAGCGCGGCCGCGTGGCGCGACGGGTGCAGGAGGTTCTCGCCTTTCCATGCCCGGATCAAGTCGGCGATGCCCTGTCCGTAGTTGCGCCGCGTGTACGGGCTGACGCGCGCGCCGCGCCGGCCGTGCAGCGTCAGCCAGGCCAGCGCGATCTCGACGAGGACCGTGGCGTCATGGTCCTGGCAGGCCTGCATCGCCCGTCGCTTGCGCGCGTCCGGGGATAGTCGCGCCCAAGACTCCGCGGCGTCGAGGCTGTCCCCCTGGTAGGGGACGATCGAACGGTCATCGCCGCCGTCGAGCTCTGTGTGGGTTGCCGTCGTCATCGCCCTTGTCTCCTCTGCGCAGACACACCAGCGCCATCGGCCGGACGACGCGCCATGCGATGTCGTCTAGATTCCACCCGCTGCAACCTCCCCATGACATGCGCGTACGATGGCTTGATAGAGGAACCACCAATCCTCGACCGTCCGGGGTTGCAGGCCGCGCCAGGCAACACCGTGGAGCATGCGCACGTCGTCGTGCGGGATGTCGTAGTGCGCGGCGCACTCCAAGAGCGCGGGCGCCGGCCGGTCGCTCGCGGTTGGGGTCTCGGGACGTTCACCCTCGGCACGACCAAGCAACTCGGCCGTGGTCGTCTCTAACGCATGGGCCAGGCGCTCGACGATGTCAGCGCCTGGCCGGTGTGTCGCCTGCTCCAACCGGGTGACGTACGACGGGGAGATGTCGGAGCGCCGGGCCAACTCGCGTACGCCTAGGCTCGACTGCTCGCGACGCCGGCGAATGCGCTGCCCAGCGGTCATGGTCGCGACCCATTCGTCGCCAGGTCCGGGAAGAGCAGGGCCGTGGCCACGACCTGGCCGGGCTTCGGGTAGTCGATGACGCCGAGCGAGCGCAGGGCGCCGAGATTGTTGCCGTAGCTGCCCGACGAGGGCGAGACGCCGGCGAGGTCCGCCAGGTCGTCGCGGCTCACGGGGTGGGGATACACGGCAATGGCCAGGCGCAGGAGACTTTCCTGCCGGGGCGGCAGCTTGGCGTACCAGGCCGCGTGGAGCGCGTCGAGCGTGGCCGCGATCGGCGGCGGCGCGGCCTGCGCGCGGCCCGCCTCAGTCAGCGCGACATGACCCTGCGTCGGATAGTCGACCAGACCGAGCGTGCGCAGTCGCCCGAGGTTATTGCCGTACGCGCCGGACGAGGGGGAGGTGTCGCTGAAGACGGCCACGTTGCCGCGCGCCGGCTGCCGGACGCCGAGCGCCTCGAACCAGGCCAGCGCGTCCAGGATGCGTCGCTGCGGCTCGGATAAGGAGGGGGATCGTACGGGTAGGTCAGGTGGGCGCGGCCGCTCGCGACGGGACGTCGTGCGCGTTTGGCGCGGCACGGGTGGCGCGGGAACCGGACCTGTGGGAGTCGGGGGTGGCGCCATGATCGTCGGCCCGCTTGGCGTCCCGGTCTGGCCGGCTGCCGGGATGCCGGCCAGCGCCGCCTGCAGATGCTGCGCAACGTCGGTGATGCCGTCCACCAGGCGCGTGAGGTGGGCCAGAACCTCGCCGGAGATCGCCGGGACCTCAACGCGCTCGACGACCGTCCGGGTCTGTGCTCGGGCGGCCTGCAACTCGCGCTCCAGGATCGAGATCCGCCGGCGGAGCGCTGCCAGGTCGCCGGTCGCGGCGTTGTCATCGGCGCAGTCGGCGTCATCGGTGTTCGCGGCGAGGCGCCTGCGCAGCGCGTCGAGATCAACGGGCGCCAGGTGGCGCGGCTCAACGCGCGTGTCGCCGAGGCGGGGCGTCGCCGACGAGTCGAAGGTGCGCCGCGGCCGGATATGGACGCGCCGGAAGACGTGCAGCCACGACGGGCTACAGACCCAGAACTCGCCGACGGCTAGCGATGGCAGCGAACTGAGCAGCGCCGCCTGCTGCTCCGGGTCGGCGTGCTCGGCGATCCAGTCGCGGATGGCGGCCCGGTCGTGCGACGAGGTGGTCTGGCCCACGAGGAGGACCTCGGTCTGGCTGAGCACGTCCTTGTTGACGCTGGCGGCGCGCTGGTCGATCAGGGCCAGGCCCAGGCCGCTGGTGCGTCCGCGCCGGCCGATGTCGCCGATGGCCCCCAAGAGACGTTCCTGACCGGACGTCACGCGCTGGGGCGCGTAGAGGCTGGCCTCGTCGACGACCAGGAACAGGGGATCGTGCCGGCTGGGCTCGCCCTTGCGCTCGTACAAACGCTCGGCGAAGGCGACGACGAACGCGCGCTGCTGCGTCTTGCTGAGGTGGCGCAGGCTCAGGATGAGGGAGACGCCCAGCTCGACCGCGAGGTCCGCGACGGCGTGGCCGTTGCCTGCGTCGAGCGGCAGGTCGCCGTGGGCGCCGCCGAGGACGACGATGGGCAGCCCCGCGCCCTGGCCGTCGCGCGCGCTGCGCAGGCCCCACCAGGCGTCCAGCGGGTCGATCACGACGACCTGCGCGCCGACGGCCAGCATCTCCTCGACCAGCACCGCGGCCGTGGTGGTCTTGCCGCTGCCGCGCCGGCCAAGGATGGCGAAGGTCTCGGTGACGGCCGCGAGCGGCAAGGGGAAGTCGTCGGCGATGCCCAGGGTCGTCGCGTCCGGACCCGCCGGCGTCATGACCGCGGCCATGCGAGAGCCTCCTTCCCCTTCTAACTACTTCCGATTCCGATAGCGCCACGCGCCGAGTGGTGTCGGACGCGCGTTAACGTGTCCCTGACACTATCCTAGCACAATACCTCTTGTGCGAAAGAGATCTGTCCACCCGCCTTCTCCTTGCTCAGTGCATAACCAGCACCAGTACGGCGACGATGATCGCGAACGCATTGTAGGTCAGATGGACCTGGGTCGCACGGAACACGGCATAGTCTTTCGCTCGTGGAGGTTGCGGGAACAATGCGACCAGTGCCCAGCTCGGCAGCCTTTCCAGTCGTTCTACTGCTCCCTTGTCATCCAAAGCTCGAAGATAGGCATATGTGAACACTAAGCCGGCCCCGCTCAGAGCCAGGCAGACACCCACCGATACCCCTGCAGTCAGATGGACAAGCCCAAACATCACGCTGCGCATGAAACCACCGACCCATGTCGTCGTGCCTCTGCGGAAAATCTCCTCCTCCATCCAGGCGAGAAGCGGCAAGGCCAGTAGTAGAGGTGGCGCATACAGAGCGGCTAGCGCGGGGTACGCGAGAGGAACAGTTGCCGCATTCCGTCCCGAGAGCGTACCGATGTGGAACAAGGTACCCAGGCTCCAGTCCCTCAAGGGCGCTGGTAAGACGATCGCTACAATCACAAATGTGGCGACTGTGAGTGTAAGGGCAACGATCGCTAGCCCCAAGGCCGATGCCCAAGACCAAGGCCATAATGATCGATAGTAGGCCAAGCACCGCGAGGAGTAGCGGCACACCACGTAGGCCAGGTATGGAGCAGTCGTGACACTTAGCCAAAGCGGATTTCCCGTGTACCCAGCTAGTATGAACGGCAGCAGGATTGTTGAGGCTGCAACAAGTAACATACTCGCCGGCGATCTGGTGATGCCAGCTAACGAATGGCCGTTTATGCGTTTCATCGTTGGCTCCTTTGCTCGTGCGTTCTGGGCACGACTTGTATCCGTCGGCGCGGACCAGAGCAGTGGGACCGACACACATGCTCTGGTCCGCGCCAACGACTATCCCTACTTCTTCTTGCCCGTCGATCGACGCTGGCTGAGGTCGCTGGCTGCCACTTTCTTCTCAGCCTTCGTTGACTTTGGATTGCTGAGAATCCTGCTCGCTGTGCTCGCGGCCTTTTTCCCTGTTGCCACAGTTCTCACCCCCTTTCTTGAAAGCATCGCTATTGGCCAACTGGCCCTATGCGGCTGTCTCCCAACCGCCATATACAGCTTAAGCAATTGCTTACATGTAAGTCAAGCGGTACAATTGTTGGTGCCTGCTTGCAGGTGTACAATAGAAACTATGAAGAGAATCAGACAGTGATCACAAACGAGGAGTTAGGGCGACGCGTTCGCCAAGCGAGAGACGAGCTGGGTCTATCCCAAGCTGCTCTTGGCCGTTTGCTCTCGCCACCACGGACCCATGCGGCTGTGTCGGACATCGAGCGTGGTAAGACGCATCTAGATGTCGAAGATTTATCGTTATTGGCTACTTTGCTAAAGAAAGATTTGGCCTACTTCTATGAAGAGAAGCCCGTTCCTAGCGCCGTGTATCGACGAGGCGACCGCGGGCTAACACGTCAAGAACAACAGCAGGCCGACCAAGCTATCGAGGCTTTCAAGCAGTTAGCACGCGATAAGGCCCGTGCCAAACGAGAGCAGGGCGGGCAATGATTCGCTCCCGTGAGGCGCGCAGGCGAGCTCACGAGGTGCTCAAGATGGTGGGAGTGGCCGTCCCACCCGTGGATGTAACCAAGGTGGCAGAGGCTTTGGGTTTTGATGTCCTATTCTTCGACTTTGAGGAGTCTACCTCGGCAGTCACCTTCATTGAAGGGGATGTCAGAAGCATTGGAGTAAACCAATCTCATGCACCGACGCGGCAACGGTTTTCGATAGCGCATGAATTGGGTCACTTCTTGAGTGGTCATGAAAGCTATGACCATGACGCGATACATGTGGAGGATCGCCCAGCGTGGCTTGATCCACAAAATCGGCAAGAAACGGAGGCCAACGAATTCGCTGCCGAGCTTTTGATGTCTGAGCGGTTCTTGCGCCGTGACGTCGCTGCGCGTGGTCTTGATGTACCGGCTCTCGCCAAGCTCTACCAAGTAAGTGAGCAAGCTATGTGGATTCAACTAATTGATCTGCGACTCGCGAGCCAGTATTCCAAGCCATGATTAGAGTTGAGTAATGTGTAGCTGCAAGATCCCCAAGGACATTGCCGCCGAGAAGTTACATCTCTCTTTGCCAGCTGAGTGAAAGGACGATGATGAGCAACGTCGTTCCGCCCACGGATTATGAGGTGCTGCTGCGCGAAGTGCGCGGCCTGCTGGAAACGTCCCGCAACCGGGCCTACCAGGCTGTCGACAACATTCGCGTGCAAGCGTATTGGCAGGTTGGGGAGCGCATCGTCCGCGCCGAGCTGGAAAACCAGGGGCGGGCCGATTACGGCCGCCAGATCGTCGAGCGTCTGTCGCGCGACCTCGGCATGGCCCAGCGCCTCATGTACGAGATCGTGCAGTTCTATCGCTCCTACCCCCTCGTGCATACGTTGCGCGCCGAATTGAGTTGGAGCCAGTACGGCATATTGATGCGCGTCGGCGACGCCAGGGCACGCGCATTCTACGAGGGCCAGGCCGTGCGCAGCGGATGGAGCGTGCGCGATCTGGATGAACAAATACGCTCCGACCTGTACGGCCGCTCTATGCGCGAGGGCGCCGTCCCGCTTGTCGTCGCCGCAGCGACCCCGGCGATGCGGCCCGAGGATGCCTTCCGCAGCATCTACCACTTCGACGTGCCCGGACTGCCGGCCGGCTTCAGCGAAGAGGCCCTGGAGCGCGCGTTGCTGTCCCACTTCGAGCGTTTTGTGGCCGAACTTGGCCCCGATTTCTACATCCGCCGGCGTCAGCAGCCCCTGACCATCGACGGCCAGGCCCATCGCATCGACCTGGAGCTTTACTGTCGCGCTATCCCGACTGTCGTCATCTGTGACCTCAAGCTCGGCCCGTTCGACGATCGCGACGTCGGCCAGATGAATAAGTATGTCAACTACTACCGCGAGCGCATGCCTCGCTACCCCTGGGAGAAGCCGCCGATCGGCCTCATCATCTGTGCCCGGGCCGGCCAGGAAGAGGTGCGCTACGCGCTGGGCGGCTTGGAAGAGAAAATCTTCGTGGCCGAGTACCGCGTGAAACTGCCGAGCGAGGCGCAGATCAAGCGGGGCCTCGAGACATCCCAGAGCGACGCACAGGACACGCTCTAAATTCTGCACACACTGTGTGCAGAATGTTATGTCTAGTAGAGATTACTTTATCTGGGCTGTTCGGTGCGAGACTGCCCTGCTTTGCCTCAAATTGGCGTACCGATCTCCTGGTGCAGCGACTAGACATAACATTTTGCACACACTGTGTGCAAAATGTTATGTCTAGTAGAGGACCCGCTGATGGATGCGGAGAGCGCGCGCATTGATCCTCGCGCTGACCTCTTCCGGGCATATCCGATACTTAATTAACCTAATGTGCAACTCCGGTCTTTGATCCACAGGAACATTGTTCGTAAATAAGCGATGCCTCACTGATTATGATCGCTATGATACCCGTCTAGCCAAACGCTTTGCGCTCGGTGGTATTCGTATCCATGATCGGCGTCTTCCACGATCTACAAAAGGGCGTGTCTCACTCGATTTGGATGGCTAACTAGCCGTTTGAGCCCTAAAAGAGTTGCACATTAGGTTTAATTACTGCACTACTGCTTGACGTATTGGCGCTTGCACTGGTTTACTGCAAACAGCAACGCAGTATCGACGTAATTGCTGATGTGCTGCGTGCAGTGACGCAGTAACGGCGTATTGGCTGAATTGCTGCATGCAGTAAAGGAGGAACGGACGATGCGGCTTGTCTGCGTGAACCTCAAGGGAGGGACCGGCAAGACGACGACGGCAATCCATGTCGCGGCGCTTCTGAGCAAGAAGGGGCGAACGCTCCTGGTCGACGCCGACCCGCAGGGGTCGGCGCTGTCGTGGTCGGAGTCGGCCGAGGATTTCCCCTATCCGGTTGTCAGCCTGCCCGTGCGCGACCTGCACCGACGCCTCCCCGCCCTGGCCCAGGGCTACGCCCACGTAGTCATCGACACGCCGCCGACGGAGATCGCTATCGTGCGCGGCGCCTTGCTCGCCGCGGACACCGCGATCATCCCCTTGTCGCCGAGCACCCTGGACCTGGATCGCCTGAAGGCAACCATCGACCTGCTGGCCGAGGTCGAGCCGATGAACGCCGTCTCGCCGCACGCCGTGCTCACGCGCGTCCGTCAGGGGACGCGCAGCGCCCGCGCGACGCGCGAGATTCTGACCGAGCTGGGGCTGCCGGTGGTCGGCGAGGTGCCCCTGCGCGAGGCGTACGCCTCCGGCTTCGGGCTTGTGCCCGACGATGCCGAGGGATACTACGGCCTCGTCCTGGAGGCCCTGATGAACGAGGGGGTGGCGGTATGAGCAAGCGGTCCAGCGACATCGCGCAGCGGATGCGGCAAGTCGCGCTCCATAACAAACCCGCTGCGGCTGGGACAACTGGGGCAGCCGGCACGGCGGGAGTAGAGTCCCAGGACGCACCTTTGGCGCCTGTCCAACCCGCCGCGCCGGCGGCGCGCGAGCGCCGCATCCGCTACACGTTGGACCTATCGCCGGAGCAGCATCGCTTCCTCAAGCGGTTCGCGTTCGAGGCGGAAGTGGATGCGAGCGCGATTGCGCGCGCGCTGCTGACGGAACTGGACCGCGACTTCGCGCTCGCCGAGAGGGTGCGCGGCCAGGTTCGCCGCGATGGGGACTGAACTACTGCACTGCGTAACGGCTGCATGCAGTAACTACGTCGTGCAGCATGCTATACGCTAAACCTCGCTTTGGGCGACGGAGACTGCGTGCAGTAACGACTGCACGACGTAGTTACTGCACGCAGCTTCTTCGCTCGTCATCGCCAAGGTCATTTTCCGCACGCCATACTTCAGAGCACAACAACCGCTTTTAGTTGACATAATAAATCACGCTCGTGTTTTAGCTTGCTACCTCATCCGTCCGCGCCTGGCTATCTTCCGCCTCCGCCAGGATCTTCACCCGACGCAGCGTCTTGCCAGCAATGTTGTGGATGAAGTCGCCGACGATGTAGCGCGCGACGAAGGGGCCGATGAGAGGTGGCCACGGGGGATTGAATTCGTGCACGATGCGCACGTCCGTGCCGTTCGGACCCGGCTCGATGATCCATTCGACATCCATGCCTCGGGTCACGCCACGCACGTGCCGGAAGTGGATCCGGTTCCGGTCGGGGTCGAGTTCCTGGATCGACGTCCACTTCACCGGGAACCCGCCGTCGCGCGTTGCCGCCATTTCCACCAGACGCGTCCGGCCATCGTCGCGAAAGAGCGTGACCCAGCGATAGTGCGGCAAAATAGTGGGCCACTTTTTGATCGCGGCGGCCAGTCGATAAATGGTTGCCGCCGGCGCGTCAATCACGACGCTGTCCACCGAGTGCATTGGTCCAATCTCCTAATTGTCGTTAAACGAGAAGGCGAACGATACGAGCGAGGACTTGGGCATCACGCCTGACGCCTCTGGACGCGCGCCATGACCCCATTCTTGGGCCGCAAATTCATGCCGGGTTCCGGCTCGACCTGCTGGCCCAGCGGCACGAACGTGACCGCCTGGGCAATGGTCGCGAGCAGGAGGTGCCCTTCCATCAGGGCGAAGTGGTTGCCGAGGCAGACGCGCGAACCGGCGCCAAACGGCAGATAGGCATGGCGCGGCAGGCGTCGTTCGGCTTCTGGCGAGAAGCGCTTGGGGTCGAATCGCTCGGGGTCGGGGAAATAGTCGGCCCGGCGGTGGAGCGTGTAGGGACACACGATCACGACCTTGCCGACCGGCACGGCATAGCCAGCCAGATCGATGCCGCGGATGGCTTGTCGCGAGAGGATGTACGCCGGCGGATACAGACGCAAGGACTCCTTAAAGACCTGGAGCGTATAGGGCAGCCGTGGCAGGTCCTCGGCGGTCGGCAAGCGGCCATCAAGCTCTCGATCGACCTCGACACGCAGGCGCTCGTACACGTCCGGATGCCTCATCAGCAGCATCCAGGTCCAGGCTAGCCCCGCGGCCACGGTTTCATGACCGGCTGTGAACAGGGTCATCGCCTCGTCGCGCACCTGTGCGTCGCTGAGCTGGGAGCCATCGTCCTCGGCCCGTGCGAGGAGCAGCATCGACAGGAGATCGCCTGTGTCCGTCCCCACGGACCGGCGCTCGGCGATCATCCGGTAGATGGTCACGTCGAGTTGGGCAATTGCCTTGCGCACACGACGATGCCCCGGCGTGGGCCAGTCGAGAGGGATGTGGAGCGGCGTCGCCAGCTGCGACGAGGCGTAGCGCAAGGCCACCAGGATGGACGAGCTCAGCTCGTCGGCCCGGTCGAGCAGGTCGGCGGAGAATACCAACTCGCCGATGATGCCAAGGGTCAGACGGGTCATCGCGCGCGCGACGTCGACCGTGGCGCCGTCGCGCCAGCCGCGCTGCGCCTGATCGGTGCGGCGTACCATTGTATCCGCGTACGCGGCCACGCGCCCGTGCCGGAACGCCGGCCCCACGATCTTGCGCTGCCGGCGATGCACGCTTGGATCGCTCCCAAGCAGGCCGTCGCCGATCACAGGACGCAGGTACAGGCGCAAGCTCTTGCCCTTGCGGAAATCATCGGCATGCTCCACTAGCGCCGCGCCGATCGTCTCCGATGAATTCGCAAAGATGACGTTCGATCGCACGCCCAGCCGTACGGGGCCGATATCGCCGCACTCCTTGCTTAGGGCCAGGAGCATGCCCAGACGGTCGCGCTGGAAAGCGCGCAGATCGCCGATGAGTGAGTGGCGTTGGGGGGCAGGGGCCGTTGTCGGCGGCTGTATCGGTTGCAGGGTATCGGTCCTTTCTACGCTGGTAGGGCGTTGGAGTATCGATTGGTTTGGTCCGCGTCGGACATCTCGTCCGCGGGCGTCGCGAGTACCGGATAGAGAGCGCAGGGCTCACCATGTCTGTGCAGCGCCTCGCTGATCAACAGCGCGGCCATGCGCGACGGGTGACGTGACGATCCCGTCGCCGTAAGGGTGCGAAGAACCTGTATCCCGACGCGTCCCATGTCAGCAAGGAAGTAGGTGGAGTGGTCCACGTACCGACCCATCGTCAGGGCGATCTGGGTGTCCTGCTCAGCAGCTCGCTCGGGGTTGCGCGCCGCATACTCACGCCAGGCGGACTCTCCGACGTCGCCGATGATAGTGTTCCGCATGTACAGGATGTGCTGTAACGTGCCCAACGCCACCTGGCGGTGATAGCCCGATAACGGACTTGCCTCAAGCAGATCGGCCAGTTCGGCCAGCATCTGCTGGTCAGACGCGTGACTCGGGAATAGCGTGAGTGAGATATTGCCGACGAACACGACCGCCGCTGCCATGTGGGCGCGCAGATCGCGCAAGGACAAGGCAAAGACATCTCCCTGGGCACAGACCGTATCCTCGTCCTCAACGGGCGGCGTGGGCACCACTGGATAGCCGAGGTCGGACAGCACGCTGACTAGGAGGCGCACGGCGCCTCGAGGCCACCGTGGTCTAGAGAAACGAATGGCTTCAGACACCGCATATAGGGGCGCAACCTCAACAGCGAGGCGGGTGATTGCGGCGAACCGGCGAGCCTCCTCAAATTCTACCTGCCCCTTGTCCGCGTTGAGTGGCGAGCCGACTCCATGAAGCAAGTGAAGGGTGTGCGGAGGGGCCGAGCCTTCATTCTTGTCGATGTTCGCGACCGACGTTGTGAGATAGGCTGTCGTTGCCACCATGGCTCGGATTTGTTCGGCCGACAGTCCCAGTGTCACGCTGCCTTCCTCCGTCATGCGGACGGCTGCGTAATCCGCGGAATGCTGGAGATGCAACTCGTCGGAACGCTGCCTCACGACCATTGTGAGCGCCGGGATGTCCTCGCCGTAGCGCGCTTCGCGGCGCGAGCGCCAAGATAGCCGCAGCTTCAGGAAGCCGAAGGACGAGGATGCCACCACGGCCACGCCCAGCGTGACCAACGTCCTCACAGCGTGAATGCCGGCATCGTCCCATCCCAGGTTACTCCAGACAGCTTCTACCATCGAGAGTATGCCCGTGGAACCGATGATCGCGGTGACAATCGTCGACACCGGTAGCATCACGCGACTGAACGTGCCCCGCGTGCGCAGCCCCTGCAGCAGATACTCGCACGCGACAAAGCCAGTGAGGTAGGCGAGGCCCGCTCCCATAAACATGTTCATGGCAAAGACAGCAGCAGGCCGGCCGGTGAGCGGCCCGTAAAACAACGTTGAGGGGACATCGGTATGCAGAGTGCGCACCGCGAACCATGCCGCCGCGAAGAGGATGGTCAGGGCCGCCGCAGGGATCAGCAAGGCTACTCGCCGTGGGGACCATGTGTCGAACAAACCAAGGACAAGCACCGCATGCAGGAAGATCCCGATCATGAGCCCGACATGTCGCCAGCGGCTGAGTCCGATGATCCCGATGGCACGGTCGAGTGCCAGCGCGTGCGCGTCGGGGATGAGATAGACACTTACCCCGATACAGAGTGCGCTGGCAACACCAGCGACCGACCGCCAGCGAGGCCGTGCCGGGAAATAGTGCAGAGACGCCAGCACCAGCACGACGCTGACGATGGAAAAGAGTGTAGACAGCATGTGAGGTTCCTAATCCTCTAACAGTTGCTCGAATGGCGATTTACCGGATAGGCGGTCGCGGACAACATGCCGCCAGATAACCGCCGCGGCTTGCTCGGCTTCGAGATCATCGACATCCCGGAGCAATGGAGATTGCATCTCGACCGCGGCCAGGGCACCTATTCTCTTGATACGGTGTTTTAGCAGCACATGCGACAACTCGTGGAGCTTGGATAGGAACTCTGTTCGTGGATCGTCGCTCGGCGCATACGAGACGACGATGCCCTCCCGCGTCAGGACGACCAAGCCACTGACCCGCCCGCCAGTCCGCAGGTTTGGCCGCAGTAAAACGGGTATTTGCAGCTTCTCGGCAAGTTGCTCCACGATCTCATCGGCCAGTGTCGCCTCGTCGAACGGCGGTCGAAGCCCCAAGTTCCTTAACGCAGCAATGATGCGCCGCTCGATCTTGGCGAGTTGAGCGCCAGGATTGTGGAGAATCTTTCGCGCCAGATCGTCCATCTGCCGCTGATTGGTAGCCGCGTCCTCCGTTAACCACCGCGCGGGATAGTCTGTCCACTGGGACGGCCTACCGAGACGGAGGAGGTTGATCCATTTCATGTCATCCCCCCGCGACTACACGCCTTCCCTCTCCGTTCCCCGTCTTTCCTCAGGCGCGGTCTTGCCTCCACGATCCGTGTCACTATCCTCGAGACCCAGACGCGCCTTGATCTCCGCGAGTTTCTCCGCGATGACCTCCGCGAGTTCCATCTTGGCCTCCTCGATGGCCTGAGCGACGATGGCGCGTTCTTCAGGACCAAGTGCTCCGGAGCGGAGCAGGACCGGCTCATCAATCGTGGGAGAGACCGGTGGGCTTGCATCGGCCGAGGGGACGTCGGGAAGCGGCAATTCTTCTGACGAGAAATACTCCAATGGGACACCAAAAAACCGTGCCAGCTTCACCACCCGCTCGAATGGTACGGCCGCGATGTTGCCTTTTCGGACGTTACTCAAGTAGGGAACCGAGAGGCCAGTGCCCTCGCTAATCTCTGTGAGCGTGTACGGACGCCCGCGAGAGGTACGCCGCGTTGTCAACAGATGGTTGAACACCTCTGCAAAAGAAGGCCGAGGGCGGGAGATGTTGGAAGAGCCGGGACGCGAACTACTAGGATCGTCCAAGTTGACACCTCCTGCCTGTAATGTTAGCATGGTATATAAACATCGGAAATAAAATACATCACATCTTTAAGTTGTGACGTGTTGCGGATGTTTAACATTACCACGTTATCGCGCGCGATGCCAAGCTGTCGCCGACTCAGACCGGCAACGGTCGCTTTTACAACGTAAACGTAGGGGGAGATGGTCACGATGCTCGCGTCTCGTCGGCTAGTGCGCAAACGCCGCGGACAGTTGTGCAGATGTTTTCAGTGTGGCAAGGAGGTTTATCCGTTGCCTCTGAACGTGCCTCATAACCTGGAACTGCCCATCAAGCGCGGCTACGCTGCCGTCTGCACCCTGGTCAATAAGCGCACGCGGAGCCTACGCCTCGTTCCCTGCTTACTCTGTCCTGACTGTGCCGGCCCTGCAGAGGTAGCAACGTATCAGGCGCGGTTCGAGCGAACGATGAGTGATCCGTGCCACGACGTAGTCGCCCATGCGAGAAACCTGGAGAGCGCCGCTAGTGTAGCACTAACGTTCTACGTGCATGCACTGTATTGTTGCAAGCGCGCGTCCGGTGCGCTATGATGCCCATCATGGAGACGTTCGCCATGCCGTAGCAACGCCGTGCTAGACGCACGAAACCCACCGGGTTGCCCCGATGGGTTAAGGCTACAACCACTGTTATTTGGCTCTGGTGCCGAAGCTCACAACCGAATCACCAGCGCCGCCAGAACGGGACCCAAAACTCAAACCGGGCTACCACCCCCGACGAGAGTTTTTGGGCTCACAGGGAGGCTTTACGCTTCCGAGGAGTACCTATGAGCAATCATACGGGAACGATACGCACATGTCAAGATCATGCCCACCCGTCGAGGGTAGGACAGACACTGCCGCCGCTGTCCCACGAGCTGGACGCCGATGAACAGATCGACTGGCGCCTGGTCCACCGCTACGGCGCGCCGCTCCTGACGGGGGGCTACACGGCGCTCCCGACGTACGCGTGGGTGTACTACGCGCGGCTGGGGGTGAGCGAGGCCGAGTTCGTGTACCTCCAGCAGCTGTGCACCTACTGGTGGAGCACGCGCGACCCGTTTCCCGGTGACGCCGCCATTGCCGCGCGCATGGGCAAGACGGTGCGGTGCATCCAGGGCTACAGCCGGAGCCTGGAGGCCAAGGGGCTGCTGCACATACAGGCTCAATACTCCGCCCGCGGCCGGCAGCAGAGCAACGCCTACGACCTGCGGCCGTTCTTCGCGGCGGTCGAAGGCCTCGCGCGCCTGGACGGCCTGCTCGACGACTCCGCCCCTGCCCCTGCCGCCGACGCCGCGCCTCGACCGCCGGCGCCTCCCGCCACCGCGGCGTGCTGTGTGCCGCCCTGTACCGCTCACGGCCCCACACAGGGGAGCGCGGAACAGGACCCGCTATGTGTAGGCGGGACGAGTGGCGGACCGGACACCCGACTGAGGGGCACCGCTCCGCAGGCGATGGAGGAGGGTGAAGGATTGTACAGGGGGAGGGCGAAGAATCCTTCACCCCAAGTAAACCCAGTCGAAGTAAAACCTTTCGACCTCGATTCGATACCCCCTACCCCCGCTGAGGCAGCATGGACCACGCTAGCCGACGACCGTCGAGCGACGAACGACGGCGACCCGGACGACCAGGCGCTGGCCCAGCGGATCACTGACCTCAGTAGCGAGTTCGGGGACGACACCCCCGCGTCGAGCCTGACCCGCGCCCGATCCCTTGGCCGCACCGCCGGCGTGCCCCCCGCACGGTTCCTGCAGCTCCTCGACGCGGCCGCAGCCCGGACGCGCGCCCGCCAGGCCCACATCCTCAAGCGCCGGCGCGACGGCCAGGCCATCAACGGCATGCCCTACCTGTTCGCCGTGCTGACCGACCTGCTGCACCCGGCGTCACCCCGGACGCGCACGGCCCCGGATCGCCGGCGTGCCGCCCACCGCCGGCAACCCGAGGCCTCGGGCGAGGCCGTCGATTACGTCACCTGGACCGGGGCTGCGGCGGCACCCGACGCCGGCGACCTGGCCGCGGCGGCACCCGAGGAGAATCCTACCTGGCGCCGCGCCCTCGACGAGCTGCGCGGCGACATGTTACGCGAGAACTACGCCCGCTGGTTCGGCCCCACCCGTGTCATCGACGACGACGGCGCGACGCTGCGCATCGCCGTCCCCGACGCCTTCCATCAGCAGTGGCTCGACCGCCGCTTGCGCCCCGTCGTCGAGCGCGCGCTGGCCCGGATCGCGGCCGGCGTGCGCGTCGAGTTCGTCGTCGGAGGGGCTGCCTAATGCCAGCGGCGGGTCTGCTGACGCGGCGCCAGATGGTACTGGTTGACGGGCACCGCTCTACCTGGGTTAGCTAGGTGGGAGGAGGCGACTCCTCCCACCTAGCTAACCCTACCTCCTACCTCCTGGCTCAATACGTCAGGCAGCGTATCGTTGTAGCCAACGAGGAAGCCACTACGGTGGGGCGTGAGGGTCGGATGGCGCTGATCTCTGCTGCCGACCATGAAGCGCAGGGGAACGCTGCGAACGCGCTACGGGAGATGGTCCTGGGGTCACAACATTATTTCCGGGAAAAACCCCGCTAAGGCCCCAACCCGAGCGGAATCTTCAGACAACTTGCGCAGCGCCGTCGTTCTGCGACGAGTTTCTGGTGCCAACCCCACTGTCGGCAGTTCCTTCATGAACGTCTGCGCACTATAGCAGCGGCCTAAACTCGTCGCGGAACGGATATTCTACGACATGTGTTCTACGACGAGCTGGAGGGGAAGAACGGAGCTAGTGTGCCTGTCGCCTTGTCTGGGCAGGCACGGGTGGAGCAGAATTGAGACTGATGGTCCAAGATGTCGCTGCCCTTGCAGAAAAGGTGTGGTGACTCAATGCATGGCGGATACGATTCGTCGTGGCCAATTGCCGCCAGAAAGGAACCATGGCCTGTGGAGTTGATGCAGCGGAGCGGGTGGTATCCCTTTGACGAGGGACATAGTCTCGGTCAGGTGGGAACAGAGAACGGAACAATTGTCCGTGACGAGGAACACGGCGATGGCGCACGTATCACCCTCGAGCGTGATGGTTACACGCCTTTTGCCATCACTTGCGGTCTTTATGGCTGGATGGCACATACGTGTTTCTTTGACACAGAGCACTCCGCGCAGCAGGCGTTTGACGCCATGAGGCTGGAGTTAGCCCGTATCCTTGCCCTTATCCCTACTAAAGCGGACCTAGAGACTGGACAGACGGTCTCTACTGTCGTAGATGCGATCAGCAGGTTTGTCGACGAATTCGCCTAGCGGCTATCGTGCACGAGCCATCATGCCAAGGGCCAACTGCGGTAGCGTGGTAACTCGCGCATCGCTTAGCGGGGATTTACCCGGAAAAATTGTAGCGACCCCGTCCTCAGACGTGCAAGTATGGCGAAGGTCAAGGCAGCGTGGGAACAGAGAGCAAAGACGGTGGACCTGCGGACACGCTCCATCGGCCTTCACGACGAGGTCCACAGTTGCCAGCAGTCCGTTGAGGGGACCTCTGTACGACGAGGCAGTACAGCATCTAACTGCAGCTGAGGCAGCGCATGTTGCCACAAAGAGTTACACACATTGAGATCAAGGGGTATTGGCGGCAATTGCCGCCAATACCCCTTCTCGCGAGAGGGTACATGCGACCATATCAGCCATCTCGGTCGGCCTGAGCTTCAATTCGCGCGCCATAATACTCACCATGCGCGCGCTAATAGTGTGCTTTGACCCTTTTGACATGCTGGTTGAAGCCACAACATTTCCCTCATCATCAGTTATGACGTAATACCGATCACCAGGCTCGTTGTTGACTTCCGCCTTCATTTTGCCTTTCAAAGACTTATCGACCTTATCAGACTCGAGAGCAGGCATGGCTAGTCGAGCTCTATCAAAGATTTTACAAAGTCAAATTTCCGCCGCATGTAGGGGCTAAGGCGATCCTCATGTAAGCCCAAGTTATACCGAGCAGCTACGAGCCCAGCGAGCAATACTTGTTCAGCTTCAAGGATAGTGTCGCCCTCACCGTGTATGCTGAACTCCTGTTCGGCTAAGACGTAGCGACCGTCTTGGTCCTTGAAAAGCTGGACAGTCAACTCCTTGATAAGGTGCCCCTCTTGCAAACGGCGAGGTACAATCCGTCGGGTGGATGTTGGCATTGTTGAAAAGGATAATGACATAGGACACCTATGATTAAAGCAGCGCCACTGTCTCTATCGGCTAAGCCGACAGTACGATAATAGCGCTCTCTTAATTAACAAGACAAAAAAGCCTAAATTGTAGGCTTACTGGTAATGGTACACCTAGCACCCGATCACGTCAACTCCCCGCATCTCCAGATTCCAGAAAACTTTTTGAGTCGTCATCCTTGATATCGCCCTCGCACATGAGACGGGGCACAGCCTCCACAGACACTGCACCCGCTTCACGGGCGATGCGACCACGCGCACTGTCGGTCAAACCCTGTTCACCGAAGGGTTGGCCGTCTCCGGCGGGCGCGTCGCTGGCCGGTCGGCTGGTGGCAAACCCTTCCAGTCTTACGCGCGCTCGACGCGGGCGTTGCCACCCTCGCCGAGCGCGCGCTAACCGCGCCGATCAGCGACGCAGTAGACGTGGCTCAGGGCCTGCTTGATCACGCTCACCATGCGCTAGATGGTCTGCTCTGCCGGAGCCGTGACGCGTGATCTCTTCTTTTCCAAGCAGCCCAAGCGGCCCGGTTGCCACGACCTGATGCGACCGTGTAGGCTGATGGCAGGGGGTTGCGCAGCGAACCCGTACTCACTACGGGTTTTGTCGGTCGGCCCTGGGGGGCCTCCCGCGAAACCCTGCGTTCGCCCCCGCCCCGGACCGCCCGACGGCGGCCGGGCGCGGGGGTCAGGCGCGGCCGGTGCGGGGCCGGCGCGTCCCAAGCGCGGCGGGGGCGAGGCCTTGTCTACCTGGAAAAGAGTCGAGCGAAGGGTGCGCGATGCGAGGCACGATACAGCGGTCGGTCGTCGTCTTTGTAGGCCTGCTGCTCCTTGCGGCCCTCGTCGCCGGCGCCCTGGGGCGCCTCGCCTTACCCGAGCGGGTGTACACGGTAGCGGAGATACAGGCCGCTGTGCGGCAACACCCGTCGGTGTGGGTGGGGCGCAGCGTGGTTGTGCAGGGGCATATCGCGGGATGGTTGAGCACGAGTAATTGCGCGGGGAGCGGGGATCAAGGATTCATCACCTGCCCTCGCAGGGCGACGGTGTGGGTCCAGATGGGGATGGGTAGCCCGAACTGGACCATCACGTTGCCCCCGGGGCGGCGCCCTCGGATTCTGTCGGGACTGGGACCGTCGCTCCCGCCCTGGCTGTACACGTTGCCGATCGTCGGGCCGCTCGTCGCCCAGTTTGTCCCGCCGCCCGGCCCCGACGATGTCACAGTGCGCGTGCGCCTCACGCAGCCGACGGCGACACAGGTGCTCAACCCGGACACCCGCAGCGACGGGGTGCTTCTCGTCCCGTGACGACAGGAGGGAGGTGGCCGGCATGTACGCGGTGATGCGCTTCGCCAAGCTCAAGACGATGGGCCAGGTCGGGGCACTGGGACGGCACAACGAGCGGGAGCGGGAGACCCGCAACGCCGACGAGGCGCGGCGCGGGGACAACGTGCGGCTGGCCGGAACCGGCGACTGGTGCGCCGACGTGCAGGCCCGGCTCGACACCGTGCCGACGGTTCGGGCCAACGCGGTGCTGGCCCTGGAGTACGTGATGACGGCGAGCAAGGAGTTCTACGCCGACGCCGACCGCGACAAGCTGGCCACCTGGACCGAGCGCAGCATGGTGTGGTTGCGCGAGCGGTTCGGCGCCGAGAACGTCGTCGCGGCCGTGCTGCACAAGGACGAGCTGACCCCGCACATCCAGGCCGTCGTCGTGCCGATCACCGAGGCCGGCCGGCTGAGCGCCACGCACTACGTGGACGGCGCGGAGAAGCTGCACGAGATGCAGACGAGCTACGCCCGTGCCGTGGAGGACCTGGGACTGGTGCGCGGGGTGCAGGGGAGCGTGGCGACGCACCAGACGGTGCAGGAGTACTACGCCAAGATTCAGGAGCCGACGCCGGCGCCGGAGATTGTGCGGCAGCATCTGGAGGTGGAGCGGCCAGGCCGCTTCGTCGCCAATCCCGACCGGTGGGCAAGCGAGCAGCACGAGCGGATCGCCGAGCGGATCGCGCCGGCGCTGGACGCGGCGCTGACCAAGGCGACGCACTACGAGCAGCAGGCGGCGCAGGCCGAGGCCAACGTCGCGGTGCTGCAACAGCGGGTGCGCGAGGTGGAGCGTGAGCGGGACACGCTCCAACGCGATTACAAGGCGCTGGTGGCCCAGGTGCGACAACTAGACCTTAGAGACACCATGCAGACGCTCGGCGGCGTCCAGGACCGCTACGACACGCACAAGTGGCGTGTGAACGACGAGCACATCTCGATTAACGGCGAGCGGTTCTATAACCATGACCAACAAAAGGGCGGCGGCGGGTCCATCGACCTGGTGATGCACGTCACCGACTACACCTTCAAGCAGGCCGTCGCCTACCTCAACCACGAGGCCGGCCCCGAACTGGCCGTGGCCGCGGCCGCCAACCACGGCGCGCGGGAGCGCACGGCCCAGGCCCAGGAGATCGTCGAGCGGGGCGACCGGGCGCCGTTCAACGCGCCCGAGCGCCACGAGGAGCGGTGGCCACAGGTCCGGGCCTATCTCGTCGAGCAGCGCCAGCTCCCAGCCCAGCTAGTCGACGAGCTGCACGAGCGAGGCACGATCTACGCGGACGGCCGGACCAATGCCGTGTTCCTGCGCACGGACGGAGAGGGCCAGGCCGTGGGCGCGAGCCTGCGTGGCACGTTGCCCGGCTCGGAGTTCCAGGGGCTCGCTTACGGCAGCCGGCGCGACGAGGGGCACTTCTCCTTCACCATCGGCACGCCCGAGCGGTATAGCGCGCCGCAGTACCACATCACGGAGAGCCCCATCGACGCCTTGAGCCGAGCGGCGCTGATCGAGCGGGCCGGCGAGCGCGGCGAGTATGTGTTCCTCTCCAACGACGGCCACGGCGAGCTACCGCGCCGACAGATCGAGGAGGGGCTGGCCAGGGGGGCGCTCGTGCATTGCGGCTTCGACAACGACGCGGGCGGTGCCAAGTTGTGGGCGCAGGTGAAAGAGGCGTACCCGCGCGTCGAGGCCATCGAGCGCGAGCGGCCTCCGGCCGGGGCGAAGGATTGGAATGACGCCCTACGCGCCACGCCTGGGCACGCGGAGGGGCAGGGGCAGGAGGACGACCGGGTGCCGGGGCGCGGCCGGGGGCATGCGCCAAGTCGCGACGAACACGGCCGCGGCTAGGAGTGCAGCGCGGTGAAAGTTACACTCAGTTCACTATTCCCCTATGCTCGTAGCGTAATCATGCTGTTAGCATAGATTTTCGATTGATCTTAAGGATCTGGCACACATTTGATGGTGTAGGCCGCGCGCCTGTGGTAGACCAGAGACACGTCACCTTACGTCAAGAGCACGCGCAGGCGGAGTAAGTCGAGCTTGGCACGGCCGAACATTTGGCGCTTGAGCATCTTCACCTTGTTCACGAATCCTTCGGTTTGGCCC
>JAABUQ010005136.1_pt1 | contig 21334 bp, 19 predicted proteins | sample 5560001 | NCBI WGS metagenome assembly JAABUQ01 (sample SAMN10711888, study PRJNA513371) | rock metagenome | isolation source: Antarctica rocks | place: Antarctica: Victoria Land, Finger Mt nord | collected 2015-12-18
TGTTGTCGTGGATGCGGGCATCGGTGTGCCCAGCGAAGCCGCGCAGGCGATGGAGATGGGCGCGGCGGCATGCCTCGTGAACACGGCGATTGCACGGGCTGCCGACCCCGCCCTGATGGCACAGGCCATGAAGACGGGCCTGGAAGCGGGCCGCCTAGCCTACCGCGCCGGACGCATGCCCATCCTGCCGTTTGCGTCCGCGTCCAGCCCCTTAGAAGGCGTTGTGCGGTAAGCCGATGCTTCCCCAGCCCTGCCTGATGCTGGTAACGGAGCCGCATCCCAATCTGCGCGAAGTTGTCGTGCAGGCCATAGCAGGCGGCGTCAATGTCGTGCAGTTGCGCGATAAAGCTGCTGATTGCTTCCAATTAGTGCAGGCCGCATGGCATTTAGAGGAAGTGGTTCAGCCTCCGGCACTGCTGGTGATCAATGGCGCGAATACGTACACAATGCGCAAGACAGGCTGTGGAACCCAGTTGTCCATAGCCGCTCTGCGAGCCATGTCTTTTGAGCACAAGTATTTGCCGTGCGGCGTTTCTGTTCACACTGTGGCGGAAGCTCGGGAAGCCGAGCAGCTTGGCGCGGATTACTTAATCGCAGGCACTATTTTTGCCTCGCAAAGCCACCCCGATATTGCCCCGGAGGGGTTGGGCTTTCTGCGCGATGTGTGCGCTTCGGTCACGATCCCGACGCTTGCGATTGGCGGCATCATGCCTGCACGCGTGGCAGGGTGCGTGGAGGCAGGCGCGGCAGGCATGGCGGTGCTGTCCCCCATCATGCGGGCCGCTGACCCCGAAGCCGTCGCGCGCAGCTATCGCCAGGCTTTAGAGACTGCATGGAAGGCAAAACAATGCGCTTGACAATCAATGGCGACGCGCGCGAGATTGATGACACTCTTACACTCGCTGCCTACCTTACTCTCCATAATCTCAGGCCGCAGATGGTTGTGGTGGAACGCAACGGCGAGATTGTGCCGCGCGCGGACTACGCCAGTACGCGCCTGGCAGAAAATGATACGCTGGAGCTGGTGCAGATGATGGCGGGAGGGTAGCATTATTTCACGCCGCGCGTTTGCTTCCCCTGCAAAGCAGGGCTTTACCCTGATAGAGTTGCTCGTGGTCATCGCCATTATCGCGCTGCTGGCGGCGGTGCTGTTTCCTGTCTTTGCGAAAGCGCGAGAAAAGGCGCGGCAGACCGTCTGCGTGTCTAATCTTAAACAGCTTGGCCTGGGCTTTGCCCAATACGCACAAGACTATGATGGCGGCTACCCCAATGCATGCAGCGCCGACCCCGCTCTCGCAACCCAATGCACCCCTACCGGCGATCCGTACCTGTGGACCGGACAGCATTTTCGCTGGCTCGTGCTTCCTTACCTCGGCATTACCCAGCAGCGCAACCCGCTTGACCCCTGGAAGTCTCGCGCCGGGTCAACTCCGTCTATTCTTGTCTGCCCCTCCGACCCCTCTACCAGTTACGACAACACTTCCTATGGCTACTCCGCGTGCTTTTACCATGCCGATGATGTGCCTAACCATCTCCAAATTGTTAATCTGCGGGTGGCAAAGAATACGCCCGGTGCGGGCAGCGCGTGCGCCACGCGCTTTGAAAGCGAAGTCGCCTTTCCCAGTCACAAGGTTTTGGTGGGCGAATGGCTGAATGCCCATTCTAACAATGGCGTGGCGTTTGGCTATTGGGGCAGCAGCTACGTGGCCGCAGGCGTTCCCAGCACGGACTGCTTTAACGGCGCACGCAATGATTTGTTTGCCGATGGGCACTGCAAGCTGGTTCAGGCCGGACGAATAACGCCGTCTCTGCTGGACCCGGCCCCGGACATCAACCGCACGCCTAGCGGGCTGAGCGGGCAGGATATTCGCTGAAAGACGCCGCCAATGCACTGGAAAGACGCACATGGCGTATTGTGACGTTCTTGTGGTCGGCGGCGGGGCCGCCGGGCTGGCCCTAGCGTGGCGGCTGGCGCAGCGCGGACAGCAGGTCGCTGTGCTGGATTCTGGCGCGGCAGGAGGCGCATCCCCGGCGGCGGCGGGCATGCTGGCCCCCCTTGCGGAAGCGCGTTCGGACACTCCCTTTGTGCGCCTGGGACTGGACAGCCTCGCGCTTTATCCCCTTTTTCTGGAAGAACTGCGCGCGGCGAGCGGGCTGGGCATTGGCCTGGCAGGGCCGGGCATGCTGCGCGTGGCCCAAACAAAGCCGGAGGCGGACACGCTCCGCGACGCTCTGGCGTGGCAGCAAACTTTGGGCTTGCCGCTGGAATGGCTGGACAGGGCCAACCTGCTTCGGCGGGAGCCTGCCCTGGCTCCCGGCCTTGTGGGAGCGGTGTACTCCCCGTGCGAACAACATGTCACGCCGCGCTTGCTTGTGGAGGCGCTGCGTCTTGCCTGCGCTCGTGCCGGGGTTGTGACCCACGCGGACACTCGTTTGGAAACTCTTGCCGCGCACGGCTCGCGGGTGATGCAGGCTGTCACTCCCACCTTCTCGCTCGGCTGCGGTCAGCTTGTGCTGGCCGCCGGGGCGTGGATGGGTTCGCTTGGCGATATTCTGGGCCTTTCGCTGCCCGTTGTTCCCCTGCGCGGGCAGGCTTTGACGCTGACCGCTCCCCTGCTCCTTCCTTTTTCGCATACCATTTATGGCACTGGCGGCTATCTGGTGCCCCGTGCCGATGGGCGCATCGTTGTGGGCGCGACGGAAGAGCAGGCTGGCTTTGATGCCTCCACAACGACAACTGGCTTGGACGGCCTGCGCGCGATGGCTTCCCGCCTTGTCCCGTTGACTGCCAACCTCGCGGGGCATGAACATTGGGCCGGACTGCGCCCGGTGACGCCCGATGGCCTGCCGCTGCTGGGACGCGCGCCCGGCTGGGACAACGTCTTTCTGGCCGGAGGGCACGGGCGAAACGGCATCCTTCTTGCCCCGCTCACCGCCCAATGGATGACCGGCTTAGTGTTAGACGAGGCTGTGCCCCCCGCCGAAGTTGACCCCGCCCGCTTTGGGTGCCCGTTATGACACAACGCCCTTTGGCGCTGACAATCGCCGGTTCCGACCCAAGCGGCGGCGCGGGCATTCAGGCCGACTTGCGCACGTTTGCCGCGCTGGGCGTGGTGGGCGTGTCTGTTGTCACCGCGCTGACAGTGCAGAACTCATCGGGCGTGCAGTCTGTTCACCCGGTGGAGGCGGCTGTGGTGGCGGCGCAGTTGGAAGCCATTCTCGCCGATGCCAGGCCGCAGGCTGTCAAGATTGGCATGCTGGGCGGGGCGGAGCAAGTGCGCGCCGTTGCCGACGTTTTGAGCCGCTATGCTCTGGACAACATTGTGCTGGACCCCATCCTCGCCTCCACAAATGGCGTGCCGCTGCTGGACGAGGCAGGCCGTGCCCTGCTGGTTTCCCATCTCGTTCCCTTGTGCGCCCTGGTCACGCCGAACCAGGACGAGGCGCGCGCGCTGCCCGGTTTGAGCCGCTTCCCCCTTCTTACAAAAGGCGGGCATTTGCCGGGCGACCCCATTGACGTGCTGCGCACGCCGGACGGCGAGACTGCTTTCCCCGGTTCGCGCGTGGACACGCCGCACACGCACGGGACCGGCTGCCTTTTGTCGTCCGCAATCGCCGCCTTTCTCGCCCGTGGACACACCCTGCCCGGTGCCATCGGGGAAGCCAAGCGCCTGCTCAGCGTGGCACTGCACACGCCGACCATCGTCGGAAGCGGGCGCGGCTACCCGGATGCCCGCACGGCGACGCGCTGGCCGATACTCCCAGACACCCTGACACACACACAGCGAGCGGCGATGATGCGCGGCCTGTACGTGCTCACCGATCCCGTTTTGCGTCCCGACCGCACGGCGGAAGATGTCACGCGGGCCGCGCTTGCCGGAGGCGCGCGCCTTGTGCAGCTGCGTGATAAAACCCTCTCCACGCCCGATTTAATCGCTCTCGCCAAACACTTGCTGACTTTGACCCGCCCCGCGAACGCCCTCTTGATTGTCAACGACCGCGTGGATGTCGCCCTCGCTGCCGACGCGGACGGTGTCCACTTAGGCCCCGATGACATGCATCCGCGCGATGCCCGCCGCCTGCTTAGCCCGCATCGCCTGGTAGGAATCAGCATCAGCACGCCCGAGGAAGGGCAAGGCATTGTCAAATACGCGTCCTATCTGGGAGTGGGGGCCATCTTCGGCACGTCTACCAAACATGATGCCGGGCCTGCCGTGGGCATCCAGCGCCTGCGCGAAATCCGCGCCGCGTTCCCGCACATGCCCCTTGTCGCCATTGGCGGCATCGGTCTGGATAACATCCAAACTGTCGCTGAAGCCGGGGCGGACTCTGCCGCCGTTGTTTCCGCTGTCATTCAGGCCCCGGACATGCGCGAGGCTGTTTCCACCCTGATTGCCCGCTTTGACAAAGGGCATGCCCTGGCGCAGAGCTTGTAGGGCAAAAACACCAAGAGTGGATAAAAAGCCACCCTAGCCGCCAGAATTGGGGGCCGGGGGGATTTACTCCCGCGTTCCTAGCGCATTCCAGCCTGGCCGTAAACGCGGATTTCGCCCGTACCAACGACGGGACAAAATCTTCCGTCGTTGGTGGGCGCAAGGAACGGCAGGACAACGGGGGAACAACAGGCTGGCAAAGGGTACGGCTCGCGCCCAGCCAGAACGGCTTTCGCCCGCGCGAGAGCGGCGGTTCAGGCGGACGGCGGCAGAGGCGGAGGAAGCGGCAAGGGAGGGCGGCGATTGATTAGGGCGATGCCGCTGAGAATCAGCACGGCCCCCATAATTGTGAAGCGTGTCACGGCATCGTGGGAAAAGTAGGCTCCCAGGGCGGTGCCGACAATCGGCTGCAAAAACAAAAAGACCGACATCTCGCCCGCCTCATGCTTGTCCAGAATAGAAAACCAGACGGTGTAAGCGAGGACAGTGCAGGGAACAATCAAATACAGCAGGCTCAGCGCGACCGAAGGGCGTGTCAAAAGCGACAGCGGATCAGAGGCAGGGGAGTGAAAAAGCTCCCACAGGGAAAACGGAGCGAGGGCAATTGCGCCGCTGATCATCTGGTAGGTGATGACTGAAATGGCGGGATAGCGCGACACCAGCCCTTTGCCCAGAATGCTGGAACTGGCTTCAAAGGTCAGGCCCAGCGCGATCAGCAGGTCGCCAATCACCATGCCGGAAAAAGGGCGCGGGTGAAAGCCGCCATTGACGATAAGGTACACGCCCGCCAGCCCCGCCGCGATGCCGCCGATCTTGGCAGGCGGCATGGATTCGCGCAGGAAGAAAAACGCCAATATCGCCAGAAAGACCGGCTCGGTAGCGATAATGAGCGAGGCATCGGAAACACTCGTGCGCGCAATGCCTAAGTAAGACAGCAGATAAGTCACCGCTAGCCCGACCACGCCCATCATCCAAAAGCGAGGCCAGTCGCGGCGGGCGACAGCCAGGTTTACCTTCAGCAATTTGGCGACGGCATACATGGACAGCGCGGCCAGGGAAAAGCGGGCAAAGGCCAGTGTCATCGGCGGCAGGGCGGGATGCTGCGGGCTGCCCAGGGCGATTTTGGCGGCGAGAGACGACCCGCCCCACAGGACATTGATGCCGATAAGCCACAAAATCACCGGAAACGGCATGCGTCGGCGGCGTGGCAGGGACAAGGAAGCGGCAACGCCCGGTGCATTCAGAGTTTGCTTGGGGGCGTTCATACGATTATTTTATCCTCCGGCATGGCGCTTGGTCAAGCCGTGCGCCGCGATTATGGTTAATGCAGGGTGACAAAAAACAATAGTGAAAATAACTTTAGGAAGACTGTTAAAATTGGAACTTCTGTGGTAGACGGTGCGTAGGTAAAGGTGCGCATGTCCTCCTTTTCATGATCCGCCCCCTCGGGCGGAGCCTGCATTCCCCGTGAAAGCGAGTAGGAATGCAGGCCTTTTTTTTGTGCGCACCGCGTGTATCTTGGGGGCACAGCGCCCGCCTCAGCCGCTGCCTTGACAAACGCTGGGCCGATAAGATACAGTGTTCCCATGCAAAACGCACTCTTAGACAGGCCGTCCATCGCCGCCGCATCCCCAACAGCCGAGCAGCAAACGCAGGACGTGATTGATAAATATCAGCAGTTTGTCAACCCCACGCAGGTTGCGCTGCTGAAGATTGGCGGCTTTGACCATATTGAGCATCAGGCCGAGGGCGTCTGGATTACGGATTTGGAGGGCAATCGGTATATTGACTGCCTGGGCGGATACGGCGTGTTCTCGCTGGGGCATCGGCATCCCAAAGTAGTGCAGGCGGTCAAAGACCAACTGGACAGAATGCCGCTGTCGTCCAAAACGTTTCTGAATAAGCCCCTGGCAGACCTTGCCGCCGCGCTGGCGGCAGTCGCGCCCGGCGACTTGCAGTATACGTTTATGTGCAACTCTGGGGCCGAGGCGGTGGAAGGGGCGCTCAAGATCGCGCGCATGGCGATGGGAAAGCACCAGATTATCTCCGCGCAGGGCGGCTACCATGGAAAGACCATGGGCGCGCTGTCGGCGACGGGGCGCGAGCTGTACAAAGCGCCGTTTGCGCCTCTAGTGCCCGGCTTTGTGCAGGTAGCCTGGAATGATATAAACGCGCTCACAGAAGCCGTTACAGACGACACCGCTGCTATTATCCTGGAGCCGGTGCAGGGGGAAGGCGGCATTCAAGTGCCGTCAGAGGGTTATCTTCCCGCCGTGCGCCGCCTGTGTGACGCGCACGGGATATTGATGATTGCCGATGAGGTGCAGACCGGCCTGGGGCGCACCGGCAAGATGTTTGCCCTGGAGCATTGGGGAATTGCGCCGGACATTATGACGCTCGCCAAGTGCCTGGGCGGAGGCGTGCTGCCCGTCGGCGCGTTTATGGCGACGCCTGCGATCTGGGACAAAGTGTTTCGCGCCAACCCGTTTATTCATACCAGCACGTTCGGCGGGGGTGAACTAGCGTGCGCGGCAGGGCTGGCCGCGCTGCAAGTGACACAGGAAGAAGACCTGCCCGCCCGCGCCCTAGATGTGGGCGGCTACTTCCTGGACGGCCTGAAGCGGGTGCAGGCGCAGTTCCCGCAGGTGATTGCGGACGCGCGCGGCCTGGGTCTGATGCTGGGCGTGGAGTTTACAGACAGCGACATCGGCAAGCTGGTGATTGGGACCATGGTGCATCGTGGCGTGGTGGCGGCTTATACGCTCAACAATGCCAATGTGATACGGTTTGAGCCGCCGCTGATCATCACACGCGCGCAGGTGGATCAGGTGCTGGAAGTCTTCGCACTAGGGGTGCAGGATGCGATTGATTTGCTGGGGGATTTGATTTAGCCTGGGATGGTGGTAGCACGCAGAAGGCTCCCGTGCCCTGAGTTTAGGGCACGGGGGCCTTTTTGTCTGCCTGCGCGCTGGGCGCTAAGCAGGCACGGCGGGCGCGAACCAGGGGGCGGCGAACAGGGCTGTAATCTGGGCCGTGGTGAGTGCGCCCGGCCCGGCCACCGAAAGGGCCTGGGCGCGGGTGGTATCCACGGCACACAGCAAAGCGGGCGCGCTTCCTGCACTTGGGGAGGCGATGCTGCGCAGGGTCACAAGGCTGGCCTGCGCGCCGCCGCTCTGCAAACAGGCCTGCGCCACCACCAGCGCGGCACGGAGGAGAGTGTCGCGCAGCATCACGTTGGCGGCGGGCGGCGGCAGGGAATAAGTCAGGGTGAGGCGGCCTGTGCGCGGGTCAATCTGGGCATCGGAGACGGTGATGCTCAGGGCGGACAGCGCGCTGTCGGCTTGCAGCTTTGCTAAGAGGTCGGCCTCGCCGGGGTCGCGCACCAGGGCGGAAGCGGGCTTGGGCGGGGAAGTGCTGGGGGCTGTGGGGGCATTGGCGTCGGGCGGGGCGGTGAGCGTGGGCAGCACAACCGGGGGCGCACTGACTTCGTGGACGGGCACGCGCGAGGATGCCTGTATCTGCACCAGGGCGATAACGACGACCAGCACGACCAGCAGGCCGGCTCCGAGAGCGGCCCATTTGACGAACAGGTCGGGCTTGTCGCCGATGTTCTCCTGCCATCGGCGCAGCCCTGCGGGGGCGGGCGCAGCCTGGGGCAGCGCGGGTTCCGGGGCAGGCGCGGGGGCCGGAGGGGGCAGATGCCTGGCTTTGGCTTCCAGCAGGCGCGAGAGCTTGAGGCGGTCGGCAGGGCTGTCCAGCTGAATGTCCAGGGCCATGCGGTACCACTGAATGGCATCGTCCAGAAAGCCCTGGTTGTCGTAGATGTCGCCGAGCAGGCTTTGGGCGGAGGCGTTGTTCGGGGCGAGCGTCATCACCTGCATGCACTTTTCCGTGGCGGCCTGCCATTGTCCGCGCATGCGGCAGAGATTGGCCTGGGCGAGCAGGGCGTATGCCTCGCGGGAAAGCCCGGACTGGTCGGAGGGCGTGGGCGTGGGGTCATTGCTCTGGGTCATGGACGGCCCCGCGCTGCCGTGGTGTTTGCGCCGTGCTCATGTTCTGCTGCCGTGGTGTTTGCGCCGTGCTGATGCCCTGTGTGGCCGAAGCCATTGGCGCCGCGCGGGGTTTCTTCCAGCGGCTCGCCTGCGCAATTGTCCCACTGCACGCGCGCGACGGGCGCGACCACCAATTGCGCTACTCGGTCTCCCCGGTTGAGTGTGATGGGTTCAGTTCCCAGGTTGATTAACAAAGCACAGATTTCTCCACGGTAGTCGCTGTCGATGGTGCCCGGCGCATTGACCATGCCTAGCCCGTGGCGCAGGGCCAGTCCGCTGCGTGGGCGCACCTGCGCCTCATAGTTTGGAGGCAGGGCGATGGCGATGCCGGTCGGGATGAGTGCCCGTTCGCCGGGCCTCAGCGTGAGCGGCGCTTCCAACGCAGCGTGCAAGTCCATGCCTGCCGCGCCCGCAGTGGCGTAGGCAGGCAGCGGCAAATCTTCCGTGCCCTGGGTGCGGCGAATGGCGATGCGCAGCGTGCTGGGCATGATTAGTCCTGTTGTTCCGGCTGATGAATGGGCAAGCTGAGCGTGAACACAGACCCTTTGCCGATCTCGCTGTCCACGCTTGCCGTGCCATGATGCGCTTCGGTCAAGGCTTTGACTAACGCAAGCCCAATCCCCGTCCCGCCGATTTCCCGGTTGTCCCTATTATCCACGCGGTAGAAGCGCTCAAAGAGCTTGGGCAAATGCTCGCGGGCGATGCCCATGCCTTCATCGGACACGCGGACGGTGACTTCCCCAGGCTCCCCCAGCCTGCCGACAATGCGGATTTGCCCGCCGCGCGGCGAGTATTTGATGGCATTGTTGACTAAATTAGTCAGTATCTGGTCCATCTTGTCCGGGTCGGCCTCTACAAGCGGGAAGTCCGGGGCGAAGTCCAGCGACAGGGTGTGGTTTTTGGCGAGGGAACGCTGCGTGCCCAGCACTTTGTCGGCCAGGCGCACGAGGTTAACCGGCTCAAAGTTAAACTGCATCGCGCGCCCTTGTTCAATGCGGCTGATGTCCAGCAGGTCTTTAATAAGCCGGGTGAGGCGGTCGCACTCGGTGTCAATGATGCCGTAGAACTCGTGGCGCGTCGCCTCGTCGTAGAAGCCTTCGGTGTCTGCCAGCAGGGTAGAAATGAAGCCTTTGATGCTGGTCAGCGGCGTTCGCAGCTCGTGGGAGACGGTAGAAATGAACGCGGTTTTCATGCGCTCCACGCCGCGTATCTCAGTGATGTCATTGAAGATGGCGACAATGCCTGCCAGCGTCTCGCCTTCGCCCCGGACCGGCGCGCACTGCACCTGGTAGATGCGCTGCTTTGTTTCATCATCGGGGGCGGCATCGCGCACGGGAACCGCTATCTCGTCGGCAAGCTCCGCGGCGGGCTGCGCCAGGGCGCGGGCGAGCAGATTGCGGACACGCTCGCTCGGCACGACGCTCTGGTAAGGCAGCCCAATCAGCGGAACGTGCGGGTCTATCTCCAAGATGTCGCGGGCGCTGGGGTTGATTTGCACCAAGCGTCCGTGCGTGCCGACCATAAGCAGCCCGGCATACAGGCTGTCTATGGTGTGGATAAGCTCTTGTTTTTCCTGCACCACTTCGCGGTAAAGCTGGGCCTGCGCGATCACCGCCGCGCCCTGCACCGCCATGCTTTGCAGCAAAACGATGTCGTCGTGGGCGAATTGTCCGCCGCTTTTTTTGTTGAAGACGTGGAGAACACCGACCGTTGTGCGGTCTAGGACACGGTTGTCGTCATCCCGCTTTTGCACGACAAGCGGGACAGACACGGCATTGCGGACGCCATTCTCCTGCAAGCGGTCGGCCTGGGCGCGGGGGTCATGGGCGGCATCGTACAGCACAACCGGCGTGTTGGTGCGGAACACTTCGGCAGAAAAGCCGCCTTCCGACACGCGCTGGGTGAGGGCGTCCAGTTCGGCAGGGGAAAAGCCTGCTGCGGGTTCGGTGGCATAGAGCGTGCCTTCCTGCGGGTCATGCAGCAGAAAGACGCACTTTTCCGCCTGCAAAATCTTGGCGATGCGGTCTACCAGCCGCTTAAGGGTTTCGTTGAACTCGGCCAGCGACGGCGATGTGGCGGCGGGGCCAAGCCCGGCCAGCAGCGGCGAGGCGTAGTGGGTGTGCGGGGCGAGAGTTTCGGAGGCATCGTGGGTCAAGGTGCGGGTTCTCCCGCTTGATTATAGCACGATTTTGGGGCGCTCGCGGTTTGGGTTTTTGCTGTCCGCGCTGTGCTCCGCAAGAGTAAAATAGTGATCCGGTATCATAACAGTATTATGTGGGGCTTATGTAGATATGGTGGCGGGATGGTGCCACGGGGTTATGGGAGTGCTTTGGGGGGTGCGGCGGCGGATTATAGGCATTGCGGGCGCGTGCCAACGACGGAACAAATCCATCCATCGTTGGTTCGTACATGGAACGAGATGGGCACGCCCTTTATCAGCACATACAACAGGGACGCAAAGTGTTTGCATTTGCGGTGGCCGTGGGAACTTTACGGCGCGCGCGTGCGCTGTTGAGCGTGTGAATAGACGATGCAGATTGTTCTGCGCGAAAGGAAACTTCATGACCAAGACATTCCGCAAGGCATTCCTTGCACTTCCCATTGCCACGGCAGTTCTTATGCCCACCCTTGTCGGCACCTCGGTGCAGGCGAACCCGCTGAAAAAGCATCCCCTGGTTGCCGGGGCGGCGGCGGGCATGATGGCGCACCACATGGCGAAAAAGGGCGCGGCAGGGCGCATGGCGCACGGCCAGAAGCCGAACATGGCCGAGCGTCACCCGATGATGTCCGGCGTGGGGGCGGCGATGGGCGCGCACCATATGCTGAAGAAGTAGGTTTGGCCTGCCCTGCGCTGCGGGGCGAAGTCAAGCAAGCCGCCGGGCCATGTGCCCGGCGGCTTTTTTGCACGTGAGACCTGTAAAGGCATCAGCAATGCGGAAAGGCAGGGGAAAAGAAGCCGTTGTTTGCTAAAGAAACTGAGGTTTGCTTTGGAAGGCTACTCTTCTCCAAGCCGCTGAGTGCCTTCGGCGAGGCCAGACAGCACAACAACCCCAATCAGCAGCGGCACGCCCAGACGGGCTTCAAACAGCCAGCCTGTCATCACAATGCTGACAAAATAAGGAGACGAAAGAGCCAGAAACAGCAGGGCGGCGCGTTTGCCAAGAGCATTGCGCGCATCGGTCAGCAAGTAAAGCAGGGAGGCCAAAAATGCCAGCCCGATCAGGTGCTTGGAATGCAGATTATCTCTCAGGGTAACGCCGTTGCCCGCCCCCTGATGCCAGCCGAAGTGCAGGCGCAAGGCGGCGTACACGCCGATAAACGACACGGCTAGGCCGATCAAGAGCGGCAGTGACACTTCTATTTTGATGTTTTTACGCAGCAGAAACAGCGTTGCATAGAGGGATATTGTCAGGGCGGCAGTTTCGCGTGTCAAGGTGGCAAGCACCATCACTGCAATCAGCGCTGCCGCTGTTGCATGGTTTTGAGGCCGCAGCATGAGATAAAGGCTCAGGGTTAGAAGGAAATAAGCAAGCGTGTCGTAAGGCGTCACAACAAACTGCGTAAGAGCAATCACGCAGGCTATGACAACCAAGACAAGGGACTTTTCTCGCTCGCGTCTAGGAAACCAGCCGAGCTGAAGGGTCAGAAATAGCATCCACAGTGTCAGGCAGAAAAACAGCGTGTTCAGCAGAAAATAGCTGTGATACAAATTGAGATTATCCGCGCCGAGGAACTGTTCCAGCCGGGAGTGAGTGCCCGGAGAGGGATGCAGGCGCTGCAAGAAGTGATAAATCAGCAGGAGTAATTCTTTCCCAAGTATGCGGTACTTGTAGATGCCGGAGTCGTATTGCGCCCGAAAGCCGCTTTCCGTAAAGACGCGCAGCGTGTAGCTGGTCACAAAGCCATAGTAAACGAAATAGTTTAAGGCGAAGGGAAGCACGAAGCATGCCGCAAACGCTTTGAGAACGTTTGTCTTGATGGAAGCTGGGGGGGCCAACTCGGCGTCGTCAGCGTGAGGCATGGATCAGATGTTTCCTTTTTGACTGAGCAAAGGCGCATTGGTAAGCAGTGCTTGCATTATGGCTTCCTGTTCGTCAGAGTGCCCGCGAAGTCCTGCCGCAAGAGGCGCGGAGGAAACAGGAGCCGGCGAACAGGCAGCGTGTTATCTGTCATCGGGACACAGGGAGTATATCGGCGACGTGGGCGGAATAGTAGCCGCCGGATTGCATGACCGTGATAGGGGCCTCGTAGAGCGCAGACAGGCGGGCCGAAGTCAAGGCTTCTGCTTTGGGGCCGTCAAAGAAGACCGTGCCGTGGCGCAGCAGGATCACGCGATTAATCTCAGGCAGTATTTCTTCCACATGGTGCGTGACCAGAAGCACAGTTGTGCCGGACTGGGCCAGGCGGCGCAGGGTGCGGGGAAGCGCGGAACAGGCCGTGCGCAAGCATGGGGCGGAAAGCCAGGAACATGCCTTAAAACATCAGTTTACTGAGGCGGCAGTCTGTGGGCGCAGGATGGGAGACAGTCCTTTTCGGCGCGCAATCCAGCCTTGTCTGAGGCGTTCAAAGGGCTGATCGACAGCCAGCATCAGAAAGACGGCAGCGGCGAGCGACCACAAAACAGTGACATGCAGGCTCGCGCAGCCGGCAAAGCGCACTGCCTGGATCACGAGGATATGGACAACGTAGAGAGGATAGCTGAGTTCTCCAAGCCAGCGGTCAACTGCGTTTGTCCGGGTGAGCGCAAAAATGAAAGGGACGGCGGCGGCAAACAGCAGCTTGGGCAGATCAGGATGGTGCCAAAGCCGCGTATGCCAGCAAAAAGTGATCATGGTAATGGCTGCCGCCAGCGCAAACACGCCCTGCCACGGGCGAAAGGCTTGCTTTGCGCGCAGGCGCCGGTAGGCCCGGTAGCCAAGCGCCCCCAGAAGAAACAGGTGAAGCTCGGAGGGGAAAAAGCGGTAGCTCCAGGGGTCATCGACCAGCCCGTAGTGGCGCAGCAGGGAGCGCAGGGCCAGGCTTCCAAGGGCTGCTCCGGCGATCACAGGCACGCTGCGCCGCACAAGGAGCGGCGCCAGCAGGTAGAACAACGCTTCAATTCCCAGCGACCAGGCCTGCGGGAGCAAAAGAAACCGCCAGGCAGCCAGAGGCGCCGCCCCAAAGTTGGTGGTAAAACTGAGAGCGCCGTGCGTGTTTACCCGCAGGTACATCACCGCATCCTGGCCGAGGATCAGCAGATTTGAACCCGCAAGCAGAAGAATGCTAGCGGGGTTCAAGTGGTTCTGTTTCCAAAACAGCAAAGCAGGGGGAATGGAGCCGAATGCCTGGGTGTTGGGATTTGCGCCGGTGCGTGCCCAGACCAACTGGACAATCAGCGTAGCTGTCAGCACAACCAGGTAAACAGGCAGCAGGCGCAGCGCGCGAGATTTCACAAACAGCCGGTAGGCTTTGGCGGCAGAGGGAACCGGCAGGTACTTCTCATTCAGCACCATCGCCATGTAAAAGCCGCTGATTACGAAAAACATTTCAACAGCATACTCGCCGCGCACAATCGGAAACCATTCAGGCCGATTGGCATGGCCGACTACCACCGTCAGCGCCAGCAAAAGACGAACAATGCCCATAAACGCGTTATTCCTTATGCTACAGATTATAACGCAAGTTTTGAGATTTTCAGCATTGCGCCCCAGTATCTGCCAGGAAAAAAGACTGCTTATAGGGAACCTTGGCAGGGATTAACAAGGGGGACGTGCCAGTTCTGCTGGGTGTGTCTACCCCCTCGGCGGGAAAGCGTCGGTGACGTGGGCGGAATAGTAGCCGCCGGATTGCATGACCGTGATAGGGGCCTCGTAGAGCGCAGACAGGCGGGCCGAAGTCAGGGCTTCGGACTTGGGGCCATCAAAGAAGACCGTGCCGTGGCGCAGTAGGATCACGCGATTAATCTCAGGCAGTATCTCTTCCACATGGTGCGTGACCAGAAGCACAGTTGTGCCGGACTGGGCCAGGTGGCGCAGGGTTTGGAGGAAGCGGCGGGCGGCTGCCAGGTCAAGGCCCGCTGTGGGTTCGTCCAAAAGCAGGGCGCGGGGAGCATGGGCGAGGGCGCGGGCAATGAGAACGCGCCGAGCCTGGCCGGTAGACATCTGGCTCACGGGCTTGTCGGCCAGGGGCGTGGCTTCCATAAGGGCCAGGGCGCGCTCGGCAGCCTGGTGCATGGCAGGTGTGACCTTGTGATAGTCTGCCAGTCCGTGGCTGGCGAAGAAGCCGGACAACACGAGTTCGAGGCCCCGGCGGTCAGGGTCGGCAGCGTAGCCCTGGTGCAAATCAGACGAGACAATGCCGAGCAAGGCCCGCAGGGCAAAGATGTTCCAGCGGCTTTTACCGAAGACCGACACGGACGGGCTGCTGTCGGCATGCGCGAGCGGGTACCATTGGTGCGTAATCAGCCTAATCAGCGACGACTTGCCCGACCCGTTGGGGCCAAACAGGGCGCAGTGCTGACCGTCAGGGATTTGCAGGCTGAGGTTGTCTAAAATGCGCACGCCGTTTTGCACCAAAGTGGCCTGATAAAGCGTGAGCAGGGGCGGAGTGGAGGTTCTCATAAGGGAAATTAGATGAGCGAAGAAGAATGCGCGGGCAATTATGGGAGGCTGTCGCCACAGCATCGGCAGCGCCTGGAAAGCATTGCCGATGCGTTCGGCACGGACGCTGACCCCGCGCATGACGGGCTGCACGTGCGTCGCGTCGCCGCATTCGCCGCGCAGATTGGCGCGGCGGAGGGCGCAAACATCGCGGTTGTCGTGCCTGCCGCCCTACTGCATGAACTGTTCTCTTACCCCAAAAACCACCCTAATTCGGCGCAGTCGGGGGAAAAATGTGCCCAGATTGCGGGCGATGTGCTGCAAGCCGAAGGCTATCCGCACACACAAACCGAGGCAATCTGCGAATGCATTCGTGTTCACAGCTACTCGCGTGGGATTAATCCGCGAGGGCGCAACCCGCAGGTTTTGCAGGATGCCGACCGGCTGGATGCGATTGGCGCGATTGGCATTGCCCGGTGCTTTGCGACCGGCACGACCATGCAGCGCCCCTTTTATGCCCCGGACGACCCATTCTGCCGCGCGCGCACGCCGGATGATGGCTTGTGGACACTAGACCACTTTTACCGCAAGCTGCTGCGCCTGCCCCAAACGCTGCACACGCCGACCGCCCGCGCGCTGGCCCAATCGCGCCTAGCGTTCCTGGAACAATTTCTTGACCAATTGACGCAGGAAATTGGCGGGGGCGGGCGCTTGGATGGACAATAGGGGCGCTTGGATTGACCCGGTGAGTAGTTTTCGGGTATAGTATGCGGGTATTTTTGCGTATGCGGACAGGGCGCAAAACAAAGGCGCGCGCGGCGCAAAACAAAGGAACATTGGTTGACGACTAAAATTGGACTGGTGCAGCTCGGGTGCGCCAAAAACCAGGTAGACGGCGAAGAGATGCTTGGCGCGCTTGTGAATGAAGGCGACGTGCGATTTGTGGCCGACAAAGGGGACGCAGACGTTCTCATTGTCAACACCTGCGGCTTTATCAACTCGGCCAAAGAGGAAAGCGTCAATGCAATTCTAGACGCCGTGCGGCGCAAGCAGCGCGGGCAGGTGTCTAAAGTGATTGTGACGGGCTGTCTCGCTCAGCGTTACGGGCGGGAATTGGCCCTAGAGATACCCGAAGTGGATGCGTTTCTGGGGATTGAAAGCGCGCCTGCGGTGGGCAATGTGGTGTTTGGGGCGCGGCCTGTCACGGCGCATCAAGTGCTGGAAGTCGGCGACAAATACCCGCTGGTGCCCCAGGCCCGCCTCCGGGCGACAGCGACGCCGTGGACAGCGTACCTGAAGATTTCAGAAGGGTGCGATCATGCCTGCACATTCTGCGCCATTCCAGGCATTCGGGGCAGGCATCGCTCCAAGGCCATAGAGCGTTTGGTGGCCGAAGCGACGCAGCTTGCCGTGTCAGGGGCAGTGGAACTAAACCTGGTGGCCCAGGACACAACCGCCTACGGCATGGATTTGTACGGGCGATTGGCCCTGCCCGAGCTGCTGGAGGCGCTCAGTGCCGTGTCCGGCATACGGTGGCTGCGCCTGCTTTACTGCTATCCCACGATGGTGCGCCAGCCTTTGCTGGACGCGATGCAGCAGTTTCCACAAGTCATTCCCTACATTGACATGCCCTTGCAGCACGGCGACGATGCGGTGCTCAAGGCAATGAAGCGCGGCGGCAGCGTGGAGCAATACAAGCGGCTGTTCGGACGGATGCGCGAGGCCGTGCCCGACCTAACGCTGCGCACGACGTTTCTGGTCGGCTTTCCGGGCGAGACAGATACGCACTTTGAGAACCTGCTGCGCTTTGTCCAAGAGATGCAGTTTGACCGTGTCGGCGTGTTCACATACTCCGCCGAAGAAGGCACGCCCTCGTTTGAGTATGCCGATGCCGTGCCGCCCAAAGTGATGCGCGAGCGCAAAAACCGATTGATGGCTGTGCAGCAGCCCCTCAGCCTTGCCAACAATCAGAAGCGGGTTGGGCGCGAGATGGACGTTCTGCTGGAAAGCCGCCGCGACGGCGTAGCCGTTGGACGCTCGCTGCGCGATGCCCCCGAGATCGACGGCACCGTGCGACTGCCCGGCTGCGCTCTGCCGCTCGGCTCACTGGTGCGCGCCCGCATCGTGAGTGCCGCGCCCTACGACCTGACAGCGGCCACCCTCTAACCGCGTAGAATATTACCTTTCCTCAAGGAGAACATATGGCGACCCCCAAGACCGTGGACAAAAAAGCCACGACAAAGAAATCTGCCGCGCCTGCCGGTACCGACCCACCCCAAGCTCTGGCAACAGATGTTTTGACCACATTGCTGCATCGTGCTCTGGTGCGGCTGGGTGAACCTGCTCGCCTGAGCGAGATCGTGCGCGAAACCAACGAAGAAACAGTCACGGTTGGCCTTGCCCGCACGGTGATGGAGCAGTCCAAGTTGCGTTTTGTGGCAATCGACCGGCGCTGGGACATCGCACAGCGTTATTTAGACAAACAGCGGCCCGTCGAGCGCACATTAGAGGAGTTGGTGTCTATCTATGGCGGTTCCATGCCCGCCGACGCCATTCCCGGCGAACTGGCGCATATCTATGGCCGTGTCCGCGAGCACTTTGATGAAGTTGCGCCGCGCCTGCTGCGTGGTGCCAAGTTCTTTCCAGCGGCGCAAGGTTTGGCATATGGCCTGCGCGCCTGGCTGCTCAACACCGATCTGGAAGCCGAAGACGACCTCCTGTTTTACAACTATCTAAGCCGCGCAGGGCTGGCGCCATTTGAGAAAAACTCCTCCGGGCTGGACTGGGAGAACGATCCAGTTGGGGCAGCCCGCCAGGTGATGTCTTTGAGTGCCGGTCAGCCGCTGGATAACCGAGTGGTGCAGTATCTAGCGTACAAAGCCTTAGGGGATGAGTTTGACGGTGCCGCGCTGTACGATGCCCTTGCTACCAATGATGCGTTTCTTGCTCTGCCCGAGCATCGCTGGCTGTTGACCGAGCAATTGGACACGCTGCGCGCCGTGTGGCGCACACAGGCCGAGCAGGTAGTAGAGCAGCCTGCGGAAGAGCCGGTAGAGGCAGCAGTGGAAGTGGCTGCCGCCGCGCAGCCTTTGGTAGTGACTGAGGAAGACGCCGAAGACATCCGCCGCTATTTTGAAGGGTGCGAAGAGATTGTGACGACAGGCGATATACTCGCAAACGTGCTGGAAGTGCGCCCCGGCAGTCGCACATTTGCCGAGGACAGCCAGACATTGACCGCCTACTTGCGCGCCCATTCCACTGACTTTCTCTGGGTTGGCAATGAGCGGTTCCGGGTGCCCGGCTCTCTGCCGCCGTATATTGGGCAGTTGCCGGAGTCGCTCACGTTCCCTGCCCTGCCCCGGTTTGAAACTGCCGACGGCGAGATACTAGACCAGATGCTCAGCGATGATGCGTTTGACGAAGATGTCCACGCCGCTATTCTGGAACCTGTTGCGCAGGACGTTAACGATCAGGAGCCAAGCGACGTCACCCAGTGGTCTGAGGGTGTGTCTGCCGAGTCGCCGTCCCTCAGCCTGGTACTGAAAGCGCATCACAAAGAGATTGGCACCTTTCCGCTGGCCCAGGTGCCGTTTGGCTTCTTCCCCACTGAACCCACCATTGTGGAACTGACCTTGCGCGACACGCAGAACAATGCGTATCCTCTCTATGTAGACTATAACGTTCAGCTTGTGTACGGCTTGTTTGACGTGTACACCGACATTGCCGCCGACTCGGGCGCAGTCTTTACACTAGCGAAGACAGACAAACCCGACGAGTACCTGTTCACGCAGGCGAACGAGACAGACGCCAATGTCTTTGTCAGCCCTGCCCGCTTGGAAGAGCTAATGGACTTTAGGGCGGAAGTGGAAAGCTCCTCCGTGTCCACGTATGACATCGTTCATCGCATCCTGGAGCACTATGGCAAGAAGGGCTGCTCATTCCTAACCTTGCTGACAGAAGTGAACCTGGTGCGCCGGACGCCGCGTCGTTTGTTCGCGAGCATTCTGAGCGGCTATTTGGCCTTCCATCCACGCTCCAACCGGTGGACGTTTGATGCCAAGAAGGAGCAGGAAGGCTTTGATAAAAGCAAGGCCGCGTTCCTTCTGAAGTAGTGGAGTAGGACACAGGGGAGCGGCACAATGCCGCTCCTTCTTTTTGCCATGAACTTCATTGCGCACTTTGCTATCGCTTCTCGCATCCTTTCCCCTGCCCTTCCTACACCTCTTTACGTAATGGCGAACGCTCTGCCCGACCTGCTGCCTCTCGCCGCCCTGCGCATTCGCCTGCGGCCTGCCACGCTGGAAACAGCCCCACGTTTTACTCCTGAAGACAATACCATTACGGCAGGGGCACGCATGCACTTGCTGACCGACGAAGTCTTCCACAAAACGAGCGCATTTGCCCTTGCCGCCGAAGAAGTAGGTCAGCTTGTCCGCTGGGCCGGGTTTGCCGCTATGCGGGCACGCCGCTTCTTTCTGGCGCATGTCTTAACCGAGCTTGCCCTGGACGCCTTTCTTATCCGGCAGCAGCCCGCGCTTGTGGATACGTTCTATGCTTGCTGCGTCAAAGCCGATGCCGCGCAGATCACGCGCTGGGCTGAGGCGGTCACCTGCCGCCCGCTGCCCGCCCTGCCGCAGACACTGGCCCGCTTTGCTGATTTCCAATATTTGCGCTACTATGCCGACGATGCAGGCGTTGCCGAGGGCTTCAATCGCCTGTGTGCTCGCGCGCGGCAGGATACGTTTGAGGGCGACAATGAGCCGCGTTTGGTAACTTTGACGGCCCAAATTGTCGCGCTGATGGACGCTGGGCTTGCCCAAGCATTACTGGATGAGACCTATGCCGGTTTATGCAGACACGCCTTGCTTTCTGCCCCATCGTGATTAGTCAAGTTCCTCCCTAAAGCACTTTGTGCTGTTGCGGTTCTCTTTGCCGCTCGCATTATACCCGATTTGTGCGTTTGCACGAACATTTGTTCTTTATTTAACAGACCTGATTTGCAAAGCGCGCGGCGTGGCGTCAGGCGTGTGTATTCCCCCACCTGAGCGGGTAAGTGAAGGCGGGCTTCAACCACCGGTCTAAAGACCGAGCGGCCTGCCCGCATCGGGGCAGCCCTGTGTTAAACTGCGACGGCGGAGACGTCCTTGCCGCCGGGCAAACCAGTTGCTCGGGGCAATTCTACAAAGTGCGGTAACTAAAGTCGGTGAAGCGGGCCTCACCCACGCCGCTCGCCGCCAGTGCCGGGCGCAGACTCTGGTATCCGTGTAGATTGCTGTTATTGTAGCCTGATGTGTCAAAATCGCTGACCAGAGGTTGCCAGTCGTGCCCGTTTGTGCTCGCGAGAAATGCGACGCGGTTGTGCTGATTGACAATCCGCAAATGAGCAGCGCCTGCCTGCCACGTACGCGCCGCAAGCTTGTCTTTGGCACTGAAAACGCTGAGTTGAGCGTCTTTTAGTTCCGCAAACAGCCAGTTGTCAGGGTTATAAAACAAGCCCAAAGCCGCGCCACAGCTTGGATGGGGCGATGCCGCCACTTGCACCTGATAGCTCGCATTACGGGCCATCACGGTCAGGGGGGAACTCTGGCCCGGCGATTCGCCTTTGGCCCGCATCATCAGCGCTCCCGGTCCCGTTTGGAAGCGGCTCATGTCAGTCTCATCCCACGCTTGCCAGGTCGGCCTGAGCGTGGGCGACTGAAAGTCATCCGACTGTGTGATCATCGGACGCTGCGCGACGCCCATCGGCGCGTGCATCGGTTGGTCGCGGCGTGCGCCTAGCGGCGCGTGCGGCCAGCCATCCGGTGTCCACTCAACAGGCTCCATCAAGATTTGGCGGCCCATGGTGGTCAAGTCTTTGCGGTAGCCGTGATACACAAAGTACCAACGGTCATCCGGTGTGGAAACTAGAGTGCCATGTCCAACCGACCACCAGGTCTCGTCCGCGCTGTAGGTATGGATGAGAGGATTGTAAGGTGACTTGACCCATGGGCCGAGCGGGGAGGCAGAGCGTGCCACCACTGCCATGTGGCTTGTCGGAGGGCCAGCGGTGCCGCCCTCAGCGCTGATGAGATAGTAGTAGTCGCCACACCGGGTCAGTTTCGGGCTTTCCAGCCACTTGCCCTCTGTCTTCCAATCTGCGGGAAAGTCCCAGCCATCGTAAACGTGCTTTGGCTCGCCTACGACGGACAATCCATCGGCACCGAGGGTGATCATGTTGCCGCCAGCGAAATACAGATAGCGCGTCCCATCCGGCCCGACAATATGTCCTGGA
>JAABUQ010005137.1_pt1 | contig 21331 bp, 17 predicted proteins | sample 5560001 | NCBI WGS metagenome assembly JAABUQ01 (sample SAMN10711888, study PRJNA513371) | rock metagenome | isolation source: Antarctica rocks | place: Antarctica: Victoria Land, Finger Mt nord | collected 2015-12-18
ATGCAGGGCCGCCACATTCTCGTCCGTCACCACCACGGCGCGGCGCTGCGGCATCACCGGCGCCAGCAGCGCCCCGGCGCGGGCCAGGAGGCCATCGCCGATCACCACCTCGTACGGCGCGGCGCTCAGCGCCACCGGCAGCCGCCGCGGCTGATGCCACTCGTCGAGCGCCTGCAAGACCTTGGTCATGGTGTACTCCAGCGGTTCATCGCCGCAATCGACGGTGATGTCGGCTTCGGCGTAGATAGGATGGCGCTGCTCCATCAATCGGCCAAGGATCTCCGCCGGGTCGCCGGCGTGCAAAAGCGGGCGGTGGCTGCGGGCGGCGACCCGGCGCAGCAGGGTGGCGAGCCGGCAGCGCAGCCAGACCGAGACGGCGCCGTCCCGAATCGCGGCGCGGGTTTGGGGGTCCATGAACGCGCCGCCGCCGGTGGCCAGGATCAGCGGACCACCGCTCAGCAGCCGGCGGATCACCCGGCGCTCCCCGTCGCGGAAGGCGCGCTCCCCGTAGCGGTTGAACAGCTCGGCGATGCTGCACCCGGCGGCCAACTCGATCTCCGCGTCGGAATCGCGGAACGGCAGGCCGAGGCGGGCGGCCATGCGGCGGCCGATGCTGGTCTTGCCCGCGCCCATCAGGCCGACCAGCACGATGCTCCGTCCGGCGAGCCTGGGCGGAAGGCGCCGGATGGCAGACCCGGCGCGGGGGGACCCGGCGCGGGCAGCGTTCAGCCCGGACCTGCCGAGCGCGATGTTGCGCGTCATAACGGCGGAGGTTAGCACAGGAATTAACGATGCGGCCAAGAATGGCCTTGTAAGGTACGGATATGAACCGGGTTCTGCTGATCGTCGCCGCCATCTTGCTGGTCATCGTGGTGGGCGGCTTGCTGCTCGGGGCCTTTCCGCCGGAGCCGCGGACCGAGCAGGTACAGCACGTCCTGCCGAACGACCGCTTCCAGCCGCGCTGATTTCGGGAGGCTGGCCCTGGGCATGGACCGGCAGGTCGAGGCGTTCCTGGAAATGCTGGCGGCCGAGCGCGGGGCCGCGCGCAACACGGTCATGGCCTACCGCGCCGACCTCGACGCCTTCGCCGCCTACGCCGCGGCCCGGGGCGAGCGCCCGGGCATGGCGAGCGAGGACACGCTGCAAGGCTACATGCAATCGCTGCACCGCGCCGTATCCGCCCGGACGGCGGCGCGGCGGCTGTCCTGCCTGCGCGGCTTCCACCGATTCCTGATGCAAGAGGGCGCCAGGCCGGACGACCCGACTGGGCGGCTGGACGCGCCGCGCCTGCCCAACACTCTGCCCAAGTATCTGGCCCCGACTGAGGTCGATGCGCTGCTGGCCGCCGCCGCCACCCGGCCCGGCGTGCCCGGCCTCCTGGGGCGGGCGGCGCTCGAAATCCTCTACTCCACTGGGCTGCGGGTGTCGGAGTTGCTGGGTCTGCCGCGGGCGGCGCTAGCGACCGCGTCCGAAACGCTGATCGTGCGCGGCAAAGGGGGACGGGAGCGCATGGTGCTGCTGTCCGGCCGCGCCCGGGACGCCGCGGCGGCCTTGAGCGCGGCCACCGACGGCCCCTGGCTGTTCCCCGGGCGCGACCCGCGCCACCCGATGACCCGGCAGGGCTTCGCGCTGTTGTTGAAGCAGGCGGCGCTGGCCGCCGGCCTCGACCCCGCCCGGGTCAGCCCGCACGTGCTGCGCCACAGCTTCGCCAGCCACATGCTGGCCGGCGGCGCCGACCTGCGCAGCCTGCAAACCCTGCTCGGCCACGCCGACATCGCGACCACGCAGATCTACACCCACGTGCTGGCGGAACGGCTGCAGCAGCTCGTCGCCCTGCATCATCCCCTGGCGTAACGGTCGCAAGGAGGCTAAGCCCCCGCCGATGCGTCACTTCCTTGATTTCGAGAAACCCATCGCCGAGCTTGAGCGCAGCATCGAGGAGCTGCGGCGGACCCAGGAGCCGGGCGGCATCAACATCGAGGAGGAGGTGCAGCGCCTGGTTGACAAGGCGGACAAGCAGCTCCGCCTCACCTACGCCAAGCTCACCCCCTGGCAGAAAACCCAGGTCGCCCGCCATCCGGAGCGCCCGCACGCGCTGGACTACATTCACGGCCTGCTGACCGAGTTCACGCCCTTGGCCGGCGACCGGGCTTTTGCCGACGACGCGGCCGTGGTTGGCGGCCTCGGCCGGTTCCACGGGCGCTCCGTCGTCGTGCTGGGCACCGAGCGCGGGTCGGACACCGAAACCCGCGTCGCCCACAATTTCGGCATGGCCCGGCCGGAGGGCTATCGCAAGGCCCGCCGGCTGATCGAGCTGGCCGGGCGCTTCGGCCTGCCGCTGCTGACCTTCGTGGACACCGCCGGCGCCTTCCCCGGCATTGACGCGGAGGCGCGCGGCCAGGCCGAGGCCATCGCCCGCTCCATCGAGGCGTGCCTTACGGCCCCCGTGCCCATTGTCGCCACCATCATCGGGGAGGGCGGGTCGGGCGGCGCCATCGCGCTCGCCACCGGGGACCGGGTGTTGATGCTGGAGCACTCGGTCTACTCCGTCATCTCACCAGAGGGCTGCGCCAGCATCCTGTGGCGCGACGCGGCGCAGGCGTCGGTCGCGGCGGAGGCGCTGCGCCTCACCGCGACCGACCTGCACGCGCTGCGCCTCATCGACGCCATCGTGCCCGAGCCGATGGGGGGCGCCCATCGCATGCCAGCCGAGACGATCGCGAGCGTCGGCGCCGCGGTGCAGGAGGCGCTGGCCGCGCTGCTGCCGCTCGACGCCGCCACTTTGCAAGCCCGGCGGCGCGAGAAGTTCCTCGCCATGGGCCGCGAGATCCCGGCATGAGCCGCGGCGGCGTGATCGCCCCGGCGGTGGCCAGCGTCTGCCGGGCGGTTTAGGCTGCCGGGCCGCCATGGACCAGCCCGTGCCCCCTGACACCCCGCTCACACAGGATCTGGCTCCCGCGCCGCCCGCGGCACCCGACCCGACCGAGGGCCAGTCCACCCGCGGCCTATTCATGCGGGTGTTCCCGTCCATCTGCCTGCCGATGTTCATGGCGGCGGTGGATGCGACCATCGTCGCCACCGCCTTGCCCGCCATCGCCGGCACGCTGGGCGACGTGGAGCGGATCTCCTGGGTCGTCGTGTCCTACCTGATGGCGACCACCATCGCCGCCCCGGTGTATGGCCGGCTGGGCGACGCGCTGGGGCGCAAGCGGCTGCTGTTCTTGGCGTTGGCCGTGTTCGTCGCGGCTTCCGTCGGCTGTGCGGCAGCATCCACGCTGCTGTGGCTCGTGGCGGCGCGGGTGCTGCAAGGCTTTGGCGGCGGCGGGCTGATGACCTTGTCGCAGGCACTGGTCGGGGAGACGGTGCCGCCGCGGGAGCGGGGGCGCTACCAGGGCTATCTTGCCTCGATCTTCATGACCGCCTCGACCTTCGGCCCGGTCGCGGGCGGCTGGCTGACCCAGCATCTCGGCTGGCAGTCGGTGTTCCTGATCAACGTGCCGCTCGGCCTGCTCGCGGCCGTGCTGGCGGTCCGGTTGCCGAACCGCACGCCGCCGCGGTCGCGCATCCGGTTCGACTGGCTGGGGCTGGTCCTGTTCTCAGGCTTCGTCGTGCCGCTGCTGATGGCGCTGGAACGGGGGCAGCGCATCTCCGCCGCCGTGATGCCGGGCGTGGCCGGGCTGGTGGGGCTGGCGGTGGCGTCGCTGTTGCTGCTGCTGCGGCAGGAGCGGCGGACCACCACGCCGCTGATCCCCGTGGCGCTGCTGCGCTTGCCGGCGATCTGGCGCGCGGACGCGATGGGCGCCTGCGTCGGCGCCACTGTCGTGTCGTGCGTGACCTTCATGCCGATCTACTTGCAGGTGGTGCACGGGGCGCCGCCGGGCCGAGTGGGTCTGCTTCTGTTGCCGCTCACCGCCGGGCTGGCATTCGGCTCACTGCTGACCGGGCGGATGATCGCGCGCACCGGACGGACCGCGGTGTTCCCGTCCTTCGGCCTCGTCTCCGTCACCGCGTGCCTGGTGTTCCTGGCGCTGGGCGCCGGGCTGCTGCCGACGGCTTGGCTGCCGGCGGTGTTCCTGGTGCTGTCCATGTCGCTCGGCACCACCATGCCGGTCGTGCAGACCACCGTGCAGATGGTGGCGGGGCCGAAAAAGCTGGGCGCCGCGTCGGCCTCCGTGCAGTTCTCCCGCTCCATCGGCGCGGCGTTGGGCACGGCGCTGGTCGGCGCAGTGCTGTTTGCCGTGCTGACCGCGGCCGACCCGGCGACCGCCGGGCTGTTCGCCGAAATCGTCGAACGCGGCCCGGCGGTGCTCGACCACGTGGCCCCCGCTCAACGCGCCGTGGCGGCGGACGAGATCGGGTCGGCGTTCCGCGCGGCGTTCCTGTGCATCGCGGCGTTCAGCGCGACCGGGCTGGTGCTGGCGTGGTCGCTGCCAGTGCGGCGGATTTAGGCCGCCATCGCCTCCGGAAGGTCCAAATGGAACCGGTTCCCCGCCGTGGTCACCTCGATGTGCCCAGCGCGGATCACCCAGTCGCCGAACCGCTCCCCCGTTTCCCGCGCCGCCGCATACTCGTGCAGCAGCGGCGTGAGCGCCTCCAGGATTGCCGCCTCGTCCACATCCCGGCGATACAGCTTGTTCAGCCGGGTGCCGTCCGGCGCCGCGCCGAGATACAGGTTGTAGCGGCCCGGTCCGCGCCCGACCATGGCGATCTCCGCCAGGTACGGCCGCGCACAGCCGTTCGGGCAGCCGGTCATGCGCAGCACAATGGGCTGGTCGCGTAGCCCGGCCTCATCCATCACCGCATCGAGCTTGGTGATCAGGCTCGGCAAGTACCGCTCGCTTTCCGCCAAGGCCAAGCCGCAGGTCGGCAGCGCCACGCAGGCCATGGACGCCTGGCGCAGGGCCGACGCGCCTTCCTCCAGCCCATACTGCAGCAGCAGCGCGTGGATGCCCGCCTTGTCCTCCGGCGCGACGCCGGCGATGACCAGGTTCTGGTTCGCGGTCATCACGAACTCGCCCTGGTGCACGTTGGCGATGGCGCGCAGGCCCGACAGCAGGCGGCGGTCCGGCAGGTCGTGCACCCGGCCGTTCTCGATGAACAGGCCGTATTGCCAGGTCTCGTCCGGCGACTGCGACCAGCCATATCGGTCCCCGGTGCCGGTGAACGCTGCGCCGCGGGCGGACGCCAGCTTGTAGCCCAGATGCTGCTCGACTTCGGCCTGGAAGGCGTCCACGCCCATGCGCTCGATGGTGTACTTCAGCCGGGCGTGCTTGCGCACGCTGCGGTCGCCGTTGTCGCGCTGGACCCGGATCACCGCGTCGGCCACCGCCACGGCCTGATCGGGCGTGCAAAAGCCGATCACGTCGCCGGTGCGCGGGAAGGTGTCGGTCTCGCCATGGGTCATGCCCATGCCGCCACCCACCGACACGTCGTAGCCAACCACCTTGCCATCCCGCTCGATGCTGATGAAGCCCAGGTCGTGCGCGAACACGTCCACGTCGTTCTGCGGCGGCACGGCGATGGCGATCTTGAACTTCCGGGGCAGGTAGGTCGTGCCGTACAGCGGCTCCTCCTCCGGCTCGCCGCCCGCGACCCGCTCCTCGCCGAGCCACAGCTCATGCCAGGCGCGGCTCTTCGGCAGCAGGTCGTCGCTGAGCTGCTTGGTGAGCGCCAACGCCTCCGCATGCGCCGGGCTGGCGTGCGGGTTGGAAGTGCAGATGACGTTGCGGTTCACGTCGCCGCAGGCCGCGATGGTGTCGAGCAGCGCGTCGTTCACGGCGGACAGCGCGAACCGCAGGTTGCCCTTGATGATGCCGTGGTACTGGATCGTCTGCCGGGTGGTGAGGCGGATGGTGCCGTTGGCCCGCTCCCGCGCGATCTCGTTCAGTTGCAGCCACTGCTGGGGGCTGACGCGCCCGCCGGGAATGCGGAGCCGCGCCATGAAGCTGAGGGCCGGCTCCATGCGCTTGCGCCCGCGCTCCGCCCGCAGGTCGCGGTCGTCCTGCTGGTAGAAGCCGTGGAACTTGGTGAGCTGCGTGTCGTCTTCGGCCAGCGCGCCGGTAACGACGTTGCCCATTCCCTCGGCGATGGTGCCGCGCAGGGCGCGGCTGCGGGCCTTGATGCCCTCATTTTTCGAAGGACTTGGGTTCTTGGACGGGGGAGGCAGATTGGTGTCGGGCATGAAAGCCTCCGTTAATAGACGTCGAGCAGGTAGCGGCCCTGCTTCTTCATGGCGGCCAGGCGTTCCTCGGCGGCGTCCGCCGCGATGCCGGCCCCGTCGGCGATGATGTCGCGCAACGTCGTATGGACATCGCGCGCCATGCGGACCTGGTCGCCGCAAACATAGAGCGTGGTCCCGTCCTCGATCCAGGCATGGAGGTCGCGCCGCGCCGCCCACATGCGGTTCTGCACATAGACCTTGGCGTCCTGGTCGCGGGAGAACGCCACGTCCAGCCGGCCCAGCACGCCGCGCTCGATCAGGTCCTGCCATTCAAGCTGATACAGGAAGTCGTGCGTGTAATGCTGGTCGCCGAAGAACAGCCAGCTCTTACCCCCATTCTGCGTCGTAACCCCGGCGGCGTCGCGATCCTGCATGAACGCGCGGAACGGTGCGACCCCGGTGCCCGGCCCGATCATGACGATGGGCGTCGCCGGGTCGGCTGGCAGGCGGAAATGCGGGTTGGCCTTGACGTGGATACCGAGCTGGTCGCCCGCCCGGCGCCGATCCGCGATGTGGGTGGACGCAACCCCCGCGCGGTCCCGTCCATGCGTCTGGTAGCGCACCGCGCCCACCAGCAGATGCGCCTCTTCGCCCACCATGGCCTGGCTGGACGCCACGGAGTACAACCGCGGCGGCAGCGGGCGCAGCAGCCCAGTGAGCTGCGTGGGCGTCAGCTTGTTTGGGAACGCGGTCAGCAGATCGACCACGTGGCGTCCGGGCAGGAACTCGGCAAGCTGCTCCGGGTCGCCCGCCAGGTCCTTGATGCTCGGGTCGCCGGTGAGTTCGGCGAGGCTGCGCACCACATGCGCCGAAAGCGTGGTCACGTCGTGCTTGGACACCAGCGCCGCGTGCAGCGCCGCGTCGCCGGCCAGCCCGGCGGCGTTCAGCACCGCCTCGACCACGGCCGGGTCGTTCTCCGGCGCCACGCCGATGGCGTCGCCGGGCAAATAGGTCAGCCCGGACCCGGCAAGCGACAGCTCGACGTGGAAGGTCTGCTTGGCCGAGCGGCTGGAGTTGAGGTTCACCAGGTCGGTGATCTCGGCCCCGAACGGATTTCTTTTGGTGTACTCGCGCGCCTCGCCGACGCCGCCGAAATCGACGTGGATGACGCTTGGAGCCGGCTCGGCCTCAGCGCCGCGCAGAGCCGGCAGGGTGGTGCTGAGCCAGGCGGCGGCAGGTGCGTCGTAGTCGAGGTCGCATTCCAGCAAGGGTGCTGCGCGATGCCCGCCCAGCGTGGCCAGGCGCTCGTCGATGGCATGGCCGGTCGCGCAGAACTGCGCGTAGGCGCGGTCGCCCAGCGCCAGCACGGCGAAGTTCACCTTGTCCATGCGCGGCGCGGCGTCGGCCATCAGCGCCGTCATGAAGTCTGTGGCGCGGGCCGGCGCTTCGCCCTCGCCCCAGGTGGCGGCGATCACCAGCAGCCGTTCGGTGCGGGCCAGGTCCGCCGGAGTCGCTTCGGCGGCGTCCAGCACACGGGGCGCGAAGCCCAGCCGCGAGGCGTCCTTGCCGGCCTTGCGGGCCAGGGCTTCGGAGTTGCCGGACTCGGTCGCGAACAGGATGGTCAGCGCCGGGCGGGCCATAGGGGCAGAGGCCGCCGCGGCGGCAGGGGCGCTTGCGGCCTCGTACCCCGCCAGGAACCCGGCAAGCCAACTCCGTTGCGTCGGGCTGGTGTGCTCGATGACACGGTTCAGCGCGGAGATGGCGTCAGGCGGAAAGGGGGCGTTGGTGGGCAGCCGGGCCGGGGCGGTCATGGCAGGGCTACAGGGCGAACGGGCATGCGCGGCAAGTCTCCGACGGACAACTCTAGGTAAAAGAAGGATTTTCTATCGTCGGTGCAATGCGCGCGGGGAAATAGGAAGGCTGAACTACGTTCTGCCCAATTGGCGACAGGTCCATGCTTCCGATGCGGCCCTGCGCAGATCGAATATCTCCCGCGCGCCCGCCAGCCGATGCGGCGTCTCGCTCGTCCGTGACGGCCCGCCGGCTAAACCTCGGGCTCGCCCGGCACCGGCGTCTTGCCTTGCGCCGCGATCAGCGCCGTGACCTCGGCGATGCAGGCGTCGAGCGCCGCCGTGTCCGTCCCCTTCGCCACCAGCGCCACGCCGTTGCCCGTCAGGCGGTAGTACGGGTAGCTGCCCAAATCGAGTGCCGGGTATCGGTCCTGGATCGCGCCCAGCCCCTCGGCGATGGCGCCCTCCAGCAGCCCGGCCGCGTGCACGGCGCGCGACTGCACCGGCGTGCCGCCCTGCAACGTCGACGCCAAGGCCGTGAACATCGACTGCATGATGCGCGGCACCCCGGCCATGACGTGCACGTTGCCCATCGTGAAGCCCGGCGCGATGGACACCGCGTTGTCGATCAGCGTGACGCCGCGCGGCATGGTCGCCATACGCTGCCGGGCCGCGTTGAACTGGCCGGGTTCGTAGTGCCGCTCCATCCGCGCCCAGGCCTCGGGATGCGGCTCCCACGGCACGCCGAAGGCGGCGGCGACGCACTCGCTGGTGATGTCGTCATGGGTGGGGCCGATGCCGCCGGTGGTGAACACATGGTCGAACCGGGCGCGGCACTCGTTCACCACCGCGATGATGGTGTCGCGCACGTCGGGGATCACCCGCACCTCGCGCAACGGGATGCCGATGGCGCCGAGGCCGGTGGCGATGAACTTGATGTTGAGGTCCTGCGTGCGGCCCGAAAGGACCTCGTTGCCGATGACGAGCAGGCAGGCGACGGGATTGGCCATGGGGAGACCCTACAGAAAGTCGCGGAGCAAAGGGATGAGCGGCTTGTCGGCCGGCGGCATTGGGTAGTCGGCGAGCTTCGCCGGGCGCACCCAGGCGAGCACCTGGCCCTCCCGCCCCGTCGGCTGCCCGGCCCAGCGTCGGCATAGGAACAGCGGCATCAGCAAATGGAACCCGTCATAGGCGTGGCTGGCAAAGGCGAAGGGGGCGAGGCAGCTTTCCGCCACCTCGATGCCCAGCTCCTCCCGCAGCTCGCGGATCAGCCCGGCCTCCGGCGTCTCGTTGAGGTGGAGCTTGCCGCCGGGGAACTCCCACAGCCCGGCCATCGCCTTACCCTCCGGGCGCCGGGCCAGCAGAATGCGGCCATCCGCGTCGATCAGCGCGCAGGCGGCGACCAGCACGACGGGCCGGTCCGTCGCAGCCGGGCGTTCCGGCGGAGACTTCGGGGCGGCCGTCCGTTGCGGCGTGGTGGGCGACAACTGGTCGCGCGGCGGCGTGCGCGGGGCGAAGTCGTCGCGCGTCGCCTGGAACCGGAGCACCGGATGCTCGCCGCCGCGGGCCAGGAACCGCTCCCGCCCGGTCCCGGTCATGCGGAAGCCGATGCGGCGCAGCACGGCGGCAGAGGCCGTGTTGTCCTCCGCGACGTGCGCCTCCAGCCGGTCGAGGTCGAGGTTGGCGAGCGCCCAACGCGACAGCCGCCCGGCGGCTTCCGTCGCCACCGCATGCCCCCAGAAGCGGCGCCCCACCCAGTATCCCAGGTTGCCCGTCCGCGGCGTCATGTCGAGGCGCACGCCGATGCAGCCCACGATCATTTCCTGCCCGTCTTCCTCCCCGGTGATCGCCAGGTGGTAGCCGGTGCCCGCGGCGATCTGCTGGAGGGTCGAGGCGATCCACTCGTCCGTCAACTGCCGAGGGTAGGGAAACGGCAGGCGGGACAGCATGCGGACCACTTCCCAGTCGTTCACCAGGCGGTGCAGCTCCTCGGCGTCCGCGGCGCGCAGCGGGCGGAGCGTCAGCCGCTCGGTGGCGAGCGGGGCGAAGGACGGCTCGTCCGGCACCAGCGACAGCGCCATCAGCCGCGCCCGGCCAAGACGTCAGCTCCGGTAGCTGCCATTGATGTCGATGTAGCCATGGGTGAGGTCGCAGGTCCAGGCGGTGCCCGCACCCTTGCCGAGACCGAGGTCCACTGAGATGCCGATCTCCCGCCCTTTCATGTGCGCCACCACCGGCGCCTCGTCGTAGCCCGGCACCACGCCGCCGTCCCGCGCCATCCAGGTGCCGCCCACGCCGACCGAGAGCTTGTCGCGGTCCGTCGGCTCCCCCGCCTTGCCCACCGCCATGACGATGCGGCCCCAGTTCGCGTCCTCCCCGGCGATGGCGGTCTTCACCAAGGGCGAGTTGGCGATGGCGAGCGCCACGCGCCGGGCGGACTTGCCGGTCACGGCGCCCGTCACGTCGATGCGAACCAGCTTCTGCGCGCCTTCCCCGTCGCGGACCACCTGGAGCGCCAAGTCCAGCAGCACGGCGTCGAGCTGGTCGCGGAACCCGCGGACGAGCGCCTTGTCGTGCTTGCCCACCGGCGCATGCCGCGCCTGCCCGGTGGCGAACAGCAGCACGGTGTCGCTGGTGGAGGTGTCGCTGTCCACCGTCGTGCAGTTGAAGCTGCGCCTCACTCCGCGGGCCAGCATGTCCTGCAGCAGCGGCGCCGGCAGCTTCGCGTCGGTGAACACGAAGGCCAGCATGGTCGCCATGTCGGGCGCCACCATGCCGCTGCCCTTGGCGATGCCGGTGATGCGGACCGGGCTGCCGTCGATCAGCGCCGTGCGCGTCGCGGCCTTGGGGAAGGTGTCGGTCGTCATGATGCCGCGCGCCGCCGCGTCCCAGCCATCCTCGGTTAAGGAAGCATACAACGTGGGCAGGGCGGCGATCAGCTTGGCGTGAGGCAGCACCTCGCCGATCACGCCGGTGCTGGCGATGAACACCTCATGCGCCCGGCAGCCGAGCAGGTCGGCGGCCGCCTCCGCCGTCGCGTCCACCGCCTCGATCCCGGCGCGTCCGGTGAACACGTTGGCGTTGCCGGCGTTGACCACGAGCGCCCGCGCCCGGCCATGCGCCAGCGCCGCCCGGCACCAATCGACCGGGGCGCCGGGGCAGCGGTTGCGGGTGAACACGCCGGCCGCCGCCGTGCCTTCCGGCAGCGCCGCCATCACCAGATCGGCGCGCCCGGCGTAGCGGATGCCGGCCTCGGCCGAGCCGAGCCGCACGCCGGCAAGCGGCGGCAGCTCCGGCATGGGCACCGCGAGCGGGCTGGTGGGCAGCGCCACTACTTCGCCGGGGCGGGGGCGGGGGCGGGCGCCGGGGCAGTGGACGGCGCGGCACCCGGCGTGGCCGGCGAGCCATCGACGTTGAACTTCTCGATGGGCAGGCCGGTCTTGGCCTGGGTCAGCACGCGGCTCACGCCCTCCTGGATCAGCGTCTGCCGGATCTCGTCATGCACCTGCTCCAGGGTCGGCGGCGGCGCGTTGCGAATCTCCTGGACCTGGATGACGTGCCAGCCGAACCGGGTCTTGACCGGCGTCTGCGTCGTCTCGCCAGCCTTGAGCGCGAAGGCGACCTCGGAGAACTCCGGCAGCATGTCGGTCTTCTTGAAGAAGCCGAGGTCGCCGCCGCTCTGCGCGCCGGGGTCGGTGCTGTATTTCTTCGCAAGCTCCGCGAAGTCCGCGCCGCCGTTCAGCTCGGCGATGACCTTCTTCGCTGTTTCTTCGTCGGCGACCAGGATGTGCCGCGCATGGATCTCGGTCTCCCCGGGCTTGCCAGCGAAGTCGCGCTCATAGCGGGCGCGGATCGCGTCTTCCGTCAACGTCGGCGCGATCTCCCGGGTCAGCAGGGCGTTCTGCAGCGCGCTGTCGGTGGCGCGGGCGACCATGCGCTGCACCGAGGGGTCGCGGTCGAGCCCCTCCTTCTTCGCGGCGATCACCACCACGTGCCGGTCGATGAGCTGATCCAGCAGCATCGGATACAAGGCCGTGGGCGGCATGCCGCGCAGCTCCTCCGGCAGCGCCTTGGCAGCATCCGACAGCTCGGAGGCGTGGATCTCATCCTTGCCGACGCGGGCGACCACGGGATCGGCCGTGGCCCCAGCGGCGGCCGGAGCGGGCGCCGGGCGCGCGGCGGGCGGGACGGCCGCGGCCGGGGGTTTGGGCGCCTGCGCGAGCGCGAGGCCGGCGGTGCTCAACACGAGGGCGGTGGCGGCATACAGGCTCAGACGACGCATGGAAAACCTCGGCTAGGGCATTCGGACGGGCGGACAATGCCCGAAGCGCCGGGGTGCGACAAGGCGCTCGCCGTGGCGATGAAGCAACGGTCGTTGACCCTGGCCGGGCCGGGTCCTATCTGAGCCTTGCCTGAAACCCAATCGTGCCCGGCCCCTGCAATCCGGCCGTGCCACCCGAGGGGCTACCATGTTCGCCAGCATTGCCCGGGCCGTCTTCGGTTCCGCCAACGACCGTTCGCTCAAGGCATACCAACGCCGGGTGCCGCAGATCAACGCGCACGAGCCGGCAATGGCCGCGCTGTCGGACGCGGCGCTGCGAGGCAGGACCGCCGAGTTCCGCGAGCGGCTGGCCGGGGGCGCGACCCTCGACGACCTACTGCCCGAAGCCTACGCCGCCGTGCGGGAAGCGGCGAAGCGCGTGCTCGGCCAACGGCACTTCGACGTGCAGCTCATCGGCGGCATGGTGCTGCATGACGGCAAGATCGCCGAGATGAAGACCGGCGAGGGCAAGACGCTGGTGGCCACGCTGCCGGTGTACCTCAACGCGCTGGCGGGCAAGGGCGTGCACGTCGTCACCGTGAACGACTACCTGGCGAAGCGCGACAGCGAGTGGATGGGCCGGGTCTATGGCTTCCTGGGCCTGACCACGGGCGTGATCGTGCACGGGCTGACGGACGACGAGCGCCGGGCCGCCTACGCCGCCGACATCACGTACGGGACCAACAACGAGTTCGGCTTCGACTACCTGCGCGACAATATGAAGTACCGCCTGGACGACATGGCGCAGCGCGACTTCGCCTACGCCATCGTGGACGAGGTAGACAGCATCCTGATCGACGAGGCGCGCACCCCGCTCATCATCTCCGGCCCGGCGGAGGACAGCAGCGACCTGTACCGCACCGTCAACCTGGTCGTGCGGGAGCTGGTCAAGGACGCCTCCACTTATGAAAAGGACGAGAAATTCAAGACCGTCACCATGACCGAGGACGGGTCGGAGCGCGTGGAGCAGATGCTGCGCGACGCCGGGATCATCACCGAGGGCAACCTCTACGACATCTTCAACGTGTCGGTGATCCACCACGTGCAGCAGAGCCTGCGCGCCAACACGCTGTTCGGGCGCGACGTGGACTACATCGTGCGCGACGACAAGGTGGTGCTGATCGACGAGTTCACCGGGCGCATGATGGAGGGCCGCCGGTATTCCGAGGGCCTGCACCAGGCGCTGGAGGCCAAGGAAGGCGTCACGGTGCAGCCGGAGAACCAGACGCTCGCCAGCATCACCTTCCAGAACTACTTCCGCCTGTATCCCAAGCTCGCCGGCATGACCGGCACGGCGATGACGGAAGCTGATGAGTTCGCCGAGATCTACAAGCTGGAAGTGCTCGAAATCCCGACCAACGTGCCGGTGAGCCGCAAGGACGCCGATGACGAGGTGTACCGCTCGGCGGAGGAGAAGTACGAGGCGGTCGCCACGTTGATCGAGGAAGCGCGCGGCCGGGGCCAGCCGGTGCTGGTCGGCACCACCAGCATCGAGAAGAGCGAGGTCATCAGCGAGCTTCTGAACCGCAAGAAGGTGCCGCATGCCGTGCTGAACGCGCGCTTCCATGAGCAGGAAGCGACCATCGTCGCGCAGGCCGGGGCGCCCGGCACCATTACCATCGCCACCAACATGGCCGGGCGCGGCACCGACATCAAGCTCGGCGGCAACGTCGAGATGCGCACGATGCTGGAGGCGGGCGATGCCGATCCGGAGACGCGCAAGACGCTTGAGGCCAAGATCCAGCAGGAGGTCGCGACCTACCACGAGGCGGTGAAGGGATCGGGCGGCCTCTTGGTGATCGGCACGGAGCGGCACGAGAGCCGGCGCATCGACAACCAGTTGCGCGGACGCTCCGGACGCCAGGGCGACCCCGGCGCCAGCCGCTTCTTCCTGAGCCTGGAAGACGACCTGATGCGCATTTTCGGGTCCGACCGCATGGGCGGCATGCTGCAGAAGCTCGGCCTCAAGCCCGGCGAGGCCATCGTGCACCCCTGGATCAATAAGGCCCTGGAGAAGGCGCAGAAGAAGGTCGAGGCGCGCAACTTCGACACCCGCAAGAATGTGCTGAAATACGACGACGTGATGAACAACCAGCGGCGCGAGGTGTATGCGCAGCGCCGCGAGTTCATGCGCGCCGACGACGTGTCGGACACCGTGCAGGAGATGCGGGCGGAGGTCGTCGCCAACCTCGTCGCCCGGCGCATCCCCGAGAAGGCCTACGCCGAGCAGTGGGAAACCGACGCGCTGGCCGACGACCTGCGACGCTTGCTGGGCCTCGACCTGCCGGTGGCCGAGTGGGGGCGGGAAGAATGCATCGACGAGACCGGCATCCGCGAGCGGATCGAGTCGGCATCGGACGCGCACATGGCGGCGAAGGTCGCAAACCTCGGCCCGGAGCTGATGCGCTATGTCGAGAAGAGTTTGCTGCTGCAGACGCTCGACGCCGTATGGAAGGAACATCTGCTGGCGCTCGACCATCTGCGCCAGGGTATCGGGCTGCGCGCCTACGGCCAGCGGGATCCGCTGAACGAGTATAAGAGCGAGGCGTTCGGCCTGTTCAACGCCATGCTGGACGAGCTGAGGGAACGGGTGACGGCTATGCTCGCCCGGGTGGAGATAGGGCCGGAAGCCCAACCTGAGCCGGCATTCCAGCCGACCGCGCCGCAAGCCCTGCAATATTCCGACCCGGCCGCCAGCGCGCCCTGTGCTGGCGGGGACGTGTTGGAGGCTGAACGGCCGAGGATGGCCGTGGGCGCGCAGGCCGTGACGGCGATTGACCCGGCCGAGCCCGCCACCTGGCGCGACACGCCGCGCAACGCGCCCTGTCCGTGCGGGTCGGGCAAGAAGTACAAGCACTGCCATGGCCGCATCGCGTAACGGCCTGCGGCGCGAGACTCACTCCCCCGACAGCTCGCGCCGCCGCTTCTCCAGCTCCTCGCTGTAGCGGCGCAGCGCGTACTGCTCGGTCAGCACGCCGATCACCCGCATGTTCTCGGCGCTGTCCACCACGGCCAGCTCGTCGCTTTCCGCCGTCTCGAAGATTTGCACCGCCTCCTTGATCGTCATCTGCGGCAGCAGCACGGTCTTGCGGTGGTGCACGACGTCGGACAGCTTCGTCGCGGTTTCCGGCGCGGCATGGCCCTCCGACGTCGCGAGAATGCCGGCGTAGCGGTCCGCCGCGTCCATGGCGACGACGCGGGCGACCGAGCCCAGCACGAACTCCCGCCGGAACGCCGCCAGCGTCATGTCGATCGGCACCCGGCGGTACTCGCGCCGCATCATCCGCCCCACCGTCAGGCTGCGCATCCAGCCGATATCGACGGCGCTGCGGATGGCCTCCCCGCGCAGGTGGAAGCGCCAAGTCGCGAAGCTGTAGCCGAAGGTGCGGCGCACCGTGATGGCGGACACGACGCTTGCCGCCAGCACGGCGATGGTCATGGGCAGCGATCCCGTGCTTTCCAGCGCCAGGAACGCCATGGTCAGCGGCCCACCCACCACCGCCACCGCCAGCGCGCTCATGCCCACCAGCGCGCAGATCACCGCCGGCAGCGCCTGCACCACCGTCACCAAGGCCAGCACGCCGGCGAACAGCTTGCCCACCAGCGCGCCCAGGAACAGCGATGCAAAGAACAGCCCGCCCCGGAACCCGGAGCCGATGCTGATGGCCGAAGCCACCGCTTTCAGCAGGATTAAGATCCCGATCTGCTGCAGGCTGTACGGCGCATCGAGCGCCACCCGCAGCGCCGAGTGGCCAGAAGACAGCACCGCCGGCGACAGCAGCGCCATGCCGCCCAGCGCGAGGCCGCCCACCGCCGGGCGCATCCAGCCCGGCATGCGGCTGCGGCGGAATAGCCCTTCGACCAGCGTGACGCCGCGCATCAGGGCGATGCCGCCCAGCGCGCACAGCATGCCGAGCGCCAGGATCGGCACGTAGTCCACGGTCTCGATCACCGTCGGCACCCGGATGTCGAAGCCCAAGCCGGGACCGATCAGGATGCGCATGACGGACACCGCGCAGATCGCCGACATCACCACGGGCGCCAGCGTGGTGAGCGAGTAGGTGCCGATCACCAGCTCGAACGCATAGAACGCGCCGGCCAAGGGCGCGTTGAACGCGGCGGCGATGGCGCCGGCAGCACCACAGCCCACCAGCAGCCGCAGGTCGGTCCGCCGCACCCGGAACGCCCGGCCCAGCCAGGACGCGATGGCGGAGCCGATCTGCGCGAAGCCGGCCTCCAGCCCGACCGACGCGCCGACGCCGTTCGACCACACGGTCTGTCCCACCACGACGACGCTGTCCACCAGCGACATCCGCCCGCCATACAACGCGTTGGCCTCGATGGGGTCGATGGTCCGGCGCGGCAGCCAACGGGCCAGCGCCCAGCCGGCCCCGCCCAAGACCAGCCCGCCGAGGCTCGGCACCAGCAGCGCGCGCAGAGGTTCGATGGCCGGCATGGCGGACAGGAACTCGCCCGGCCCCAGGTTGTACAGCGCCCGGTGCATCGCCTGTGCGAAGGTTTCCATCGCGACCACGACCAGCCCGGCGCCCAGCCCGACGAAGGCCGAAAGCACCACCAGCCAGATCTCGTCCGCCCGAACGAGAGCGCGGAGCGTCTGCGGGACGTGCGCCACCGCGTCGGCGATCGGCCGCCGCTCCCGCCGGGCGCGCAGGCCCGCCGCGGCGTTCGAACCGGCGAAGCCTGTGCTGCTGGGGGGAGGGGACATTGCGCAGGGCCAAACGGGACGGAGGTGCGGGAACCCGCCCACGCCGGGCAAGGCTACCCCATTACTGCGACCGCATTGCCGAAGCTTCAACCAGGCCAGACCTTAAAAACCCGTTTGGTTGTATCGTTTCAACAATCACCCTGCATTTCGTTCACGATGTGTGTCCTCCAGGTCGTCATCGACGAAGGCCTGGACCAGCTCGGCCAGGCTTTCATGCGCGGCGAAGCCCAAAGCGGGGGCGCGGACCGGGTTGAACGCGGCGGGCCAGCCGCCGACGATGACGGCGACCGCCGGATCGGGTCGGCGCTCCACCAGGGCGGAGGCGCCGGGCCGCACGCTGTCCAGGGCCGCCAGCATCTGGCCCACCGTAGCGCTGAGGCCCGGCGGGTTCACGCCGCGGTCGAGGCCCATCGGTCCCGTGTCCATCGCCGCCGCGTGCAGCAGCCAATCGACGGCCCGCCGGGGGCTGCAAATCCACACGGCAAAATCGTCCGGCACGGGCAGGGCGGCCGGCAGGCCCAGCAACGGCTCGCGCAGGATGCCGCTCACGAAGCTGCTGGCCGCCTTGTTGGGCCGGCCCGGCCGCACGACCACCGTGGGCAGCCGGATCAGCACGGCGTCGAGCATGCCCCGGCGGCTGGCGTCCGCGAGGAACAACTCCGCCGCCGCCTTCTGCGCGCCGTAGCTGTTGGCCGGCACCTGCCGTGCATCGTCCGCCAGCACCGCGCCCTGGCCGCCGCTGAAGCTCGCGACCGAACTGGTGAACACCACGCGGGGCGGCTCGGCGAGCCGGCCGCAGGCGTCGATCACCGCGTCCGTGCCGCGCACGTTGACCCGGCGCCCCAGCGCGTAATCCGCCTCCGCCGCGGCGCTCACCACGGCGGCGAGGTGGAACACCACGGCGGTGCCGGGCGGAATGGCCGCCGCGGGCAGCTCGGAAAGGTCGCCCGTCAGGCTGTGCACCGGAAATGGGGCGCCAGCGGGCGGGGGCGGGGCGGCCAGGTCGAACAGCGTCAGGCTGCTGACCGGGCGACCGCCCAGCGCGCCCTCCGCCGTCAACCGCGCGGCCAGCTTGCGGCCCAGGAACCCGGCGCCGCCCAGGATCGTGATGTGCATGGCGTTCCCCTATTCTTGGTCCGCCGAGCACTAGCCGCCGCCCGCCGCCCGCGCAATTGTGCGGGCATGACCGACCCCCTGCCGTTCCGTTGCCTGCCCAACCCGCGCCGGGGTGCCCCGGGGATCGTGGTGCTGCCCAACGGAGGGTTCCGCCGGGCGCGGGCGGACATCTTGGCGTGGCCGGGCTATGCGCCCACCCCGCTCCACGCGCTGCCCGGCATCGCGCGGGAAGCCGGGATCGCGGCGCTCCACATAAAAGACGAGTCAGGCCGCTTCGGGCTGGGCAGCTTCAAGGCGTTGGGCGGCGCCTACGCCTTGGCCGGGGTGCTGTCCGCGGAGTTGGCCCGGCGCGGCGCGGCGCTGTCGGCCACGGCGGCGGACCTGTTCGCCGGGCGCTACGCGGCGGAAACGCAGACCATCACCGTCGCCTGCGCCACCGACGGCAACCACGGCCGCAGCGTCGCCTGGGGAGCGCAGCGGTTTGGCGCGGCCTGCGCCATCTTCGTGCATGAGGGCGTCAGCCAGGGGCGCATCGACGCCATCGCCCGCTTTGGCGCCGCGATCCACGTCGTGCCCGGCACGTATGACGACGCGGTGCGCGCGGCGGCAGCGGCGGCCGACCGGCAGGGCTGGTTCATCGTCTCCGACACGTCCTGGCCCGGCTACACCGAGGTCCCGCGCGAGGTCATGCAGGGCTACCGGGTGATGGCGGAGGAGGCGCTGGACCAGTGGCCGGGTCCGCCGCCCACCCATGTGGTCATCCAGGGCGGCGTCGGCGGCGTAGCGGCAGCGGTGTCGGTCTCGGCCCGGACCCGGCTCGAACCGGCCCCCGCCCTGATCGTTGTCGAGCCGGAGCGCGCCGCCTGCCTGCTGGCCAGCGCGGCGGCCGGGGCGCCCACGCCGGTGGGCGGCACCCTCGACACGGTCATGGCGGGCCTTGCCTGCGGCGAGCCGAGTCTGATCGCCTGGCAGGAGCTTGAGCGTGCGGCGGCGGCGTTCCTCGCCATCCCGGACGCCGCGGCGGTCGATGCGATGCGGCGGCTGGCGCGGGAGGGCATCGTGTCCGGCGAGGCGGGCGCCGCCGGCCTCGCGGGCCTGCTGCTGGCGGCGGGCGACCCGGCGGCGCGCACGGCCCTGGCGCTCGGCCCTGAGAGCCGCGTGCTGGCCTTCAGCACGGAAGGCGCGACCGACCCGGCGCTGTATGCGCGCCTGGTCGGGCCTGCGGGCACGTCGGCCCCTGCATGATCCTGCATGCAGTTGAGGCCGGGGCGGACCGCGGCGCCGGCCTGCCTGTGGCGCTGCTGCATGGGCTGTTCGGCGCGGCCGGCAACTTTGCCGCCATCCAGCGCCGGCTCGCGGCCGAGCGCCGGGTGATCGCCTTCGATCTGCGCAACCACGGCGCCAGCCCGCACGATCCCGCCATGTCCTACGCCGCCATGGCGGAGGACGTGATGGACAGCCTCGCGGCGCTGGGCATACGGAGCGGGGCGCTGGTCGGCCACTCAATGGGCGGCAAGGTGGCGATGCGCGCGGCGCTGCTGCGGCCGGAGCGGGTCAGCCGGCTGCTGGTGGCCGACATCGCGCCGGTCCGCTATGACCCGGCATTCCGCGGCATCGCCGACGCCATGCTGGCGCTGCCGCTCGCCCCCGGCTTGACGCGGGCGGCGGCCGACGCCGCGCTGGCGCCCGCCGTGCCGGACCCGGCGGTGCGCGGCTTCCTGCTGCAGAACCTGCGGCTCGGTTCGGCGCCCGCCTGGCGCATCGGGCTGCGGGAGATCGCGGCGGGCCTGCCCGACGTCGAGGGCTGGGACGCGCCGCCCGGCGCCCAGTACGCCGGGCCGGCGCTGGTGCTGCGCGGCGAGCGGTCCGACTACGTGCGGCCGGAGCACCGGCCGGCGATCCGCGCGCTGTTCCCCACCGCACACTTCATGACGCTGAAAGGCGCCGGGCACTGGCTGCACGCGGACGCGCCGGACGCTTTCGTCGAGATCGTGCAGGCGTTCCTCGGCGGCTGATCAGTTCGACTGCTTGATCTTCTTTCCTTCGTCCGAGGCACGCCACAAGTACCAGGCCGCGGTCGAGCGCCAGGGCGCCCAGGCTTCCCCGACCGCCGCCAACTCCTTCGGACGTGGCTGGGCCGGCAGTTGCTTGATGATCCGCCAGCCTTCCCGCACGCCGAAGTCGTCCACTGGCAGCACGTCCGGGCGGCCAAGCGTCGAGATCAGCACCATCTCCACCGTCCAGCGGCCGACGCCGCGTATGGCAACCAGCCGGCGGATCAGGTCCTCGTCCGACAAGGCGGCGGCGCCCTCCAGCGTGGGCACGATGCCGTTCAGGGCATGGACGCAGATGTCGCGGATGGCAGCAATCTTGCTGCCGGAGAAACCGCAGGCGCGCAGCGCCTCGTCCGGCGTCGCCGCGAGCTGGTCCGGCTGCGGGAAGCCAGGGCCGGGGTGCAAGGCGGCCAGGCGGGCGAGGATGGCTTGGGCGGCGCGGCCGTGCAGTTGCTGATGCGCGATGGCGCGTACCAGCGCCTCATAGGGTTCCCGCAAGGTCGGCGCCGCGGTGCAGGGGCCGATGCGGGCGATCAGCGCGGCGAAGGCCGGGTCCGCGGCGGCGAGGTGACCGGCGGCAAGGTGATGGGGGGTGTCGTGCATCCTGTTTCCTTGGGGCCCCGCTTCATTGAGGTTATGGCCGCTTGCCAGCACGCCCCGGTCATGGCCTACAATGCCGCACCGGCGCCCGCACGGCCAGGGTGCGGCGCCGGCCGTCGGGGAGGCAGTTCGTGCGCCGGGTGCGGATCGAGGCAATCAGGGACGAGGCAGCCGAGGAGAACCGGCTGACGGCAAGCCTGGCCGGCCTGGCCGTGGCCTTGCTGGTGGTGGTGGCCGGCCTGTTCCTGATCCAGCACCTGCGCGACAAGGCACGGGTCGAGGACTGCCTGATGTCCGGCCGCTTCAACTGCGACGCGGTGGTGGGAAACACCTCGCGCTGAGGTCCTGGCGCCTACGACGCGGCGAGGTGTCGATTTGCTTTACAGCCCCGCCCTAAGCCTTTCATCAACGCATTTGTTTACAACGCGTTAAGTGCTGGCACTGGTAACCGGGGCAGATCCCCGGGCAATTAGGCCATAGTTGCAGCCTGACGAACGAGGTCGGGGAGCGGCGGAACGGTGATGGCGCCCGGCAGGTGCAGACGGTCGCCGAGATAGCGGAAGA
>JAABUQ010005138.1_pt1 | contig 21331 bp, 17 predicted proteins | sample 5560001 | NCBI WGS metagenome assembly JAABUQ01 (sample SAMN10711888, study PRJNA513371) | rock metagenome | isolation source: Antarctica rocks | place: Antarctica: Victoria Land, Finger Mt nord | collected 2015-12-18
CCAGCCCGTATCAGGCGTTGGGGATGGATCTGCCCACGTTCGACTTCTGGGCACTTCTTCAGACCGATCCGGCCGAGCTGACGCAAGGACTGTCAACCGCACGGAATGAGGGATGAGACAGTCCCGGATCTCCGGCGTCGGGGTCGTCCTCGCCCCCGCGGCCGGCGTCGAACTGGGCCAGGGTCTCGTGCAGCTCCCGGGCGGCGGCGGTCTCGTAGCGGCGGAAGGTGGCGGCGCCCGGGGAGGTGGGGTTGAAGAGGCAGCGGAGGGCGGCCTCGTCGCGGCTCCGGGCGAAGTCCCCGAGCGGCAGGCTTGCCCGGAGGTCGCGGGCCCGGTCGGCCCCTTCGAGCAGGAGCCGGTGCAGCTCGGCCCTGGCCCACTCGGACCGCTCGCGGGCCCGGGCCGGGTCGAAGGGCTCGGGCGGGGCGTTGAAGGGGTCGATGAACCGGAAGTCGCCGGTGATCCCCTTGGTCAAGGCGGCGACCCGCGACAGGCCCGGCTCGTCGGCCCTCCGCCCCAGCAGGTTCTCGGCCCGGACGACGTGCTCGAAGGTGAAGAGGCCGAGGTCGGCGAGGTCGCCGGCCAGCCGGTCCCAGGCCTCGATCAGCCAGTCGACCCCCTCGGCGGTCCGCCCCAGCCGCCGCAGGGAGGTGGCCGGCTCCTTGGGCAATCGGGCGACGGCGTCCTCCACGGCCGCCCTGCGTTCGTCGTCGAAGGTCCGCCCGGCGAAGCGGATCGCGTCGGTCACCATCGCCGCCTCGAACCGGGCGCAACGCTCCAGCCGGAGGGCGAGGAACGCCGCCCGGTGCGCGAGGATGCGGTCGCGCTCCCCCCGGGCCCCGAGGTCCTCGGCCAGGGCCTCGAACCGGGCCTCGACGACCTCCGCGTCCTCCCCGGGCAGCGCGATGCCCGCGCCGCTCAGGCCGTGCATCAGGGCATTCCCGCGCGACCGGGCCTTCCCCTCGGGCGTCCTCGGCCCCGTGCTCCTGGCGGCGTTCCGGCGATTGGCGGCGATCCGTTCGGGCGAGCTGGGCATCGGCGTGGGTCCCAAAGGCCAAGGGGGGATCGAAGCGGGAGGCCGGCGCGACCGATCTCGCGCCCCCCTTGGGACATTATCTTTGTTCCGAGCCTCCGCTAACCGCCCGAGGGCCCGAATTGCCCCGCCCGCCCCTCGGACCGCCGCCCAGGGCCGATCGGTTCCTCGGTCTGGCGGGCTTCATCCGGGTGGCAGGGGTAAGCTTGCTTACCCCGGTCCTCCTCCAATACGCCTGGAAAACCGGGGTAAGCAAGCTTACCCCTGCCACCCTGGCTCACGTCCCAGCTCACTCGTCTTGAGAGCCGGCCTGCCCTCGCCCGCCGCCGAGGTCCCTTGCCGGATCGGAGCCGGGGATGGTACGACTATGGGGTGGCGGGGTCCGGGGTTCGAGGGCGACGGCGGGTCGCCTCGGGCCTTTTTCGGTCGACGGGTCGAGCGGGCGAGGCTTCGGATGTCCTGGAACGGCGACGGCGAGCAGCCCTCGGGCGATCGGGCGGCGGGCGACCCGACGTGGGGGACCCTGACGCACCGGAACCTCCCCACGGCGGTCCTGGTGGAGCAGGCCGTGGCCCGAGGCGAGGGGACCTTCGCCGACTCGGGCGCCCTGGTCTTCCTCACCGGCAAGTACACCGGGCGCTCGCCCAAGGACAAGTTCCTCGTCCGCGAGGCCTCGGTCGAGGCCGAGGTCGACTGGGGCGAGACCAACCAGCCGTTCGAGCCGGCCAGGTTCGACGCCCTGCTCGGACGGGTCCGCGACCACCTCAAGGAACGCGAGGTCTGGGTCCAGGACGCCTTCGGCGGCGCCGACCCGACCCATCGCCTGCCGATCCGGGTGGTCTGCGAGCGGGCGTATCATGCCCTCTTCGCCCGCCAGCTCTTCGTCCGCCCGACGCCCGACGAGTTGCTCGGCCACCGCCCCGAGTTCACGATCATCGCCGCGCCCGACTTCCGGGCCGAGCCGGCTCGCGACGGGACCCGGTCCGAGGCCTTCATCCTGCTCAACTTCGCCCGGAAGGTCGCCCTGATCGGCGGCACGCTCTACGCCGGCGAGATCAAGAAATCGGTGTTCTCGATCCTGAACACGATCTTACCTCGCGAGGGCATCCTCCCCATGCACTGCTCGGCCAACGTCGGGCCGGGGGGGGACGTCGCGCTGTTCTTCGGCCTCTCGGGCACGGGCAAGACCACGCTCTCGGCCGACCCCGCGCGCGGCCTGATCGGCGACGACGAGCACGGCTGGTCCGACGACGGCGTCTTCAACTTCGAGGGCGGCTGCTACGCCAAGTGCATCCGCCTCAGTCGCGAGGCCGAGCCCGAGATCTTCGGCGCGATCCGGTTCGGCACGGTCCTCGAGAACGTCGTGCTCGATCCCATCACCCGGGCCCTCGACTTCGACGACGCGACCTTGACCGAGAACACCCGGGCCGCCTACCCGATCGACGCCATCCCCAACCACGTCCCTTCCGGCCGGGGGGGGCATCCCCGGCACCTGATCTTCCTGACCTGCGACGCCTTCGGCGTGCTGCCGCCCCTGTCCCGCCTGACGCCCGAGCAGGCGATGTATCACTTCCTCTCCGGCTACACCGCCAAGGTCGGGGGGACCGAGCGCGACCTCGGTAACGAGCCCGTCGCCGCCTTCAGCACCTGCTTCGGCGCCCCGTTCATGACCCTCCCCCCGCGCCGCTACGCCGACCTCCTCGGCACCAAGCTCCGCCGCCACGACGCCGACGTCTGGCTCCTCAACACCGGCTGGACCGGCGGGGGCTTCGGCCAAGGGTCCCGGATCAAGCTCGCCCACACCCGGGCCCTCGTCGACGCGATCATGGCCCGATCCCTCGAAGCCGCCCCCTACGCCACCGACCCGATCTTCGGCCTCGAATACCCCACCGCCTGCCCCGGCGTCCCCGCCGAGATCCTCGACCCCCGGGCCGCCTGGGCCGACCCCCAAGCCTACGACGCCCAGGCCGCCCGCCTCGCCCGCCGCTTCCGCGACAACTTCGCCCGCTTCGCCGGCGTCGACCCCGCCATCGCCGCCGCTGGTCCCAAGATCGGGTGAAACCTCGCCAACGATCGGGGCCGCATGATCGTCACCCATATCCCGGCTTCGGGTCGGAAGGCGAATCAACTCTTACGCCGCGGCTGGACGCGCAATAGCATCGATCAGACGGTGAACAACCCATTCACGACCCGGCCGGCGCTGAACAGAAGCACGGGCAATCCGGCGACGGCCTTCTTCAATCAAGATGGGTCTCACATCATCCGGGATGACATCACCGCGGAATTAGTTCAAATGAGCGATCGCTTGAACCCGGATTCCTGGATGCCTGACCCGGTCATCGTCGATCCTTATCTGCCCTGAGGAGCTTTCCAAACCATGTCCACCGAGACCGAGAAGCGATTTCTCAGGGGCGGGCGTCAGGTTGGATCGGTGTTCGTACTCCCTCCCCAGGACGCGATCGAGATGATCCGGTATTGCCAATCGAACCGGATCGACGTCTTCGGCGTGGAGGGGTTCCGGATGATCGGCGACCGCATCCAGCCCCAGCAGGAGCACAGTTGCGACTTCGGCGAGGATGTCCCCGGGCGACACGAGCGAACGGCCGAATTCGTCTCGCAACGCCTGGGGTCGGACCTCTGGTTTGAAGTCGTCACGGACGAGGCATCTTGAAGTCGACCGATGGCGAGACGGGGGCGGATCGATGCGATTTTCGGTCCGCCAGATCATGATCGCGATCGCGATTTTCAGCATCCCCCTGGGCCTCGCCAGTTCGCGGTCCCCCGGCACAACGGTCGTGCTCCTCGTTGTGCCTGCGATGGTCGGCTACCTGTTCTACGGGATCGCTCGGTTCAGGAGGCTACCCCCCCAGGTACGGATTGGGTGCGCGATGGTCGTGCTTTGCGCTCTGATAAGCATCTCCGCGAAGGTCTGGGGGGATGGGCTTTATGAGAGTCAGCGGCAAAGGTGCGAGGTCCTGGCGCGGCGGGCCTCGTGGGCGGCGGCGGACCAATCCAGCCTAGAAGCCCGAGTCGCCCTGAATCGCGAGTCCGCCTGGTTCATGAGCCGAGCGGTGGCCTTGCGCCGGAGGGAATCCTGGATCGGCCTGACTTATGGGCCGTTCCTCTTGAGCGGAGGAGACCCCTCTTGCTGGGACGAGGTCTACGAACTGGGATTGTCCGAGGGGATGGATATGCACGAGAAGGCGATCGAGCTATATGACTCGCCGGGACCGCCCGCACCTTGAGGTGCTGGTCGTCCCTCCCGATCGATCGGTCGACGGGGAGTCGGGTTGGATGATTCGCCCATCAAAGGAGTTCCGCGAAGCCGGACAGCATCGTCGCCGTCGCCTTCAGCCCCTGGCGTTCCAGGGTGGCGAGATAGGCTTTCACCGAGACCTGGGGTTTCTTGAGGCGGGCCCTGACGATCTTCACCGACTCGCATACGGCCGGCGGATTGAGGTCGAGTTCGTTCGCCACGAAATCGTCGGGGTGGGTCGCTTCGATGCCGAGTGGGGCGAGGATCTCATCAGGGAAGTGCTTGAGGTTGAAGGTGATGATGGCGTCGGCCTGGCAGCGGATCGCCGCGGCCAGGACGTGACGGTCATCGGCGTCGGGCAGGGAGAGGCCCGGGATCAAGCCCTCGTGGCCCGTGACGAGGCAGTCCCGGACGTTGCGGTCCATCAGCTCGCGCGTCCGGTCGAGCTGCGCCCGCGTGAGGTCGCCCCGGTTCCTCAGGACGCCCCTTATCCATTCTTCATGGATCTGCGAAGACCAGCGGGCCCGGACGACGTCCGCCGCGGCCAGTTGCATGAGGAGATCGCGGAGCGGCGCCGGATAGAGTACGCACGCATCATAAATGACGGTGAGCATCGGTCCGGTCAGTATCCCATGCCGAGTTCCTGGGCTTGGAGCGCCAGCTCGTCGAGGGTCCGGGATCGGGCCTCGTCGATCCGCTGCTTGTAGGCCATCAGGTCGGCGAGGTTGACCCGGCGATGCCGGCCCACCTTGCGATGGGGGATCTCGCCCCCGTCGAGGAGCTTGCAGAGGAACGGCCGGGAGACGCGGAGGATGTCGGCCGCCTGCTTGGTCGTCAGCTCGGCGTCGATCGGCGTCAGGGTCAGGGCGTTCCCCTTGGCCATCTCCGCGAGGATGGTCCCGAGGAGCCGCAAGGCGGACGCCGGGATCTCCATCCGCTCGCTCGCTGGGCGGCCGGGCACGTGCACGACGATCCCCACGCTCGGGGAGGTGTCGCTGCCCTCGGCGGGGGCCATGAGGTCGGCGAGCTTGCTACTGGATTCCAGGGCCAGCCGGCTCTCCCCCTGGGTCGGGGGGCTCGGGTCGGGCCGGGGGCGTGATCTCAAAGCCGGCATGCGTCCGCCTCCGGGGGCGGGCTGGCCCGGCGCTCAGGCCGCCCGTTCGAGGACTCTACCCGCGATTATTCGTGCTATTCGCAATAAACGCAATGGCCGAGTCCTCGAAAGCTGGTCGGCATCCCGAGGGGCCGCCGGTCGGGTCAGGAGACGACCACGCCGAGGAGGGTCTGGTCGTCGGAGGGGGGGACTCCCTGGGTGAAGTCGTTGACCCGGGCGACGACGTCGTCGACGATGCCGCGGGCGTCTCCCCCGCAGCGGGCGAGGACGGCGTCGAGGCGGTCGAGGCCGAACATCTGGCCGTCCTCGGCGGTGGCCTCGGTGATCCCGTCGGTGTAGAAGGCGAGCTGGTCGCCGGGGTGGAGGGCGAGGACCTCGTCGCGGTAGACCTCTTCGGCGATCAGGCCGAGGGGGAGGCTCCGGGCCCCTTCGAGGGACTGGACCGTCCCGTCGCCGCAGCGCATCAGGCGGGGGGGGTTGTGGCCGGCGCTGGAGTAGGTCAGGGTCCGGTTGCTCGGGTCGTAGATCCCGTAGAAGGCGGTGACGAAGGCCTCGTTGTCGGCCGTGTAGAGGGTGGCGAGCTGGTTGTTGACCCTGGCCAGCAGGGCGCTGGGGGGGTCGTGGGGGCCGGGGAAGCCGTGGGCCAGGCTGTGGGTGACGGCCATCAGGACCGCGGCGGGGGTGCCGTGGCCGGAGACGTCGGCGATCAGCAGGCCCCACTTGCCGTCGGGCTTGGGGAAGAAGTCGTAGTAGTCGCCGCCGGCCCACTTCGAGGTCTGGTAGTAGGCGGCGATGTCGAGGCCGGGGATCTGCGGGACGACCTTGGGCAGCAAGGACCGCTGGATGTCGGCGACGACCTGGAGCTCGCGCTCGACGACGCCGTAGGCCTGCTTGAGCTCGCCGGAGAGGACGAGGTTCTGGGTCGCCCGGCCGAAGAGGCTGCTCATCCAGACCCAGTCGGGCACCTGGTCGAGGTCGAAGGCGTCGGGCTCCTCGCGGAGCATCAGGACCATGTTGACGCCCACCCCCTTGTCGTAGTGGGGGACGGCCAGGACCGACCGGTGCTCGCCGATGTAGGGCTTGCCCGGGTCGTCGTCGGCGACGTGGAGGTCGTTGATCACCCGGGGGGTATCGCCGTAGAGGAGCTCGCCCATGATCCCGCCTTCGAGGATCGGCAGGCGGTCCTTCTGCTTCCAGGGGTCGATCTCCTCGGTCCAGGTGGACGACCGGGTGACCCGGTACTTGGGGAAGTCGAGCCCGCGGCGGCTGAGCGAGACCCAGCTATCGATGGCCTGGAGCTTGCGAATCCGCTGGGCGTAGGCGCGGACCATCGCCTGCGGGTCCTCGTGCAGGCTCATGTCGCGCATCGTCTCGTCGATGTGGCGGAGGGCCCGCCTCCAGTCGTGCGAGCCGCCGTCGAAGAGGCCCGAGCCGGTGCTCATGGTGAGGGAACCTGGGTGAGTCAGCATGGCGCGGCAATCCTGTCGACCCTGATGATGGTCGAATTGGGGGCGTAAATCGAGGGTGGACCGCGAAATCGCGGAATGGCCGGGGGTTGAGCGGGCCCGCCCATTGGACGCCCGCCCAACCCCTTGTTGTCTGCGACGATCGCCCGGCGGAGCCCGGACGCTCAGGAAACGGCCTGCTCCAGCTTCTCCTCGATGGCGATCCGGCGGAGCTTGTTCTGGGCCCGGGCCTCGAGCTGGCGGACCCGCTCCTTGGTGACGCCCAGCTCCTTGCCGAGCTGCTCCAGGGTCTGCTCGCCGACGCCGTCGAGGCCGAAGCGGCTGATGATGATCCGCCGCTCGCGTTCGTCGAGCTTGCCGAGCATCCCCTTCACCGCGTCGCGCATCCGACGCTGGGCGCTCTCGTACTCGTGCTCGTCGGACCGGTTGTCGGCGGCGGCCTCGAAGAGGTCGTCGTGGCCGGTGACGAAGCGGTCGCGGCGGTGGTTCTCGATCGGGATCGAGCGGATGAAGTTCTTCATGATCGCCCACGAGGCGTACGTGGAGAACTTGTTGCCCCGGGCGTAGTCGAACTTCTCGACGGCGCGGATCAGGCTCATGTTGCCGTCGGAGACCAGCTCGAAGAAGTTGTCGGACCGGCCGACGTGCTTCTTGGCGATCGAGACGACCAGGCGGAGGTTGGCCCGGATGATCTGGTTCTTGACGCCCAGGGCCTCTTCCAGGAGCCGGTCGATCTCGTTGAGGTCGCCCAGCTTCGGCTTGAGCGGGTCGAGGCCGTCGCGGAGCTTCAAGGCCCGGGACTTCAGGAAGTTCATCTTCCGGAACAGGTGCGCCTCCTGCTCGCGGTTCAGCAGGGGGACGTCATACAGGCTGGCCAGGTAGGGGGGCACCCCCTCGGGCGGCTTGATCCGCCGGGGGGCCTTCCCCTCGGGCGGGGCCGGCAGCGGGGCGAGGATCTCGGCCGCCGCCTTGGGGTCGTCGAAGGAGGGGTTGGGCATCGCCTCGAGCTTGGTCTCGAGCAGCCGCCGGGCCCGCATCTCGTTGATCGCCCGGAGCACCCCGGCGCTCGAACGGCCCGACTCCTGGGCCAGGACGTCGACCGAGGTCCCCTGGAGGAAGAGCCGGTAGAACCGGGTCTTCGCCGCCTCGTCGAACGAGGAGGGGCGCGGGGCCTTGGGCGGGGCGACGGGCGTTTCCGGTGCGATTTCGCGTGCGTCCATGGCTCTCGTCCTCAACGACTCGAAGGCGAAGGGCCCTTCGAAATAGATCCAGAGGGGTGTGACAGACCGATGTGACATCAATGGGGCCGCCGGTGGTTCGGGCCGGGGCCATGATTCGAAGGCAATCGATGGGAGTGAGTCGCCCGGTGGGTCAGGCCCTGACCGGCTGCAAGATCTGGCCGAACAGCACCTCGAGGAACGTCCGGAGCGGGGCGACGCTCCGCATCGTCTTGGCCCGGAGCATGGCCCCTTGCCAACCGTTGAGCATGAATTCCGCCAGCTCTCGGGCGTCGAGGTCGAGGGGTACCTCGCCGGCGGCCTGGGCTTGCGAGAGGCAGGCGGCATACCGATCGACCCAACTCTCGAAGATTTCCTCAAGTCGGGCCCGGAACGTTTCGCTGTGGTCGGCCATCTCCTGGCTGAGGTTGCCGATCAAGCACCCCTTGCGACCGCCGTTCGCCTCGACCCGGTCGATGACCGACTCGAAGTAGAGGCGGAGCCGGTCGAGCGGGGGGACCGCGAGGTCGCCCATGACCAGGTCGAGCCGCTCGTCGTAGCACCGGGCGAACCGGTCGAGCACCGCCAGGCCGAAATCTTCCTTGCTCGAAAAATAGTAATAGAACGATCCCTTGGGGACGCCGGCCGCCGACAGGATCGCCTCGATCCCGGCGTTGCCGTACCCCTTCTCGAGGAACGTCGCCTTGCCAGCTTCGAGCAGGAGGTCTTTCGTCTTTTCCTTGCCCATGATCCGCCGTGTCCCGTCGATCGACGTCGCCTCTCGTCCCGGAGCGATCAACCCCGCCAGACGACAGGAACCATATTAGACCGGTCGTCTAGTGATTTCAAGGGCCGTTATCGATAATTGATCGCTGGCCGGCCCGCTGGAGGCAAGTTGGTGGGAGAAGTGGCCGTCGATGGGGAACCGGCGTGGCCCGGCCGGGCGGACTTAAACCGTGAGATGGGGCGGGATTGGTGGAGAGATCGGCGAAAACATTAAGACTGGACGTGTGGCGGCGGCTCGTCGGCGTCGAGTTGTGAAACAACCAGGTGTCCCGACGACGACGAGCCCGATCGCCCCGGCTTGGCGGGGGATTCCCGTTCAGCGCGGCCCGAACGTCCCGGACCCCGGCTGGGGGGAGCCGGCCGGCGGGGGCGTGCCGCCGATGCTCTGGATGTAGCGGTACTCGGGGGTGGTCCGGCCCAGGGCGGTCCGCTCGACCGCGGCCGTCTGGACCGCGAGCGGCGACAGCCCCAGGCTGAATAACGGGTTGATCCCGCCGACGCCCGTCAGGCCGACCCCCGCGGAACCCGTCCCGATATACCCCGGCATCACCAGCCCGAAGGCGTTGTTCAGGCCGAGCGCCCCATATCCGAACCCGCCGAAGCCCCCATACCCACCGTAGCCGCCATTCCCCCCGCCAAACCCGCCGTAGCCGCCATTCCCCCCGCCAAACCCGCCGTAGCCGCCATTCCCCCCGCCAAACCCGCCGTAGCCGAGGCCTCCATAGCCCCCATATCCCAAACCGCCGAAGCCACCATAGCCGAGGCCGCCATAATCGAAGCCACCGTATCCGAGGCCTCCGTAGCCGAGACCGAGGCCCCCGTAACCGAAGCCGCCAGATCCGAGGCCGCCATAGCCCAGGCCATAACCACCCAGGCCGCCATAGCCGAAGCCACCTCGACCGTAACCGCCGAATCCCCCGCCAAGTCCTCCGAAGCCTCCGCCGAAGCCTCCGTGTCCGCCGAATCCTCCGCCGATCCCCCCGAATCCTCCGTGGCCTCCGAAGCCCCCCCCTCCGCCGTGGCCGCCCCCCCCGTGCTGGGCCCGGGCGATGGTGGCGAGGGCGGCGAGGATCGCGAGGGACAGGGCGGTGGTCGGGCCGAGGTGGCGGATTCGGAGGGGTTTCATCGGAGGAGTCTCCCGGTGCTTGGCCTGGGCCTTGGGCGTTCGCGGAGGGGGCCGGGGTCGACGCCGCGCCCCCTCGGCCTCCCTGGATTATAGGCGAGGCGGCCGGGGCTCCGCCCCGGTCGGGCGGGGATGGTGAGCGCCACTCAACTCGGGCCCGCGGGCAGGGCCACGAACCGGGCGGGCCGGCGTGAGGCCTTGTGGCAGGCGGGGGGGCGGGGCGGGGACGCCTTGAGGATCAGCCGGGCCGCGATCAGGGCCGAGGAGACGACCGGGCCGATCTCGGAGCCGGCCTCAAGGGCGTGGGCGTCGAGGCGGGCTTCGCGGGCGGGCCGAAGGTCGCGGTCGCCGGCCGGTCCGGCCCGACGGTCGGGGTCGGGGTCGGGGTGGGGGTGGGGGGTGTGGGCGGGATCGCCGTCGGACCAGAGCGAGCGGAGGGCCTCGTCGACGGCCCCCGAGGCGGCCTCGGCGTCGGGGTCGGCCGTCCTCAAGGCGAGCCCGGCGCGATCCGCGAAGGGGCGGTCGCCCCGGATCGCGGCCGAGTCGCCGGCGGCGAGCGGCTCGATCGGCTCGTCCGAGAACTCGGCCCGCCGCTCCTCCAGGCCCAGGACGAACCGGAGCCAGGAGGAGGGGTCGGCCGGGGTGCCCGGGACGGGGGCCGGGCCGCCCTCGTCGCCCGGGCTCGGCTCGTCGGAGAGGGTGGCGACGCCGTCCCCCTCCTCCCCCCCCTGCCCTTCGGTCCGGGAGTAGAAGGCCGAGCCGAGGGCCGAGCCGCGCGCCGGGCGGCCTTCGGCGTCGCCCCCGCCGCCGTTCCAGAGGATCGCGACGAGGTCCAGGGGTGAGTCGCCGGCGGAGGTCAACTGCGCCACCAGCTCGGCGTCGGCGGCGGAGACCGGCGAGCCGGTGGCGGGCACCGGCAGGAAGGACGAGGCCGTGCCCAGGTCGAAGTGGAGGATCGAGGCGGCGGCGAGCCCGGCGGTGGCGGCGTAGAGGTCGAGGCCGGCGGCGGAGGCCTCGCCCGGCGCCAGCGCCGTGATCGAGGGCAGGCCGGGCTGGCTGATCACCCCGGCCAGGTCCATCCCGTCGAGGGCGGGCTGGAGCAGGGCGACCCGGCCGTCGCCGCCGTTGGCCACCACCAGGCTCATCGACCCCCCCTGGCCGAGGTCGACGGCGAAGGCGGCGTCGGGCGCCGTGCCGCCCGAGGTCAGGGTCGTCGTCGTCGGGCTGCCGCCGAAGGCGCCCGAGATGAACGTCAGGTCGTTCGAGCCCGAGTTGACCGTCACCACGTCGAGCCCCGGCCGGCGGTCGAACCGGCCGACGAGGACCTCGGCGGGGTCGGCGCCCACGTTGAAGGTCTTGGAGGAGCTGACGTCGAACTGGCCGTTGCCGAGGCCCCCCAGGGCCATCACCGTGTCGGTCCCGCTGTTGCAGATTAGCAGGTCGGGCGCGACGTCGTGGGGGAGGTAGACCAGGGCCGCGCCGACCGGCCGGCTGCCCGGGGGCAGGAGGATCGAGCCGCCCTGGTTCAGCGTCCAGTCCTGGCCCTGGCCCTGGCCGAAGAGGAAGCTGACGCTGTCGGAGCCGGTGTTGGCGACGACGATGTCGAGCGTCGAGGTGCCGTCGACGTGGCCCACGGTGATCCCGGTCGGGTCCTCCCCCACGGCGAAGGAGCGGGGCGAGGGGTTGAACCCGCCCCCGGCCTGCCCGAGGAAGACCAGCAGGCTCCCCGCCTGGCCCGGGTCGCCCGACTTGGCGACGATCAGGTCGGGCACGCCGTCGCCGTTGAGGTCGGCCAGCGTCACGGCCTCGGGCAGGGCCACCTGCGCGGAATAGTTGAACGTCTTGCCCCCGACCGAGACGGCGATGGTGCCCCCGTCGCGGTCGGCGACGACGACCTCGGGGACCGAGGAGCCGCCGGCCCGGAGCGTCGCGGCGGCCAGCTCGACCCGGCCCGGGCCCTGCTTGGGCTCGGCGTCCGAGGCGACCGGCGGGGTGGCGCCCCACCCGGGATCGGGGTGCGTCGCATCGGACTGGCGGCCGGGCCCCCGGAGGAGCTGGACCGGGCTCGCTTGCCAGCTCGGCGCCGCCGGGGAATTGGGCAGATTCTCGAGCAGGTCCGAGATCTGCGGCGTGGCCGGCGCGGATGCCGAGGCGCCGGGGTCGGCGGCGGGCTGGGGGCCGTAGGCGACCGGGACCCAGGTCGGGGGGGCGAGGGTCGCGTCGACGGGGATCGTCACCGCGGCGGTGAACGAGAGCATGGCCCGGGCTTCGAGCCGGGTCGGTTCGGGGGCGAGCCAGCATCCGGGCATGCGGCGGCGGCTCGGGCTCGGGCCCTGGTTGGGATCGCGGCGGCGGTCGCGGCGGGTCGTTTTGGCCATCATCGGCACCCTTTGGACCTCATCCCTGGTGTGGCGGCCTCGGCGTCCCCCCGGCCTTCGGGCGGGCGTCGGGGCCGTGGGTCACTTGGCCTGTCGTCCGAATTGACCGGCCAGCTGCGCGAACTTGGGGCGTTGGCGGATCGAGGCGAGGGCGGGGTCGCCCTGGACCACGTCGCGCCAGAAGTCGAGGCGACGGCCTTCGGGCAGGCGCTCGATGGCCAGGCGGATCAGGGCGTGGGCCCGCTCCTGGTAGTCGTCGGCGAGCTGGATCGTGCCGAGCCCGCGGCGGGGGGCTTCGAGGACCGCCGAGGCGGCCTTGGCGTAGATCCGGGCGGCGTTGTAGGTGGTCCGGGCGTCGGGCAGGCCGCCCCTGCGGAGCGACTCCTCGGCGTCGACCACGGCGGGGCGGTACTGGCCGTGCAGGGCGCGGGCGAAACCCCGGCCGGCGTAGGCCTCGGGCGAGTCCGGGTCGAGCCGGATCGCCTCGTCGAAGTCGTGGAGGGCGAGCTTGGGGGCCTCGGAGACGACGTAGGCCCACCCCCGGTGGACCAGGGGGGCGGATCGGCCCGGGTCGAGGGCGAGGGCCTGGGTATAGTCGCCGATGGCGCCGGCGAAGTCCTGGCGGCTGGCGCGGGCCTGGCCGCGGAGGTCGTGCAGCTCGGCGGTCGGGACGCCCCGGGCCAGCGCGGCGTCGGCGGCGCCGACGACCTCGGCGAACCGCTTCAGCTCCAGGAGCGACTTGACCCGGAAGAGGAGGGCCTCGGCGTCGTCGGGGTCGACGGCGAGGGCGGCGTCGACGTCGGCGAGGGCCTCGGCGTTGCGGCCGGCGAGGTGGAGCAGCCGGGCCCGGCGGGCCCGGTCGGCGGCCCCTTCGGGCGAGCCGGCCGGTTCCAGGCCGATCGCCTCGCCGAGGTCCTTCAGCGACAGCTCGCGGGCCTCGGGCTCGGCCTTGGGGCGGTCGAGCCGGGCCAGGGCCCGGCTCCGGTAGAGCGAGGGGAGGTCGGGCTTCAGCGCGATCCCCCGGGTGAACTGCTCGACCGCGTCGTCGACCCGCCCCTGCTTGCCGTAGGCCTGGCCGAGCGGGACGTAGGCGGCGAACTGGTCGGGGCGGAGCCGGACGGCCTCGCGGAGGTCGGCCACGGCGTCGTCGAGCCGTCGCCTCCGGACCCGGAGCGCCCCCCGGCTCACCAGCGCGGCGTACCGCCCCTCGTCGTCGCGGCTCAATTCGAGGGCCTTGAGGTAGTCGGCCTCGGCGTCGGCGAACCGGCCCTCGGCCTCGGCCTCCAGCGCGTCGACGCGGGAGGGGGCGAGGCGGGGGTTCGCCTCGCGGGCGATCTTCTGCTTCTCGGCCCCCTCCTCGCCGGAGGCGATCCCCCGGAGCCGGTACAGGAACGACGCCCGGGGGGCCTGTCGCAGGCAGGCGGTCAGGTTGGCCCGCGCCTGGGCGGCCAGGCCGGGCCGCTGGGCCTGGAGCTGGAGCTGGCAGACGGCCAGCAGGAGCTGGGCGCGGAACTGGTCGGGCTCCAGGCGGAGGGCCTGCTCGAACTCGGCGATCGCCGCCCCCCAGCGCCGGCCCCGGTGCAGCCCCAGGCCGAGGGCGAGGTGGTCGAGGGCGTCGACGGGGGCGATCGCGTCGGCGGCGGCCTGCTGGCGGGCGGCGAGGCCGAGGTCTCCGGGCTCGCCCCGGGCGAGCAGGCAGCGGGCCAGGGTGGCCCGGTAGGCCCAGGGCGGGGCCCCGAGGTCGCGGGCCAGGTCGAGCACGGCGATCGCCCCGGCGGCCCGCCCCTTGGGCCCTTCGCCGGGCGCGGCCTGGGCCAGGGCCTCGGCCCAGATCAGGAGCAACTCGCGCCGGCCTCGGGCGACCTCGGCCTTCGCCTCGGCCGGGAGCGAGTCGGGGATCGGGGCCGGCTTCCAGGAGCCGAGGCGGCCCCGGTCGGCCCCCGAGGCGGCGGGCTGCCCCGGCTCGTCGAAGGCGGCCAGGGCGTCGAAGGCGGCGGCCCGGGCCGCCTCGACCTCGCCGAGCTGGCCGATCGAGGGGGACTGGGCGTCGCGGAGCTGGGCCTCGCGGCGGAGCCGGTCGAACTCGCGGTACCGCTCCAGGGCCAGGGCCGCCCGGGCGTCGCCGGCGTCGCCCCGGTCGAGCTCGGCCAGCAGGGCGCGGGCCTCCCCCCTGGGGCGATCGAGGTCGGGGTCCGAGCCGATCGCCTCCAGGAACGGCGCGATCGCCTTGCGGCCGTCCTTCCAGCGCCCCTGGGCCAGGGCCCCCCGGGCGACCTTGGAGGTGCCGTCCCACTCGGCCCGGAGCCGGGCCAGCCGCCCCTCGTGGGCCCTCGCGGCCCGCTCGACCTGGCCGAAGGCCGCCAGCAGCGCGAGCACCGCCCCCAGGGCCGAGACGACCAGCGCCGCGGCGGCCGGCTGCCGCCTGGCCCACTTGCCCAGCCGCTCGACCGGGCCGGTCCTCCGGCCGAGGATCGGCGCCCCCCCTTGGTGGCGGGCCAGGTCGTCGGCCAGGGCGTCGGCGTCGGCGTAGCGGCGGTGCGGCTCCTTGGCCAGGCACTTCAGGCAGATCGTCTCCAGGTCGCGCGACAGCCCGGGCCGGAGCTTCGAAGGGGGCACCGGCTCGTCGTTGACGACCTGGAAGAGGGTCTCCATCGCCGAGCCCCCCTTGAACGGGGGCCGGCCGGCGAGCATCTCATAGAGCATGGCGCCGAGGGAGTAGATGTCGGCCGAGGGGCCGACCTCGCGGCCCAGCCCTCGGGCCTGCTCGGGGGCCATGAAGCTGGGCGAGCCCATGACCTGGCCGGAATGGGTCTGGCCGTCCTCCTGGTCGAGCCGCTTGGCCAGGCCGAAGTCGGCCACCTTGGGCGTGCCGTCGGCGCCGAAGAGGACGTTGGCGGGCTTGAGGTCGCGGTGGACCACCCCGGCCCGGTGCGCCGAGGCGATGGCCCGGGCCAGGGTCTCGATCAGCTCGGCGGAGCGGCCTTCGGGCTGGGGGGTGCCGGCGACCTTGGCCTCCAGGCTCCCCCCTTCGAGCAATTCCAGGGCGACGTAGGGCAGGCCGTCGGCCTCGCCGACGTCGTAGACCTGGACCACGTTGGGGTGGCGGAGCCTGGCGACGGCGCGGGCCTCGATCTGGAAGCGGAGCAGGTGCTCGGGCCCGGCGTGGCTGCCGGCCCGGATCATCTTCAGCGCCACGAGCCGGTCGAGCCCGCGCTGGCGGGCCCGGTAGACCACGCCCATCCCCCCCTGGCCCAGCCGGCCGAGGATCTCGTACCCCTCGACCGTCGGCAGGCCGCCGGCCTCCGCCCCGGCCCCGATCGGCGCCAGCGTCGGCGAGCGGACCGAGGGGAACGACCCGGACACCTTGGACCGGCGCCGCTGCTCGCGGCCGAAGTCGGCCCCCAGGCCGTCGAAGGACGACCGCGAGCCGGCATCGTCGCCGACGACCACGCCCTCGACCGGGGCGGCCCAGGGGCGCCAGTCCGGGATCGACGACTGGTCCCGGGTCAGGCCGTCGAGGGTGCTCTGGCAGCGGTCGCACGCTTCCAGGTGGCGCTCGATCGAGGCCAGCTCCTCGGACTCCAGCCGCTCATCCAGGAGCAGCGTCAGGCGTTCGTCGTCGGGGCAGCGGCTCATGGGGGTTCGGCTCTCGTCGCGAGATCACATCCGTGTCATCTAATGGGGGTCGCGGTCGCCGGCCGAGGCCCTCGGCCGAGAGAATACGGCAGCTTGAGGGATAATCTTACAGAAATCGGCGATTTTGCGAAGGGAGGCCGCGGATCGCCTTTACCGTGGCGCGCAAGCCTTGTAAAGTGAGCGATATCGACGATCGATTCGGCCGGGGTCGCTCCCCTTTCCAGGCGACGCCGCCCGTCCCGATCCGACGGCCCGGGTCACGGAGATGACCCCGAGGAGCGCCGGAGGACTTGGCGATGGTGGAGTGGTCGGATTCCGGGACGTCGATCACGCTCCTGGAGACGTTGCGGCAGACGCCCAAGGACGCCCGGGCCTGGGAGCAGTTCGTCTGGCGCTATCGGCCGATGATCTACGGCTGGTGCCGCGAGTGGGGCCTGCAGGGGGCCGACGCCGAGGACGTGGCCCAGGACGTCCTGGCCCGCCTGACCGAGAAGCTCGCCGGCTTCCGCTATGACCCCTCGCGCTGCTTCCGGGCCTGGCTCAAGACGGTCACCCAGCACGCCTGGAGCGACTCGATCTCCAGCAGGGTCCGGGGGTCGGACAGCCGGATGATCCGCCGGCTCGAATCGCTCGAAGCCCAGGCCGACCTGAAGCGGCGGTTCGAGGAGACCTTCGACCGCGAGCTGATGGAGATCGCCGTCCGACGGGTCCAGGGGCGGGTCGCCTCGCCGACCTGGGAGGCGTTCCGCCTGACGGCGATCGAGGGGCTCTCCGGCGCCGAGGCGTCGCAGCGGCTCTCGGCCTCGGTCGCCTCGGTCTTCGTCTCCAAGCACCGCGTGCAGAAGCTCCTCAAGGAGGAGATCCGCCGCCTCGAAGACTCGACCGAAGCCTGAAACGACGAAGCCGTCGTGACCCCTCGATGCCCCTCGACCCGAGCCGACCCATCCTATAAAGGGCGACCTCGACACCCGGATGCGGCCCGTCGGGGCCTGCCGGGGAATTTTCCGGGGGCGGGTGTAAGGTTCCGGCTCCGGGGCCGGTATTGATTGGCGAAGGGTCCCGGCGAAGGTCGCCAAGGGGCTCCCGAGAGGGGGCCTCGGGGCGGTCCTGGGGCCGGGCCCGACGGCAACAGAGTCGGGAGGCGGGGTTCGCGGGGCTGGCGCGTCAATCGAGACGCGTCGGGCCGGCGATCCCGCCCCCCGCAGAGCCAGCGAGGGGCCGCCGATCCGTGCCCGGTTAGGCTTTCGGGCCTGCCCGGACCGGTCGCACATCGCGTCGGGGGGCGCGTCGTGTCGACCGTGGTGAGGCGGTCCCTCGTTTTTCCACTCCGATCGAGGAAGATCGGCGCACGCATTCTTTGACGCAGCCGGCATGACGCCCCGGTCGGAGGAAGGTCGGGGCCGGCGGCGGAGCCGAGGGCCCCGGAGTCGCGCTTCCGAGTCCCAGACAAGGACGTCCCGATGAACAGGTCATTGATGAATTGGAACTCGCTCCTGCTGGCCATCAGCAAGGCGAACCAGGACCGGCGGCCGGGCGTCGCGGCCCGCGGGCTGGCCTGCGAGTCGCTCGAAGGCCGCCAGCTCCTCTCCGGGGGGATGCAAGGGTTCGGCGGAGGCGGGATGTTCGCGAGCGGGATGGCGATGGGCGGCCCGGCCGACGTCGCCGGCGGCTGGCAGGGCCCGACCGACGGGCCCGGAGGTCCGATGATCCCGGTCTCCGCGGGAGGCTCGGCCACCCAGGCGGCGAGCGGCGTCGGGCAGTCCGGCGGCTTCGGCGGCCGGGGCGGCGGCTTCGGCGGCCGGGGCGGGGATCTCGGTGGGGGCTTCGGCGGCCAGGGGGGGAGCCTCGATCGCCAGGGGATGATGCTCGCCGATGCCGGCGTCCCGGGCGGGATGATGATGGGCCAGGGGGCCGGAGCGATGGGCTCGGCCGCCGGCAACACCCAGTTGCAGGCCGACGTGGCGAAGCTCAGGACCGACGCCCAGGCGGTCCACGACAAGTCGGTGGTCACCCCGGTGATGCAGGCGGCGGTCCGCAACGACATCAAGGCCCTCAAGGGGGCCGAGACGACCACCCCCGACGCCACGGCCGTGGCCACGCTCCAGGCCGACCAGAAGGCGGCCTGGGCCAACTCCGGCGGGCCGACCGACGCCCAGATCGCCCAGGTCAAGGCCGACCAGGACGCCGTCTACAAGTCGCAGGGCGTCAACGCCGCTCTGATCACCCAGCTCGACACCGACCGCCAGACGATCGTCACCGCCTCCAACGTCACCGCCGCCGACAAGACGACCCTCTCCGGCGATCGCGCCGCGGTCCAGGCCGACGTCGCCAAGATCAAGGCCAGCGTCCCGGCAACCCCGGCGACCTCGGCCAGCTCCACCGCGGCCCAGGCGTCCGCCACGCCGGTCACCAACGACCCGAACGCGCCGGCCACCCCGTCCTCGACCAGCTCCACCGCGGCCCAGCCCCCGGCCGCCGCCACCATCACGGCCTCGACCCCGGCCGCGACGAGCACGCCGACCGCCCCGACCGCTCCGGTGACGACGCCGACCACCCCGGTCGCGCCGACGATGCCGGTCACCTTGCACGGCATGGGCATGATGCACCGGGGCTATCCCCAGGCCGCCTTGCACCACTTCGGCTTCCACGGCCGTCACCGCTAATCCCGCCGATCCGTCGAGCCCCTTCGCCGCCTCCTCTCGGGCGGGCGGAGGGGATCGGCGCGGCGATCAGGCGGCCGCCGGGCCGGCCCGGCTGTCCAGGAGTTCGAGCAGGACCTCGTAGTCGACCGGCTTGACCAGGTGGTAGTCGAAGCCGGCCTCGCGCGATCTCCGCTGGGCCTGCTCCTCGCCGTAGCCGGTGATGGCGATGATCGTCAGGTCCTTCAGGCCCTCCTGGCGGCGGAGGTGCTCGGCCACCTGGTATCCGTCCATGTCGGGCAGGCCGATGTCGAGCAGGACGATCTCGGGCCGGCGGACGTGGACCTCGGCGATCGCCTCGCGGCCGTCGTGGACCTTGCGGACGTCGTAGCCGGAGAGCTTGAGCAGCTCGGCTAGGACCCCCGCGCTGGCCCGGTTGTCGTCGACGACCAGGACCCGGCAGCCCGGCCTGGCCGACCTGGCCGGGCGATCCGGCCGGGCCTGGGGCTGGGGCAGGCCCGAGGCGCGGGTGGCGGGCAGCCGGACGGTGAACTCGCTGCCCAGGCCCGGGCCGTCGCTGGCCACCTCGATCGTCCCGCCGTGGAGCTCGACCAGCCGCCTGGCGATCGTCAGGCCGATCCCCAAGCCCCCTTGGGTCCGGTCGAGCGACCGGTCGACCTGCGCGAACAGGTCGAAGACCCGGGCGAGCATCTCGGGGTCGATCCCGACCCCGTTGTCGCGGACCCGGACGACCATCGCGTCCCCCTCGCGGGCCGCCGAGAGCGCGATCGTGCCGCCCGGCTCGGTGTACTTACCGGCGTTGGTCAGGAGGTTGACGAAGACCTGCTCCAGCCGGGTCGGGTCCCCCTCGATCGGCAAGGAGCCCGGGCCCGGGTCGAATCTCAGGTCATGCCCGCGCCCCGCGAACGAGGGGGCGGTGGCCTCGACGGCCCGGGACAGGATCGCCGCCAGGTCGACCGGCTCGGGCTTGAGCCGGACCTTGCGGAGGGTGATCCGCGACACGTCGAGCAGGTCGTCGACCAGCCGGGTCAGGTGCTTGACCTGGTTGGAGATGATCTCGCGGGTCCACTCGACCTGGTCCGGCGAGATCTCCCGGTGGCGGGACAGCTCGGCCGCGTTGTTGATCGCCGAGAGCGGGTTCCGCAGCTCGTGGGCGAGCATCGCCAGGAACTCGTCCTTGCGGCGGTCGGCCTCCAGCAGGGCCTCCTCGGCCCGCTTCCGCTCGGTCATGTCGCGAACAACCTTGGTGTAGCCCCGGAGCCGCCCCCCCTCGTCGAGCAGCGGGGTGACCAGGCCGCTGCCCCAGAACGTCGAGCCGTCCTTGCGGACGTACCAGCGCTCGTCGTCGCCCGACCCTCGGGCGCCGGCCCGGCTCAGCTCTCGGCGGGGGAGGTCGGCGGCGACGTCCTCGGGCGTGAAGAGGATCCGGGTCGGCTGGCCGACGAGATCGTCCTCGCGATACCCCAGGACGCTGGCGGCCCCCGCGTTCGAGGTGGCGATCCGCCCGTCGGTGTCGATCGTCAGGATCGCGTAATCCTTGACGCTGTCGAGGGTCAGCCGGTGCATCCGCTCGCTCTGGCGGAGCGCGGCCTCGGCCTTGCGACGCTCGACCCGCTCGCGGGCCTCGGTCAGGGCCCGGCGGACGGCCGGGCCGAGGCGGTCGAGCCGATGCTTGAGGACGTAGTCGGTCGCCCCCTGCTTGAGCGTCTCGATGGCGACCTCCTCGCCCAGGACGCCGGAGACGAAGAGGAACGGGGTGTCGGGGGCGACCTCGCGGGCGATCCGGAGCGCCGAGAGGCCGTCGAAGCCGGGCAGCGAGTAGTCGGCCAGGATCACGTCGAACCGGGCGGTCGCCAGCGCCTTCTGGTAGTCGTCGTGCCCGACCACCCGGAGGATATCCAGGTGCAGTGCATCTTTTTTCAGACGATTGCCGATCAGCTCGGCGTCCAGGCCGCTGTCTTCCAGGTGCAGGACCTTGATCGAACTCACGGCGGATTCCCCGATGGACCAGGCTTCCGGTCGCCACTCGTGGGCCTTGACCTGTCCCGCGCTGCCTTCCCTCACGATTCCCGTGCCGTTCTCAGCGAGAAAGCTTGAGGCTGCCGGGCGGAGGTTCGTTGAGCAGGGCCCAGAAGACGCCGAGCTCGCGGATCGCCTCGATGAATTCCTTGAAGCTCACCGGCTTCACGACGTAGGCGTTCACGCCTGATTTGTAGCCACGGAACAGGTCTTTCTCCTCGCGCGAGGAGGTCAGGATCACCACCGGCACGCTCTGGAGGTCCGGGTCGCCCTTGATCTGTTCGAGGACCTGGAGCCCGTCGACCTTGGGCAGCTTCAGGTCGAGCAGGACGACGGCGGGATTCCCCTGGGGCCGCTCGGCGTAGGCCCCTTGGAGCCTGAGGTAGTCCAGCGCCTCGGCACCGTCGCGGGCGACGACGACCTCGTTGGCGAGCTGGCTCTTGCCCAGGGCGACCAGCGTGAGCTCGACGTCCTTGGGGTTGTCCTCGACCAGCAGGATCGGCTTGAGCATCGCGGCTAGTGTCCCGAGTTAGAAATTCACCAATTAACCTTGCGCGACCCCTTGGCTTATCATATAATCTTGCAAAGGAGACATATGATGAGCAAAGGCGGTCGCCCCAAAGCCCCTCTGATCCTCAGCGAC
>JAABUQ010005140.1_pt1 | contig 21325 bp, 15 predicted proteins | sample 5560001 | NCBI WGS metagenome assembly JAABUQ01 (sample SAMN10711888, study PRJNA513371) | rock metagenome | isolation source: Antarctica rocks | place: Antarctica: Victoria Land, Finger Mt nord | collected 2015-12-18
TCACTGACGAACAGCCGCCCCCGGACGTCGACCCCCTGCGCCGTCAGGGTCTCGACTTCCTTGAGCAGGGCGGGGGGGTGGACGACCACCCCGTTGCCGATCACGCAGGCAATTCCCGGCCGCAGGATGCCGGTGGGGACCAAGGACAGCTTGTACGTCACCCCGCCCGCCACCACCGTATGACCGGCGTTGGCCCCCCCCTGGTAACGCACCACGCCGTCGTGCCGGTCGCAGAGCAGGTCGACGATCTTCCCCTTGGCCTCATCACCCCATTGCAGGCCCACGACACAACTCGATGACACGGCTCGATCCCCTGAAATAAAATTAACCACGGAGGCGCGGAGGACACGGAGAAGACGAATACGAGTGAAGAAGGCGAAGATGAGTTAGAGGATCATACGTTTGAGGCCGTCTTTCAAGAGAACGACCTTGAAGTTGATCAGGAGGCCGAGGCGGATCTGGGAGAGTTTCATGTAGGTGAGAAGTTGGGCTTCGTGGAGCGGGTGGACTTGATCCACAGCCTTCAATTCGACGACGAGCTTGCCGGGCAGAACGATATCCAGCCGCATGTCGGATTCCAGGGGAAATCCTTTGTAAATGATCGGCAATGGGACCTGGCTTTGGAACTCGATCCCCCGCTGCGTCATCTCGAAGCCGAGGCACTTCTCATACACCGACTCCAGCAGCCCCGGGCCGAGCACCCGATGCACCTCAATCGCCGCCCCGATCACCCCTCTCGTGATTTCTTCATCAACCATCCCCATCTTCTCCGTGTCCTCCGCGTCTCCGTGGTTAATTCATCCTCATCATCGCCCGGAACTCCGCGAACAGATAGTGGCTATCATGCGGCCCCGCCGACGCCTCGGGATGATACTGCACCGCGACGATCGGCAGCCGCGCGTGCCTCAGCCCTTCGAGCGTCTGGTCGTTGAGGTTGACGTGGCTCGCCTCGACGTCGGGTGGCAGGCTGGCGGGATCGACGGCGAAGCCGTGATTCTGGGTGGTGATCTCGACCTTGCCCGTGCGCTCGTTGCGCACCGGGTGATTGGCGCCGCGATGGCCGAACTTCAGCTTGAAGGTCTTCGCCCCGAACGCCTGGCCGAGCAACTGATGGCCGAGGCAGATGCCGAAGATCGGGACGCCCTCCGACTCGGCGGCGGAGTGGATCAGGGTGCGCAAGGTGGCCGTCGCCCCCTCCAGCGGCCGGGGGTCGCCGGGTCCGTTCGAGATGAAGATGCCGTCGGGCTCGTGTTCCATGATCGCTTCGGCGGAGACGGAGCCGGGGACGACCGTCACGCGGCAGCCCGACTCGACCAGGTGGCGCGGGATGTTCCACTTCATCCCGAAGTCCATCGCGACGACGTGCGGCACGCGGCCCGACCCGCTCCCCACCGAGGTCGCGCGCTCGGCGAACCGACTCGTAAACCCCGGCTCCCAGCGCGTGGCGTGAGCGGGCATGACCTCGCTCGTCAGGTCGCGCCCGACCAGCCCGGGGCTGTCCTGGGCGCGGGCGACAAGGCGGGCGTCGTCAAGGTCGGTCGACGAGAGGAGACCCTTCATTGCCCCCCGCTCGCGGGTCAGGCGGACCAGGGCCCGCGTGTCGATCCCCTCGATCCCCGGGACGCCGTGCTCGATCAGATAGGCGTCGAGCGAGCCGCCGCTACGGTGGCTACTGGGCACGCGGCTCAGCTCACGCACGACGAGCGCGCGCACCCGGGGGCCGCCACTTTCCGCGTCCTCGGCGTTGACCCCGTAGTTGCCGATCAGGGGATACGTCATCGCCACGATCTGGCCGTGGTAGGACGGGTCGGTCAGGATCTCCTGATACCCCGTCATGCTCGTGTTGAAGACGACCTCCCCGTCGGCCTCCCCGCGAGCCCCGAACGCCCGGCCCGTGAACACCGTCCCATCCTCGAGCGCGAGCTTGGCAATCTCCGTGTGCATGAGCGTCCCGACCGGCCCCCATCTTCCGCAACCCCAGCCCTGGCGACCTCGTGCGGCCGGCCCAGTATAGCCCCGCCACTTCCCCCCCGGCCAGCCGAAACCCCCCAGGGCGGACGATGTCGATGTTGGCATCCCAGGGAATTCGGGCAGGATGAACCCCTTGCCGCCGCACGGACCCTCGGTGAGTCGGCATGGCTGGGTCGTGTCCCTCCTGCCATATCTCGACCGGACCACAATGGCGGATGATTACCACTTTGACCGATCGTACCTCGACAACGGACGGCCGGGCGACGACCTCTCGAAGCCGTCCAACTGGGTCATCTCCTCCAGCGACATCCCGCAGTTGATCTGCCCCGACGACACGACGGCCCTAACAGCCATCGGCAAGGCGAACCTTTCCTACGCCGTCAACGGCGGGTTCAGCCGCTGGCATGCCGCCGGGCACGCTTATGGCTGGGCCGGCCCCGCGCGGACGATCACGTCGACCGTGAACTCGTCCTGCCCGACGACCCCGACGACCTCCGCCCTCGGAGTCCGGGCGAACGCCCATCGCAACACGGCGCCCAGGGTGTCAAGGGTACGCGCCTCGACGAGGATCAGATCGTCCACGGCCGCGTCCTCCGGGAATCCCGACGATTGGAGTCTCCCAGTCTACGCACACGCGAGTGGCCTGGACAACTTGTTCAGCTTCAACAGGGGCGAAGCCCCAAGAGGCGATCGTTGAGGCCATCTTCCTGGAAACCGGCGAGCGAGCATCGCCCTGGCCGACCTGCCCTCGGAAATCGCCGGTTCCACCGGAAATCCAGTTCGCCGCGGTCGTTCGTTGCGATCATCCGTTACAGGGGGCGCCACGCGCCCTGCAAATGGCCCGATCCGAATAGCCCGCGACGAGGTCCCACACCATGCCCGCCAGCGAACAGCGAATCCAATCCAATCGCGCGAACTCCGCGAAATCCACTGGGCCGAGAACGGCCGAGGGCAAGGCCCGCTCCCGCGCCAACGCCCTGAAGCACGGCATGGCCGGCGCCGGCGTCGTCGTCCCGGAGCAGGACCGCGCCCTCTTCGAGGCGCGAGAGGAGGCGTGGGCCGAGGACCTCGGGGCGACAACCGACCTGGATGGCTACCTCGCCAGCAGGGCCGCGCTGGCCTCGGTCCGGCTGGATCGCTGCGCCCGGCAGGAGGCCGCCGCGCTGGCGGAGAAGCGAAGCCAGGCGCTCGCCAGGTGGTGGCGCGAACGTAGCGACCGCGCTTCCGTCGGCTACCACGCCGGGCGGATGGACGAGCACGCGGCCGAATCCCTCCACGCTCTGCAAGCGACCTCGCTCGGCTGCCAGTGGCTCGCCGAGCAGTGGGCCGCACTGGCGCGGAGCCTGGTGGCCGTCGGCGGCTGGGACGAGCGGGCGATGTTCGCGGCCCTCCATTACCTGGGCCAATCCGCGCGGCCCGACATCCATTCCCATTCGGCCCTGGCGGATCTCTGGAGCGCGGGGCTGGCCCTGCGGGGCCTCGTGGGCCAGCCGGTCGGGATGCTGGAGCTGGAGCGGTTCTTCGCGATCACAGAATTCGCGCCCGACCCGGAGTCGCGGATCGCGGCGGCCGGCGCGGGCCTGCCCGACGCGGAAGCCGCGGCCGACATGCTGCGGGCGTACTGCGAAGCGGAGCAGGCCCGGCTGGAGGCGAGGCGCGCCGGGCTCTGGGAGGAAGTGGACGCCCCCTCGCAACTCCGGGCGCTGGACCTCGCGGCGTTCGACGATAGCCCAGCGGCGATGCTGCGTCTGCGGTACGAGGCGGCGAGCCGGTCCGACCTGCATCGCGCGATCGAGCAGGTCCGCAAGAATCACCGGGCCCGCGCCTTGGTGCCGGAGATCGAGACGCGAAACGAAGCCAACGCGCCCGAAGCTCTCGCGCCGGAAGTCGTTGAGGAACCGGCCGTTCCGACCACGACGCCGGCCGTCGCCGGCCCGCCCCGGACGCGCGAAACCGGCTCGGCGCCGACCCGGCCCGTGCGTGTGGCCCTTCCTTGCGATCCCGCGCGGAACGAAGCCAACACGCCCGAGGGCTGGGAGGCCGAGGACGCGGCCGATCTGGCGGAGCTCGACGCCCTGGAGGCCGAGATGGCGGAGCTGGACGCCCACGTTGACTCGCTCTGCCCCGCCTGAAACGGGTGTGGCGCTCCGCGGTTCAAGGATTTATGGTGGCGTCCCGCCCCGCCTTGGTTCGCCATGCGCGCGGACGCCTCGCCGCGAGGCCGACGACGGCGGCTGGCCGGCTCCCGGTGCGGCCAGGGGCGCGGTCTCCCGAAGGGCCGGAATTCGTCGGCGCATCCGAATTTGACGCGCGAGACGCACGCTCGTCCGCCTTGCGATAAGATAGGGGCCGACCGGGGCCGCTTGGCGAAAGGGTTCGGCGGAACGGAATGGAACGGAACGGAACGGGGGCGGGCGATGGGGTTGGTGCGGGGGATCGGCAGGCTGCTGGCGATCGGGCTCGGGGCGATCGTGCTCCTGCCGGCGCTGGCGCTGGTGCCCGCGGCGCTGGTCGAGCGGGGGCCGGCCGGGGAGCCGCGATCGACGATCCTGTTCCTCGGTCTCACCGCGTGGGACCCGTTCCTCCGGGGGGCGATGGCGAATAGCGTGGCCTTGGCCGCGGGGGTCGCCCTGGGATCGACCGTTCTGGGCGTCGCCCTGGCGAGCGCGACGACGCGTCGACAGTTCTGGGGACGGGCTCCGCTGGCGGCGCTGGCGACAGCGCCGTTGGCGGTCCCGCCGCTGTTCGCGGCCCTCGGCCTGCGGGCCTGGCTCGGCGCCGCGCCGACCGAAAGCGGGTGGATGTCCTGGCTCGCCCTGGTCTGGGTGGAGTTGGCCTTCGGCGTGCCGATCGTCGCGAGGGCCGCGGCGGCGTGCTTGCACCGGATCGACCCGGCGTGCGACGACGCCGCGCGGGTCGCCGGGGCGAATCGGTGGCGGACCTGGCGCAACCTCTACTGGCCGTTGGTACGGCCCGCGGCGGCCCGCGCGGCGGGGACGGTCTTCGCGTTGACGCTGTTCGAGCCCGGCGCCCCGCTCGTGCTGGGCCTGAGGCGGACCCTCGCCGTTCAGGCCGTCGAGGCCGCAACCCGATCCTCGCCGGGCTCGGCCCCGATGGCGGCGACCCTGGCGTTGACGGCCTGGTGGCTCGCCGCGGCGGGTCGGTCGGCCTTCCGCGTGTGGGGCCGGTCCGCGCCCTCCTTGCCCGCGGCGACCTCCGCGACGAAGCCTTCGGCGGCGTCGGGGTCCGAAGCGGTCGTGCTTCTGATCCTGCTCGCGACCTGGTCCGCGGTGTCGCTCGCGCCCGCGCTGGGTCTGGGTCTGTTGGCGGCGTCGAGGTGGGGCGTCTCCGGGCTCCCCACGGCATTCCGCGGCCTCTGGCACGACGGGGAGGCCCTGGGAATCGCCACCCATTCGCTCTTGCTGGGCGGGGCGGCCGGGGCGATCGCGCTGGTGGTCGCCTCGGCCTCAAGGCGGCGCCGCCCGGGCACGCCCCCTCCGCTGGCCATCGGGATCGGGGCCTTGATGCTCCCCGGCCTGCTGGAGATGGCGGCCGACTGGCGCGCGTCCAGCCGTCCCGACGACGCGGCGGCCCATGTCCTGCGACTCGCGGCCGACGGGCTCGACCCGTTCCGGGCGCCGGGCGTCCTGCTGGCGTGGGCCGTCGCGGCGGCCCAGCTTCGCGGCCTCGCCCGCGACGGCGACGGCGACGGGGGCCGATACCTGTCCCGGGCGCGGGCACGCCGCCGTCGCGTGCTGGTCGAGGCGGCCCGCGTGCTGGGTGCGTCCCGAAGGCGCGCCCGTCGCGAGGCCGCCGGACCCCGGCTCGCGTTCGCCAGCGGCCCGACCTGGTTCCTGGCCTCGACCCTGGCCGCGACCGACACCGCCGCCGCGCTGGTCCTGTCTCCGACCACGATGGCCATGCCCGTCGGCCCCGGCGTCCTCCTCCTCGCGGGCGACCCCGGCGGGCTCGCGAAAGCCGCCGCGCTGGCGCTGCTCGCCATCGCGCTGAACCTCGCGGCCCTGGCCTGGTCCGCCCACGCGGATCGTCGAGGCGCGTAGGGTGTACGCGCGTTGCGAGCACCCGCGGTCAGACCCCGATCCGATCTCTCGGCCCCACGGACCAATTGACGAAGGGTGCGGCGTGGCCGCAGGTCGGGCATGCGGTCACGGCGAACGGCGTGGAGCACCGGGGGCAGGTCGCACCCGTCTGGAAGGTGTCGAAGCGGGTTCGGCACGCCGCGCAGAGCCAGAAGTCGCCCACCGGGGGCGCGGCCTTGCAGGCCGGGCAGGCGAGGCCCTCGCGCTTCGGGGCGTTCTGGAAGCGCCGGAGAACCATGCCCAGGCGGGCACCGGCCAGGGCACGCCAGGCGATGAAGCCGCCGATGAGGCCGACCCAGGGATCGCTCAACCAGAGCAGCGCGGCGATCGCCCCCGCGGTGGCGAGGACCACCCCGGACGCGCCGGCGACGATCAGGCTCCAGGGGCGGCCGACCACGAACCAGAGCAGCGCCTGGAGGACCTGGCCGCCGTCCATCGGATAGATCGGGAGCAGGTTGAAGACCAACAGCAGCAGGTTGATGACCGTGACCGACTTGAACAAGTGCTGGAAATCCGGAGACGCCGACGAGAGGCCCCAGTAGTTCTGGAGCAGCAGAGCCGGGAACAGAAGCATTGCCAGCGCCAGATTGACCAGCGGGCCCGCGGCGATGCTCCAGAGCAGGGCACCCGGGCGCGCGGGCGGGCTGACGAAGGCGACGCCGCCGAGCGGCCAGAGCACGATCCGCTCGGCCTTGCCGCCGACCGACCGGCAGGCCAGGGCGTGGCCGAACTCGTGCAGCAGGACGATCGCGAAGAGGGTCACGTATTCGGCCACGTCCCAGGCTCGCGACGTGTATTGCTCCTTGCGGCCGGACAGGAAATAGAGGGCCGCCAGGAACCAGGTCCAGTGCAGGAACACGTCGATCCCGGCCACGCGGAGGAGGCGGAAGACGCCGGATTTCAAGGAGAACATGGCGGCCTTCTGGTTGGTTGGGCCGGCGCGGCACGCGCCCGGTGGGCGGACGGATCAACGCGGCGTTGCGGACTTGCCGGGCAGGACGATCACCTGGTCCGGGGGGATCGAGACGGTCAGGGCCTGGCCCTCGCGGAGCCCGCGCGAGTGGACCTGGAGAGCCAGCGCCGTGATCGGCCAGTCGCCGGGCCCGCGCAGGTGGACGCGGCGGACCTCGCCCAGGAACTCCTGGCGCTCCAGCGTGACGGCGAAGCGATTCACGTCGGGACGGAGCGCCGGGCCGAGCCCGATGGCCTCGGGCCGGATGGCCAGCGTGACGGAGGCCCCCTCCGCGGGCCGCCCGCCCGGGGCCAGGCCGACCAGGCGGCCGATCGGCGTGCGGACGACCACCTCGCCGCGGGCGTCCGACGCTTCGACCTGGCCGTGCAGCAGATTCGCGGGGCCGAGGAACTGCGCGACGAAGGCATCGGTCGGCTGGCCGTAGACCTCCTGCGGCGGGCCGGACTGGATGATCCGGCCGAGGTCCATGACCGCCAGCCGATCGGCCGACCCGAGCGCCTCGCGCGGGTCGCGCGTCAGGATGATCGTCGTGGCCTCGAACTCGACGTGGACGCGCCTGAGGTCGTCGCGGAACTCCTCGCGGTCGCGCGGCTCCAGCGGCCCGAGGGGCTCGTCCAGCAAGAGGACCTCGGGCCCGTCAACCAGCGCCCTGGCCAGCGCCGCCCGCCGCCGCTGGAGCGGAGACAGCGTGTCGGGACGGCGGCCGGCGAGCGTGTCGGCCCGGGCCGCCTCCAGCGCCTTGCCGACCTGCTCGCGGCGCGCGGCTCGGGAGAGGCCCCGGAGCCTCAGGCCGTAGCCGACGTTCTCCGCCACGCTCAGGTGAGGCCAGAGGGCGTCCTCCTGGAAGACCAGCCCGAGCTTGCGATCGGCCGGGGCGATCGCGTTCATCACGCGCCCGTCGAAGTAGATCTCCCCCTCGTCCGGCGCGTCCAGGCCGGCGATCAGGCGGACGAGCGCCGTCTTCCCCGCGCCCGAAGGGCCGAGGATGAACGTCAATTCGCCGGGCATCGCTTCCAGCGAGGCGCCGTCGACCACCGCGACCTTGTCGCGACGCTTCACCAGGCCATCCAGGATGACGCGGATCAAGGGCGAGCCTTCCCCGCCTCGCGGGCGACGCGGCGGTATCGCTGGCGGGCCCACGCGCGCCACTCCCCGCGCAGCCAGGCCCGGAACCCGGGCTCGCGCGCCAGACGCCCCCCGTCCGCCCCGGCGATCTCGGTCAGCAGCGCGGCGTCGATGGGGCGCGGAGGGCGTTCCCAGCTTTCCAGGAGCCGGGCGTTCGCGGCGGAATCGGGCACGAGCTTGCGGGCGAGGTCCTCCACCAAAGGGGTCGGGTCCTCGCCCCTCGCCTTGCCCCGCTCGATCATGCGAGTGATCGAGGCCGGTGGCCAGGGCGGCGCCTGTGTCATCCAGGCGTCCCAGCGCGGCGGAATCCCGGCGCGCTCGACCGCGACGGAGGCCGCCCGCAACTCCTCGCGGGCATCAACGAGTGTTGCTCCCAGCAGGTCGGCGAGGAGGGGTTGGGAATCGGGTTCGCCTGGCGGGAGCGGGGGCCGGGCCTCGATCTCGCCCAGGAGGCTCAGGAAGGCGCGGGCCGCCTCCGGGTTGCGGGCACCAGGGGCGACGGCGGCCCCTTCGACCCACTCGCCGGGCACGGAACTCGGGGCGCCTTGGCCGTCGGAGCGGACGAGCGCGGCATAGCTTTCGGCCCACGTCGGAGATTGCTCCAGACGAGCTTCGGCCCCCGCGATCGCCGCCGGATCGTCGCGCGGGTCGCTCGCCTTGGGGGCGAACGGGGACCGGCGAGCGACGCGCCAGGGGGTCGCTTCGCCGTCGCCGCCGATCGCCCCCGCGGCGGTGAGCCGCCGATATGCCGACGCCGGGCCGCCAAGGATCACGTCGAAGGGGGCGCGGTGCGCGGCGACGGCTTCCGGGCCGATCCCCCGGGCCAGTCGGACCCAACGGATCGGCACCGGATCGCCGGGCCGCTGCGCGAAGGCGTCGGCCAGGGCGCGCGTCTCGGCCTCGGGCCAGGGGGTGGCGACGACCAGGGCGGGGGTCGTCCCCGGTGCGCAGGCGTGGAGGATCGGAGCGATGATCCCGAGCAGCAGGGTGGCCGGACGCATTCGAGGCGGCATGGTCGTCGGACCCTCGGCTCGACTCGACTCTGATCGGGGCATACTTACTTGGGCGCGTCGCCCCGCGAGCCGAGGGTGATCGGGAGGGTGACTTCCTTGCCGTCGCGCTTGACGACCACGTCGACGGCGTCGCCCGGCTTGTGGCGCTGGAGGGTCTCGGTGTAATCCTCCAGGGTCGCGACCGGCTTGCCATCGAACTTGACGACGACGTCGCCCCCCTTGATCCCGCCCTTCTCGGCCGGGCTGCCGTCGGTGACGCCCGAGAGCTTGACGCCGCCGGCCGACTCGTCGTCGCCGCCGTAATCGGGGATCGTCCCCAGATAAGCCGATCGCCCCGCGTTCGCGAAGGCCGGATCAACCGGGGCGCCACCGGCATGAGGGTTGTCGCTGCGGGCCGGGCCCTTGACGAACTCGGGGCGGTTCGGGCGGTGCAGGACGTCCAGGAGCAGGACCTCGCCGAAGTCGGCCACGCGCGCCATGCCGGCGGCATTGATGAAGTCGGTGTCGTCGGTGGGCCGGTGGTAGTCGCGGTGGACGCCGGTGAAGAAGAAGAGGTACGGAATCCCCTTCAGGAAGAACGAGGCGTGGTCGCTGGCCAGCGAGAACCGATCCCCCAGGCCCAAACCGCCCGCCTTCTTGATGGCGAAGCCCTCGGCCTTCCCCAGGGCGTCGACGATCGCGTCGAGGCCGGGCGTCGAGTTGGTGCCGTAGACCGAGAGTTCCCCCTTCGCGCTGAGGCGTCCGACCATGTCGAAGTTGAGCATCATGACCGTCTTGCCCAGCGGGAAGAGCGGGTTCTTGACGTAGTGGGCCGAGCCCAGGAGCCCACGCTCCTCGCCCGAGAAGGCCATGAAGACGACCCTGCGGGGGGGCGCGTCGACACGTCTGGCCAGTCGGCGCGCCAGTTCCATGACCATCGCCGTGCCCGAGGCGTTGTCGTCGGCGCCGTTGTGGATCGCGTTGGAACCGATGGCCAGGGAGCCCGACAGGAAGCCGCCGTGGCCCAGGTGGTCGTAGTGGGCCCCCACCACGACCGTCTCGTCGGCGAGCGGGCCGACCCCTTCCAGAACGCCGACGACGTTCTTCGTGGCGATCGCCGGGCGCCCGATCTTGACGGTCGCATCGGCCGTCCACTCCTCGACTTCGCGGGGGTGAGGCTTCAAGTCGCCCTGGCGGAAGCTGTCCTCCAGCTCTTCCAGGCCCGGCAGGCCGGAGGCGGCGGCGAACCGCTCGGCGAAGTCGCGTGAGATCATGAGGAACGGGACGCCCGAGCCGCCCGCGCCGGCCGCCTCGAAGGCGAGCAGTTCGTCCGCTTCCCCTTTGAGCCCGGCGAGGTCGTTGACCATCAGGACGGCCTTCGCCCCATGCTGATAGGCGTTGGTGGCCTTGTGGCGGAACGAGCCGTACTCCAACGCCTTGCCGCCGTGAAAGGGGGTGCCGTCGCGGTCCTGCCGTGGGGCGTGCCGCAGCACGAGGACGGCCTTGCCCTGAACGTCCAGACCTTCGTAATCGTCGTAGTTGAGCGCGGAGTCCGGCCCCTTGGCCGTAATCCCATAGCCGGCGAAGGCGATCGGCACGCCCTCCAAGGTCCCCGAGCCGCCGACGGCGAGGGGCGTGAAGTCGGCCTTGGGGCGGCCTTCCAGCCGCTTGCCCTCGGGGCCCTTCAGCGTGAGCGTCGGCGCCTCGGAAAGCCGAGGCTCGCCGCGGATCGAGAAGGGTTGGAAGTATCCGTCGGCTGGGCTCGCGGGCTTCAACCCGGCCTTCTGGAACGCCTCGGCGATATAAGCCGCCGACGCCTCGATCCCCTGGGAGCCCGGAGCCCGCCCCTCTTGCGCATCGTCGGCCAGGAACGCGACGTCCGCCTTCATCCGCGCCTCGGCGGGGCGTGCCGGGGCCTGCCCGAGGGCAAGCTGCGGCAGACCTATGGAGAGGCAGAGCGTCGCCAGCAAGGTCATCCGGGCGATCGTCGGGGTTCTCATGCGCGGGCGTCCTCGATCCGTCGGTCTCGTGGCGTTCGTTCCCGAGCGATTGTCGGCCCACCCCCCCCGCGCGTCAAGCGTCGCGAGTGGTCGCGGAATTCTCGACGTGGTATCCTGGCGGGCTCGACAACGCGCCGGGCGAAGCTTCCGTGCCGTTTGCTCTGAGAGTCTCGGGGCCATGAAGTTTGGGGGACCTGTTCGGGTGGCTGGGCGCACTCTCATGGGTCGAGTGAGTTGCCTTGAGGACCATTTCCCGCGCCCCTGGAGGAGCCGTGCGACCTGACGCGGACGCGGCGCGGACGCCCACGGGGCGTGCCTGGTGGTCGGCAATCCTGCCCCTGCTGGCTTGCGCGGCCTTCGTCCCGATCTTGCATAATGGGTGGACGACCTGGGACGACCCGGCGAACTTCGTGGACAACCCGGACTTCCGGGGGCTCGGGTGGTCGGCGATCGGGTGGGCGTGGACCACGTTCAACCTGGGGGTGTACCAGCCGCTGACCTGGATGCTCCTGGAGGCGGAGCGGAGCCTCTGGGGACTGAACCCCCGGGGATACCACCTCGCGAGCCTGCTCCTGCATGCGTTCAACGCCCTCGCACTCTACGTCCTGGCGGTCGCGCTGGTCGAGCGGGCCTCGCCCCCGGCGTCGTTGAGGCAAACGCGGGCCATCCGGCTGGGGGCGGGGCTGGCGGTGGCGCTGTTCGCCGCGCACCCGCTGCGGGTCGAGGTCGTGGCCTGGGTCTCCTGCCAGCCGTATCTGCCCTGCGCCTTCTGCATGATCCTGGCGGTCCTGGCCTATCTGCGGGCGGCCGAGGGACGAGAACCCTGGCTCTGGGCGACCGGGGCGCTGTTCGTGGCGGCCTTGCTGTTCCATGCCATCGCGCTGGGCCTGCCGGCGGTCCTCGTGATCCTGGACATTTACCCGCTGCGGCGGCTCGGCGGCCCGAGCGGCTGGAGGGCGCCGGCGGTCCGCCGGGTCTGGCGTGAGAAGCGAATCTTGCTCGTGCCGGTCCTCCTGGCGAGCGTCATCGCCGTCTGGGCGCGGGACCCTGGGCGTGCCGGCGAGCACGTGGCGTCGATCGGCCTGATGGAGCGGTTCGCGCAGGCGAGCTACGGGGCGGCCTTCTACCCGGCGAAGACCCTCGTGCCCACCGACCTGACGGCGTTTTACCCGAGGCCGGTCGCGGTGACGTTCACGCGCCCGATCTTCCTGGCGGCGGCCCTGATGGTCGCGGGGGTGACGGCCCTCGCGATCCTCACGCGCAAACGATGGCCGGGGCTCCTGGCGGCGTGGGCCTGCTATCTGGCGATCCTGACGCCCAACCTCGGGCTCGTCCAGATCGGGAGTTACTTCGTCGCCGATCGGTACAGCTACCTCGCGACGATGGGCGGGACGGTGCTCCTGGCCGGGGTGCTGGCCAGGGCGATCGCATCGGGGCGGCGGCTCGTCGCGAGGGGCGCGATCGCGGCCAGCCTGGCGGCGCTGGCGGCCTGCTCGGCACTCACCTGGAGCCAGTGCCGCATCTGGCATGACGGCGAATCGCTCTGGGCCCACGCCGACGCCCACGGGGGGCATCACTCGGCGATCGTGCGGCACGGGCGGGCCGGAGCGCTCTTCGATCGAGGAATGACGCGCGAGGCGCAGGCGCTCTTCGAGGAGGCGCTTCGCCTCGACCCCCTCCTCGTCGAGGCCCACCACAACCTGGCACGATTGCTGGCGAAGGAAGGGAAGGTCGACGACGCCATCGCCCACGAGGCCGAGGCCGTGCGGCTCCGTCCCTCCGACTTCGCGGCCCGCTTCAACCTGGGGACGCTCCTGGTCCGCCGGGGCCGGGTACGCGAGGCGCTGCCTCAGTTCGCCGAGGCGGTTCGCCTCAAACCCGGCTCAGCCGACGTTCACTATCAATTCGCCCTGGCGCTGGCCGACCAGAAGAAGGACCGCGAGGCGCGTCGCCATTTCGCCGAGGCGTCGCGGCTGGCGCCCCACTCGGCCGACGCCTCCAATGCGCTCGGCCAGTCGGACTTCGCCCGGGGGGATTTCGAGGGCGCGCGGACCCACTATGCCGAGGCCGCCCGGATCGACCCGGCCTCGGCCGAGGTGTGTCACAACCTGGGTTCCGCCCTCGTCCGCCTCGGCCGGCTCGACGAAGCGACCAGGGAGTACGCCGAGGCGGTGCGGCTGGCCCCGGACTTCATCCTCGCTCGCAAGAACCTGGCGAAGGCCCTGACCCTGCGAGGGAAGCTCGGCGAGGCCCTCCCGCATTACAAAGAGCTGGTCCGCCTGGAACCGCAATCGGCCGACGCCCTCACGAATCTCGGCCTGGCGCAGGCGCGGCTCGACCGTCTCGACGAGGCCGCCGCGACCCTTTCCCAGGCCCTCGCCGTCGCGCCCGACAACCCGACGGCCCGCGAGGCCCTCGATGAAGTCCGCCACCAGCAGGCGGGCGGCGAGGGGGCACCCTGACGCGGATGGTTGAGGTCGCCGGAGCCGCGGGATACATTGGAGGGATCTTGGGGGAACTCACCGTTGACGGACGACTTGATCGGGCGCTGGGCGGACCTCCTGGTCGATTACTGCCTCCGGGTCGCGCCGGGGGAAACCATCCTGATCGGGTCGGACTGGGACGGCCGCCCGCTGGTGGAGGCGTGTGCGCGGGCGGTGATCGTGCGCGGGGCGATTCCCCTGGTTCGCCTGGAGTTGCCGGGCTTGTCGGAGTTCCTGCTGGAACGCGGCACCGACGCCCAGTTGTCGCATCTGGCTCCCACGACGCTCGTCGAGGCGGCCACCGCCGACGGGCGTATCCGGATCGCGGCCGAGGCCGACACGCGCTCGTTGGGGCGGATCGACCCGGCGCGCCAGGCGCTTCTCGACCGGGCGCGCGACCCGATCCGCAAGGCCGCCAGCCGCAAGCGCTGGGTGCTGACGCAGTTCCCGACCGCCGCTTATGCGTCCGACGCGACGATGCCCCTGCCGGAGTACGAGCGTTACGTCGCCTCGGCCATGTTCCTGGACCGGAACGACCCGGTTGCGGCCTGGGTCGAGCTCGGCCGCGGGCAGGCGGGGCTGGTCGCATTCCTGGCGAGTGTCAAAACGGTGCGGATCGAGGCCGAGGGCACCGACTTGACCCTCTCGGTCGCCGGGCGGACCTGGATCAACTCCGACGGCCGGCGGAACCTGCCTTCCGGCGAGATCTTCACCGGCCCCATCGAGGACAGCGCGACCGGCCGCCTGCGCTGCTCGTTCCCCGTATCGCGCTGCGGCCGTCGGCTCTCGGGCATCGCGCTGGAGTTCGCCGCCGGCAAGGTCATCTCCGCGCGAGCGGACGAGGGGGAGGAGTACTTGCGCTCGATGCTCGACCTCGACCCCGGCGCCAGCCGCCTCGGCGAACTTGGCATCGGCCTGAACGCGGGCATCGACCGCTTCACCGGCAGCATCCTCTACGACGAGAAGATCGGCGGCACGGTCCACCTCGCCCTGGGCTCCAGCTACCCCGAGACCGGCGGCACCAACGCCTCGGCCCTCCACTGGGACCTCATCGTCGACACCCGCGCCGGCGGGCGGATCACGGCGGATGGTGCCGTCGTGATGGAGGATGGGTGCTGGCGGGTGGGATGATCCGCGAGGTTCTCCGTACAAACTTTATGAGGTCGATGAAATGTCCAACCGCCCCGCGACGATCTCCCTCTTCGGGTTCTTGAATCAAATGGGCCCAATGGAGGTGCTCGTCGTCGTCGGCGTGCCGGCCCTGCTCGCGACGCTTGCCTTGCCGATCTGGGGGATCATCGATGCGGCCGGGCGACCGGACGTGCAATGGACGACCGCCGGCCAGAGCAAAGGGCTCTGGATCGCGCTGATGGCCGTCGGGACAGTCTTCCGCGGCGCTGGGATTGTCCTCTCGATCGTCTACCTGGCGGCCATCCGGCCGAAATTGGAAGCGGCGAGGGGCGGGGGAGGCGAGATCGGGAAAGGGCGGTTCGACGCGGAGTCGTCTTCGCTCTCGGGGCAAGAATGATCGAGTTGGACGTGTCGATCAAAAGACTCACCGCTTGGGGGAACACCGATGAAGCGATCGGAACGACTATCTTGGACGGCGACGCTGGCGCCTGTTGGCCTATTGTTCCTAGCAACGCTGGCAAACGGGCAGGTGTCCGACGCGGCGTTGCGTGATCGCGTGGGCCAGCTCGTGGAGAAGCTGGGCTCGGACAAGGCGGAGGTCCGCGAGGCGGCGGAAAAAGCCCTCGTCGAGATCGGGCCCAAGGCCCTGCCGCTGATCCCCGAGCCGTCCAAGGCGAAGAAGGACGCCGAGCGCGAGGCGCGCGTCGAGCGCGTGCGGGAGATCCTGCGCGAGGCGCGCGAGCCCACGAACCTGGGCGCGTCGAAGATCACGATCAAGGTCGAGAAGATCCGGTTGTCCGAGGCCGTCCGGGCGCTTCAGAAGCAGAGCGGGAACCTCATCACCGACCAGCGCGACGAGCCGGCGAACCCCTCGTTCGACCTCGACCTCCAGGACAAACCCTTCTTCGAGGCCCTTGACGAGATCGCGGCCAAGGGGGAGGTCGGCCTCAACTTCTTCACCGGCGACGGTTCGATTGGCCTGGTCGATCGTCCCGCGATGGGGCGGGCCGCGGCGGAGGGTGCGAAGCCCGCCGACGCGGCGAATGGTCCCAAGGTCCTGTATCCGGGGCCGTTCCGCGTGGCGTTCAAGCAGATCACGACGCGCCGAATCTTCGCGGAAGGCGGCACGGCCGACGCCAATGCGCAGTTCGAGGTCGCCTGGGAGCCGAGGCTGCGGCCGATGCTGCTGGCGTTGAAGGCCGAGGACCTCAAGATCGTCGACGACCGCGGCGAGGCCGTCGCCCCGAGCGTTGCGCGTGAGTCGTCGAGCGTGGTGCTCCGCCCGGACAACCCGATCGCCGAGCTGAACCTGAACATGGCCGCCCCCGCGCGTGAGTCCAGGCGGCTCGCCAGCCTGAAGGTCCGCGCGGACGTGACCGTGCCGGCGGCCCTGCGGACCTTCCGGTTCCCCAACCTGACGGCGAAGTCGGTCGCGCGGAAGCAGGGCGACATCACCGTCGTCCTCGATTCGGTGGAAGTCGACGAGCAGGTCTGGAAGGTCAACGTCGAGGTGGCCTACCCCGGCGAGGGCCCCGCGTTCGAGAGCTACCAGCAGGGCCTCTTCAACAATCGCTTGTGGCTCCTACGCGCCGACGGCTCGCGGTTCGAGCACAACGGCGGCATGAACCAGAACACGGCCGACGGCGGCAAGCTGGCGTTCGAGTACCTCTTCGTCGATGCCCCGGGCAAGCCGGCGGACTACCAGTTCCTGTACGAGACGCCCAGCAAGGTCGTCACCGTGCCGCTGGAGTTCGAGTATCAGGATGTGCCGCTGCCGTGAGGGGAAAAATGAACCACGGAGGCACGGAGGACACGGAGAAGAGGATTACGAGATGAGAAATTGAGAGATTAAAGGGGATCGGTGGAGCCGGCGGCGACCACTTTGAAGTCCGTGCGGTCGAGGGCGTACTTCTGGAGCTTCTGGGTCACGCTGCGGCGAGACAACCCACTGTGGCGGGCGCAGCGGGCGACGTTGCCCTTGTAGCGGGTCAGAAGCTGGGAGAAGTAGTCGCGCTCGACCTGCGAGACCAGGGCGTCGGTGACTTCGGGCAGGGGGCGCTCGATGTCGATCAGGGGCGAGGCGCTCGACTTGCCGTCGGCTCGGGGGGCGACGGTGGCGGGCAAGGCATCGCGATGGATCGTCGAGCCGTTGGCCATCGCCACGGCGGCCTTGATGGCGTTCTCCAGCTCGCGGATGTTGCCCGGCCAGCGGTGGTTCAGCAGCGCCTGCATCGCCTCGGCGTCGATCTCGGTGACCGGCGGCGTGCTCTTGGTGGTGAGCTGGTCGAGGAAGTGCATCGACAGCAGCGGGATGTCCTCGGGCCGCTCGCGCAGAGGGGGAAGGTCGACGCGGATGACGTTCAAACGGTAGAAGAGGTCGGAGCGGAACCGGCCCGCCTTGACCTCGTCTTCCAGCCGCTTGTTGCTGGCGGCGACGATCCGCACGTCGACCTTCAGGGTCTCCGCGCCACCGACGCGCTGAAAGGTCCCCCCTTGCAGGACGCGCAGCAGCTTGGACTGCATCGCGTGGGACACGTCGCCGACCTCATCGAGGAAGAGGGTGCCGCCGTCGGCAAGCTCGAACCGCCCGACCTTGCGGCGGTCGGCGCCGGTGAAGGAGCCCCGCTCGTGGCCGAAGAGTTCGCTCTCCAGAAGCGACTCCGAAAGCGCCGCGCAGTTCAGCGCCAGCAGGAGCCGGTTGCGACGGGTGCTGGCCTCGTGGATGGCCCTGGCGACCAGCTCCTTGCCCGTGCCAGTCTCGCCGTGGATCAAGACGGTCGAGTCGATCGGCCCGACCTGCTCGATCAGGTCGAAGACCCGGCGCATTCGGGGGCTCTTGGAGACCATGTTGTGGAAGCTGTAGTCCTCGCGCATCCGGTTGCGGAGCTGCTCCAGCTCGTCGATCAAGCGGCGGCGCTCCAGAATGCGGGCGACCACCAGGCGCAGGCGGTCGGGCTCGTAAGGCTTGGTCACGAAGTCGTCGGCCCCGGCCTTCATCGCGTCCAGGGCGACCTGCGTATCGCCGAAGCCCGTCAGGACGATCACCCCGAAGGGCAGCTTCTCGGCGCGCACAGCCCTCAGCAGTTGGAATCCATCCATGTCGGGCATGCGCAGGTCGGTGATGACCATGTGAAACGGCCGGGTTCGCAGGGCCTCCAGCGCCGTTCGGCCGTCGGGGGCGGTCTCGACTTCCAGGCCGTCCAGCTCCAGGATGGCCCGGAGGTGGTCGCGGATCGTCTGGGAATCGTCGACCACGAGGATGCGGCGCGTCATGGATTGGCCTTCCTTTGCCTGGGCTTGCGTCCGGTTCGATTCGCTCAATCGACCCCGCGGCCATCCGGGGGCGCGGGCGCCGCCGCCCCGGAGTCCGTTTCCCGCGGCTTGGCCTCCGCTCGGCCCAGCAGGACCCGGAAGCCGGGCTTGCCCGCCTTGAGGATGCGCAAGACGAGGTCGCCGTCCGGGGGCCGCTTGGCCAGGGCGGCGCGGAATTCCGGAAGGGTCGTGACCTTGCGGTCGGCCGCGTCGGTGATGACCATGCCGATCTCGACCCCCGCGCGGTCGGCCGCGCCGTCGGGCTCGACCCCGATGACGACCAGCCCCCTGGTCGCTGGGTCGAGGCCGTGCCGGCGGATCAGTGCGTCGGTCGGTTCGCTGAGCCGCAGGCCGATGGAAGGGAACCGCATCGGTGCGCGGGCCTCGGGCTCGTTCCCAGGCGCCGCCGGCCGCTCGTCGAGCAGGGCCGGTTCCTCCGGCGCGAAAGGTTCGAGCGCGGGCGCGGGGGCGGGAACCGGCACGACGGCGGGCAGGGCGGGCTCCGGGCCCTCGGGCTGGACCGTGGGGGTGATGGTCACCTTGAGGGATTGGCCGTCGCGCCAGATCGAGAAGACCAGCGGCTCGCCGGGCGTCGCGAACTCGATGGCCGATTGCAGGGCGCCCGTTCCGCCAACCGGCTTCGCGCCCATCGCGACCAGGATATCACCGGGCCGGATGCCACCGAGCGCCGCGGGACGGCCTTCCACGACGCCGGACACCGGCACGGCCCCGGCGGCGCGGAGGGCCTCGTCGGCGTCCGCGGGCAGGCGGCCGATGCGGATGCCCAGGGACAGCCGCCGCACGTGCCCGAACTCGGCCAGGTCGCTCGCGATCCGCCGGGCGCGGACCGAGGGAACGGCGAAGCCGACGCCCTCGTAGCCGCCGTTGCGTGACTTGATGGCGGTGTTGATCCCGACGACCTCCCCCTTCAGGTTGACCAGGGGGCCGCCGGAGTTGCCGGGGTTGATCGCCGCGTCGGTCTGGATCAGGTCTTCGTAAAAGGCCAGGCCCAGCCCGCGCCCCTTGCCGCTGACGATGCCGGCGGTGACCGAGTCGGAAAGGCCGAAGGGCTGGCCGACGGCCAGGACCCAGTCGCCGGTGTCGAGCGCACCGGAATCGCCCCAGTCGGCCTGCTGGAGCCCCCGCGGGTCGATCCTCAGAAGGGCGAGGTCGCCGCGGGGGTCGCTCCGGACTTCCTTCACGGTCCGCTCGCGCCCGTCAGGGAGGGTGACGAGCAGCCGGGACAGGGGGATCGCCTCGGGGAGCCGGACCAACGCCCTGGGCCTCGGCGCGGGGGCGACCACGTGGTCGTTCGTCAGCACGAGCCCACGGGCCGCGTCGATCACCACCCCGGAGCCCCCGCTCTCCAACGGCAACGGCGCGGGGAGGACCTCGGTGGCCGGGAAGGGCCCGGCGGGCGGAGCCTGGGGCACGGCTCGCACGGTCACGACAGCGGGCAGCACCCGTCGGGCCGCCTTGCGGAAGCTGGACGAGAGCGCCTCGGCCTCCTCCTGAGCGAAGCTCGACGGGGCGGAGGCCAGGACGAGGACGGCCGACAACCAGGCCGAATGCGGGGTCATGGCGCCGACGCCTCCCGGTTCCCGGCAACGGCTGGCTCCGCGCAAACCGCCGCGGGCCGCGTCCCTTGCCGCCTCGCCGAATATACCCGAGGCGTGCTCGCCGATCCAGGACCCCCCGCGAAGGTCACGGTCATGGGCGATCTCCTCAAGGAGTGACGCCCGGCCGGACGTTCGGTTTCGGGGACGGTGGGGAAGGGGGTGTGGTGCGCCGGGTCCGGGACGCCTCTCCGGGAGGCGGGGCAGGCGTGGCCGCCTTCTTCCGTGGCTGGGGAATCGCGGCCCCGATGACGTCCCTCTCGGGGTTGTAGACGATGGGCTCCGAGGCGCTGAACGGCAGGACGGTCGTGCGCCGTCCGCCTTCGAGGTGGATGACGATCGGCCCGGATTTCAGGGGGTCCGCGGAGGGGAGGTTCTTGACCTTGCCGTCCTTCTCGCGGATGGGGACGATCGACGGTTTGGGCAGGGAAACCTTGCGGATCTCCTTGTGCTCGGAGCGGGTGCCCTCCTTGGTGATGACCTCCAGGGTGGCCGAGGTGATCGGGGGCTTATCGGGGTCCTGATACACGACCTCGACGCGGGCCGTGTAGTCGCCGACGAAGGCGCGGGGGCAGGTGTAGATTTCGGTCGGGTGCTTCCCCAGGCCGTTGCGGACGAGGGCGCCGCCAAAGACGGTCCGCGGCGCCAGGTGGCGGGCCGTGGCGCCCAGGGGTTCTTCCACGCTGAGGTCGAGGTCGGCGTCGCCGGCCCAGGTCAGGCGCAGAACGAGGTCTCGCGAGCAAGCCGCGGGCAGGCGGGCCAGGAGGTCGTCGGCCTCATCGTCGCGATTCTCATCCTTCAGCACAGCGGCCAGCTCCTCAGCCTGCTTTCGGGCCTCGGCGCGCAACACCTCGTCCATGCCCGGCCAGCCCAGGGAAAAGAGCGACTCGACGGCCTCGGCCATGCGCACCGGGTCGCGAGTCTTGCGGGCCAGGTTCATCGACATGAGGATCGGCTGCGGGCGATGGGGGACCTTCTTCGCCACCAGATCGATCAGCGGCCCCACCGCGATCTCGCGGGGCTTGCCGTCGACGGTCATCTTGTAGCGGTAGTACCCTCGCAGGAAGAGGGCGTCGGCCGCGGTGAGGATGAAGTTCACGTTCCCGCTGGCCTCGGCCAGGATCGCTTGAAAACCCAGGGCCTCCTTGACCCGCGTGGCGTCCCCCTGGTTGAGCTCGATGGCGATCGCCAGCGACCCGTACATCCAGTCTTGAGGCTTTGTGCCCTTGGGCAGATGCTTCAAGTAGCCCAGGGCGGCGGCCTCCATGTCCTGGAACTTTTTATTCTCACCGAGGTTACTGATGATGAGCTGGAAGTCGAGGTCGACGGTGGGATGGTCTCGGAAAAACCTGTCCCAGTAGGTGAACGTCTCGACCGAAGGCCCCCGGGTGCCCCGGGCCGGTGGCGGCTTCGGTACGGCGATGTCCAGCGCCTTCTCAGCCGTGGCCGTGGCCGGCGGCGGCTTCGCGACATCGGGCGTCGGGCGGGTCGACTTCGTCGGGGTCGTGGTGGCCTTCGGCGCGTTGCCCCTGGGGGTGGAAATGCCGCCGGGACCAGGGCCGCGAGGGGCGGCCTGGTCCCGGGAGGGTTGGTTCAGGAGTGGGGGGCGGGGCTGATTAATC